>Ga0194133_10001425_pt1 | contig 41605 bp, 53 predicted proteins | sample TA2KigOf40mmetaG_FD_155448 | JGI IMG/M metagenome (GOLD analysis project Ga0194133, IMG submission 155448) | Freshwater microbial communities from Lake Tanganyika, Tanzania - TA2015055 Kigoma Offshore 40m | ecosystem: Environmental > Aquatic > Freshwater > Lake | place: Tanzania: Lake...
TCTGCATGCGCACGGCGATGAACCGGACAAAGATGATTGAGTTGGCCAGGGCCAAGGCTCAACCTTCCTTTCCGATACCAGTTTTGTCTTTCCCCCCAAACAAGGGGCTAGAGCACCCACCGACACCATAAGTGTACGGCTATGCCAACGACACGTTCAGCTCACCAAGACAGTACCTGCTGCCTTGGGCCACCCGTGCATTACCAGAAGCTTCAACTACCACACAAACGTTTCTACCGTTTGCTGTAAAGCCTGCGCACCACCCCTATGATGATGGCAAATATAAGAGGGGCAGACGCCGAAACGTCCACCCCTCTAGGTTGGTCAGGTAGCATGGTGACTACCATCATTGTCGAGACAACTCAGTTAGTTAACTGAATTATCTACTACTTGCAAGTCCACCTCTATCACGTTTTCTCCTAAAGTGTCAATGGACACGACAGAATGAACTAGATGGACACCAAGCTTGAACTTTTTGATGACTGCTTCGACGAACTCTCTGGAGAACCCTTGGTCCTCCATGACTCCTCGAATGCCTGCACCAAATGGACCGTATTTCACTGTCAATTCCATGTACTCGGGTGCCCCGTTGAACATGTGAACTGATGGCCGACCGCTCCAAGGTCCCCAGAGAACCCTGTGTGATCCGTCCACCATGGTCAGTTCGAAGAATCTTCCTCCGAACCCACCATTGCAGTTTTCTGACCCATCATGGGAGAAAGCGTCGATGAGAACGCCGTCTTCCGATTGCCCCACCCAAGAGTCACGGCATCGCTGCCACAGCCTCTTGCCTTTGGTGAGCTTGATGTTATCGGAGTAAATCTCAATCTTGAGATCTCCCCAATTGTCGGTCCTGACCACAGCGTGTGTGATCATGTCAAGCCTGCGCTTGATTTTCCTTGCTGACACGTTTGCCTCCTATAAGTTGACGTGGGCACTCTTGTGAATGCCACAATAAAAGAGGGGCAGACGCCGAAGCGTCTACCCCTCAGTGCCCCTCTTCTTCTTAACAGCGTTGTCGGCATCCGCTTGTGACATTGGTTCTGTTGCCAGGCATCGTCAGTTTGCCCCGGAAGCTCATTACTGAGCTTGCATTTGCGTCTCACATCGTCCGCCTAAACGATTATTGTTCGTTTAGTTCAGGAACAGTGTCAACAATTTCCAAACGTTTTGTACCGTTCGGAAAGAAGGCACTGCTGAAGTAGTGACACCGAAGATCTTGCAAGACAGACAGAAGAGCATTCTCTTGTACTTCTAACAAAGCCAAGAGACGCTCATTGTTGTCTTTTTCCTCTTCGGGTGATAAAGTGGAGTATTCTTCCACATCATCAAGCCACACTCTTCCGTCGTCGAAGTTCTCATACACCTTGTCCACTTCGGACTGGTAGTGAGAAATCAATGCTCCTCTTACGCAGAGAATGCACGACGCGTAATCGTAACCCTGTTTGTGCAAGGTCTCAAAGACGCGTTCGAAAACGCCCATGTAGATGCTGTAAACGTCTCGATCGAGATGGTCCACAGATCCTCCAGGTTGTGAGTGTATAGTTTTGCTTACCGTTTCAAAGACGGTGAAATACCACTATGCCCTATAGCATTAGCGTATCAACGTCGCGTACAGGTTCAACACCAGTTTCGTCGGAGTACAGATTACCTCCGCCTGGTGCGACTTAGCCGCGAATTGCCTTAAGACTTCAACTACCACACAAACGTTTTTACCGTTTGTTGTAAAGCCTGCGCACCACCCCTATGATGATGGCAAATAAAAGAGGGGCAGACGCCGAAGCGTCTACCCCTCTAGGTTGGTCAGGTAGCATGGTGACTACCATCTGGGTCTGGAAACAAGTTGTTACTTGTTTTCCTCTATTTCCTTGTAAAATGCAGCCTCGACTTCATCAATCAAAGCTCGCACTTCGGAACGCATGGCATCTCGCTTTTCGCGATCTGTGCATTCGTTCACTACTCGGATGAGAGAGTTGAGCTCAATCACCTTTTCGGCCCAAGTGGACATTTATTCACCCCCTTTCTCTATGATGGTGGCAAATTAAAGAAGGCCAGCTCCCCAGAGGGTAGGGAGATGACCTTCTTCTGCCGTTTACGGACGATCCGTCAGCGGCAAGCTGGTATTACTTTGATTCGATCGCCGGCACAATCAACTTTGAGTTAATGTGCAAGTAACCAAGATCAGACTTGTCTAGATCATTGGCTTTCATTATATGATCTACAGCATTGGTCATATTGCCGGAGCAAAACTCCCTTGCTGCACCATACACGTTGCCATTTTCATAGACGTGATACACACCAGCCTTGCAGCTGAATGCATCGTAGTCCTTGTTTTGTTGATAAATGAACACCAACATCACAGCAATCAATGCTATGATGAAAGCATCCTTTATCTTGTAATACGTATACATGTTCACGTTTACCTCCTATAGTTTACGTGGGCACTCTTCTGAATGCCAAAATATAAGAGGGGCAGACGCCAAAGCGTCCACCCCTCTAGGTTGGTCAGGTAGCATGGTGACTACCATCTGGGTCTGGAAACAAGTTGTTACTTGTTATTCCTGGTATTAACCGGCGTTTCAATTACCGTAACTATTACCATGCTCGTTCCATCCACTTGGCGGACCAGCACTTGGGTACGGCAATCGCACGGGTCGATGGTTTCGCGGACTTTCTCAAAGAAATCGTCCACAAGCTTTGGGTCAATGGCCATCATAAACCGAAGACCGCAGCCTAAAACATCAGACACGTTTACCTCCTTATTACCAAGTTTTGTCTTTCCCCCTAAACAAGAGGCTAGAGCACCCACCGACACCATAAGTGTACGGCTATGCCAACGACACGTTCAGCTCACCAAGACAGTACCTGCTGCCTTGGGCCACCCGTGCATTACCAGAAGCTTCAACCACCACACAAACGTTTCTACCGTTTGCTGTAAAGCCTGCGCACCACCCCTATGATGATGGCAAATAAAAGAGGGGCAGACGCCGAAGCGTCTACCCCTCAGTGCCCCTCTTCTTCTTAACAGCGTTGTCGGCATCCGCTTGTGACATTGGTTCTGTTGCCAGGCATCGTCAGTTCGCCCCGGAAGCTCATCACTGAGCTTGCATGTTACCTCGCCGGCAATTAGCTAGCTACGTGAGCTGCTAAACGCCGCTGGACGATATCGCCTTCGCAATTACCGCACTCAGTGCCGGGGTTTTCGTCGATTAAATGACAACGGTCATTTATCCAAACGATCGTCCGACGACGAGCAAGGTTCCTGCGACAGCGACTGCACAGCGAAACGTAACCTTCGAGCTTCAATGAGCCACCAGTTTCCGGATTCGCTACGAGTCCTACGAGGTAATAGAGTTTGACCAAGATGGTCCCTCCATTATCGTTAGTTTTGCTTACCGTTCTAAGTACGATAAAATACCACTATGCCTTATAGCATTAGCGTATCAACGTCGCGTACAGGTTCAGCACCAGTATCGTCGGAGTACAGATTACCTCCGCCTGGTGCGACTTAGCCGCGAATTGCCTTAAGACTTCAACCACCACACAAACGTTTTTACCGTTTGCTGGGAAAGCCTGCGCACCACCCCTATGATGATGGCAAATATAAGAGGGGCAGACGCCGAAGCGTCTACCCCTCTAGGTTGGTCAGGCGGCATGGTGACCGCCATCATGATCAGAAACACGAAATCGGTTTATTGAACCGAATCGTCAATGGCATCATGATCGGTTATCAACCAATCAAGTTGCCATTTGGGTGGCCTTACGACACCGAGAGCGTGGTCGACCCACGAAAACCTCCTTGCCGTATCCAACTTGTCCCAGTAGACCACGATTTCGATCCCCTGGATTCGCAAGGTGGGCGACACAAAGAAGTATTGAACGAGTTCGCCCCATTCATCCTCCTTTGGCATCTCCACTTGCAGTTCCGGATGTGCTTTGTTCACTTCCGAAACCAAGTCGGAAAGCCACTGCATCAATTCCAGCCTTCGGCTAGTCATGAGCAGCTCCTTTCCCCAGCACTTGATTGGCAGCTGGCATCCAGCATCCCACCCCTATGATGAGCGCAAATATAAGAGGGGCAGATGCCGAAGCATCTACCCCTCTTTTGCCGTTTACGGACGACCCGTCAGCGGCAAGCTGGTACGACGAATTCTGTAAATACCTTTATTTACCGGCTCAAGTAGAGCAGGGTTTGTTCGTATAAACAGGTAAACAAACGCTTGTGAGCAACCAACATTATCAGTCAGTTGTTTAACAGTCACAGTTTCGTCTGGATAACTATTCAAATAATCCATTATTCTGTCGCTCATGTTCACGTTTACCTCCTATAGTTTACGTGGGCACTCTTGTGAATGCCACAATAAAAGAGGGGCAGATGCCGAAGCATCTACCCCTCAGTGCCCCTCTTGTTCTTTGCAGCGTTGTCGGCACCCGCTTGTGACATTGGATTCTGTTGCCAGGCATTCGTCATGTTCGCCCCGCAAGCTCATTTCTGAGCTCACATTAGGGGGTCAACTACCGATTACAGCAGCTGAGGTGGTAAACCTCGTAGCCGTTTTCGGAGTTACCGTCCACCCTGTGGAAACCCACCGAATAGGGATCTGGATCCCCATTTGGCTCGGTGGTTTTGCCGCAGATGAAGCAGTTTTTGTCTGCCGTCTGGGCCCACAGAAGCGGAAAGATTCCCAGGATTGTGTCCAAGGAGCCTCCCCTTCCCCCACGTTGGACGTGGGAGTCATGGTTTTGCTTACTGCTGTAAATACAGTAAGATGCCACTATGCCTTATAGCATTAGCGCATCAGCGACGCATACAGTTTCAACACCAGTTCTGTCGGAGTGTATATTACCTCCGTCTGGTGCGACTTAGCTGCGCACTGCCAGAAGCTTTAACCACTACACAAACGATTTTATCGCCCATGTAGGAAAGCCTGCACACTACCTCTATGATAGTGGCAAATAAAAGAGGGGCAGACGTCGAAGCGTCCACCCCTCTTTACGGTGTTGCGGAGGTTGTATATCTTATGCCCCGCAGATTACCAATCAGTTATATTACGGGCCTATTCCATTTGATCTCGCACTGAACAGAACAGTATTTCTTGTTCTGCCTGAACGGATCAACCAGGTTCGAGCAAACAAGACACTTATTAATAGTGTCTGAATGCTGAAACAAGGGTAATGGTTTAGGTGTGTCTTTGCGTTTTCTACGCATTAGTGTTGGTGTCCACAATGAGGGCAAGTTCTCGTGTAAGACGAGAATCTTTTCCTGCACCGTCTACATACCCACTGTAGCAGATGTTTACGCAATATATCCTCCTGTTGTTGGTTGTATTCACCGACACCCCTATGATGCCGGCAAATAAAAGAGGGGCAGACGCCGAAGCGTCTACCCCCCAGTGCCCCTCTTCTTCTTTGCAGCGTTGTCGGCATCCGCTTGTGACATTGGATTCTGTTGCCAGGCATTCGTCATGTTCGCCCCGGAAACTCATTTCTGAGCTCTCATTAGGGGGTCAACTACCGATTACAGCAGCTGAGGTGGTAAACCTCGTAGCCGTTAACCGCTACAAAAAGAGTTCCACTGTTGAAGTGGTAAACCTCGTAGCCGTTTTCGGAGTTACCTTCCAGCATCTGGAAACCCACCGAATAGGGATCTGGATCCCCATTTGGTTCGGTGGTTTCGCCGCAGAAGCAGCAGTTTTTGTCTGGCGTCTGGGCCCACAGAAGCGGAAAGATCCTCAGGAACGTGTCCAAGGAGCCTCCCCTTCCCCCACGTTGGACGTGGGAGTTATGGTTTTGCTTATCGTTCTAAGTACGATAAGATGCCACTATGCCATATAGCATTAGCGCATCAGCGACGCGTACAGTTTCAACACCAGTATTGTCGGAGCATAGATTACCTCCGCCTGGTGCGACTTAGCCGCGAACTGCCAGAAGCTTTAACCACTACACAAACGGTTTTACCGTCCATGTAGGAAAGCCTGCGCACCACCCCTACGATAGTGGCAAATAAAAGAGGGGCAGACGCCGAAGCGTCCACCCCTCAGTGCCCCTCTTCTTTAACAGCGTTGTCGGCATCCGCTTGTGACACATTTCCGTTGCCAGGCAATGTCCAGCCCCGTATCCCTATTTCCTTAGCCGGAGTACAGAATTAACTCCAACTAATTCCCTAGGATACAGCTAGCTCCATCCTTAGCTCAGATCCGAAGATCTGTCCAAGTTGGACCGCAGCGAACGGTACACGAAGCCACAAATCGTGATAAGAATCACGACCGCAACTCCGGCCCAGTTCACCAGGCCCAGAGTGAAACCAATCACCCTGAAGACCCAGCTAACTGCGGGCGTAAAGACGAGCCACAGAGCAAGAACTGCCCAGACTCGCTTATCGCGCCAGTTTAGGTTCATTTGTCACCCCCTTTTGGTTGTGTGAACCCTGGTTTTATTACCCCATGTTACTGAGGTAGATGGCTCGGGCTACCCATAAGATAATCCCTACCATCATCGTCCACGTACAGCACACAGTACTAGCACCTACTAGCACCGGCTTAGCCGTGGAAATATCATAGACTTCAACCACTACGCACTAGTTCTACTAGCACATAGGAAAGCCTGCGCACCATCCCTATAATGGTGGCAAATAAAAGAGGGGCAGATACCGTAGTATCTACCCCTCTATATTCAATTAATGTTAATGCTCATAACCACAATGTGGGCAGATTCTCGTTATACACGAGAACGCTTTCCCACATCGCCTACATAACCATTGATGTATGACTCTAATGACAATCACCTCCCTTAGGTAGTTGTGCTATTACATTAACGTGCCCCCCATACTCCGGTGGGCTCGTTAAAGCTTTGAAAAGCAGACAAAAGTATTAGATCCCCCCCTGAATTTTTTTCCTTACTTTTACCTATGTTGGTTTTTTTAAAAGGAAATATTTTTGTGTGTAGGACTTGACAAGTGTTTGTGGGGCTGCTAGATTGGCCGGCGCAATAAATACTTCTATTGATATTCATTATCGGAAACTATCAGGAAAGAGGTTGAAGGTTATGGGTCCACGTAAGGTTAATCGTTTTGACGATTTCGATGACGAGAATTCGTTGGAGAAGTTGGAACAAGAGTATAACGAGGATAGAGAGTCGGTGTTCGAACAGTTTTCGTCTTCGGATTACGATTTCTATGATGAGGACAACGGATACGACGGGTATGGGGATAATAACTATGCCTACTAAGAAATCGTTGGCTCATAATGCCAAATTCTCTGAGAATATATTATTGGATGATAAATTGGATAGAGTGGTTGTGATGGATTCCAGACTGCTGGTTGCTCCGTTCAAGGACGCTTTTCACGATTTATTGAGTTCTACTCACGATATATATTATTTTAATGGAGATGATGAAACTTTGGTGGATAAACTGCAGAAAGTGGTGGTGCGACTACTGGTATCCAAACAGTATAAGCACGTCATCTATGTGGGATACAAACAATCATGTGATTTCTTTTATTCTCTCTATGAGGATCATGATATTTGTTTTAACGCCGCCGTTTTGATCGACGGACGAAACGACGTAGAACTGATCCAAAAGATGGCCAAATCGTGGCAGAAAACCAAAAAGGTACTCTGCATCAACCGAGCCTATCAGGACAAGATCGTATCGAGCGGAAAAAACCACATCGTATACAACTTGAAATCAAAGATCCCGTTGAACTATTCAAAGAAAGCAGCATTGGAAACCATAGGTTTTCTCACCTACGGATATTACAACGTCAACTTTCTACCAAAGACATACGGAACACTACAACAAATAAACTAATTGCTGTCAGGGTCCAAGAACACCACGGTGTTCATATCCTTGATCACGTTCAGGAGCGTCTCTTCCATCGGAACATCCGACACGGAAGAGACATCCTGGATCATCTCCCACTGCGCCGAACTAAAAAAAGTAAAACACATCCTACCATCCTCGTTCTCAAAGATCGCAATCATCCCGCTTTTTTTGACATCCCTGTCATCGTCATCATCTATGATACCGGGACTCGTACTCAAACAACATAACTATGTCGCCGTGTCTCTCTTTTCTTCTCCAAAAACAGGGATCTCAACTTATCCCAGATCTCGGTCATCCAACGATCGTCCATGTATACATATAGTACTAGAACGTTAAAAAATAAATAAAAAATTTTGTCGCGAAAACGGGCAAATTAAAGGAATTAATTCTTGGGTTCTAGCAATTCAGATAATTCGATTAAAAGATCTCTAGAATTCATATAAATGATTAACGCCTTTTCGTACAGATCTTCTACGGACGACTGATATTCCGAAGAATCTTTTTTATCGTCATTCATCAGGCAAATCTTCCTCAGGTTCTGACAAACTTACCTCAACCCAAATATCGTTACAATCTCTGCAATGGACTTCGACTCTTGTTTGACCGTCATCAGTTTTTGGCAGACGAGTGTACTGGAACTTCGGAGGATAAGAACAATCCGGACAGATTGTGACATCAGTCGCCATTTAAGATTTTGTCCTTGATTTCTTTGGCCAAGGAAATTTCCTCTCTCAATCTAGCAATCGAAGCATCTCTGCCTTGAGCGAATGATTCGCCATTGTAGTACACCCACGCACCTTTTTGCGTGAAGACACCAGCATCCATACCGGCATCAAGTATACACCCCACATAATCTATACCTTGACCGTACAAAATATCGAATTCAGTCACTTTCATCGGAGGCGCCATCTTGTTCTTGATGATTTTTGCCTTCACTCTTACTCCGACAGAATTTCCTTCTCTATCCTTAAGATCTTCTTTCTTGCGAATATCGATTCTAACAGAAGCAGCAAAACGCAAAGCAAAACCTCCAGGAGTAGTTTCTGGATTACCGAACATTATACCAATCTTGTTGCGAATTTGATTGGTGAACACGAGCAATGTTTTGTGCTGATTTGCCAAAGAAACCAGCTTACGCATCGCTTTGGCCATCAAACGCGCTTGCAATCCCATTTGCGATGATTCCATGTCGCCTTCCAATTCCGCTTTCGGAATCAAACTAGCAACAGAGTCGATCACCACCACCCCGACTTCACCAGTCTTGACTAGAGTATCAACGATTTCTAACGCCTCTTCTCCGTAAGAAGGTTGCGCCAAAAGCAGTTTATCTAAATCAATTCCGACTGTTGACATGTACGTTGGATCTAGTGCATGTTCTGCATCAACATATGCGCATGTCAAACCCATCTTCTGCGCTTCTGCTATGACAGACAATGCAACCGTAGATTTACCAGAAGATTCTGGACCGTATATTTCTACAACTCTACCAAGAGGTAATCCACCAATTCCTAAAATTATATCTAACGGAAGTGCTCCAGTAGAAACTGAAGGCCACGTTGAGGTATTCTTGTTGCCAAGAATCATCACCGATCCGTTACCATACTGTTTTTCTAATTGAGCAATTGCTAATTCAAGTTGTTTTGATTCTTTTTGTTTTTCTGCCATGATTCAACAATTATACCACAAGAAAACATTTTTTATGCTAGCGCAGTAGGACTGTCGTATTTGGTATAATGGTTGCCACGCAACAGAAAGAAAAAATATGGATAACAAAATAAATATAAATTATGATTACAAGAGAGCGCTAGTGATTCTTAAAAGAACAAGAACTCCAATGGATTTATTAAAATATTGGTCAATTACTGGACCGTGTATGGAAAAGTACCCTCACATAGAAAAAATAATAGAAAAAAAATAATGTACGACTTGATTTTGCACTTGACACTGCATTACAATTGTTTAGCGCCCCCCCTTCCCCCCCTCCCCCGTACGTATACTACTACACTTATATTACTATATATTATTATATTAGGTAATACACTCTTTTTAAAAAATAGTAGAATCGAGATGTAGTGAGAATTTACCAAATCTACATGCCAGACCTTTCAGTGTATGTGAAGTACAAATTGCTCGACCCTGATGAAATAAAAGATTTGGTACAAAACTTGTCTACCGACAATCCGGAAGAATTTAAAAAAGGCGTTCTAGACAACGTTGCATTTAATCTTAAAACAGATATTGCTGAAGCACTAAGACGGAATGTCAAGAAATGATGCCGAAAGATGCCTAACATCCATATACAACGGATGCGTAATGTTAAACCCTGGTTTGGATATAGATAGTTGGGTTTCTTTAGCAAATCCAGATTTTTATGATCCTACCTTTTTTGATAATAATGTAGATCTAGAAAACTTACCAATAGATTTTGAAAAAGTAAAAAAATTTATTAACGATAAAAGAAGCAATACTAAACATCAAGAAACAAAAATAAAACAAAGAAGGATAACAAAACAAAAGTTTCTTGGTTTAGAAGATTATCTTAAATCTCAAGTGATAGGCCAAGATGAGGCCATAAAAGAAGTCGTCAATGCCTTGAAAAGGTCACAGGTTGGATTATCCGACGAGAATAGGCCTTTAGGAATTTTTCTTTTTGCAGGAGCTTCTGGTGTTGGAAAAACCCATCTTGCGGCTGCCGTATCTAACTATCTATTCGGCGAAAACTCCCAAATGGTGAGAATCGATTGTGGAGAATATCAGCACAAGCATGAGAACCAAAAACTTATAGGTTCACCGCCTGGGTATGTCGGGCACGATGAAGGCGGTCACCTTGTGAATATGATGAAAAAAAATCCAAATACCGTTGTTCTTTTAGATGAAGTGGAAAAAGCGCATTCTGATTTATGGAATACTTTTTTAAGAGTTTTTGAAGATGGTGTTCTAACAGATTCTAAGGGAGAACAGATAAGTTTTAAAAATTCAATAATTATATTAACAACTAATTTAGGTAACGAAAAAACCGTTAACCATCTGACTTCAGCTGGTGCCGGTTTTACTAGAAGCATAGATGCAAAACTTACGACTTCAGAGATACCGCAAAGATCAATGGTTGAGAAAAACAGCGTGGAGGCGGTAAAGAAACATTTTAGGCCAGAGTTTTTGAATAGGCTTGATAAAATGATTGTCTTTAATTATTTGTCTTATCAAAATTTGATTGACATAGGGAAACTTGAAATGTACAAAGTCGTAGATAAATTATCAAAGAAAGGTTTTATTGCCAGCTACACTGACGATGTTATCGACGCATTAATTAAAAAGGGGATTGATAGTGTCCAGGGTGCACGAGGTATCTCAAAAGTAAGAAGAGATCTTATAGAGACACCTTTAGCAGATATTCTAATACAAACAGTGATGCCACGCGGTTCCAAATTTGAAATAGCTTTTTCGGAGAATGAGTTTATATTTAAGACTATTAAACCTAAAAGAAAACAATCAAAATACTCTACATCGCAGATTTAATGTTTACTATTTTAATATAATTTCTAACTATTTAAAGGAATACACATGCCAAGAGCAAGACCAATAATACCAGCGTTATCAGGTTTAAGGCGTCGGTTTGCGCGGCACTGCTGGTGGTACATCTACCCAGCAACAAACCGGCACTGCAAGTTTCATGGGCAACTTAGCTGATCGAGGATTTCGTTACGCTGTAGGATCAAAAGGTAAAATGATAGGAGACCCAGCTAATGCGCGGTTCCGTCGGCGCTACACTGCCTGCAGGACTTAAAAGAACAAAAGGATTTGGACCATTGTCAACTCAGCAAATGGATAAAGCCATATATGCTAGGGGTGGTAAAAGAATTGCTGCAGCAGTGGCAATGGGATATCTTGGTGCAGGATACGCGAAAAGAACAAAATCTGGACTTCCGAAAGGAAGAGTTCAGGGAATGTATAAATACTAAAAACGGAGATTGTTGCCGATGCCAAGAGGAAATCCATTAGGTTATTTTGGTTCAGTAATTAATACTGCAACCACAAAATATCTTAACGACCGTGGTCTCTCCGATTTTGAACGGTCGAAGGAAAATGGGTCCGCTTGGCGAACGTGCAAGAAATTTTCTTATGTCAGGACAACCTGGTGGCCTTAGAAGCAGAGGACTAAAAGCAGCCAAACGAGTTATGGAATTTAGAGGAAGAGGTTTAGGTAGGGCTGGAGATATGGGGCAGGGTGTATATACTACCTCGGAAGCTTTTCGTACAAGGACACATGCGATTGCTGGAGGGCCATTGAATCCTCAAGTTGGTGGAATCGGGGGGAATCCTAGGGGTCTTATATTGGGAGATTTTGATAATCCAGTTAGTCCGAGAATGAGAATTAACATTGATCCAGCAAATGCTGGCAATGGTGTGAGATATAGAATACAAGGGTATGAGCCAAGAAGGGGTTTTTCAACAACTGGAGCACATCGTGGCGGCACAGCTGGCCAATTTATGTCAAACAAAGCGGCACTGCAAACGATAAGAAACAGAAACAGAAGAATGATGGGGTATGCCGGCCTTGCAACAGGAATGGGCGTTGCTTCTGCCGTTACAACAAGCAGCACAGCAGCATACAACAGAACTTATGCAGGTCCATCTGCGGCAATGAGAAGAGAAGGAGTTAACCCAATACAGACACCGAGAGGATTGGGAAGAAACGCATAAAACAACAGAAAGTGAAAAATGATATGAGTGATTGGAAAATGTATTTAAATAAAAACGGAGATTTTGAATTAGCAAATTTTTTGTATAAAACAATAAACAGTTTAATGAAACAATCATTAGACATGGGAACGCTTTTATCTAGTGACCAACAAAAATTAAGAGCATACAAAGAGCAGACAAAAAAATTGTTTAAAGACAAATGGTTTGACGTTGCAGAAGCTTTAGAATTTTTTGGCATCATAGAAAAGTGTACTTGTAGCTCCTATGAAAAAGATGCATATTGCGAGATCTGCAAAGGTGCCAGATATGTAACCAGTTCCTTTTTGTCTCCTGATTCAATGAGAGAAATAGGAGTTTTTACAAACGCTGGATTGAGCGCCGAACTAGCAGACAAACTCCAAAGAAGTTTGCAGCAAGCAATAAGCGATTTATCTTGATGTGAACTGTGAGAGGTGTGAGTCAAAAATGATTTTTATTTCTGAAAATGTTTCTTTCCCCAAAGAAACGCTTATGCTTTGTGAAACAAGGGATTTTTACTGTACAAAATGTAAATGTTCAAAAACAGAAAAATATGTCAACGGAGAAATGAGATCTGTAGATTGGGTTGATTTCAATGGCTAATATAGAAAAAAGCGACAAAAAAGCTTTTATGAAAAACTTTGAATCTTTGAGACCAGATTTATTTTTTCCGCAAGAATGGACTGATGAACAAAAAGAAAAAGTATCTGATTTAATTAGACCGCAAAAAACAAGAACATCTATGTTTGCATCTATACCAATGCGATGCGAAGCCGAAAGATGCATCTTTGCTTCTACCTGTCCATTACACAAAGAGTCACTTGCTCCCAAAGGCGATCCTTGTCCAATTGAAATGTCAATGGTTTCTCAGTTTACATACGAGTATATGGATCAGCTAGAAGTAAGTCCGGATAATCTCGTTGAAGTTTCGATGGTTCGAGATTTGGTAGATCAAGAAATACAATATATGAGAAAAACAAAACTTTTAGCTAAAGAACATTTTGTACAAGAAAACATCATAGGAATAGATTCAAATACCGGAGAACCTATATTGAGAAAAGAATTACATCTTGCAGTAGAGCTAGAAGACAGGCTTCATAAAAGAAGAAAAGATCTTAGAAACCAACTTTTAGCAACACGAGAGGCGAGAGCTAAAGCTGGCCAATCGCAACTAGATACAGCTCAAGCTATATCGGATATAATAGATAAAGTGCAATCAATAGAGTTAGAAAGAGAAAAACTTTTGAAGAAAAAATTGGGAGTGATTGATATCGATTCATATATTGAAGAATCTGAGCAAGAGGAACTACCCAATGCCGAGAAATAGAATAACACACAACACAAAAAAAAATCTAATTGAACAATTCAGAGGTGTGAGAGGTGCACGGCGGTGCTCTTGCACCATCTACTGCAGTATCGAATAGAATAAGGGGCAGTGCCGCAGAAATAGAAAGGCTTTTTGGTACTCAACAGCAGTTTATGCAGAAATACCAAAATTTTCAACAAATATACACAACTGCTTTACGAGATCCACAAAATTTAATATATAATCCTGATCCGGCAAGACTTAAATCAGCGTTACAACGGAGAATCTATAGATTTTGGTCTTTTAAACTACAAAGTGTCTAAAAGATTGAAAGAATTGTACAACCAAGAAATTGTTGGTTTACAAAACGTAATGCAAAGGTTTGGAATGCCGGGAATTGCTCTTCCATCTGCAAACTTGTATGCAGCGCATATGAAGTATGACGTTGATTTAAGTAGTCCGGAAGTTCATCCAGCAATGGCATTAATGAATGCCAGACATTTTAATATAGATCCAGCTAAAAGCTTAATTGATTCAATGATTGCGTCCGCATCATCGCCAATGACTTTTAATCAGCTTGTTTCTGGAATGGCACAATTAAGGCCTGATCGGAACTTACGACCCAATGGGTATCAGGCCCGCAGCAGGTTCGGTAAAACGTATGCTAATGATAGACTCTGAAACAACTGGTTTGGGGGCATTGTCTAGAATAAGATCTCTATCATCTACAGGTATCACGGTAAGAGATAACGGCGGAATAAATATTGGTGATACCAGAAGTAGGGTATTTTTTAGGCAACCAGGAATGGAAGGGGGGCTAATAAGAATTCCAACTACTGGCGAAGTAGTTTCTCTAGGTCAGGGTCTTCCTGGGCAAGAAATTCCTGCAGGTGCAGCAGCAGATATAATAGATGTTGTCGTTAATCCAGAACAGGCAAGAACCAGGTTAGCTCAAGAGCTGACAGATTATTTGTCGTATGATGCAATTGCGTTCAAAAATGCAAGATTCGACGTCGAACAATTAATGACCACTGCAAGGTCAATGCCAGGTTTTGAAACTGATCAAAATTTGAAACAAGCGCTTACAGCATTTTCTGAAAGAATTACCAACGATCCTCATTTTATAGTTGACGTAGATTTTTCAGGTAGAGTGTACATGCGGAAGAAAAATACAAGAAAGAATGCAAGGATTTGTTGCACAAGCAATACTTGATCCTTCTTCCGAACAAGCAAGATATCTACAGTCGGGAGGAATTGCGTTGTTTGATAACCGGATCAGCACTGTACTCAGGCATGGATGCAATGCCGGAAGATGTAAGAAGTGCGGTTGTTAATCTATTGTATAATAAGTCAGGTTTTTTTGCATCAAGAGAATTATTTGAGCAGATGACCATAGGGGGAAGATTTACTCCTCAATCCATGGACAACTTGGCTGCAATAAGCAATATATTCCAACTTATACATGAAGAAGCAGTTGACGGAGGGCCAGATCAAAACGCTGCGAGAAGAGTAATGCAAATGATAAGTCAGGGATCTCACATTGCAGAAACTGACGCCTATTTGTCGGGTTTTTATGCAAAGTATGTTCAAACTCGGACAGCTTGATTTTTCTCCGGAAAATTTAGATCATCTTCCTACAAACAGAAGAAATTTCATAAACTTTGCTAGAGATGCAATAGTAAAATCTAGCGCACCAACTTTGACTACTGATGTATCGATGAAATACATAACTACTGCAGGATTAGATTTCATCACATCCGATGTCGGCTTACAAAGATCAATTGTTAGGGCAGAATTAACTTCACTGTATACTAGACCGGAGATAAGGTCGATAGCAGAAGAAATAATTCAAACTCAAATGCAGGAAGATGCAGATCTCGGTTTGCCAGTTAGTCCAATAACTGCACAGCAAATAACTGCAAAAGCAAATGAAATACAAAATTTAAACGGAAGAATATCATTCAACCCGGAAACTAGATCTTACGAATTTCAATCAACAGAAAGAGCGTTTTTAACATCTAGGGCAGATACTTTGGAAACATACAGAAGAACTGTCGACATGCCACAAGCAAGAGATTATGTTAGAGAAAATATTCAAAGATCTATTGATCCAACTTATAACGTAACTCAAAACTTCCGGAGCAGGAATATCCGGGACAAGTAATCCGTATCTTTCCAGACAGATAAGATCCGGTTTGACGTACGGTGATTTGTCTGTTTTGGAACAGTCTAGACTTTTGAGAAATTTTTCGTATGGTGGAGCCGAAGGAATAGTTTTAACTGATCACCTTGGGTTAAACAATGCAGGAATCGCCAGGCCAATGTTTTCTAGCGATACGATGCAAGAGACATTGTCAGAAATAGACGACGCTTCTTTGATTCAAACGATGACTGCTTTAACTAGAGAACTTCCAAGAGAAGCATCTTTGCGACAAGAGCTCTTAAGAGATGGAAGACACCTACCCGATGCTGGGTATGGCGAGTTGATCAGGAGAACTAGTGAGTCCGGAGGAATAGAAAGATTGGCAAGAGTAGCAGCAGGTATAGGAAGCCCGTATGCTTCACAGGATCTGGCTACTAAAGCTCTTAACTTGGAAATATCAAAATCTACTGCAAGACAAGGTATGGCAATTGGTTCAAAAAGAGCAATATCTTTAAGTGGTGCAGCAGGTCCCGATCCTTTTAGGTTTGTTAAACATTCAGGAATTCTTTCAGAATTGGGAATGAGCTATTTTCAACCAAATACAATGGCAAGATTTATGAGTAGATCTGATACCAGTATGGGAACTGGTTCTGTTGGAAGATCTATTACTCAATCTAAAATTTTAGCAACAAATACGATGACACAAAGAATGAGGGTAAGATATAGAAATCAAGCAGGCGAACTTGCAGAAGGGAATCTTTTCGATCTTGCAAGAACACAACCAGGAGTTCGTTTGGTTCAACAAGATGCAGTAGATGCTACAAACACTTTGATTCCGATAGGTGGAGCAGTTAGCGTAGACCAAACAGCTAATGTGACTGCAGGATCCCTCAATAGGGCCAGGCTTTCTAAAGTTACTGGTGAACATGGAGAAATGTTCAATATTTATATGGCCGGAGAAGGAACAACTACCGAAGAAGCACGAATACTCGCAGACTCCCTAGTGCAAGCCGCAAGAGAAGAAGTTACCAGTCTTGATTCCAGATTGCTTGATTCGGATGATTTAGTAGATATAGATCCAGAAGAAGTACGACACATGCAGGAGAGTTTAGAAGAAACAAGATCTTTTTTAGCCGGGATAGATGCGCCTTTTGATCCTGATGATTCCGAAAGTCACGCAAGAACGCAACTGGTTGAAACATTAAAAAGTCAACGGAGTTTCCATTGGGACAATAAGCGGTGATCCCGCAAGGGGAATAGAAGATGCAGTTAGACAAGTCAGTGTTACTCCAGAAATGGACACGCTATTAGGCAACAGAACGGCAAGGGTGATCAACATAGGTGACGAAGGAGCAATACTTTCACCTTTCGAAAGATCAGATTTGGCAACGGACGCCACAGGAGCAGCAAGAGACGCATTAGAAGTTGCAACAGAAAATGCCGCAAGAGACTCACAAGCAGTAACGGTAGCCAATGCTTTAAGTGATGCAGTAGATGAAAGAGGTATTGCTTCTGATATAAGTCAAGAAATGGATAATTTAAGAATTGGAAGAACATTTAATGATAGATTTGGCTCTACTTTAAGAGCATATCAAAGATATAAAAAACCGGTGGCAATTGGTTTGGCGGCACTAACTGCCGTTGGTGTTGGTTACTATGGTTACAAGAAAATAAGTAAAAGACAAGAATACGACGAAACGATGGAAGAACAGCCCACGATGCCAGCGATGGCTCCAAGGCAGGATTTGATGATGGAGGAATCCTCAATGTCGCCGTACTCAAGAATACAAGATCCTCTTTCAACCGCTGGAGTAGTTGGAAATTTGGATAGAAGAAAAATTAATCATACTGCAATGGGTCCAAATAAATATGATTATCTATTTAGTTAAATTACGGAGAAATGTTATGCCAGCAATAAGACAAATGGCGGGTAGGGCAGCAAATTTCATATCGCGTCGTATGGGCCCTGCTTTCGGCCCACGAGTACCTTTGGGTAATAGGGTTGGAAGATTTGCTGGTCGCATGGGTGCGGTTGGTCGAGCCGTATCCAATGCTCCTGGTGTTAAAAAAGCTGGAATGGGCCTACTTATTGGTGGCGCAGCAGTAGCTGGATTGGTCGCAGGTACAAAGTCTATTTTTGACGCTGCTCAAGATGTGGCTTTTGATGATCCGGAAGCGGACAGAAAATTTACTGGACAAGATTTTGGTCCTGGTTTTTATGCTTCTCAAATGGTTGGTGGACCGGTTGCATCGGCAGGTAGAGCACTTTCCCCTTTGGGTGCTGGAGGTAGAGCTAAAGCCGCTTTCATGACTGGGGTTGGCGGAATTGCCGCAACTGCTGGAGGTATTTCTTTGGCGGCAGGAGGTTTTGGTGCGATTCGGAGTATCAAAAGGTTTAGACAAAATCAAAGACAGATTTCTCAATAGACCGATAAATACCGGTGCATCAAGAATTATCGGTTCTTTAGGCAGAAGCAGCATGAAAATGGGTGGCGCACTTAGTCTGACTGCTGCAGGGGTTGCTGCTGGTGGATTATATATGGCTAAAAAAAGTTTTGATGGAGCAGCTCGAAGAATGCAAGACAGTCCATATGTTGATCAAAGAAGAAGAATGCAAGGTCAAAATATAAATGATACTCCGTCGATAAGAAGAAGACTTGGTGCTTCGGGTGAAATGGTTTTACGGAATGCAAAACTCTAGAAGAGGATATTAAAAATGCCAATTGATCCAATGACACGGTGAAGCTAGATACGGTGATGCAGCAGAAGTAGAACAAGGTTCTAGTCCTTTTGGTGTATATCAGGAGTTTACGGCTCCAACTTCTATCCAAGCCTTTATGGGCTTCAATGCGATGAGAGGTTCAAACACCATAATGAAGGGTGGTTTTCTAGACACCAATAGAACCACCGGAGCCTTTTTTAGAAGAAATGATACCCTAAGAAGATTTACAGGATCTGGTTCGACTAGAAGATTAACAGGAACTAGATATGCTGACATGGTTGGTGGCCGATTCAGTCCGGGCTCTTCAGTTTTTGGTGGATTTTTCCAAACCTTGGGATCAAGAAGAAAAAAAGCTGACTTATCTGTTGGACATGCTTTTAGTAGCGGGACTGGTTTAGCGCAACTTGATAATGCCGAAGACATAATGAGAGGTTTGGCTAAAGGTGCCGATGGCGGCATACCGATGCCAAAATCAAGACCTAGATTAGTTAATCACCTTGATCCAAGGTCAATGTTTAGAATGCATTCTAATTCTGCAATGATTCAAGCTCCTGGCATGTATTCCCCAATTGGATCAATGGCAAGAACTATTGGTGGATTTGTACAACATTCTAATATTGGTAAAACGGTAATGGGTGAAGCCAGGGCATATCGTGCAGCTATGTCGGCTAACATTAATGGTACTGTTGGAAGGGGTTTATTAGCAGAGGGAGGTCGAACCGCAGAACAAGTGCAAGGCATGCTCAGACATAGAGCAGCTGGAGATGATCTTGAGATAATGAGTGGTGGATTTTTTGCTCAACTTAGAGCTGGCAATAAACAAACGATTCTAGAAAAGAAAATAGCGGCCAGACAAGCGGCAGGAAAAGATGTAACAAAATTAAGTAAAAGACTTGCACAAGCACAACAATATTCAATAGACGCTGCGCGTTTTAACAATCCCGGAGTAGACCCTTTTAATACAAAACAAATTACCCTTAGAGAACTGCAAGCGGCACAGGTAAATGCCAGAACGACTACAGGTAAAAAGGCTACGACGGCACTTCATTTTGGAAGTCCAGCAACTCATAGGGTGGGTGGTCCTGGATTGGCCAAAGAAGCATATTTTATGGAGGGAGTAGATGATGCGAGCAAGAGAATTGTCAACCTTTCTAAGACTGCAGGAGGAGGATTTGAAGCTGTTGATGAATTGAGTGGCAATAGAATATCATTGAATAATTCTGTAGGATCTAGCTTGTATGGATCTCAATCACCGGGCTACAGCGCAAACGTTCTTGCATCGCAACATAGAGGACAGTTAACACAAAGAATGCACGGCTACATACAGGGAGCCACAGGTTATGGTAGGGCGGGAGGATTAACTGGTCAAGCTTTGGCTGGAGCTCAATCGGCGCAAAGAGACATGCAAATGCTCATGGAGATAATGGAAGGCAGAGGGACCGCAACTAGATCCGGATTTGCTACACGTGCCGGAAAAGTAGCTGATATGCGAGCAGGAAGTGCGACTTTCCAAACAACTGGAAGAGAACTACTTGATGATATAGCAAAAGTTGGTGCAGACGATATTACCAAGGTGCGGAAGTTTTGCTAATCGAGGCGGCGGCGCAGGAAGAAGAGCTCTTCTTACAGAACAAGAAATTTTGAGACAATTTGATCCATCAGACAGAACTCTTCGTAGGCTTGGCGTAGATGCCGCCGACGATGCGGCAATGAAGGTGATGGCTCGAACCACCGCTGATGACATATTTACGATATCATTAGATCGAGCCGGAGGAGCGATGGCAACAAACAGCAGGTTAGCTACTGGCACTGGTGCATTAAAGCCTGTGACTAGAGAAATAGCAGAAATGACTGCTGGAAGAGTCGCTGGAAAAGAAGTTGCTCATGAGGCATTAGAAAGAGGCCGGAGCAAATCTTTTTAAGATGTATGGAGCAAAAGGTGGATTTCAAGCTTTAGCTACAAAACAAGGAGCAAAACTAGCTTTAGCAAGATATGCCGTACCAGCCATGAGTATAGCTAATCCAATATTGACCGCACAAGCGGTGTATGATATAACAAAATTGGTAGCGACAAAAGTAATAGGTGGAGGAGCTAAACTCGCCCGAGACGCCATGAAATCAATGCAAGGAACAATTAATAAACCAGCATTTGGAATGGGATATGTAGACAATGAAGTAGCGGCAACCTCAAGAGCAAGAGGAGTGATGGCAATACAAAACTCAAGACTAAACGCAAGAAGCGCATTGGGGTCCGAAGGCGGAATGCTCGCCGCGCACTTTGGTTAAATTATGACTAGCTTAAAACAAAAAACAAAACAATTCAGACAAAAACTTGAATCTCTTTCAAAAGAAGATTTGCTCGAAATAATAAGATCTCAAGACTTTGAAACGATCAAACAGATAAACAGAATAGAATGGGTTTTTGAAAATAAGTTGTCACACTTGACGTGGGCAGACGGAACACAAGTCGAATCTAGACCTTTGACAAACAAGGAACTTTCCCTCTTAGTTGACGAACCTTTTGAAGTAGATTCGAACTTGCTGAGTGCGGGTTTGTCGGCTGAGCAACAAAAACAAATTCATATAGCTAAGGATCCCTGTTTGTGGGCTAGGCATTTTTTGGACATTGAAACAAGAGTGTATCAAACGTTGATGTTAAGAGATCCTTCTTTAAGAAAAGTTCTTAGAGCAGGAAGACGTTTGGGTAAAACTTTTACTATGGCCGTTTACTTATTGCATTACAGTTACACACACAAAGACGGAAGATGTCTAGTCGTTGCTCCCATGAAATCTCATGTTGAATTGATATATCAAGAAATTGTTAGATTAGCATCAAAAAATGATATAGTCTTTAATTCTATAACTAGAAAAGTAACAAGTCCACAATTCATGATACAGTTTTCGAATGGTTCGACTATCAGGTTCTTTACCTCCGGAATGAGATCAGGAGGCAAGTCTGACGTTGCTCGTGGTCAAGAAGCTCACGTTATAGTTCTTGACGAAATGGACTACATGCATAACGATGATCTTGACGCCCTTTACGCAATGCTTCAAAAAACTGCAGAAGATCAGCCTGACAAAGTTTTGATAGGAGCTTCTACTCCTACTGGCAGAAGAGAAAAATTTTGGGAGTGGTGCAGAAATGCAAGATTTAAAGAGTTTTGGTTTCCTTCATATGCAAATCCATTTTTTTCAAAGGAGCAAGAAGAAGAATTTAGAGAACAATATTCTGCAATGGGATATCGACATGAAATAGAAGCAGACTGGGGCGAAGATTCAGAGGGTGTATATCCCAGAAAATTTGTGGATGAAGCTTTTGCAAACGATGGATGGTCCTACATACCGGAAATAAATTCTGCAAGAAGTTTTCATGTCATGGGAATAGACTGGGATAAATACGGGGCAGGAACCAACATAGTCGTTTTAGAGGTATGTTCTAACAACTATGAGCAAAATGATTTCAGGGATAAAGTAAGAATCTCTCACAGAGAAGAAATAGAAAAATCAGAATATACTTTAACCAAAGCGGTCGACAGAGTAATAGAGCTAAATGCGTCGCTTAATCCAAAACATATTTATGTAGACAGAGGATTCGGAGAAGTTCAAGTAGAGCTTTTACATAAACACGGAGTAGAAAATCCTCACACAAGACTAAGAGAAAAAGTTAAGGGACTAAGCTTTGCGGAAACAATCGACGTTAGAGATCCGTATACTAAATTAATGATTAAAAAAGAATTAAAACCCTACATGGTTGATAATCTTAGACAATACCTGGAAAGAGGTCAACTTTGTATTCCGTCAACAGATGATGAAATGTACATGCAACTAATATCTTATGTGGTAGTAAGAACCACTCAAACTGGTAGACCTGTTTTTGAAGCTTCTGGTTCTGCCGTAGACCACGCACACGACGCTCTTCTTCTGGCGCTTTTGGCGGTCGCAGAAAATTATGGAGAATTTAGTAAAACACGTGCTGCCACAAACATAGAAACTGTCTCAAATACCTTCTTCATTCCTCAGCAACAATTTATTAATTCGGGAAATGATTCAGGAGAAAAAGGTCCGACAAGTAGAGTTGATAAATTAAAGTATGATAAAATGAAAGTTCGGATTTAGAAAAAAAACAACTAAAACTGTTAAAAGAAATATGTTTTAAGGAAAATTAATATGTCTATCAACACTCCAAATACGCCGGGTTCGTCAAATCTTTATACTTACGACGTTAAGCCTGAAGTTGATTCTTTGATAGAAGAAAACATAAGGAATCAACAAGATTTAGATAATCTTAATTTTATTTTGCCTGGTGCAGCATCTTCGGTTCGTTTTGATCAAGTTCCAATAGTCTCTGTTAAATCAGAACTGCTATCAACGTATAATATAATTAACAATCTTTTGGCTGAGTTAATTACCACTCTATCAAATGTAGATATTCGTTCCGATTTAACAACAGGTTTAATTAACGCACATCATGAAGTTTGTGATCAAGTTTTATCAAAAAAAATAAAAGACGCTCCTAGTCACATCAGTTTTGAAGAATATTCTTATTGTCTCAGAAGTAAAACACGAGCCTGTAGATTATTGATTGCTGAATATGAAATTTTGATTTCTGGAACAGTCGTCGGATATTACTACGACATAATGTCAGTTTATAATTCTATAGCAGAAGAAGTAAGGCAATTGATTAAATTTATGGACATAACAATAGGGGAGGAATATGACGATGAAGTCGAGCAAACTTTATCAAAAGAAATTTTTTACTGGGCAAAATCGTACAAAGAATATACGCAACTGTTTGCCAAAGAAGTCTTCGCAAACCCACCAACAATTCCAGAGACCGAAATGGATTCTATCGGCCAAATTCAAGCAGCACAATTCAAAGCATTTTTTTCGATCAAAGTAAATTCGTATAATTCAGAAGTTAAAAAACTTCTTCGGTCTTTTAAAAAGAGAGTTAGTAGACACATGTGAAATGTACTACATGAATTTTTTAAGTCCGGCAGTAAAATCTAGAAGTTTAGTAGTCTATCCTTTGGAATTAGGTCTCTTGTCGAGCAACATGAAAAAATCTGCGCCACTACTTGCCAAAGAGGTAGTTACTGCCTCTTCCACGGTAAATGGCAATCTTGCATCTTTATTAGCCGACTTTAAGCAAAGAAAAATTAATACAGAGAATAGGTTGATGGGTATTCTGGCAATGATTAGAGAAAAATATAAGTACTCATCTTATATCGCTCAAATGGAAAAAAAATCCGGAATTAAGAGTGATCAAATTTTTACCATTCCTACAGATAGTTCGTTTGATGCATATTTCGCTAATTCCTACATTAGTGAAGAAAAAAGACAAAGCTTAACATCAAGTCATAAATATTTTTCAAATTTAGAAGAGGACGATCATCCGCAGTATCTACTAAAAACAGGGGGAGAAATATCGGGCGATATTATGATGACCGATAATTCTACTGTAGGTGGGATACATATACCAACTCATTCTCATGACGGTTCAGATGGAAGTGTAAAAATAAAAGCAAGTTCAATAGACTATTCACAAGATAGAAGCGAAGTATCAGAAGTGAGCTCAGAAAAAATATTGATAGATGTAGATAGTTTTAGTCAAAAAATAACTTTAGCAGGCGATCCCTTAATCGACATGACTGTAAGTGTTAAGTTAGATGAAAATCTGAATTTAGATGATGACAGGTATGAAATAAGAATAACTTACACAGAATTAGAAAAACAAGAAACGCTGTAAACGTCATGCCCATTGATATAAACGATTATCCAATAATAAAAGTAGTAAAGCCAAAGGACCTTCAACGGTTACAGTATTCGGTGGTAGGCTTGATGATATTTTGCTTACAATTGTCACGGATGGGGCAAAACTTCATTGGTTAGCTGCAGCAGCTTGGAAAGCAATGCGTCAAGCGGCACAAAATGACGGATTGGACTTAAGGCCATCAAGCCCAGGTGACGGCTACAGAACTTTTCAGTCGCAACTAGAAAACTTTCAAAGAAGATATCAGACTCAACCTAATAATAATCCTACTAGAATTTATGATGGAAAAACTTGGTATTTAAAAGACATAGATCCGGCTACGGGCAGGCGTCCTTCGGAGCTTGCGTCTCCACGGAACTAGTTGGCATAATTATGGTTTGGCAATAGACGTAAATATTAGTCCTCCCGGAGTTCGTGAATGGCTTATTGATAATTGTCAAGATTACGGATTTTCTTGGGAACTAGTTCCATCTGAATTGTGGCACATAAGATACTTTCCGGGTGATGATATACCCAAACTTGTGAAAGTTTATATGGAAGAAAATAATATAGTTTCTCCAGTTCCATCGAATTCCCAGCCTGCTACCTCAATACGAAAAAAACCTGTAAAAAATTGGTTTAAGTATATTCCAAGAGACTATATAAACACGGTGAACAACGATAAGTATAAGGTTCCTCCAACAAGAGTCGAAATAAATTTATCTTCTCCTTTTAGAGCAATATCAGAAAATTCTTTAATGTTTTTATCAAGTTCACAAACAGCTTTATTGAAGTCTGTGATAAAAAGTACAAACGGTTCAGCACCATTGAGAACAGAAGACGATCACTCGTACGTTGTTGTGTATAATAAAAAACTTCCTAATGGAACATACTTTTTTAAAGTTTTAAAAACAGCATTTAAAGGAGATATATTGTATTTTTTGAGTGCCGAAGAACACCCAGCTGGTCAAACAATTTTGGGAAGATATCATTTGTATTTTGGTCACTCATATTTAAAATATGTGGACCTTATAACGTCGGGCTCCAACATATCCAAGTACGCTGAGGCATCAAATGAAAAAATAACAAATCTTATTAACACAATAAGTTCAGATTCGGACAATAACATACTGTATAATTTTAATCTAAGAACATTGGAAAATTATTTTACTACAGTCGTTGCAGAAGATGAAACCTTTGATGACTATGGAGCTTTCGCTTACTATAATTCTGATACTGATTGGATTGGATATTCTTCTTCAAAAGTTGGAGCAAAAATGGCTGGGTATTTCACTGGCCCAGCGATAAGAATAAAGGCATCAAAAAGTCCCTCTGCAGGAAAAATTTTACTCAGAATATTTAACACCTCAAAAGAAATTATAGGACCTCGTGATACCCCTGATTCAATTGAAGAAGAAGGAAAATTAGTTGTAACAGAAACAGAATTGCACGAAGAAAGTCAATTTATAGATTTATATTCGCCAACCACTGTCGATGAGATTGTATATGAAAATTATTTTTTGAACGAGGCAGGAACATATTACTTTTTGATTGAAGTAGTTTCGCAAGATAATCCCAGTGCCAGAGGTTCCCAAGTGCAACTAGTTAATTTTCAATATTTAAAATCTTATTTTTTAACTTCTGGTAGAATTGAAGTAAACAGATCTTTAGCATTCGTGTAGGGAGAAATAAATGACTGAGGCAAGACAAATAATTTCTGATTTGGAAACGTCTAAAACATACTTAGTAAGAGCAGAAGTTGTAGACAAAAATTTGGGTGTTGTAGTGGGTGAATCTGTTGCGGTAGTAGCGACACCTGCGGATAGCTCGATACCTGGGGAGATCGATTCAACTACTCCTGGAGCATTTTTGTTGTTTAGCAATTCTAAGTCTGTTATGTTCAGATTTAACGCTCCGTTAGATAAAGATATATCTGGATACGATTACGAGATCTATGCCACGAATAGTTTGAGCGGATTATTGTTGGCCTCTGGGCAAAGTTACACCACCGTTTTTACGGTTATTTTAGATAATACAGAAGCTGTTCCTGCAGATTTAGAAGGTCCTCCAAAAATCTTTTATGGAAGAGTTAGAGCTTTTGATACCAGCGGCAATAAAGGTTCTTACACTCCGCTCATAGCTTCAAAGCCCACTTTGGTCGATTCGGCGGAAATATCGGATTTAACTGCTACAAAGATAAAAGCGGGAACTATAACTTCTAGTATCATCAATTTGGATGGTGCAAATTCAGTTATCAGGTCGAGTAATTATACGACTGGTACGGATGGTTGGGCGATTAGGGGCGATGGAACCGCAGAATTTTCTGCTGGAGTGATCAGAGGAACGGTCAAGGCAGGTTCTTTGTTCATCGATGCAAACAATAGATGGAAATCAGATGCTACGGGAGCAACGATATCTATTCCTGAGTTCAAGGTTGGGTCAAGTACTCAATATGTAAGTTGGGATGGCAATACTTTGACTGTACAAGGTACACTAAAATTTCCCGATGGTACTACTCCAGGAACTTTTGACGATGGAGACGCTATAACCGGTGGATCTGTAGCTGGTCTAACTATAAATTCTAGTAAAATATTTTTTGGTACTGGAACCTATGGTAATACTAGCACAGCTTTTTACGTAGATAATACTGGTAAATTTTCCTTGGGCGATAAACTTACTTGGGACGGAAGCACCCTAAGCATTTCCGGCAATGTTGTTATTACTGGCGGATCAACGTTAGCCTCGATAAACAACGCACAGAACACAGCAAACAACGCACAAAACGCAGCAAACAACGCACAGGATACAGCAGACGACGCACAGAGTACCGCAAATACAGCAAATACAGCGGCCAACAACGCACAAGTCACCGCAGACGGCGCCCTGGACGCGGCAGATTCGGCTTTTAATGTAGCCAATAATGCACTGCCCGCATCAACTTTTAATAAAGCCGAAATTGTAAAAACTATAAACAACTCAACTAACAGTACAAAAATACATGGGGCAATATTAGAAACTGGGACAGTCGTTGCTGACGCCGTCGTTGCAGATTTTGTCGCCGCAATGAATATAAGGGCTGATCAGATTACAGCTGGAACAATAACAGCATCAATATCTATGAATGCCGCTGAATTTAATGGCGGCAGCATAAACATTAACAACGAATTTAGAGTCGGTAGTTCTGGATCTGTTAACTGTAGGAATATCACCATTGACAGCGGACTAGCATATAGAGGGGAAAGTTTTGCTTCGTCAGGAGATACAACAACGGCTAGAATACAGCAATTATCTGGCGTTCAAAGAATTACGCAGCCAGCTTCAAATAGAGATATTAAGAAAAATATTCAAGATATATCTGGAGCACTTGAAATAGTAAAAGCACTAAAACCAAGAATATTTAATTTTAATGAAATTTATTATGGAGAAATAGATCCTTCAACCGAAGAGCCATGGACAAGCCAGGCGAAAGAACTTCATCAACTTTTTCAATCATATGGTTTTATAGTAGAAGAAGTTCAAGAGGTAAATCCGCAATTGGTTACGTATTGTCCGGTAGAACTTGGATCCTTGAATATTTCAACCTGGAAACCCAAAATGTGGAAAGATTTAGAAATAATAGCGATACTTACTAAAGCAGTTCAGGAACTATCAGATAAAGTAGAAGAACTTGAATCAAGAACGATATAATTAGATTGTGTCTAGAAAAAAGTGGTATAATTGGAGGATGTCTAAAATTCATAATAAACTAAATTGGCAAAGAAAAGAATTAGACCATACCCATACCCATAATCAAGATTTTAACCATGCAAAGGAACAAATGGATCAAGAAGATACAACTAAGCAAGAACTAAAACCAGCTCAAACTGGATTGGATATGAATTTGGTCGTAGCTTGTTTCCAGGAAAAGTTGTCCCAACTTACAACCGAGCTAGTGGTTAAAGAAGCTACAATAAGACAGTTAACAAACATAATTAATTTAATGAAAGGTGATCAATAAATATGTCAGATGTTCAAAATGAAAATACAGTAAACGTTGAACCAAAAACTCAATTTAAAGTTGAGATTATTATTGGGGATAAGAATCTCTCTTATAGAAGTGATTTTTCTGAATCTGAAACGATTTTTTGGCTTGAAGCAGTAAAGAAATTAATAATTGAAAAGACTTTTGCAGCTGCCGGTTTAACTGAAAATAACGTATAATTTCAAACATTAAACTACTATATTGTTGATGTTTGATAGGTGGTATTAAATGAAAGCTAGATCATATCTGCCGTTTGGCGGTCTATCAACGGAACAAAACGCTGCTGAAAAAGTTCTAAAACCAGACGAAATTAGAAGTATTGGTCGAAGCCTTAAAGTTGCCGCATTAGCGCTTGGCTTTAGGGGGACGACATACTATTATGGAAGCAGGGCCGCATTTGAACCTTCCCCTTACGATTTTAATAGGATCACTCAGGCATTTGATACGGATGGTTACGTAAAGCAAGCAGTGCTGAAATACAAGGATCTTTTTTGGAAAGAAGGTTGGGAAATAGTTGGGGAGAACCCTGACGCTGTCTCGTATCTTTACAGAAGAATAGATCTTTTTGAAATGACGATGAAGAGACCTTTTTCGGAATTTTTAATGGAAGTTTCTGATCAACTCATAAAGTACGCAAACGTTTTCATAGTTAAAGCTAGAGCTAATATTTCTGATTTTACAAAAGACAAAATCAATCCTATTTCAGGGACTGATCCCGTTGCAGGCTTTTATCTTATACCAACTGAACAGGTTTACATTTTAAGAGATAAACATAATAGACCAAAATCTTATCAACAATCCACTGACCCTCTTACTTACTCACCAAACGAAAGAGACCCAGTTTGGTCTGCCGATAGGGTTATACATATAGCATTCGACAAAAAGCCCGGTAGGGCGTTTGGTACACCATTTTTAGCGTCTGTACTAGATGACGTTATTGCATTAAGGCAAATGGAAGAAGATATACAAAATCTTGTTCACAGAGAACTTTTTCCATTATATAAATACATTATAGGAACAGCGGAGCAACCAGCTGAGCCAGAAGAAATTTCTAGAGCTGCTGCGGAAATAGAAAACCTAAGAGCAGAAGGCGGACTCATTCTTCCATACAGACATGATGTGGATGTAATAGGCGCAAATAACGAAGCTCTTGAAGCTTCATCGTATTTAAACCATTTTAAGGAAAGAGTTGCAGTTGGTCTTGGGGTCGCCCCACATCACTTAGGTATGGTTATGAATGGTGGCAATAGATCGGTAACCGATAGATTAGACGCATCTTTTTATGACAAAGTAAAAAACATGCAAAAGACGTTTGCAGACTTTATTAGAATTAATATTTTTAACGAACTTCTTTTTGAGGGAGGCTATGATCCGCTGGAGGACATTACGAATTCTTCCGCATCCGATCGTTGCTTTCTTAAATTTAAGGAAATAGATGTAGATACACAGGTAAAAAAAGAAAATCATATTATTCAAAAATATGTTAATAACTTAATTACATTGGACGAAGCTCGACTCTTACTGGCTCTTGATCCCGACATGGACGAGGGTCAAACATATGCAGCTATGCAAACGCGAATGCAGATGGACGTCGCTGCGAATCAAGCAAATCTCACTGCAAAAAGCAATGATGGAGAAAAACCGGCAACAAAGGGTAAAGTAAATCTTCCGTCAACGAAAAAGGACATTGGCAATAAGTCTAGACCAGCTAATCAATTTGGTAGAAGTAATTCTTCAAACATTAAAAGAACTGATGACCTTTCTTGGCTCCCAGCGATTGAAAAACTTCTGGAAAACGACTATAATAGTGCAACGCAAAATGCGGATAAGGACAATGCACAATCATAGGAGAAAACAATGCCAATAAGCGAAGAGCTTGCACACAAACTCCAGGAAGCAGTTGATAACAATCAAGTGCGTCTTGCCAATATATACTTTTTAGAAGTATTATCAGAAGTAATTCCTGTCCTTCAGGAAACCGTTGAAAGAGTCGAGGCCATAGAGGCATTTCTTTCGTCTGATGATTCGGATCCCGATCAGCCACCGGTTGAGGATCACGTTGAACAAGGACAGAAGCCAGAAAAGAAATCTAAGACTGTCAAAGTTCCAAAAGAGGAAAAACCGGAACAATAAAAAATGATCATAATCGGTTGCCCTATTTTCAAAAGAGACTGGATACTGCCCGCTTGGTTGTATTTTATACAAAGACAATCTATACCTTTAAATGACATTGGTTTTGTATTTGAGCTTGGTATGGACGATGAAGCAACACTAAATATTTTAGCTGCCTGGAAATCTCAGCATCCAGAAGTAAAAGTGTTCGATCTTGAAATAAGAAACGACCTTGCACATTTTTCTCACGACGAAGGAACAAGACAGTGGTCGTACTCAAAATACGAAAACATGGTTTCAATGCGAAATTCTTTGTTGTCAAAAGTTAGAGAAATAAAACCTGATGCGTATTTTAGTCTTGACTCAGATATTTTGTTGACCAATCCAAATACGATAGAGCTGCTTCTTGCGCATACGAACAACGATGCGGATGCGGTAAATACATTGATGTTTATGACACCAGTTGGTACGGAATTCCCATCTGTCATGTCATGGGTTTCTGACGACAAAAGCACGAAGGCCCATAGGAATAATCAATATCCTTTTGGTACTTATTTTAAATCAGATATTATTATGGCCGCAAAGATGATGTCTAAAAAAGTTTACAACGATGTCAATTATCAGTTCCATATGCAGGGAGAGGATTTAGGGTGGAGTGCGCAGTGTGCGCAGAAGGGTTATAATTTGTATTGCGCTTCATACATATATACTCCTCACATTATGGGTAAAATTGAACTTCAAAAGTTTCTTTCAAGCGGCGATCCTAGACAAGCTTTATCTTTTAAACAGTCGATTGCCGTATAACTAGCACAAATACAATGATTTCTGTTAAAATATATATTACTATACAGGATAGCTTTAATTATAATTATGGAGAAGTATCATGGCCTTTGAGTTCATAGAACATTTTTCGGTAGAGTTTCCACAAATTATTGAATCTGGCACTAAACTAACCGAAGCTTTTAATGCGTCGAATGGAATCATTATTGAGGTAGCTGCGATACATGAACGGTTTAACCGCAAATTATAATAATTATTCTGTAGCAGAACTTGAAAAATCTCTGCAATCGTGGGTTGAGCCGTATCCCAAGCCGGTAATTTTAAATCACGATATAGCTTCCGAGCCTATTGGTAGAGTTATGGCAGCAAAAGTTGATAAAGAAGTAGACGGTGCCGCCTATGTAAGGCTTCAGATAGCAATTGTTGATCCTGTAGCTGCGCAAAAAGTTATGGATCAAAGGTATCTTACTGGCTCGGTTGGCGGAAGGGCAGGTAAGGCAATCTGCTCTATTTCAGGAGAAGATCTAGCTGCAGAAGACGCCAACGGAAGACCCCGCATGCCGAAGTATAAAAGGGGCCAGGTTTATAAGGGCAAGTTGGCATATATCGACATGCAAGATATTTCTTTTAAAGAATACTCTTTTGTTAATCAGCCAGCAGATCAAAGGTCTGGAATTAGGAAGAAAAACTCAGTTTCTGGCCCTGTTTCGGTTTCCGATTCGGATTGGGCTGCAAAGAGTTCAGCCTTTGTTTTAAGCATGGATAAAGAGGATGTTTACTCTTTAAAGGAAAACAAGTCCATCTTTGAGGGGGTCGACCCTAAAGAATCAAGGCCAGTTTACTTGCATCTTAAAGGGGCCTTTTTGTCGGCTATGGCAATTCATGAGAGCGAAAATTACAATATTAAAAATACCCTATTACTATCAGATGGACAAGAAAATAATAAGAATGAGGAGAATACTCAAATGACAGTTGATGTGCAGGAAAAAGATATTCTTGTAGTTTCTCAAGAATTGAGCGATGAACTTTCTTCGATTGCGGCAGATGCTTCCAAGCAAGCCGAAGTTGTTGTCGCAGATGAAATCAAAAAAGAAGAAACAGTTGTAGAAGAACAAGTTTCCGCCGAAAAAAGCGCGGAAGAAAATAAAGATGTTTCCGCAGAAACTTCTGACGAAAAGGATGTGCAGGTAAAAGCTGATTCCGTAAGTGCAGAAGAATCTAAGGATGCAACTGAGGAAACTCAGGTTCAGGAAACCAAAGAAGACGAAAAGCCTCAGCTCAACGAAAAACCAGAACAAGGTAACGTTGAGCAAGATGCCGCCATCTTTGAAAAAGTTAAGTTTCTTGAAGAAGAAAACAGCAAGCTGAAAGCCGCTCTTCACAGAGCGTTGGCGGAAAGAGTCGTTGATGCAAAGATTTCAGCAGGCATGGAAAAGAGCGAAGAAAGAAATGAGCTGATCAGCGATCATGCTTCCAGGACTGCTTCCTCGTTGGCGGATTCTCTCAAGGATATCGCCAAGATGCCGGCAAAGAAATCATCCGGAAATCAAATTCCGGAAATCACCAACGAGTCAGAAGGCGAGAAAGAGGACAAAGTAGTTTCAATCGATCAGGTTGAAGATACAGTGACTTCTGAAGAGTCTTCTGCAGAACAAATTTTCGTTGACGCCCTCATGGGTCGTCGTAAGCTCTAATCAACAATAGGAGAAAATAACATGTCACTAGCTAAATTTCGCAAAGTACATTCAAAGACAGGCGCAGGAAGATTCGTAGTTTCGGAGGGTATCGCCCCCGCAGCTTACTTGCTCCCAAGCGCTGGTCTTCCAACATGGTATCTTGACAGCGAGGACGATCGTTTCGAAATCGTACTGTGCAAAGGAACCATTCTTTCGGTTCAAGCTCATGCCAACCGGTGATGCGACGGTTGTTCCAGCCAATGGTTCAGCCGGCTCAGTTACTTGGGGTGACACAATGAGCGGTTGGGATCCGCTGGGCTCTGGCGCAACGCCAAGCAGCACCACTGGTTCGACGGACACGATTTCGGTCGCTGCTCGTTCGGTTCCGGTAGGTGTCGCTCAGTACGACCTCTACAGACCATTTGACAAGGGCACCTCACAGGGTGCGGGTTTCATTACCCACGGATATGTTGAGTATCCGATGGTTAATGATCTCAACGCCGACGTTGCAGTTGGCGATCTCATCAGAGCCGACCACATGGGCCGTCCAGTTGTACTGGATACCGCGCTTTGTGGCACACATCCTTACCTCCAGGTTGGTAAGGTTATTGAAGTAGAAAAGTTTACCACCAACTTTGATGATGGCCTACTTTCCTACATGCAACTACCATCGGATCCAGGCGCACTCAAGACCGTCTACGAAATTACGAAGACTGGTCCGAATAAGGGTAAGCTCGGTATTCGTGCGAATCTGGATGTATACAAGGTGTCTGGCGCGTTCCGTGTCAATCTAACACTTTAATTAAAAAGAAAATAATACAAACAGGAGGAATAGTTCCAAAATGAGCAAATCAATCCAAGAGCTCCTCACTGGTCTCCCTGCTTGGGAAACCGCATTAACTGAGGACGGATATATTGACGGAGAAAGCAGAGTCACCATCAAGGAAGCGTTTGCATCACCCGATGCAGCTGCGCTTTTCCCCAAGGTGATTTCGCGCACTCTGAAGGAAGCAGCAGAGCCACAGTTGTTGGTTACTCCGCTACTCTCGACAGTACGTCTCGGAAAGGGGCGCTCGTTGGAGTTCCCAGCAGTTAATGCAATTCAAGCCGCAGAGATACCAGAAGGACAAGAATACCCAGAGCAAGCACTCGCATTTGCTAAGCAAGTCGAGGGCAAAGTGTCCAAGAAGGGTGTCAAGCTGGCTTTTACAGAAGAAGTTATTGCTGACTCACTTTGGGACATCGTAGGAATGCATGTTCGCGCCGCGGGCCGTGCCATGGCACGTCTCAAGGAGCAGATTGCACTCAGTCGTTTCAAGGATGCCGCGACAGTGGTGTTCGACAACGACAGCGGTTCGTACGATGACACAACTGGTCGTGGAATTACAGGTGCGTACAACAAGACGATTACCTGGGACGACGTTGTGGACATGTCTGCCGTTCTTATGGCCGAAAACCATGTCCCGACAGATTTCATTCTACATCCGTTGATGTGGTCTGTTTTCTTGAAGGATGCAATCTTCCACGCTGATGGTGCGGCTTCGGCTGTCAACAGCAGCTGGGGTTATCGTCCGCAGTCAAAAGAAGGCACGCTTAACGCCACAGCCCCGTTGGGTCTCAACGTCATCGTGTCACCTTTTGTCAGCTTTACGGCAAAGAGTGGTGCAACACCAGCGAAGTCAGACCTGTTCTTGATCGATCGTAATGAAGTCGGTACGCTGCTCGTCAAAGACGACATGAGCACCGATCAGTTCGACGATCCTTCACGCGACATTCGTCAAATGAAGATGAAGGAACGCTATGACATCGTCATGCTTGGAGATGGTGAGGGAATCACCGTAGCCAAGAACGTGAGCCTCGCCCGTAACTACGAGATTCGTGTTACAAACGAAGCCACAGCTGGCGGTCTTTAATAGCTGAATTATCTTAGAACCGTTATAGTTTACTTCTAAGCGACGTGGGCGATCAGCGAAAGCTGGTCGCCCTTCGTTGTTTATATCTTGACGTTACTATTCTATTGTGTAAGAGATAGGAGATTTTGTGGCTTTACCCTTGTTGCAAGAAGCCGCCGTAGGAATAGGAACGGTTTCAGTCAAATTTGGAAGAACAATAAAAATAGCTTCCATCAAAAACGCAAATATCATAGTACAAACTACCGCCGCGACGCCTACAGTTTTAAACGCTCCGTTCAAACCGATAGATACCTTATCTGACTTTAATCAAATATCAAGGACTCTAAAACTTTTTTGGAAAACTCAGTTAAGTCCTTCGACTGAATACATTATAAGATTTATTAATTTTGTAGATGCAGCTAATGAACCGATACCGGAAGAACAAATTGTTTTTACAACTTTGGCTGCGGGGGCAACTCCCAGTCAACCAATTGGTCCAACTCCATTCAATAGTGTCAATGCACCAGAGCTTGAAGATATTTTAATAGAAGATAAGTCTATAAAAATTAATGCGTTTACCGGCCATCAGATTGTAGCAAAAAATCCTGATTTTTATATAACTGAAACAGATCCAGAAAGCGGAGCTTTTTATCTTGAAAGTGATTATTTGAATGGAAGAATAAAAGTTACCTTTAATCAAAAACCAGCAGCAAACTTTATGAACAATAGATATTTTGTTGCACAAAGAAAAAAGATACAAAGGCAACCAGGTAGATGGGAATCTATAGATACCAGAATAGCAACTCATTCTTGGAAACCGGAAGTTTATGTAGATTTTCCCTCATTGAATGACGCTACTCCTTCGTATTTTATAGAAAATAAAGAATACTTTGAAAAAGGTTATAAATATAGAATTAAAGTTTCAAAAGACGTAGGTATTTAAATGGCTAATTTTGTTTATAAAAAAGCAAAAGAAGCGTTGTTAAATGGACAAATAAATGTTTTATCTGATCAACTAAAAGTTCTTTTATTAAAAAAACCAGATTATACTCCTAATCAAGATATCGATCAACATGTAAGTGATATACCGGCAAACGCAATAATAAAAAGATCAGAGGCTATTGCTGGGGTATCTAGTACGTCTGGAGTGCTAGATGCCGCAAACATAACTATTCTTGAATACAATGGTTCCGCTTTTGATGCAATAGCTTTATATAAGTATCAACCTTCTGATTCAAATTCAAAATTAATATTTTATATTGATACGTCAAGTGGCTTGCCTTTTGCGGGTTCAAATTCTGTTAATTCCGTTACTATCTTTTGGAGTGACGAATCAACCAAAATACTTTCATTGTAGGTAAAGATAATGCCATCACAGTATCCAACGGCTTTAGATAATCTGATAAACCCTACGGCAAACGATGCCCTCAATTCTGTCACCGTGCCGCACCATCTTCAACACGCAAATATCAATGATGCCGTAGAGGCTATACAAACAGTTCTTGGTATAAATCCAGCTGACTCTCATTTGACAGTTAAAGATAGAATTTTTACCGCAGAACAATCTATCTTAAGTCAATCAGTATTAAATGGTTTAACTGATGTTACTATAAATTCGGTAGCAACGGGTCAAGTTTTGCGCTATAACGGCAATGCTTGGATTAATTACGATGAAGAAAATTTAGTAGACGGAGGGAACTTCTAGGTATGGCCAATATATTAAGAATTAGACGTAGAACATCTGGAGCAGCCGGAGCACCGTCAGAAATACACAATGCAGAGTTGGCATTTAATGAAGTTGACGATATTCTATATTATGGTGAAGGTACAAATGGAACAGGTGGAACTGGCACGGCTTTAGCTATTGCTGGTCCTGGCGCTTTTACTACTTTAACTAGTGCTCAAACAATTTCTGGTGATAAAACTTTTTCTGGAACAGTAATAGTTCCCACCCCTTCTGGCGCCACACATGCTGTAACTAAAGCTTACGTTGACGCCCTGGTCGGTACTGTGGCTACGTCTTTTACGGTAGCTGGTAATTCTGGTAGCCCGCAAACAATAACGTCCGGAACAGATACCCTTACGATTTCTGGTGGCACTGGTCTTAGCTCTGTAGCTAGCGCAACAGATACGATTACTTTGAATCTTAACAACACAAGCGTATTGCCCGGATCTTATGGTGCAACGAATACGGTTTCCACATTTACCGTGGATGCCCAGGGTCGCCTACTTGCAGCGGGTAATTCTGCAATTTCAATTACTTCAGCAGCAGTGACTAACTTTATAGAAGCCGCTCAAGATGCCGCTGGAGAACTATTTACTAATGGAACGCATTCTGGAATTACTGCAACGTATGATGACGAAAATGCAAAAATAAATCTTAACGTAGCAGATTTTACAATCACACTTGGTGGTGATTTAAGCGGTAGCGTCACTGTCACAGATCTTGCTAGTGCAACATTGACAGCAACAATTGCTGCCGACTCTGTTGCCCTTGGCACAGATACGACTGGCAACTATGTTGGATCTGTCGCTGCCGGAACCGGAATTTCTGTTACAAATACCAATGTTGAGGGCGGAACGTTTACCGTTACCAACAGTGGCGTTGTTTCAGTTGCCGGTACCGCCAATCAAGTTGCTGTTTCTGGCGCAAATGGAAACGTAACGTTTTCTTTACCGAATGATGTAACAATTCCAAATAATCTGACGGTAACTGGAGATTTGTTGGTTCAGGGTAATACGACTACATTGAACACTTCCACTTTGGCGGTTGAGGATAAAAACATAGTAATTGCAAATGGATCAACAACCGATGCGGCAGCAGATGGGGCAGGTATAACGATAAAAGGTGCCACTGACAAAACTTTGAATTGGGTAGATGCAACAGATTCCTGGACGTCCTCAGAAAATTTTGATCTGGCAGCGGGTAAAACTTATGCAATAGGCTCTAGTTCAGTTCTGTCTAGCACAACCCTTGGTGCAACCGTAGTTAATTCAAGCCTTGCATCTGTTGGTACGATCACAACTGGTACGTGGAATGGTTCAACGATATCGATAAGCCATGGTGGCACCGGGGCAACAACCGCCGCCGCTGCAAGAACAAATCTTGGTTTGACAATAGGCACCGACGTTCAGGGTTACGATGCAGAACTAGCGGCTTTGGCTGGTTTGACATCAGCTGCAGATAAGCTTGCATATTTCACCGGATCTGGAACTGCTAGTCTCACTGACTTAACTTCCTACGGAAGAGATTTGATTGCAAGTGCAAGCGCTGCAGTTGCAAGAACGACTCTTGGACTTGGTACTATCGCCGTTCAAAACTCAAACAGTGTTTCTATCACAGGTGGCTCCATAACAAATCTAACCACATTTGATGGAATAACTATTGACGGTGGAACATTCTAATAAGTAAAAAGGGATAAAAATGCCGACACCGACGATTAGTCAAGGTCAAATAGCTATTGATCCTAAAAACCGGAGTTTTGTATTACAAAAACAATTCGGGAGTTTTGGTAAATACTTCATTAAATTGGTCTCAACCTACTGACTCCTTGATACAAACTGAAGACAGTGTAAATATAAATTCTAATTTAATCATTTCCGGAAACTTAACAGTAAACGGAACCACTGTTACGGTAAACACTGAAACTGTTGTCGTAGAAGACAACATCATGGTGCTGAACGTGGACGCGGCAAGAGCCAATATTGCTAACGATAAAAATTCTGGAATAGAAGTTGAAAGAGGTTCATTAACGAACGTTCAACTTATATGGAACGAATCTGTAGGCAAATGGCAATTTACTAATGATGGAACAAATTACGTAAATATTAACGAAAATGTTTCTAGCGCAAATTCTTGGTCTACCGCAAGAACGATAACCTTAAGCGGAGACGCAACAGGATCTGTATCAATAGATGGAACGCAAAATGTAACACTTGGGATTACTGTAGTAAACGATTCCCACGATCATACGGCATCTACTTTGACTTTTGGATTAAACGATGCTACTGACGTAACAATATCTAGCCCAGCTAATGGTAGTTTCTTAAAGTACGTTGAGAATCAATGGACCAATGACTCGGTAGTCATGGGTACAGACACCGTTGGTAATTACGTTGAATCTTTGGTCGCCGGCACGGGAATTACCCTTACTAACGGAGCAGCAGCAGAGGGTGGAACTCCGACAATTGCCGTTACCGAAAATACTTACGATGCTCACGGAGCAGCGGCAGCAGCTCAATCCGCAGCAATTGCTCATGCGAATACAGTTTCTAGCACCGCATATTCAAATGCAGTTACATATGTTAATAATCGTGTTCTTAATGACATCTCAGACGTCGCCATATCTGATACATTAGCTAATGGTGATTTTTTAAGATACAACGGAGACGTATGGATTAACGATCCGGTAAATTTGTCCACTGATACTGTTGGTAATTACGTTCAGTCTTTGATTGCAGGCACGGGAATTACTCTTACTAACGGAGCAGCAGCAGAGGGTGGAACTCCGACAATTGCCGTTACCGAAAATACTTACGATGCTCACGGAGCAGCGGCAGCAGCTCAATCCGCCGCAGAAGCATCCGCCGCAGCAGCCTTGTCTAATCATGAGTCGGATACCACCAACGTTCACGGAATAGCCAATACTGCGCTTCTCTCAACATTAGTTGATTTATCCAATCACGCAACATCAACTAATGTTCACGGTATTTCTGATACTGCTGCACTTGTGACTTTGACCGGAAATCAAACACTAACAAATAAGACACTTACTTCTCCTTCAATAACTGGCATTTCTCCAACCATAACCTTAGATGGAGATCTATCTGGTGACGTTACTTTAACAAATCTTTCTAGCGCAACACTAACCGCGTCAATATCTTCAACGTTTGAATACATAAGAGATATAACAGCTGGAACAAATATTGTTTTAACAGATGATAGCGCGGGCATAAATTCCAACCGTATTTATTCAATTAGCACTTCGGCTACTCCAAATTTTACCTCTGTATCTACAGCGGCTTTAAGTATTGATGGAATCGAAATTGACCCAACTGGGGTAACAAATGGTCAAATATTAAAGTATAATTCAACAATAAATAAATTTATTGCAAGTGACGACTTAGCAGAGTCGGCTCAAGCTGGAGCAGTCACTAAATATACTGAAACATTTTATGGAAATGGAACTCTTAAAACAGTAGCTGCAAATCATAATTTGAATTCAACAAATGTTATTGTACAAATTATTGACACAAATTCAAAAGAAACAATTGAAGGACATGTTGTAAGAACTGGAGTTAATTCAATTACAGCTACTTTCCAAACGCCCATCCCAAACAATGGTTATACTATAATCGTAATAGGATAGAATTTTGAAAAATAAGATATAAATGATATAATAGACGATTACTATAAATACGAATTTAAATTATATTTCATAAGGAGATCCCAATGCCTTTTAGCGGTTCCATTTTTGCTGTTAATAATACACTTCTTCTCAAGAGATCAGATGAGGCTAATAATACACCAGAATCTTTGCAGTTAGGCGAACTGGCCATCAACGTAGCTGATGGTAAATTGTTCTATAAAAACAGCACTGCAAACTCCGTAATTCGGAGTTAATTTAATTTCAAACATCCACGGCTCGGCAAATCAGATTTCGGTTTCTTCCAATGCAACTAGCGGTGTTTATACCCTTTCTCTTCCTTCAACAGTCAGCGTAAATAACGTCGTTGCAAACACCCTTAGTGTCGGTGGGATAACCATTGATACAGCTGGCGCAACAACTAATCAAGTTCTAAAATTTGACGGAACTAAGTTTGCTGCCGGCACAGACACCGGCTTAGCTGGAACCACGTATTCGACAACCATAGGCGATGGCACGAATACTGAGTTTACGATAAATCACCAACTTGGTTCAAGGGACGTTGTAGTCGTCACAAGAAACGCTGCAAGTCCATACGAAGTTATCGATGTTCGCTGGGAGGCAACAACAACCAGCTCGGTAAAACTTGATTTTTCTGCTGCTCCAGCGGCAGACTCGGTGAGAGTCAACGTATATAATGCAGTTGCTGGTTCAACAATTACAATCGCTTCAATTGATGATCTTGGCGACGTAACCATTTCTTCCCCAAACAACGGTGATTTTCTCCGCTATAACGGTTCTGTTTGGATCAACGATCCGGTGAATCTTTCAACCGATACGGTTGGCAATTATGTTGAGTCGCTCGTTGCCGGTTCTGGCATTACCCTTACTAACGCAGCTGCATCAGAGGGTGGAACTCCCACCATTTCAGTAACAGCCAATACGTTTGACGCTTACGGTGCAGCTTCGACTGCGGCTGCAACAGCTTATGCTAATTCGCAAACTTACACAAACGCAGCTGTAAGATCTTTTGAACTTGCTGGTGACGAGGGTACTTCTAAGACAATAACGACAGGCAATTCTTCTACCAGTGGTGATACTTTGACCATTTCTGGTGGAACTGGTTTGACATCTGTAACTTCGAATACAGATACTATTACCATCAACCTTGATAACACAGCCGTTACTGCTGGCACATATGGTAACGCCAACACGGCAACTTCATTCACCGTAGACGCTCAAGGACGTTTGACATCCGCTTCTCAAAGTGCGGTCAGCATTTTGGCAAGCC
>Ga0194133_10001429_pt1 | contig 41506 bp, 29 predicted proteins | sample TA2KigOf40mmetaG_FD_155448 | JGI IMG/M metagenome (GOLD analysis project Ga0194133, IMG submission 155448) | Freshwater microbial communities from Lake Tanganyika, Tanzania - TA2015055 Kigoma Offshore 40m | ecosystem: Environmental > Aquatic > Freshwater > Lake | place: Tanzania: Lake...
CGAAAAACCTAAAGATGTCATGTTCTCCTATAAAAAAATGAGATTTTAATTCGGTGAAGATTGTTCCAGTTATATACGAAAAATATATTTGTTATGTATATAAGACGAAAATGGTGAAATTGAACAAAGAACTCACTTTAGGTGTTTTATTGGTGGTTATTGTGATCATGGTTCTTAAACCTAATCTCCTCGGATTTTTATACAATAACGTCCTCGGAAAACTTATCTTCGTTGCTGCCGTTGTGTTTCTTTCTTTGAAGCATACCGCCGCTGGTCTGTTGGCGGTCGTGTTTGTCGCGATGATTGCCTCGATGAGCGGATACCACGGATTTGAGGGTATGGCGGTTGAAGGGGATGAGGAAGTCCTTGAAGGCGAAGAGAACATGAAGAAGGAAAAGTGCGAAGGCGAAAACTGTGCGAATGGCGAAACCAACACGAAGGAAGGTGCCGAGAATCAGGAAGACTTGGTCAAGGAAATCAACGATAAGCTCAAGAAGAAGTAATAAGCGGCAGCAGCAGCAGATCGAGTCACCCGCGTCGCTTTCCTTAAGCGTATAGTAGCGAATAAAGTTGTATATACACGACACCACGCGTCATGATACGCCACGTAATGGCTGTCGTGTATATTATCTAGCATAATAGTAGTAATAATCGACATTTTTCGATGGAAATTCAGTATTATATTCAGTATATAATGTCATGGATTTATCATAATGTGATACATAGTGACGTCACATATGCCTTATTAAAAATTATATTAATTATCGGTCTAGTAACGTTATTGGTGATGCGTGAATACGTATTGTTTATATTGTTATGCGTCGTGATACTTTCATGCGAATGTTTTCGATGGATGACCGAAAATAATCGTGATTTCGGCGAAGTACAAAAAATGCTGGCGTCATCTTTATGGAGTGATAACGGCAATCCATCTGATTTTTCAATCACAGCTGGCATTCCGGATAAAGACACACTCACCCATGGGGTCTCGTTATCAACCCGTGAAGGATTTTCACTCGGGTTGCCGAAAATCATTCAAGGAGATGACAGCGGAAAAGATCACCGGAGGTCGAATAAATTCATAGAGGAAGACAGTAATGATTTTACTGATAAATACTTCAAAAGCAAGCAGTGCTCCATCGGTAGCGGAATCGGCGGTATCACGATGTTTGGAAGTAACGAACTCATCGGGGGATCACGCACAGCACAAATAAACACAATATACGATTTTGCGAACAACAGCACACCCAATACTAATATCGGTGACTCCACTAAACGTTCGGTCTATTTCATCGACTGTGTCTATAACCCGATCAAACGAAGCTATGGTAAAGTCGGCACCTTTCGTCAGGTAAATAGTGACAAATATGAGATTGGCGACTTTCGTGATATGAAAATACTCATGTATAATGACGTCAACAATAAAATCATCGATATCAATCGTTGTCTCGCTCGGTTTAATACCGGAATATTGTTCAATACGGTTTCGGATGTTGGTGCGGATATAAGTAATCGAATAACATTATCCGACAAGAATAAAGATGACAATACTATATCAAAAACGAAAGAGGGTGAATTCGTATATAAATCTCTCATCGCAGGTGATAAAAATGCCGACAAAATGAAAAATATTCAACCGCTGAATTCCGGCAGAGCGGGTGATAATCTAAGTGACAGCACATACAGCCAACTACTTCAATCCATAAATTCGGATGAACGTTACAAAAATAATGACGCTTTAAAGCAACGACATCTTAATGTATATAGTAAGGTTCATGGATATCGTAAACGTATCGATGAAATTCTCTCGATGATGCGCGAACAAACGAAGAATGGCGCAGCATTATACACGGTTCGCGTCGATGAATCGATCATACAAGAGCTACGAATGATACTCGGATATCTTGCGATTGTTCAACGAACACATGATATTATCAAGTATGAGTCAGAATTAGGAACCGGTGATAAAACCAAAGGTATTTATGTGACGAAACTAGATAAAACGCCGCCACCTATTACGCTTGATGTCATCACTGTGACACCGCCGGCGATAATAACAGGTGACGCAAACATTTTTAGAATACCAAACGACGATGATACATATAACAGCATCGATGAAAAGAGATATTTATACGGTATTACCTATTATTTTGGTGGGCGACCGCATGGTTCATAAAATATTATATCGACGTAATATAGACATATTTGCGATACTATTTTATTATTCGTTTATTTAAGTAATCATTCATATCAGGCGGACGACACAAAAAATGGAATTACGAACGATTGCGATTTTAGTGCTGATGGCGACGATCGTCATATTGACATCCGCATTTGGAGCGTACCAAGACGGGATTGAAAAACAGAAAGAGCATGAATTTGACATGAAAAAGAAGACCGAGAAGGCCGAGAAGGCCGAAAAAGCCGCCGACAATCCAAGCACTATTGTTGGTGCGTCTGGTGCTGGAACATCATATAAACAAAGCGCGGCTCATCTTGATATATCCGAAAAGGTGGAAGGGCCTTATGTAAAAGATGGCCCGAATGCCTACCGTGGAAAAGCGGGTGGGTATGACCTCCGCGACACATACGACAGCGACGACGATGACAAGAACGGCAATGACAGTGATAGCGACGACGATGACGGCAAGCCTGCGACCGAGTTTCAAAGAAAGATCAAATACATCAAAACGATATTTAAAGAGATATTTAGTAAATGGGGGTCGCAAGAACCGATCATGGCTCCGGTGAGTGTCGAAGAAGACCCCGATAACCCGCTTGGTGAAGGGTTCAAAATCCGCGAGAAATTTAAGAAAGGTGCTCGTCAAGGGATGCGCAAACTGAAAAATGCGTTCCGCGGCCGGTTCTAATGACGACGACGCGTAGACGTAGGCATATGCGCAAGAAATAATCTATTGTAATACTAATAGTTACAGTCTTTCATGTCAAAACATAAGCATCGGTCACGGAGCAAGACACCGAAAATATCGATGAAAGCGGGTGCGGGTGCGGGTGCGGGTGGGGGTGCCGCTATGCCTTCTGCTGCTGCCGCTTCCGCACCTGGAGCCCTGAAACAACCGCAAGTTGGTGGAGCCCCTGGGTCGATCGCTTCATCACCACTGATCCCTCCGATTACTTTGAAGTCATTTACGGACCTCTTCTCATCAAAGACCAACTTCTTTACACTACAATCACCGGCAAACAATATTATGGACTCGAAAGTATTGACCGCTGCACATAACTTCTTCCATAACCTGAATACGAGCACGTTTTTCGCCGGGTTTGTCATGATTATCTTGAATATTGGGTCGCGATATATCAATCTTGAATTGAACTCTTCAACTGAGTCGTGGATTAAATACCTCATGAGCAAAGAAGTGCTCGTGTTTGCGGTGAGCTGGATGGGCACCCGCAGTATTTATTACGCTCTTGTGATTACTGCTTGTTTCAGTATTGTCGTTGATCATCTGATGAATGTTGATAGCAAGTATTGCGTGATTCCGTCGAAGTTTAGGGACCTTCACACGATGACCGAAGAGAAGCATGGACCCGAGAAAAAGGTGTCGGATTTAGAAATCAGTAACGCATTACACACACTTGAAAAGGCGAAGAAAGAGAAGGAGGAAACGGACCATTTAGAAATGGTGAAATATCATCAGCTCTTTAAAGATGACACGTTCGAGTCGTCACAGCCCGCGAAGGTGGGTGGGGGTGGGAAGTAACAGCAACGCCAACGGCAACGGCAACAGCAGCAGCAATAGCAACAGAGAGAAATAATATAATAACGTATTGTAGCGTAGTTTGACGAGAAGAAAAATAGAATGAGTATATAGTTAGTATAGTCATTCTGTCGGAATAAGGTAGAGATGTCTGCTTCTTCGGATGATTCACCTAATCACAATGTCGAAAATACAAAACAGTCGAAACAAGAATACAACACAGAAGCAATACAACGGGCAAAGGATAATCCCATATATGGTTTTTCAGATGATTCACCCGCTGCCTCATGTTGGGTTCGAAGCACATTTCAAATGTTAATGAATACTCAAAAATACAGAACATGGATTCAAACGGAATTACAATCTGGTTGTAAATATTTTCATGATTTGTTCAAATTAATGATTATAGATAAAGAATTGTATCCATTTGAGGTCAATACACCGCGTGTTATTAACATTGGCGACTTGTTACGAAATTCATCTACTATTCTTAATAAAATAAGTAAGGAAACCCCAAATAGTCCTGAAATACAATTATTCAATAAGTTGTCTTCAACTCGTGAAGAGACATGTGACGAATTATTAACGTTACTATTTCCATGTATCGACTTTTCTAGTAAAAATGTAAAATATCGTATTCATTTAAATAGTCATTTAGATCGTTTAATAATTGATGGTGTAGTAACAGATCCAACTGATACGACATTCAATTTGTCAAGTAGTCTACAGAGTAGTATTTCAACGAGTTACAAAGAATCATTAACAATACAAAATGTATTAGATAGTATACCGGTGCCATTAAAGGACAATAACAACCTTACAGACGAGTTTATAAGACAGTTTTATAAAAATTCTAAAAATTTGAATGAGAAAATAAATAACGAATATGATTTATTAAATAATAGAGTGGATGCGCAACTATCGAGTAATTACGATAACAGTAATTTTAAACGATATATTAATTCAGCGGTTGAAAATTTCATAACGTTTCATGCTTCTAGTAAATATGATGATGACAACGATGTTAATTCAATTATTGATAAATATGTTATACAATTCGCTAGTTTGTTACAACAAAAACAATCCGGAGCTACAAGTGGTGCTGAATTTACTTTAAAACCGAAAATAGTAACAGAGATAACAACTAGATATAACGCGTTACAGAAACAAAATAGTTACAGCGTAAACGAAGATATCGTGAGACAAATTTCAGAACAAGAAGGTTATAATAATAATAATAATATTTTACAAGATCTTCTGGCTTTTGTAACCTTTCATACGAATGAAGATGTCAAATCTATACTGTCGCGTATATATCTCGATGAATTTGTAACATATAATCCAGAAAACTATATCTTTTTATCTCCAACAGTTCAAAACGAAGATGGCAGTCTAGTAAAAAAAAACTATATGCCAAACTTGAATTATGCACTCGAAAACCCAACTACCACATATCGATTTAATGACAAACAATATAAGCTAGTTTGTTTAATATGGCATATTGGCGAACAACGTGACCAAGGTCATTATGTAGCTGAAATAAATATAAATAAACCTATACATCCAAGTATCACACCCGGTTTATATTTGTGCGATGATGCCGTTACAAGAAAAATAGAACGTTGGAATAGCATAAATAATAAATTTTCGCCACATTTGTTTGTATTCGAGAATGCGGATTTCACCGCATCAGCACAAAGCGCCAGCTCGGCACCAACAAGCGCCGCCGCCGCCGCCGCCACTGCCGCCACTGCCGCAGCCGCCGCCGCCGCCGCCACTGCCACTGCCGCCACTGCCACTGCCGCCACTGCCACTGCCGCCGCCACTGCCACGATTAATATTGACAATAATAATATTGTGCCAATCCCTAAAGCAGAGATTGTCGGCGAAGGCGGCGAAGGCGGCGAAGGCGGCGAAGGCGGCGAAGGCGGCGAAGGCGGCGTTTCTCCATCAAAAACTCTATTGTTTAATACATCCTCACACGTTGATACTCTGCCTCCTTACATCACATTAACGAATATGATCGCAAGTATCGACTCTGGAATAGACCATTTCGTCGAACAAATCGCATCTCGCAACCCGTTGAAAGAGATTTCGGTGAATGACCAAGACTCCGCAAAACAAAATAAGGACGCGTTGAAATTCTCGCGTGTTGATGGGAAATTTCCGAAATCAACAGTCCCTTTATTTGAGCAAATGATCTATCATCGCGCCGGTTCCATGAATCTGAATCCACTTTCGATATTTATTCCAACCGGATATAAAATCAATTTTCAAGAAATCAACGAATATTTCAAAGAAATGGCGCGGCGTAATGACCCCGAAACCCAAGAACTCATGACGTTGGTCGTCGCCGCTTATGGAAATAACAACAATAGTTTGTTTTATAAGCATACACTTCCAGGTAAGGTATCGTCGTCGTCGTCGTCGAGTAATACATTATCACAGATATCGCGAGGATTCATGATAGGTGGTGCAGGCACCGACGCAGGCTCACCTATCAAAAATGTATTCGACCTCGACGAAAAGACAGCACAACGTATCCAACTTAAAATCGATAACTGGCATAATAAATATATGGACTGGCAATTCTATCAAAATGCTACCCGATTTTTTGTTGACAACCAAAAATTGCCAAAAAATGAACTGGTTACGTTGAAACTCGTATTTGACGATCTCTTTGATTATTCTTCTACCGGAAAAGGCCTCATGAAAATAATAGAGGATATACAAATAAAACATTCTGGTGATCCGTCAAGACAGAAAGATGGTATCAACAATATATATTTACATAATGGTATCACGATCTCAAGAAATGTCATAAGTAAAACATTAGTTCATTACATCAAAGTTTTTAATGTGATTTTCGAAGACATAAAAAAACATATGTCTGACACCATGAGCTTTACACAGAGCCGGCAAAATGAACTGGGATATAAATATAAATTTGACCAGACGGTAAAAAACGACCTTTTCAAATTATACAGCGAAATCAAAAATATTCTAGATAATTTTGGTGATTACATAAATAATGTGCCATACTTGAAATTAATCGATTTATTCCAAACCTTTACGCAACAAATAAATGAACTGAATCGTAGGTTTCCGTCGCAATTAAAGGATGTTTTTAATTCAAGTATTGCGAAAAATGACCGACTCAGTTATCGCGAGTATTATAAAACATACAAACTCATCCAGTATATCTATTGGCTGATGTCGAATAATAGACAAAATTTAAATAATCCGTTTTCCGATACCGATAATTATGATAAAAAACTACCAAATCAAGTGGTTGAAAAGGCGAATATACCATCTGGTGACGATTTAATACCAAAGTTTGATGTAAATGTTTACAACCAAAATAAACAGATTGTAGAACAAGCCCATTTTGAGGATTTAAATAGTGGAAAACTCAAAGAAGCAGAAATGTATGTTGATTTTGTCGAGAATGAACAAAAACACGTTCGACGACTGATTCGTATCTATAAAAATGATGTCGATGGCGATATAAAGGAATTTATCGAAGATAATATTGATTTTACACGTCTATTAAGGTCCTACCGTGATATCTACGATAAATCTACGATCGACCTACCATTCGGAATAGATCTACTGTTTTATGTCTTGTATTACGTGACGAACAAGGTGATATCAGGGTTGAATAAAAACAAGGATTTATTCGATAAAATCGATGATAAGAATGGTGAATTATTCGCATTACGACAGGAAATTCGATTGAAAGAGAGTAAATTGGCCCACATCTTTGATTTGATTTCAAAACAAATCGGTATTCCGATGGAACGTATTATGCCTGACCGTGCTAGTTATTATTATTCAAAAACATGGTCAGACCCCAAACTAGCAGGATTAATCGACGGTGAAAAATATCATGATGAGTGGGAACAAAAATTGTCATCGACGAGTTTGAACCCGATCGCAAAAAAAATTAACTATGTTACAACGAATATGAAATATAGTTTGAATAAAGCTCTTGGATTAGCTGATGACTCAAATGGGGTGAATTCGGATATAACAAAAGAAAATCGGAAAAGGATGAAAGCGGCCCTAATCGAATTATTAGAACATAATACCGTTCAGGTTGCTCATATGTTATTCGCTAAACCGCGTGATATTTGGTATTCGCCTGATATGCGCATAGGTAGTTTATCCAGAATATCTAAATGGGCAATTATTCGATTAGAAAAACCGGAGATTATTGCCAAGAGTGCGTTTAAATTATTGAATGGTAAATGGGATCAAGTTATGTCCGCTGATAGTGGAACAGTAACCCGTCTCGACTTAGTATTAAATAAAACACTTGGTTCATTAACTGCTGAAGCATTCAAGCTAAAAATGGTGACAGATGAATCTTTTCAAGAAAATAAATTAAATACAACTAATGACGAAAGGAGTTTATGTGTGTTTCTGGTTGAAACGCAACCATCGCCGCAAATGATAGACCCAAAGAAAGATTCGTCGAATGATTCTCGGTTTCAAAATTCGTCGTTTACTACAGGTGAGGTTACACCCGCAATACATGATGATCATGCGGTTGGAACTAAATTAATAGATAAACTTACAGGATTAATAAAACCGGATCCGCAAAAATGTGATAATGTGCGTGGGTTGATACAAGAACAGGCGAATGAACTCGCTGCGATGACGAATAATTTATTAAAGGCGGCTGGTATAGATATTTCAATCGGAATAACTTCTTTAAAAAATAATATCAATGCCGCCGCAGCAAGTAATCCCAAACCCGTTGTCGAAAATGATAAAAAAATAATTAATGATAACCCGAAAAAACCGATTAATAACGAACAAACGGAGACTGTTAATAAGAAGGCCGCGGAGTTGGAAAAACCAAAATTAGAAGAAGAAGAAAAAGAAGAAGAAGAAAAAGAAGAAAAAGAAGAAGAAGAAGAAAAAGAAGAAGAAGAAAAAGAAGAAGAAGAAGAAAAAGAAGAAGAAGAAGAAGAAAAAGAAAAAGAAGAAGAAGAGGAAGGTGATGATGTTCTTGTAACAGCAGAGAAAGAAGCAGAAAAATTTCTTGAAAATATAGAGACCGATAGTATTGATAATTCTGCCGAAGAAGAAGGTGAAGTTGATGAAGAAAAAGATGAAGTAATAACATATGCTAAGGAAGCAGCAAGTAAATTTTTAGAAAGTAACACTGATTCTGATAGTGGCGGGGTTGGCAGCGGCGAGGTTGGCAACAGTGGTGTGGCTGGCATGAACGGAAATGTTAGGTTGAACCACACCACCGCTGCCAATTCCGTAAATCATAAAGATGAGTCTGTAGAACCATCTGAGGTAAATCCAGATGATGTACAAATAACTCTTAATGAAAATAATACCCCGAAAGTAGAAACAGTCAAAAAAGCAGCAGCAGCAGCAGCAGCAGCAACCACGGCAGCAGCAACCGCAGAAGCTGTGTCTGCATCATTAAGCAGACCTAAAGAAGAGGGAGAAGATAATGTAGCGGGGATGTTCGGTAAAAAACATAAACCACCGCCAAAAGAACCGGGTCCGCCTCCAATTCCTCCGATGACAGATGAAAATGTTCAGGAATATAGAAAATTAACAAATGAAATTAATACATTACTAACTCAGATCGAACATAGATTAAGTAGTTATAATACAAAAGGTATAACCCTCAAAAGAAAAAATGACATATATACCGAAATAACAGAACGAAAAAATACAATAGATGAAAACCTACAAGCAATTACGGATGCCAGATATTCGGAAAGAGTTGCTGATAAAGGCATGAGTAATAAATATATAAATCTGCTCGCCAATTTGAATCGTATTTATAAAGAGGCAACTGCTAAATATGATAAGTTAAAGACAAGAATTGACGACATAAGAAGGCAACATGATCTTGAAAATGGAGAATTGATCACCGACAAATCAACCGGTAAATTATTATTTGTTCCTGCATCCGCACCATCATCCGCAACGGTTGGTGGTGGAAAACATATTCAAAAAGGAGGAAGAATCGCGTATGATATACCATTTGATTCTGAATTGTATCGAGGATTTGAGGTTGAGGTATTCCATCCGAGTAATGAATTTAAAGAACAACATCCCGATTTTTTTACAAAAGTCATCGATGGAATCGAAAGCGGTGAAATAAAAAAAATTGATGAACCATCGTTTGAACCAGTATCATCTTCTCAACCACAGGCATATCTTTCAGCAAAAACCCCGGCGATTATACGGAATATGTTAAGTGGCATTACTCAAAGTCCAGATAATTTAATCAAAAAATACGATGAAATTGTTAGGATGTGTAGTCCAGCTACGGCTGTGTATATCATATTTGATAAACTAGAAGTGTCACCGGATCCGTCGAAATATAAACAAATACGTAAAAGATTAGGATGGGAAAATAATGAAAATAAACTATTATATGATGTAAATCTACGCGTACAAGGAACAGCCCCACGTACTGCGAATGGTTTATTTTCGAAATTTTGTTTTCATAACAGACAATTTTCGGTTTTTATGAGTCGCCACTGTCAATCAGATTATATATGCATGTTGAATTGGGTGATCATTATTGCTTTTCGATTGGTAAGAGACGAACCCGGCAAATATTCAAATGAAAAAATTGTTAAGTTGATAGAAAATATTCATAAAACATTAGTGGGAGAGATCTTTCATGGGTCTGGTGATTTGGCGAATAGAACGTTCTTGTCCGATGATATAGACCCTCTGTGGTATAGTAAAAAAGTAAAAGAATTGATGATGAACAAGATATTTGATGATTTTGCTCTACGTGATATAGTTTCTGGTATTAAAGAAGAATTACAAAAATTGCCAGAACCCCAAATCGGTATGATGACTGAAGTAACAAATACCGATGTAAAATCACAAAAAATAACCCCAAATTCCAAAATTCGTAAGACGACTGTCGATCTTGGCCGAAGTAAGAGAGATAAGAGAGGAGGTAATATAACACGAAAACACCATCATGATCGTGTTGAAGAGACAACGAAACATACCCGAAAACATAAAATATATACACTATTCCTGAATAAAACACGACGAAACAAGTAGTATCGCGATCGCGATCGCGATCACTAAAACATAACAACGAGCTTACGTCGTGTGCGAGCAAACTTATCTTGATAATATTCTTCGAATAGTTTCGCGTAGTCGATGGTCGTCTTGCGTAGAGTTGGCGGTTCATAATCTTCATGATATTCGTCATCGTCATCGTCATCGTCAAAACCTTCCGTTCCGCTTTCGTCATCACATACCTTTCTGTAATGAGCGTCGGTAGATGATGTGTTGTTGGCTTCTACATGATCGATTGTTCCTTTGGCATTTTTTACAATATATAGTATCATTTCTTCGTGGCTATTCCACAAATCGATGATCGACATAACATCTTTCGTTGTTTGATATGACGAAGTATCATCATATGGGCAATAGTAGCATTCGTCGACGCGCGGAAAAAAGATAGCACTGCTTGGTTCTGGCCAATATTTTATGAGATGGTTTGGGTTTGTTGGTTTAATAAGACAGGTTGATGTAGTCGTTGATCTTGAATTATCATGTTGGGGCTGTCGGACCACTTGTATTACAACATTATTCTTCGAGAGATTTTCATATATGACGTCATTAAAATACGTTGAGTGATCTTTACCGTTTGTGAATACAACCACGACTTTTGATTGCGGTGTCGGAAGCGGTATCGTTGTGCGCCAAACGTCTTTTGCCCATTCGCGTTCTGGGCGGTCGTGTGTATCATTCCGTGTCAGAATCGCGGGATATATATGAGGGTGAATACCTTTTGCGGTCATTTGACAATACAGACTATGTGTGTCTTTTGGAAAACAGGTGCCGCCAAATCCGCGTCGTCCGTCTGGACCTGGCACTTGAAAATGCGATGTTCCCATACGTGCGTCGAGTTTCGCAATATCAGTAACGTTGTCGAACGCTGTATTTGTTGCGTTACAGAAATCAAAGAACTCATTCATGATGCCAACCTTGGCTGAAAGAAAACAATTTTTCATGAGTTTGAGCATTTCAGCTTCATTCGTATCACAAAAAACGATCTTATTTGATTTAATAGACCCATTTTTATGACTTCGTTTGATAAGTTTTGTTATTCTTTGTTTGAATTCGGTATTTTGTGTGTCTTCAATATGTGTTGAAGCATTCGATGTTTCTCTCGGAATCCCAACAATCCATTCTTTATTGTTGTAAAAATCATTCTCCCATGATGCTTCTGTAAGAAACTCCGGCATGAAATAACAACGGTGTTTGGCGGCAAATCCAACTGGGATCGTGCTACGGATGATTTTATATGGATTCGAGCACCGAGCGATAGTATCCTCCAATATTTTGGTATAACATGACCCATCATGATTCAGAGGTGTTGGTAAGCAAAAGAATAAAAGGTCGCATTCACGGTCGAGTTCTTCTATTGTAATACCCTTAGGATGACACAAGTTTGGGTTAATATCGTATATAAGGACATCGATCGGTTTGAAATATATACGTTTGAAGAATGGCGGGGGTGTTTCACCCAGTTGCGAGAGATCGTCCGATGGTGTATATGGAACGCCATCCGCGCGATACGTCCGAATCGAATTTGGTTTGGCTGGCGTGGACACCGTGTCTGGAATAACCTCAAATATCTCTTCATTTTCTCTATCTTCATTAGTATAATATTTTTTCGCAAAAATATATGTAGCTCGTCCTACGAACCCGTTACCGATGATACCAATTTTCATATTGAAACTCTTGTAATGAATAGTAATATATATGTAATATTTATTATTATTCATTTATATAATATTGTGATGATCAACACAATTCATGAATCTAGTTCATTCATGTCGATATTGAACATATCAATCACAATATCTGTCATATGCTGCATATAACTCATCTTGCTTCCTAATCGAGTACCGATTGAGTCCATAATCGCAACTGTAATAAACAGTCGATAAAGTGACCGTTTAAACGTTAGACCGTATTTGTTCAATATGTAATTGATTGTATAAATTTCACTAACACCAAAAAACTTGATTTCAGGTGTTGTAAATTCTACCAAAACTTCGGTTAATTCATCGCGCAGTTTTTTATATTTGACGTCATTTTTATCAAGAACCATTTGATCTACATCCATATTTGGATTCGCACATTCGGAAAGTTCATTACTCATGATCATATCGATGATTTTATTGAAATTACGTTGATACACGTATTTCACCGATTTGAATAAAAACTCTTGATCACACCGCGAGAGATGCCCGATAATACCGAAATCAAGAATACATATCTGGTGGATTGGTAGATCCGACATAGGTGTCGGCGGATTTTTAATGAATAATATATTACCTGGGTGAAGATCGCCATGAAAAAATGAACTACAGAAAGCAGCTTTTGCGTTAAACGATGCTAATATTTTACCAAAATCATCATAATCTTCTTCTTGAATGTCGGTTATTTTCATTCCTTTAATATATTCCATGACGATCGTATCAGGGTTTATTTTTTCTGTATAATCAGCGTATGGTTTCGGTATTTTCACGTATTTATACTCATGCCATCGTCGATAATATAACGTAATATTCGCGAGTTCTTTCCGAAAGTTAACTTGTTCTTTGAGAGATACAATATTTTGTAGAATTAAAGTTTCAATATTGAGTGTTCGAATATATGGAATATACCGCGTCAGTTTCGCGAATACGATGAGATTGTTCATCGATGCGCTGAAATTTTTACTTATATTTTTACGAAGATACTTGATCACGACTTCATGTCCTTGGGCGTCCGTGTCAACGTCTTTTATCACACCTTTAAAAATCAACGACATCAAACCGGATTTAATTGGCGTATAATCATTTAAAATCCGTAATTGACAATATGGGGCGCATTCGAGCGAACGCACTTCTAGCTCTTTAAGTTCGTTTATATCATATTCACATGTTGTGTATGCGACATTATCCGTATAATCACTAAAAAAGTCATTTAATTCCTGTGATACGATGTTCCTGTTGGTTGCGAATGCTTGGAAAATTTTGACATACATCATATTTTTCGCAGCGAGTCGCTTGCTTACATCAATGATTGCGTTGTTGCGGGACTTCCAACCAATTTTGTATTTCATGTATTCAGCGGCGCAAATATAGCATGATGACATAGTGAACCATATAGCGCGAACAAAATCACGACACGACATATTGTAATAATATTCTTGTGTTTGTTTCATGTAATTATCATACTCTTCTTGTTCGTATTTGTTATCGTCATCTGTATTTTCTTGTTGTGAATTATCGCTGTTTCCTAGTTGTTTTTCCTGCTCAATATATTCATTCAATAATTCGTCCATTGAAGGTAATGTATGTCACTGACGTGATATTATTATACAAACAATAATAATTATACAAATAGTATTTCTAATACATATTATGTTAATGATATAATATGTATGATAGTTTTACGCTTTCTATCGAAGTGATTCCATCGCAACTTTTAGTCTAAAATACATCTTTTTAATAAGAATGCCAATCGCGTTTTCCATCGCCACCGTAAGTTCGGTTTCTTGGTCCGGTTTGAGCTTAAACATGTGAAGAACTTGAATCGTCGAATTCGCGGGTGTCTTATCGGGGGTTTCATCATAAATGAATTTCTGTATATAAAGCGGATATTCGAGGAGTTTGTATTTCTGGTCTTGTAGAAGAGAATGACTATCGAATGGGACGCTTTTGCTTGTGAAGATGATTTCCGTGTTTCCGTTACTTGCGAATCGTTTTGCGACTTTTGTGTTCACATACATATATGTTTTCAAACCACCTAAATCGCCGCCAATTTCGCGGAATTTATAAAATATATTATATTCTGAAGCATCTTCTGGGTTAGCTGTAATCTCGATCGTTTCTATAATATCTTTATTCACTTCATATAATAATTTATGAATATTGATATTGATGAGCGAGAGAATATCAAAATTGGGGTTCGTGTATTTGTATTCTAATGTAAAAAGTTTCATTTCGGTATTTTTGCCTAACCTCATATCGTTTTGGACACATATCGGGCGAAATTGACTGGCTGTGCTCATCGTTGTGTGTGTGTATGTGTATGTGTATGTGTATGTGTGTGTGTGTGTGTTTAACGCTTGTTTGTAATTATAACTATTTATTATCATGATAAAACATTTATATCTGTTTACAGGTCCATGCTTACGGTGTTTCTCTCGGAACGCGGCCGTCTCTTTGACTTGTGAGGGATTGAATCCTGTGGAATATCACCTAAATTACTAACATTAATGATGGTGGGTTCGAGTGTGATGTCATCACCGCCGCCATTACTGTTACTACCCGTCATACCTGAAATAATATTTTGGAGTGTAATGTCAGCGGAGGAGTTGGCGGATGATCCGGAAACACCTGAATTAGTAGGCTGAATATTAATCGTCTTTGTTTTAAGTCGTGACATCATATCGGACACATCTGATGATGGGCCTCGCATTTCAGGTCGGCGTGATTTTTGGTCGGACTGTGACGGCATCGACATCGGTGTAGGCATCGCAGTCGCTCCTGGACGAACCGGTGGAGGAGGTGCGACCGGTCCTTTTGTCGCGATTGGTGGAGGAGGTGGGCGATGTTGGGCATAAGGAGGTGGTTCATTATTACGGCCAAATCCGCCGCCGCCGCCGCCGCCGCCACCGCCACCGCCAATAATATCATTCATGAAATTACCAAATCCAGAACCGCGTCCGGATGGTGCGCCTCCGCCGCTTAGATTACCGGACATCGATGAAACCGCTGCTTGTGTGAATTGTTGCATAAGTTCAGGGTTTTGCCTCATAATATCATCCATTCCAGGAAGTGCCGACTTGAACATCGTATTCGTCATATGAAGCATAATCGCACTTCCACCCAACTGGAATAATAGCTTCAACTCCGGCGACATCTTCGCTTTCGACTTGTATTTTTCATGAAGTTCGCCAAATATTTCATCATATTCGTTTAAGTTCTCATTCACTTGCTCTGACCATCCATCCAATTTCAGGTCGAATGGGTCAAACTTGTTATTCAGAAATTCAAGTCCGGTAATACAAGCAAGCAACATTTTCCCCTGAAACTTTACACTATTCTGTCTCTCACGCTCTTCCATTTGTGTATCATATTCACCTTTCATCTCTTGATACGACGAATCCATCGAGTAACGTTTTGTCAGTTGAACACCTTTCTGTTCGAGCTCTTCCAATTTACGAAGAAGTTTGAATTTCTCCTTCAACATTTCCTCTTTCGAGAGCTGTGGGGTTGGATCGACATTCGCATCAGGGTCAAGTGGGATATTATTGAATTTTCCATACCCGTCCCAAGTGCGATTCTCTGCGTCGGTATTTGATGTGGATTGTCCTAAATGAATTCCGCCGTCACCGCCACCGCCACCGCCACTAGATTCACCATCAGATTTGCTTAGGTTGAATATTCCGCTCAAAAATCCGCCACCGCCGCCACCGCCACTACCGCCGCCACCGCTTCCTGAATCATGATTCGAGTTTCTGCTTGGGCCGACATTACTGAGGTCATTCAATTCATTTTCAAGTGCGGTCAATTCACTCAAATCAATATCGCCGCCGCCGCCACCTCCGCCGCCACCGCCACCTTTACGGTCTCCATCTTTAAATTTATTGTTCATAAGTAGCTCGATACCTCCACCGAAGTTACCGCTGCTGCTGCTGCTGCTAGTTGACTTGCCACCGCTACCGCCAAAAGTAAATGTCGGCATCGTATCCAACGCTCCTAAATCGATTTCTTCCGCCATCGTATTCGTATGTGATATAATAGAATGTAATCTTTATACTAAATTAGAGGAATTCTTTATTATTTGAGTTATACCGCACTTGCCGAATGAACCCGCCATAACCCCTGTAAAAAACAATCCGCAAGATCATCCTTCTTTTTATGTCTTTCAAAAACGGGCATCCATTTTGCGTATTCTGAATTATGTTTTCGAGAGATTTCACCGAGAGAGCGGCATACAGCAATTCCCGATTTTTTACGGTCGGCATACGTAGATGCGTCGATGCATAGTTCATCGTTGTCTGCGGTGGCGTCTTCATGTTGAGATAATGGGGTGTTTGTGAATAGCTTTAATTTACACGATGCGGATATAAACTCGATCATCGGAACATCCTTCATGATAAAATATTGCGTAATCATCCCTTGAAGCGTCTTCATCCGAGAGGCGAGTGTGCTGATTTGGTTTTCAATAATCATCATTTCGATGCCGCCGATACATTCGGATAGTATCAAGTCTAGATGTTTCATCATATTGCGTCCATATGTGATCAAATCGAGATCGTGAGCATATGTATAGTTCGCCTTTTTGGGTTTGGTGGCAGCAGCGCCTGTAATCGGGGCTGTTCCAGACATATAATTCAAATACTTATTTTCATCGAACGGTTCCATAAAATCTCTCGAGAGTGTTGTTTTGATTTCTTCGATCAGGTCGGATTTACGAAGTTTCAGATTGGTCGGGGCTACTGTTTCGAGAGATTGCGATGATCCTGCGGAGCATACATTCGCCTTAATATCCATTAGTTCTCCGAGTTTCTTCTTTGTTAATAACTCTGGCTTGCGTTGGATAGGTAAAATCTCTCGAGATGGGGTTTTATATTTGGATTTCTCGGCACATTTCATACAATATAACACGACAGCCGGAGAAGGTGCTGTAGGTGAATTATTCAACGGTTGACTGCTGAACATCCACTTTGCCAACTTGTTATCATTATTACACGTTCGTTTCGGTGGAGGTGGAGTGACTTCTGTATTTGATGATACCGAGAGATTTGGTTCGAAACGTAAATCGATTACATCCCATCTCTCGATATGAATATGATGAATAAGATCGGTCGCAGAAGCATTTGTGAATGCGATTGTATTCGATATACTAAAGATACAATATGCGAGATTTTTCATACCGACATCGAAACTAATGATGCGCATTCTCTCGGTGTGCCGTGTGTGTAGCTTGTAATGTTGAATATACCAGACATTACAAATAAAGGTTTATTATTGTTTCATAACTAGATCACGAAATCTACTGGTTGTGGTTTTGTTTCTGCTGACGTTGAAATGCGAGAACTTGTTCTTGTGTGATTTCTGGCGCAACCATGCGTGATTGAAGTGCTTCTCTCGAGAGATATACATCTTTCAGATCACTCTGGACGTAACCAAACGGTTCTCTCGTATCCATGACGGATGAATACATAAATGGAACATTACGATGTTGTTCTTGTTCATATGGACCGACTTCGAACGATCCATGGCCGCTCGCGTTGACTGCGTCTATTCGGTTAATATTCATGATTTGGTCAGCGTTTAATGTTAAATAACGGCGATAATCCCAGTTTGTTGTAATTCCTTCGGTGCGGCGTAATGATTCATTTACAGCATTTCCAGGCTGCCATCCAGAGAAATTCCGCCCATCATTCATCAGTGGTGGAAAATCGAAATAAACATTATGACTCGAGCTATAGTTCTTAGCCCAATGAGGTTGTGAATGCGACATTATTATGTATATGATGAGAATAAAAAATAGTTTCTAATGCTGTAATTGTTTAATCGCATAGATTAACTCGGATTTTTTGAGTCGTTGGATTTCGGCGTGCTTTTCGGGTTGATTTTTACATAACTCCTTAAGAAGTTGTTTGAGATCGGGGACTGACATCGCTGAAAGAGGAACATGAACCGGAGCTAAAGGCGGAACGTGGACGACTGTATTCGGGTTAGCGGGTATATTACCGTTCCCATGTTCTTGTTTTTGTTCTTGATTTTGTTCTTGTTCTTGTTCTTGTTCTTGTTCTAATGGTTTGGTGGCTACATCAAATTCATTATCCTCTGGTAAAGGTGTTTGCTGTGCTTTTTTATACATCATATAAAGGCTATTATCGTTTGTTGTGTCTGTTTCAGTTGTTCCTAAATCCACAGTAATTGTTTTTACATGAGGGGAATGAGATGATGATGATGTTTCATATGGAATATTTGTGATGATATCTGTAACAATTTCGCAAATTTCATTTGTATCATCTAAATTAGAAGATTCGATTGAATTAGAAGATTCGATTGTAGAAACCGTATAATTTTTGACCTTTTCTACTTCGTCATCGCTGCTATTGCTGCTGTCATCGCTGCTATTGCTGCTGTCATCGCTGCTACTGCTGCTGCTGTCAGTGCTGCTGCTGTTGTCATCTTCACTATCAGTTGTATTCTCGCTGTCAGACGATATTTCTATGAGATGATTTGTCCGTTTATTTTGGAAAAAAGCCGTATCCAAATGAATAGTATGTGGTTCATTATAAGCATTTGGTTTATCGTTCATTCGTTGTTCTTCTTGATATTCTAGTATGATACTACCATTCGATGGAAATGGTTGCCCATTATCACTTCCATAGCCTGAACGTTCGGTTGAAATTTTATATAAACGATGAATATCCGATGATGATTCTTCAATATATTGCTGTAAAATCATGGCTTGTTCTCGATGAGATTGTTCTAAAACCGTCAAACGAACCTTCATATATTGAAATATACCATAGACCAGCAAAGAACAAACGGCTAAACTAACAATGATTGTCAAAAAGCTTAATTCACCCATGATAATCTCTCGAAATCCTCGATTTATAATACTTGGCGATGTTATATTCTATAAACAAACGATTATTATATTCTTTTTTATCCCAAAAGTCCACTGTTGGAAGGACCAACGATAAGTGATCGGACACTTTTCAGCCAAAAATATTTCGTTTAAAAATGGAATATTTCGAATATTTCGTTCATTGTATAAATCCCAAAAGTCCACTGTTGGAAGGACCAACGATCAGTGTTCGAACACTTTTCAGCCAAAAATATTCGGTTTAAATTTCGAATATTTCGAATATTTCGAATATTTCGAATATTTCAATTGTATAAATCCCAAAAGTCCACTGTTGGAAGGACCAACGATCAGTGATCGGACACTTTTCAGCCAAAAATATTTCGTTTGAAATCAGAAAAAGTAAAACCACATATCGTCACAACTTATAGAAACGTCCACATTATGGTCGCTTGCGAAAAATGTTGCGTAAATACGCAACAAATGGCAACATGTCCAAAAATGTCCTTTTTCGCATTTTGCGTAGAACTTTTAAAACACGATTTTTTCATGATTTGTGACTGACCAGTCACAACTTTTTTCAATCCAACGAAAAATTTGTGACGATAATTTTTTCGATATTTCGGCCGACCCCCCCGCGTTGGTCCATCGGCGTTATTTTGTCTTCCATTTATATAGCCCCTTGCGATTTAGGCAGCATTTTACGCAAGACTGAAAATCGCATTATGTTTTACTGTGACACATGTGACATCAAAACCAATAACAAATTTGATTATAATCGCCATCTTTTATCCGCAAAGCATCAAAGGTTATGTTCTGCGAACGCCAAATGTAAAAATTACATTCACAGTCTCATTTCGGGGGGTGGGGGCGGAACAGCGACAGAAAGCATCCCCCAAAAACCGCCACTGAATATTTCAGAAATTTCGAACCCCCAAAAAACACCCATCAAAAAAGTGGTCCAAATTAACCTCCATGAAGAGGATGAACAAAAAAACGTGATATATCACGCCGATTCCGAAATCGATGCTGGCGTAGATGTCGACCACGCCACTGAATGTGAGGATGAAACCGTTGGTCACGTGACCAACACCATCGGTTCTGCGGCGACGACGTATGAATGTAAATATTGTCGTCGGCCTTATATGAATCGAACCGGATTATGGCGACATAATAAGAAATATGGAGTATCATGTATTACGAAATCAAAGGATCTCTCGAAAATAGAAAGCACTGCCGAACTGAAGAATGTAATTCATACAATGATGAATATGAATAATGAATTCAAAACTCAAATGATGGAGATGTATAAAGCTAGTATGACGGCAATTACGACGGCTTCATCCACGAATATCACCAATAACCATAATAATATGACGAATAACAATAATATGACGAACTGTTATAATCAAACATTCAATATGCAGTTTTTCTTGAATGAGAAGTGTAAAGACGCGATGAATATGAAGGATTTTGTGAATTCGATTCAACTCAATACGGATGACCTTGAAAATGTAGGGAAATTGGGGTATGTGGAAGGGATGTCGAATATACTGATTACAAATCTGAATAAAACGGAACTACATAAACGACCGGTTCATTGCAGTGACATGAAACGGGAGACGCTTTATGTGAAAGATGCGGATAAATGGGAGTGTGATGGTCCTGATTATGCGAAAATGACGAATGCTGTGTTAGCGGTGGAGCATAAGAATGTGAGTTTGATGGGCGAATGGGCGGCACAACACCCGAAATGTATGATGAGTCATACAAAGGAAAATGACGAGTATTTTAAGTTGTCTAAAATTATAACAGATGGTGCGCAAGAAGGAAAAATATCAAAGGTAATAAAAAGAGTAGCGAAAAGCGTAGCGATAGATAAATCGACGCTGATGTCTTTGAATACGGCATAAAATAAATTGTTGTTTATATCGTAAGAATGAATGAAGTGAATGAAGTGAATGAAGTGAATGAAGTGAATGAAGTGAATGAAGTGAATGAAGTGAATGAAGTCGTATCTCTATTTGCGAATTTCATCAATTATCTGGAAGTTTCGTGCTATGAGTATCATTTTACACAGAAACACGAACAAGCTCGCGCAAATATAGTCTCGATATATGACCTCGCAGCAAAAACCCCAGAAAAGTCGCCTTCATTACAAGATTGTATCTCATTTTATAATGATATTCGTGTTCTTGAAAATGTAATCGATACTGACGATCATGATTATCATATATACAAGCGATTGTTACGAAGGCATATCGCAGCGCTTACCCCTAGCCCTGAATGATTCGTTTTGCGCATTCCACAATTTCACTTGGATAATCGAGTTCGCGGAGAACCTTCAACCCGCCTTTTATCGTGGATATTCCGTCAGCGATCTTATACAAATATGTTCCGGTATCGGGACATACTGACATATGAAGATTTGAAATAGTCTCACTATTGTTCTTTTCAAGAAGTTGACACAATTCGATATAATGTGTCGTAAGAATAAGATCGACTTTTGAGTTTTTTGAGATATAATCAATATATCCATATGCTGCTGCTACAGCCTCATACGGATTTGTTCCTGAGTAAAGCTCATCGAAAATACAGAAATGCCGCTTTGATGGATTGTTAATAATACAACGTAAGATTTCCATACAACGACGTGATTCAGCTTGGAATAGACTATCGCGTCCAGACGTATCTGGGATGTTGAGGTAACAGTGGAGATAATCATATGGATTGATTTCGGCACGTTGATAAAAACCAAATCCAAGTTGTTGAGAGATTATGATATTAAATAGCGTGGATTTGATTACTGTGGTTTTACCCGCGGCGTTCGGACCGGTAATAATGAGTTGTTTGTCGAGTGTAACATCATTCGCAACGACTTTTTCAGAATTATGTGAATTCAACGGCGCGTAAATTTGTCCGAATAGTTTGGTGACACCGGTTCTCGTTTTCTTATTCTTCGAAACAACTGTTGGCACCGGCGGCGGCGGCGGCGGGGGCACGCTGGTTTCCGTCACAGATTCGGATGTTTCTTCTTCAGTTGGTTGTTCTTGTTCTTCCTTTAGATCATCATCGAGAGATTGAACAAAGGAGCATTTATGAATGACGCCATCGATTACAAAAGACCGAGATGCTGTCAGGTGTTCCATATACGCATTAAATCCAAAACTATATTCCAGTAGTTCATTTAGGTCTGTTTGTGAAAAGAGCGAATAATAATTCTTCATGACATATCCGATTTGAAAGAATTTGCTTACACTCACAGAAAATGGCGAAATATCGGAAAGTGCGGCCGTAACTTCTTCAAGCAAACGATATCTCTCAGCAAGTTCCTCACGGAAAGGTTCATATGTTGAGAGATGATACGTTTGAATAAGTTGAATCATATAGTTCATATTTACTCCTGTAGCCGTCAAATATCCGTTGATGGTATGTATATGTGTATGAACCAACTTGATATTATTGTAAAATCGGACACACGCCATGATGTTTTGGTAAATTTGAATAAGGTAAAACACCACCGACATCAATATATACATTTTTTGTTCGATGCTTACATTTTCGAATTGTGTAAATAACTTACCGATCGAATGCTGACTGATAATCTCCTTCAAAATATCGGCGTATTCTGATATGGATACACGCAATCCGCGCATTAAAAGAATGAAAAACGGTATAATCAAAATAATCAAAGGGGTGAGAAGCGCGATAACCGGCGATGAAATATTGTAGAGACTTAAAAACTGGAGAAATGATGAAGACGTGTTGAGTTTTGCGAGGAAAGGGGTTTCAACATAACTGAATTTCTCTTTAAAATCGTGGAGTTTGCCGGTTCCGCGGAAATCTTTCCATATATCGTTCATATTTGAAAATGCTTCAACACAACTGGTATGATCAGTATTTTGTGCGATACAGCGTTCCAACATTTCGTTGTCGAACATTTCGAGTAAGGTTTGTGTTTGTTTCAGGTATTCGATATCGGTCGTATAATACTTGCTCCAAATCGGCAAATGTTCTGTTCCATAAATGGATTTCGGAGAGAATAAATAGTGATAGAGTCCTTTTACGATGTCGCCGGCTTCTTCCTCGGAGGCTTCCTCGGAGTGTTTTGGTTTGACTTGAAGCATTTCGAGATCTTCAATAATAGATGTAGGTAATTCATGTAATTTATCCGGATTTGTATAGGAGATCGGGTGTTTGAAAATATTTGTCGGTGTAGTATGTTTGAGCTGACTATTTTCATTCTGTGGTTTAGTGATGCTGCCTAAATGTTCGAATAATAGTGCCTTTACTTTTTCGGGGTCACGCGGAATTTCGCCCACCGATTCACGAACATCCGCGAGTAAAGAACATACGCTAAATGAACAACTCATTATTATATTGCTATGACACAACAATATAATAAATCAAACACACTAGCCTAGCCTAGCCTAGCCTAGCCTAGCCTAGCCTAGCCTAGCCTAGACAGTTTTTATTCAGAATTTCCATGACATTTTCAGGCGTGTAAAACATGTAACCATTTTCACTAACATCATACTTGTCCTTCGTAAAGGTCTGTAAAATAGTAAGAATCTCTTCCGGTGTATTATAAATGACAGCTTTATCCTTAAGAATCAATAGATGTTCGTGGTCAATAGAACCACCATAGGTGATGACCGGTTTCTTACAGATAGAAAATTCACCACATGTTAAACCAAATGTTTCGCCATCTATTCTGGCGTGAATGAGTGCGTCACATGTGTTTATAAATTTACGCTTGAGTATCATGTCGGTAGTTCCAGGCAAGTGAATTATATTTTTATGTTGATAAAACGGATGAGTATTCATAAATAAAAAATAAATGTCGTCTCTTGTTAAAAGAATTTGTTTAATAGCATCATGAACAAATCGAATATCAAAGGTCTCCTTTCCTCCGTATCTACCGAAAATAATGGCGTCTTCCGGTATTCCTAATTCTGACCGTAAATTTTTGTCACAATCTGGTAATCTAACAATATGTGGTGTAACCGGATAATTTTTACCGAACCGTTGATTGATTGTTTCGCCAATAGGGGTATATACTTGTCCATGTGGTTGAGTGATATTGAACACGCAATGAATAATATTAATACAGTGATTTGAAAATAATCCATCGTTTTGTCCGGATTTAATGATAAAAAGATGTGTTATTTTATGTTCCAAGACTATTCTATCAATATCTGGTTGTGAGCTGTAATAAAATACATCGAATCTTTCGTTGAATTTATCGTATGCCTGTTTATCAACATCAAATTCATGTTTGATTCCATTATAGTCGCGTGTTATAATAACGCTTTTATTACCTAAGAGTGTCTCATTATAATGAGCGTAATCATAGATTGCGACTTCGGTGCCTCGTAAGGTTAGTTTGTTTGATAAAAAGGCAACGGTCTTCATGCTTGTTTTATTGTCTAATAATACATTATCTCTTTATATTGAATAATGTATTAGTCAAATGTTGTTGTATATAATGTGCGAGAGTGCGAGCGTGTCTTAAATCCCGTCCATAAAATTCACAGGCAACTCTGTAATTGATGTCTGGTAATAGGATTCGATCTCCTTTTTGATGCGCATATCGCGTCGAGTAATGAAATTGATCGCCACACCCTTACGCCCCCATCGCCCGGAACGACCAATACGATGGAGATAAATGTGAACATCTGGCGGCATATCAAAATTAATAACTGTGCTAACTTGTTGAATATCGATACCACGCGCAGTAACATTCGATGAAATAAGAACACGATGAACACCCGCTTTAAATTCTTGATAGGCTTTCTCGCGATCACGATGATCACCCTTCTCCATTCCACTATGGATACAACAAACTGGAAATCCATCGAAAAGCATGGCCTCATGAAGATCGGCTACACGTTTCGTCGAATTACAGAAAATAATACACTGAGAAACGGAAATCGTCTTGAAAAGATCCTTCAACGTCAAGTATTTCTGAACATCGTCATCAAGTGCGACATAATGTTGCTGGATACCTTCCAACGTAAGTTGTTCCGCCTTGACTTGGATATTTACGGGATTTCGCATGAATTTTTCAGTAAGGCTATATAGCTCAGTAGGCATCGTTGCGCTGAACAATACAACCTGAATATCTGATGGCATATACTGGAAAATATTATAGATTTGGTCATTAAACCCAGCAGAAAGCATCTCGTCTGCCTCGTCGAGCACAAGCATATGAACATGTGAACTTTGAATGTGATTGCGTCGGATCATGTCGAATACACGACCTGGACAACCAACGATAATATGAGGAACTGACTTACGAAGCTCCGCCGCATCATCTGCGGTAGAAGTTCCGCCGACAAGAAGACGCAATACAAGTCCTGACATCATCGCAGAAACTCCTTGAATGACGTCATAGATTTGACGAGCAAGTTCGCGTGTTGGAGCAAGAATAATCACTTGGGTCGTTGTCTTGGTTACATCAACGCTTTGTAATGCCGCAACTGTGAATGCGCCGGTCTTTCCTGTCCCGGATTGGGCCTGCGCGATTACATCACGGCCGTTAATAATCGACATGATTGATTTTTGCTGAATATTACTAGGTTTTTCAAAACCATATGCGTATATTCCACGAAGAAGGTCAGAAGATATTTCAGCGACGTCTTCCCACACTTTGAATTCGGGATACGACCCAGAAATGGCTTCTGTGCCTTTATTTGTGTCAGAATGAGGTTGACTATCGTCTGTAGATGACATAGTAAGTTTGTAACGAGTTAATAAAGAAATAACGTTATGTCTGATAATCATAGCAAAATATATTTAAGTCGGTTACAATCCCGAACTAACGTCGTTACATATTATTGTGTGTTGTCCTCTAGTAAATATTCGCTGAATAATAAGTTATAAAAGTCAACACACTTTTCATTATGATGTAACGGTATTAACGAGAAAATCAGGCTTTTTGTAATTATTTTCAGATGATTGAAATCTTCGTTTGAACCGATCGATAAAAAGTATCTTTTAAAAATGTCGATAATATCATTTTTGTATTTCTTATGTATTGGTTTTGATAGTAAAATTTCGTCATACCCGATAATAGATTGATATATTTTCGCCCAATCATATAACCAATCACCATATATTGTTAATCGATCACCCACTTTTCCTCGCATGTCTATAAATTTGATTTTACCATAGCTATTAATCATGATATTTGTAAATACTGGATCACCGTGTATGATTTTTTTTACTCCTTTCTGCTGTTTTTCATATTCTTGTAATTTTACAAGGATCGATTCATATATATATTTATTGTTATGAAATAATGAATAATCATAGCTCTCGTAACGAATTCGTAGTTTGGAAGCATAATTATCATATAACCAAACATCATTATTATTATGATTATTATGATTATCAGTATTATCAGTATCATCGTCATTTATATCGACATTTAAAGATACATCGCAACGTTGTATCCGAACGATACTGTTCAAAATATGAGTAAAAGTATTTTCATTCAGCATTTCGGATAAATATAAATCTGTAACAGTTATTCCGTTTATTTTTTCGATAGTAATCGATGTATCATTTCCGAATAAATAGATTGGAAATAAATCCTTTAAAGATGACGGAATATGCTCATAGTAATAACGCTCTCCTCGCAAATCTCCGGTTTTTATGATGGTATTTACATTTCCGGTTTGGATCATGTTAAAATCTCTCGGCTCTATTATGTGATTGTAGTATCCTAACTCTTTTTCTATATCATCAAAACAACTAACTGCTAAATCGTCGATATAAAAATCAGCGTATGGCTTGCCAAAATATATTTCGTCATATGGGATATTAAATTTATCAAGTGTTTCGAATGTGATTTTACCGATATCTGCGCTTATTTTGCCTATATTACCGTGATGTGTTTTCATTCGCCGAGCAGTATAAATAATAATGGTATTTCCAAAACCTTTCAGATATTTTAAAAAATTTATATTTTTTTCAATAGGTTTTACGGTAGTATAATCGTCTTTAACGGTGGGGTATGTTACAAGCGTATTATCAAGGTCGAAGCAAAATCTTTTGTGTTTTATTGTAACCTCGTCATTTAAAGAATTTTTTCGCGGATAATTATTATAAAAAAATTTCATCTGAAGCGGTGTTCCCAAACAAACAAAATTTGACAATAATATTGTTTTATTTTTGAATATATGTCCATCTTGTATCATTTCGTGAATTACGCCACTTGTATAAAATTCGGATTTTTGAGTTTTATTCTCTTTGATGATTTTTGACGTATATTTTTTTAACTCGCGTATCGATTTAAACCCATACGCACCGGAACAGGCATGATTCGAAATTTTATCCTTCTCTTTTATGTCGACGATAATGTTGTTTTCCGTCATTTTTACATACGAGTAAATTGGATTGTCGTGTATGTCTTCAAACGAAAAAATACAGTTTTCCCCTTTCCATTCTGATACTATATCACAAGTATAAAAATTATCGCTGTCTAAACACAGAACCGGGATATCTCTCATCTCATTCAACTGAGCGATCCCGATATCGATCGTCTCTGCCGCACCGCGGGTATTATTATCTAGACAAACAAATCTGAATTTGATATGGGGGTAGGTAAATGTTAAATAATCTTCGAATCTATAATTCTGGTATTCTTTGTTATATGGAATAAATATATAATCGATTTGTGCTGTTCGTAAGTTATCTAATACGTATGAAATAATAGGTTTTCCATAAATATGAATTAATGCTTTGGGTTTTTTATATCCATGTTTTTTAAATCGTTCACCGATTCCACCAATTGGAATAATAATGATCATTTCTAATATTTGAAGGATTTAAAGATGTTTCAACTGATACATTTATATATATTTATATACATTTACATACATTTACATACATTTACATCAGTATTGTATGAAGATTGCGGTTTGTTTGTATGGTCAAGCACGAGATTATAAATATGGATATGATTGTATATCTCATTTGATGAAATTGAACGCCGAACATACATACGAGTTTTTCTTTCATTGTTGGATGGATGATAATATTCAATATGATTGTTCCCCTTGGAGAAAAATAAACGAAAATACATTATATGTAAAAAACCAAACCAACGTAAAAAATGAATTACTTGAATTATATAATCCGATATTACATATCTTCGAGAAACCGTTGGATAAAACGAGTCCGGATGTAATTGCCGAAGTTGAACACATCAAACAATCAAAAGCATATTCAAATAGTTCATCACTACAACGCAATAATATATTCAATATTTTTAGTCAAATGTATAGTAGAGGTCAAGTTAGGGACCTGTTTTACCAATATATAACAACCTCGAACACAATATACGATGCGGTAATTACGACACGCTTTGACGGTTGGGATTTTCCACGTGATTTAAACATTCCAACTATAGAGAAAAATAAGTTATATGTGTCATCAATTCATCGACCAAGATATGTCATCCCGGATAATTTTTTGATCATGTCACCGGAAGTATATACCAAATTTTGTAATTTACATGAAAATTACAAGGTCATTATAAATAGTGATGAACTCGATATTAGAATGAAAAGCGTAAATGAAAAATTATTGTTTAATAGTGAAGAGATTTTACTAGCAAGTCTTTTTTTATCCGAGTATGAAGTGAGTGACTTAGTTTATGTATTTTGATAAATATATAATTCTTAAATCATGATTGAAAACACAATTCAAATTCTTATAATTCAAATTCTTATAATTCAAATTCTTATAATTCAAATTCTTATAATTCAAATTCTTATAATTCATATAAAATTGATATAAAAGTTATATATGTATTATTATAGGCATCATCATCTTCTTATCTGGACTACGCGCGATATTATAATATGGCCAAAATAACACATCGTTATGATCTTCCGGATTACGGCGCATTTATGAATATGGGTTTTGATTTTAAATTACCAGATGACGTTATCAAGTCTGTATCTGATTTAGCTGATTTGGTCGGAGCACCGACGTATATTAAGACTCCGATTTTTCCGGTTCGAGATCCAAGTGATTTTCGTGCGGGTTCATCTGGTGTTACTACTGGTGGTTATCATGTCGCGGGTAGTAGTGCGAATACGTTTCAATCTAGGTTTGGTAGTAGCAGCAGCAGCAGCAGCAGCAGTAGTAGTGCTGGAACGGCGGACTCGTTAAACGGTGTCGGCCATTCAAACACGCGTCATTCATCATCTTCTCGTAACCAACAAATCCCGAATAGCGAATGGGATACGATTTTGTCCTTTCAAAAAACAGAAATGAAAAAGAAGGAAGGTATTGAACTCAGTATTGACAATATTCGTTCCTACCTGAACAAACTCACCGACAAAACGTATGATACGATGCTTGCGAATATATTGAAAGAAATAGCGGGATTATTTGAGGCGTGTTCGCATGATACAACTGATGAACATAACACACAAACGGTGATGAACCGAGTTGCGTTGTCTATATTTACAACAGCAAGCTCAAACTCGTTTTACTCGGAAATTTATGCGCGTTTGTTTCAAGATTTGATGGCGAAAGAAAAAGAGCCTGACCACACCGAGTATGCGGTTTTTCGCAACGTATTTGAGAAGAATTTAGCATCATTTATGTCGCTCTTCGATACGATTGAGTATTGCGATCCAAAGAAGAATTACGACAAGTTCTGTGATATCAATAAGGCAAATGAAAAACGGAAGGCGATGTCGTTATTTATCGTGAATCTTATGAAAATGGGGATTGTTGAGAAATCACAGGTTCTCGCACTGATGAAGCAAATTCAAGACCTAATGTTTTCGAATATACGACAAGAAGGAAAGACGAACGAAGTGGACGAGCTCGCAGAAAATTTGTATATTATGGTGAAACATGCTCATGTTGTCTTGAAAGATCCTAGCAGCAACGACCCCGAAACGGTGGAATTATTTCGAACACGTATGGAACAGATTACTGAGATTTCAAAGATGAAAATAAAGAGCAAACCAAGTATTACGAACAAGACAATATTTAAGCATTTGGATATGTTAGACGAAGTTTCTGGGAAGGCGAAGAAGTAAATGAATATAGAGTTCTATGAATATAAATATGTAACGACGAATCGTATACAAGAATTCTCTTTTTATTCATATTTCTAGCTATAACGATGAAGTTTATTGTGTCATTCACGACAAGTCCAACCCGTATCAATAAATGCGGTCCGATGATAAATAGTATTTTGGATCAGACACGAAAACCCGATTTATTTATATTGAATGTTCCGGAGCAATTTGCGCGAACCGGTGAATCGTATATTGTTCCGAAATATATCCGTAAATCTTTAACGGTGAATCGCGTCGACACAGATTATGGTCCTGCTACTAAAATTCTACCAACGGTATTGTATTTGCGTGACGGTGATCGAGTGAAAGAGTATAATCCGGATAATACGCGTATTATTTACTTAGATGACGATATTGCGTATCCAAAACGCATGATCGAGACATATGAACGCATGATACCGCCCAACGACAATAATGTTTGGACGTCAACCGGTTTTGATTTTATGAATATGGGACTTAATGGAAAACGTCAACATCTCGATACCGCGACGATCGCTGAAGGATACGGGTCGGTATGCGTCAAATTGAATACATTCGGCGAGGATTTTGAAGAATATATGATGCGTTATACGGCGATCGACAATCCGGTTTGTCGTCTCTCAGATGACATCATTTTAAGCAATTATTATCATCTGCGAAACGTCGGTATTACGATTATGAACGTTTCGGGATTACTTTCTATTTTTGACATGTGGCGGGATAATAATATTTTAGATTATGGAAATGAATCGGATGCTCTACACTTAGGAGCAGGTGGAACTTCCGACAATAATGTGGATCGATACAAGCGTGTTATATCGGTGTTGAATAAAAATAAAGACCGTCGTTTCAAGATGTCATTTATTACGACAGAAATGGATCCTTCAAACGGAGTCACGCGAAACACGATTGTATATCGATGATAATCCTGTGGTCATGTGCGGAAACCGTATAATTATTATTTATATGTATATAATAATTACATTACATTTCATTTCATTTCATTTCATTTCATTTCATTTCATTTCATTTCATTTCATTATGGTAAAATCAAAGCTGAATTCAAATATCAACTATCACGAATACTCGCATTTAGAAGAAGAGGATTTTAATTACAATACACCTTTATTTCAAGTTGAATTATTACGTGATCCTCAAAAAGTGATTATAGGTGTCGGACAATTAAACTATCATTTCGCGAAACGATATAATGTCGTTTATGTTCCGATTTATTTATTTAATACCGAGATGGAATTCATGAAGCAAATCGGCGTATATGAAATGCCATCGGGTCAGGTTAAGATGGATGAGTCAGGGGATTTGGATGTGAAACGTTTGACGCCTTTATTGTATGGATTCGTAAATGTCGAGTTGCTACGTAAATCACGCGCAAAGTCGGGAGTTAGCACAGTTGCTATATCCAAGTCAGCGGATCCAAAAAAACGCGTTACGGAAATCAACGAAATCAAGAAATCTCTCGGAAAGGAGCCGATGAAACATCCGCCCGTCGTCGTTCCTACGAATGAACATGACATCGACAGTGACGACAGCGACCGCGACCGCGACGACAACAAAGGCGAGAGTAACGGTAACGACGGCACCGCCACATCGATATTTGGTTTAGACGCGCGTCAGATACATCTATTATCAGGGGCGTCGGTTCTTCCACTTCAAACCAAAGAACAATCCGAGTTAGAGCGGAAACAATACAAACCGAATCCCGCAGCCGATCTCTGGATTCAGAAATATCTTCGTAATAAGTATTTTAATTTTATAGACAACGAAGGCGGAAGCGACGCACTTTTTGCGGTGATTCGTGATGCTCTACTTACCCAAGGACGCACGATGACCATACTTGAGCTTCGTAAACAACTCTCCGAGGAGTTAACCGACGAGGTATTTCGAACGTATCGAGAGAAGTTTGCGATGTATCATAATCTCTCGAAAACACAATTGCGAGAGACGAAAGATCTGGTGAACAATTACGAAGATATTAAACGACGAATCTCATCGATTCATGATCGAGCACAGCAGCAACTCATGATCGCAAACGCGAAAAAACTCGTGATTGAACATAATCAGAAACATGACGAAATGAAATATACGAAATTATTGGGAGGTAATTATGATTATATGCGCGATGTTCGTTCTCTCGAACAACTCAAAGAACGAATGATGACGTCGATGTATTGGCCTGACGGTTGGGCCATCGCCACGCTGGAACGTATTCTGAATATGAAGTTTATTATGTTTTCGAGAGATGCGTATGAAACCGGCGATATCGATCATGTTCTTCAGTGTGTTTCCGTCGACGAAACAATCGATCCGATCATTCAAAAACGAGGAGTGTTTGAACCTACTGCGTATATTTTAATAGGGAAAAACGGTTTAAATACTACACAGTCTAGGGGTCATCTTGACAGTGCTGGCGGCGGTCGTTCTCCGCGTAATCGACATGTCCTACTTTCCAGATCAGCTGCGACGTATCAATTGATTACATACAAAACACACGGTATTCTCTCGTTTTCAGAGTTGCCTTATGATATTAAATTGTTGGTGACGACGAAATGTTTGGAAACCCAATCTGGCGTATTTTGCTTGATTCCACAATTCAAACTCTTTCAGCGAGAGCTAGGGATTCGCGTGGATGATATACCGAATGAGAATTTGGATGACTTGATGGAAGAGATTAACGGAACGCGAAATGCGGCGAATTTATATACACCTGACATCGTATTCCAGTTTTATTCAAATTCGAATCCGAACGCACTTCCGGGAAGCGGCGCAGGAGAGAAAATACCAGAGACAGAGAAAATCCATTTTCACAGGTTGGCGACGTTTGATAACTGGCGGCGTAAATTGGCGAATACATGGAATGAACCATTTATGCTCGATAATCATACATGGCAAAGTGTAGAACATTATTATCAAGCGAGTAAATTTAAAAACAATAACCGCGAATTCTATTTGAAATTCTCTCTTGATTCGCGGTCGCAATTATCAGCAGACCCCGTTTTAGCAAAGGCGGCCGGAAGTAAGAGCGGCAAATTGAATCATACGACGATTATTCGACCATCGCGAATTACGATTGATCCCGATTTTTTTAATCACGGACGAAGTGATCGAGAGATGGAGAATGCCACATTCGCAAAATTCTCTCAGAATAAGAATCTTAAAGATATGCTGCTTGCGACTCGGAATGCGAAGTTGGTTCATTATGTGCGGGGGGCGCCCCCCGAGATTTATCATCACCTAATGCGCGTCCGTCATAAACTGCGAACCGGCGGTGGAGGAGGAGGAGGTAGTGCTAACACTAACACACGCTGAAATAAGAGGTGAAAAATCCTTGTAAGACTGCGAATATAAGCATAATCACGATAATACGCACCCAATCGGTTTGAGACGGATTTGTAAAATGGATTCCAGCGACATTCGCACTTCCGTTTGCGAGAGCATCGTTGACTTTATTTCCTTCGTGATATTTACCAATATTGTAATGGATCACATTTTCGATGACATTCAGGATAATAAATACGATAAATGAAAACGCGAAAATATGAAGAGTGCCCGGTTTGAAATATTTCTTAATAATAAGTTCGAACATGACGATCGTATTATAATATGTTGTTATTATAATACTATAAATGTGGATAGAGGACGAAATAAAAAAAGAGGCCGCACAAATTCAACGCTCTATACAAGCGTTATCTGATGACTATATCTCTAAAATGGGACAATCGATACGAACACATACGAGAGAAAACAACGAAGACACCAGACGATTTTTTATGAAATTTTATGATTCGATACGAACGTCCGAATATGATATATACAAAGAACTGAATGAAGATAGCAAAACGTCGTCTGATGCGTCTCTACTAACGTATACATTTAATGAGATTCGGAATTCGGCAGTAGATTTACCGCATCCGCGACTACTATCAGAATTACAACATACCTATGATAAAGGTATCTTACAAAAGAGAAACCAACAACATCTTGGCGATGAAGACAGATACATTCCATACAAGATATATTGCTATATTCGCGAAAAATCACAATATTGTATTCAGTTTCAACACTCAATTCGAGGGCGTTTGTTTACGCTATATTTTATTACATTTCCAGAGTCTCATATTTCAGTTTGTAAATCCGCGTCATCGCAGCAGTTGTGCACATCAGAAATAGCAGACTATCAAAACTACGCATATAAAGTATTCATTTGGTTGTCGATTGTATCACGCATGTCAGATATAGAATGTTCCGAGAAGTTGGACATTTATTTTTATATGACACCATTCAAAAAGGAGCGACCGTTGCCTGGCTCATCGAGAACAAGTGCGACGCATGATATTCTCTCGGCGATCCATGTAAATACCGGTCTAACACGAAATTGCGAGAGACATGGCGAAATCGTTGTATATCGCACAGAAGAGTGGTTTAAAGTATTCATTCATGAATCGATACACAATTTTAATATCGATTTCATCGATTCGGATTTGCGTGATGCGAATGAGCGTTTGCGCGAATCATTTTGTATCCCCCATGGTGATATTCTCCTCTTTGAGGCATACACGGAAGCATGGGCTCGTATTATAAACACGATGATTGAAACATATATTTCTGGGAGTAAACACGACCGTTCGCATTTTACACGTATCGTTCGAGAGAAACTCACACACAACGCATTATTTTATTCGTTCCAACTCGTCAAATCATTAGATGTGATGGACTTGAAATATTCGCAAATTACTGTATTGACAACGGAAAATATGGCGGTGTGTCGAAAAAGATACGCAGAAGAAACCAACGTATACGCATATTATATTTTTGGTGGAATTCTCTCGGCGTTTGCTCTGCCATTTATATCTTGGTGCTGTGAACATAACAAAAGTTCGTCGTCGGTAATACGATTCAACCGAACGGATAAAAATCTCTCTGCCTTTACAGATTTTATTTGTAAGGCGTCGAGAGATTCGGCGTTGTTGGATATGATTGCCTATATTGAAAAATCATCGGTGGTCGGTTCATCTCGGGTCATTCACCCTGTATTGAAAAAAACGATGCGTATGACATTAGATTAGTATTACATAATTTACAAAATTGAATATAAATCTATACCTTTGTTATATATATATCATCAAACATAATAATGTTGTCGCGTCCTGTTCCTCAAACTTCGATCGGAAGACTTGTCTCTCTATCTGTTGATAATCCGATATATTATACACATTCGCCTGCGTCTGCGGGTCTTTCGTCATCATCTCCACAGACCCCTCCACCGCCTCTTATTCCAATCTCTTCTATGACAGCGTCGACCGCGACGACAGCCACGACAGCGGTTCCCGAAACGGATCATGACGCCGAAGAAAAGACGATGCTTTGGCGCAATATCGCATCATTATTTACAAAATATGAAGATCTGGAAAGCACCGTCCAACATCAACACGACTCAACCAAACGCCGAAGCGATGAAATATATAGTGACTTGAAAGGAATGTGGTGTGAAGTGGAACAAATACAAAATAATGTCGCCGAAAATCATACATTTTCAGAATGTGTTCGAAAAATAAGGAAATATGTGAATAAGAAATGCGAAACAATCAAAAAAGACATCAATTATGGATCATCCTGTGCGAATGACGAGATATTCGCATATATTGAGAAGCTCCGTGAGGAATTCGATACAAGAATAAAGAATTTACAGGACGAAAATAATCGACGGGAACAAGAGCTGTCTGAACTGAATGATACTTATGATCGTGATTATCATATGTTTATTCAACGCGAAAATGAGTTGATGGCGAAGTTGGATGCCGCACTCCATATGAATGACACGTTGAATGAACGTATCAAACAATTTGAGGGCACGATGATGCGACAGTTTAATGATATGCGTGATCAAGTATTTACGATGCGAAAAGAGCTGACCGAAGAATTGGATCAACGCGATGTTCGTATGGTGGATGATATGCGTGAGGAATTTGCTCATGCTATTACGAAGGAAATTCAGTTTGAAAACACCGTCCGCACACAAGTTGTCCAAAATGTGAATGACGATATTATCGATCTTATCACACGATCGAATGAATACCATTCGTATCGGTATTTTGCTACTGTCGAAGATATTAAACAAATTCGAGATAATGTGAATACAGTCAAAAAGAGTATTGGAATGATAGATGCTGAATTATCTGATGTCAAAGAAACTGTTGAACAATTAACGGATGAACTTGGACAAAATACGACGGATGTTAGTAATGTTGAACAAGAAGTAGACAATTTAAAGAAGGATGTGTATCATGAGCTAGATCGTGATTATTATTACCTGAAAGACTATATTAAGCGAATCAATCGTAGGCATGAGAGGAAATATCACCCACAGGATCATGACCAAATTACAAACGCGGTTCAACTTATTGCGGAAGAGTATGCTGAGCAAGAAGAAGAGCCACAGCAGCCACAGCAGCCAGCGCCAGAGCAACCAGAGCCACAGCAGCCACAGCAGCAGAATGAAATCTTCATTATAATAGACGAGAATACGATTGTTTCGGAGGACGATAATGACGTAGTAATTCCACGGCCACAGGTATAAAATAGCTCGCCAAAAGCACAACAAAAAGCACGACAACAAAAAGCAAAACAAAAAGCACAACACATTCGCACAACACATTCGCACAACAAAAAGCAAAACAAAAAGCACAACACATTCGCACAACACATTCGCACAACACATTCGCACAACAAAAAGCAAAACAAAAAGCACAACACATTCGCACAACACATTCGCACAGCCATTCGCACAACAAAAAGCACAACACATTCGCACAACACATTCGCACAACAAAAAGCACAACAAAAAGCACAACACATTCGCACAACACATTCGCACAACAAAAAGCACAACAAAAAGCACAACACATTCGCACAGCCATTCGCATCGCGTCGTGTGGGGGCGCAACCCCATCAATAAAATTGAATGAAAAATATTTTTTTATGTTAAGAGGCGTCTTGACATAAAAGTAGAGAATGGGTGTTCGTAGTTTGAATCGATTTATACAAAACAAATGTCCGCATGCGATCTCACGCATTCATTTAAGAGAATTCACCGGAAAACGTATTGCGGTGGATACAAGTATTTATATGTATCGTTACTCAGGTGAAGGCGCATTATTAGAGAACATGTATCTTATGGCGTCAGTATTCCGTTATTATAATATTCACGCGGTTTTCGTGTTTGATGGACCTCCTCCTCCACAAAAAACCGACATCATCGAAATACGAAAAAAAAAGAAGGACGAAGCCCAAAAACAATACGAATCACTCATGAAAATGATGAAAGAAAAAAAGGACGCATCAGGATGTGAAATTTCAACGTCTGAAATAGATGATATCGAAGAGACGACGCGTGAGCTAAAAAAAAAATTCGTTCGTCTACGTGATTGTGATGTCATGACCGTAAAAGAATTACTCGTGAGTTTCGGATTTGGGACGATCGACGCCGAAGGTGAGGCCGATGCGTTATGTGCGAAACTATCGATTCGAAATCGTGTTGATGCCTGTATGAGTGATGACACCGACATGTTTATTTACGGTTGTCCAGTTGTATTACGTAATGTGAGTCTACTGAATCATTCAGTGGTAAGATACGATACTTTTCAGATTCTGAAATCACTATCTTTGTCACAACAAGAGTTCAAAATGATGTCAGTCATATGCGGAACAGATTATTCACAACATTATGCTAATAAAAATGACGCAACTCCTGTAAATAACGATTTCGTATCCCCAGATGCGGTATTCAAGAAACTAAACAAATACAAAACGTTGTCCGCAAAGGAACTCGATAAATATCACAATAGTGGGGGTGGATTTTACGATTGGTATATTGAAAATATGAAAAAAAAGGAACCTGTTTCGACTACTAGTGCAATCGCGTATTTAACAAATGAATCTATGTTTGATGTGAGTTCAAGCAGAGACGATGGATATAAGCAACTTGTCATATTGAATCGCGAAGACATTCATAGAAAACGTATTGTCGAAATCATGATGAAAGAAGACTTTATATTTATAGAAACATCCCCAAGCGATGAAACCATTATTCAATCGCTATCTTCTGGAAATGGTTCACTTACTTCTTCTCCCGTATATGGAATAGATGAAACCCCTGAAAATCACGCGAATATTATCGCGTCTGAGGTATATGGAATAAACGTATCGACGTTTGAAGAGCTACATCGTTGTTACAAAAAAAAAGCAGTATAGATCGTATATAGATCGTATATAGATCGTATATAGATCGTATAAGTATTTGAATTTGTATAAGTAAAAACAGATGAATCCAACGCTGCGTGGTTCGTTGGATTCATTTTTTTATTTTTATTTTTATTTTTATTTTATTTTTATTTTAATTTTTGAGATGGTTATTCATCGCAATATAACACCGTCGTTATTTTTTAAGCCTTGACAGCACCACCGGCAGCAGCAGCGGGGGCAGTAGAAGACTTGGCGAAGTGGGCAGCCATATACTTCTGAAGGTTAAAGTAAGTGAGCTCCTCGCCCTTCTTCAACTTCAAGAGCTTAAGAAGCTTAGCATCAGGGTTGATCTTACGACCGTTGTCCTTGTCCTGAAGCTTCTGGTTGCGAATGTAGGCATTCACCTCGCGAGTGACCTCGGTGCGAGCAAGAACGCTTCCCTCAGGCTTTCCAAGGAAGGCAGCAAGCTCGTTGGAAATCAAGGTGGGCTTGACGAAACCAGAAGGAGCACGGTTGGTGCTGGTCTTACGGCGCTTGTTTGCCTTATTTGCGGCACGAAGCTCGCGGGCATGCTGGCGCTTCAGCTCGTTGACCTCAGAGCGAATAGAGGCGAGAACAGCCTGAGCACTCTGGAGCTTGGTAAGAACGCTGCTGTAGAGAGCGGTGCTAACAGAGCCGTCGAGCTCAGCAACGGGAGTAGAAGCCTCGGCACCGTCAACAGCGGGTGCGGGAGCGGGGGCAGCGACAGGGGCGGCCTTAGGAGCCTTAGGAGTAGCAGGGGCCTTGGGAGCCTTAGCAGGAGCAGCTGCGGCGGGAGCAGCAGCAACGGGAGTAGCAGAGCTAGAAGCAGCGGAAGAAGGAGTAGACTTGACCATGTTATTGGTTATACACATATGAGTAAAGTCTTTTTAAGTTGTTTTCAGATAGCAGCATAGTCCGAGCAAATAACATTCATCATTATTCATCATTATTCATCATTATTCATCATTATTCATCATTATTCATCATAATACCGCTTCATACAACCACGGTAGCGCATTACGTGCGTCTTGGTTTACAATCGTAAGCGTGGCTAACACGTAAAACGCACCAAGACATTGGTCTTCTCTCGAAATACCTCGACGCGTCATTCGTTCGATGATCGATACACATATTGTTCTTAATTCCGCAGCTGTAAGTAACGTGATTACATTCAAATTGACATGTGCGTTGTGAAGAACAAACGGGTTTCCATTTGGAGGCGATATCCGTTCTTTCATTTCTTGTGTTAAATTGGCACGATAATACCAGATATCATTAATATGACGTATAAAACGAATAAGTTCATCGCGCTGTAATACTATAAACCATTCTGAATCCGAATAATTACCTAACGTATTGATATGTTGAAATAAGTCTACGATGAAAAGCTCTTCTTGCTTCTCTCGAGACAGCGTGGCACCGCCTCCTATACTAGAGGTCAAAGAACCATGTGGATTCAACGATGAATGATTGACAACATCGTTGTCGTTGTCGTTGTCGTTGTCATTGTCGGTGTCATCTAATTTAATCGATACACGAAATCCGATAAGTGATCCATAGATGAGTTTTTCATATAGATTTTTTATGATTGCTGACGATATAATATTGCGATTATAAGGGTTTGTGATGTTTGGATACGATGATACAATAAGATGAAATATTGATGCGATATGAAACCCGTATATTTTATTGTCGATATCTTTGTATGTAAATAAATCCATCGGTTTAATATCAGATATTTTATCAAACGTATAAAAATCGGTATCATTCACACATTTCGTAGTTTGTAGATAACCTGGACCAGATAATTTACGGTATTTCTTTGATAAAAAATCCTTGAAATTACGCTGAATTCTTCGAATAAAATACGTTTGTTTTAAAAAGGTATAAATACGTTGCGTTAACTCAGGTTTTGTTCCTGATTTTTTTATATTGTAATGAGCACATAATACTCGTAAATCAGCTAGGCTATATTTGGAAGATGTGATTTTTTCATATTCTGATGGTTTCAATATGATCACATTGATCGGGATTTCATCGTCTAGAATATTATTTGATTTAGGCATCTCGCTATCACTTTCATGGAGAGACGCCGACGTAATTCTCATTTTCTTTCGTGTTTTTACTCCGATCATTTCATGATTACCTCCGGATGCATCATTTGACAAAGTCGCATGTATTTTTGTTGATTGTGATACCCAATACGGTGATACGATTATAAATTCACTGCTCATGATTAGGCCATTTGACCCGATTTCTGTATGTTTTTTTAGTTTAACTCTTCGGGAATATTGTTTGTAAGGATTATCGTATATACTATATGGTAATAATAGTGTATATAATTTTTGTGTTTCGTGCTTATTTATAGCACTTTCATTTGTTAGCGCAGATGACATTATAAATATATATTATCATCATATAATGTTTATTATGTTTTGATAAGATGAAGATAATAAAGATATTTTATTAGGTTATATTATAACCGGTCTTTATGCGCATTACATCATCTGTTGTATTGTTTCTTCTCTCGGCGTCGTTCGTGACAAGCATCGCGATTGTCGATGTTCCCAATCGAAACAATAACGCAATTGTAAATGTAGTAGCAGATGAAATCTCGTTTCAATATGTGAATGATGATGAATATTATCTCGAATCGAAGGATGATCCTAATAATAATGATTATGATTATTCGCAAGATAGTAGTTCATCAAATCGTCGATTATTGCGTTCTTTGAGAAAGACGATTCAAAGAATTTTTCATTCGCCGAAGCCCGCACCCGCACCGAA
>Ga0194133_10001430_pt1 | contig 41453 bp, 41 predicted proteins | sample TA2KigOf40mmetaG_FD_155448 | JGI IMG/M metagenome (GOLD analysis project Ga0194133, IMG submission 155448) | Freshwater microbial communities from Lake Tanganyika, Tanzania - TA2015055 Kigoma Offshore 40m | ecosystem: Environmental > Aquatic > Freshwater > Lake | place: Tanzania: Lake...
AAAGCTCACCAGATAGGGGTGCGCCTTCGCCGGCGACATATCCGCCTCGCGGGCCAAATCCTTCAGGGCCATGCGCTGACCCGATCGCACCAGGGCCTTGAGCAATTGCCCCCCCACCTCCACGCTCTGGATGCCGCGAGAAGTGCGCCCCGGGGAGTCCTCGGGGCTTGATGGAACAGATCGGCCTAGCTTGGGCATGGTCGGCATTGTGGCCGGGGCTGGGTGCTTGAAGCACGGACCCAGGGTTTACCCTAGATCAATCAGTTTGACCCCGATGAAGCAATGACGCACAATCTTATGTCTAAAACAAATTAATTTGTTTAAATCAAATTTTCAAGGGTTCTGCAAGGCTGTCTATGAACACCAAAACATTCGCCTCGGCCGCCGACCTCGAAGAAAAGAAGGTCAGCTTCGACCAGCTGTCGGACCACGCCTACGCCTACACCGCCGAGGGCGACCCCAACACCGGCATCATCGTCGGCGACGACGCGGTGATGGTGATCGACACGCAGGCCACGCCCGCCATGGCCCAGGATGTGATCCGGCATATCCGGCAAGTCACCGACAAGCCGATCAAGTATGTGTTGCTGAGCCACTACCATGCGGTGCGCGTTCTAGGCGCAAGCGCGTATCAACCCGAGCAAATCATCGCCAGCCAGGACACCTACGACCTGATCGTCGAGCGCGGGGAGTTCGACAAGGCCAGCGAGATCGGCCGCTTCCCGCGCCTGTTTCGCGATGTGGAGAGCGTGCCGCCGGGGCTGACCTGGCCCACCCTGACCTTCACCGGCAAGATGACCGTGTGGCTGGGTTCGCTGCGCGTGGAGCTGCTGCAACTGGGCCGCGGCCACACCAAGGGCGACACCGTGGCCTGGCTGCCCGAGGAGAAGATACTTTTTAGCGGCGATCTGGTCGAGTACGATGCCACCCCCTATGCGGGCGACGCCTACCTTCGCGACTGGCCGCAAACGCTGGAGAACATCGCCGCCCTCAAGCCGGCCAAGCTTGTGCCTGGCCGCGGCGCCGCGCTGCAAACACCCGCAGATGTACAGGCGGGACTGGCTGGCACCCGCGACTTTGTCCGGGACCTGTACACGCAGGTCAAGGCCGGCGCTGAACGCGGCGAGAACCTGCGTCAAGTCTATGAGCGCACCTTCGCCGCCTTGCAACCCAAGTACGGGCACTGGGTCATCTTCAACCACTGCATGCCTTTCGATGTGACCCGCGCCTATGACGAGGCCACCCAATACCCCGATCCACGCATCTGGACCGCAGAGCGCGATCAGGCCATGTGGCAGGCCCTCGAGGGCTGAACGCTGGCATCAGTAGGCCCCAAGAACCCTTTAGCCGAGGAACAGCCATGAACATCGAGCGCATTCACCATGTCGCCTACCGCTGTAAGGACGCCAAAAAAACCGTGCAGTGGTACGAGCAGCACCTGCAGATGAAATTCGTGCTGGCCATTGCCGAAAACCAGGTGCCTTCGACCAAAGCACCCGATCCCTACATGCATGTGTTCCTCGATGCCGGCCAGGGTAATGTGCTGGCCTTCTTCGAACTGCCCAATGCACCTGAGATGGGCCGCGACACCAATACGCCAGAATGGGTGCAGCACATTGCCTTCAAGGTCGCCAGCGTGCAGGACCTCGAATCCACCCGGGCCCGCTTGCAGGCGGCAGGCATTGAGGTGATCGGCCCGACCGACCACACCCTGTTCAAAAGCATCTACTTTTTCGATCTCAACGGCCACAGGCTGGAGTTGGCCACTGACATCGGCACGCCGGAGATGTACCGCAAGCTCGATGAGGTCAAGTGGGACATGCTCGACGAATGGTCGCAGACCCGACGCGCTCCGCAGCATGCGGCCTGGATGCACCAGCGCGAACTCCAGCCCGGTACGCATTGAGGCGGGCCCAGCCCCATGCTCAACACCTACAGCTACCCCGAGTTCGCCTACCGCGCCAGCCCGGAGCAGGCCGGCGGACAGAGTGCACCGCACCCGGTGGTCATCATTGGCGGGGGGCCGGTGGGGCTAACCCTGGCGCTTGACTGCGCCTGGCGCGGGTTGCCCGTGGTCGTCCTCGACGACAACAACACCGTCAGCGTAGGCTCGAGGGCGGTCTGCTACGCCAAGCGCACACTGGAAATCTGGGACCGCCTGGGGCTGGGGCAATCGCTGGCCGAGCGGGGCATTCAATGGCAGGTGGGCAAGGTGTTTTTCGGCCAGACCCAAGCCTACCAATTCAACCTGCTGACCGAGGCGCACCACAAGATGCCGGCCATGATCAATCTCCAGCAGTACTACCTCGAAGAAGAGCTGGTGCAGGCCTGCCAGGCCAACCCCCGGGTGGATCTGCGCTGGAAGCATAAAGTCACTGCGCTCAGGCAGCGCGAGGACGCGGTCTGGCTCACTGTCGAAACGCCCGACGGCTCCTTCGACCTGCAAGCGCTGTGGGCGGTGGCCGCCGACGGCGCCAACAGCGACACCCGGCGTTTGCTGGGCGCGAGCTTTGGCGGACAGGTGTTTCAGGACCGCTTCCTCATCGCCGATGTGGTCATGAAAGCGGCCTTCCCCACCGAGCGCTGGTTCTGGTTCGATCCACCTTTTCATCGCCATCAAAGTGTCTTGTTGCACAAGCAATGCGACAACATCTGGCGCATCGACTTCCAACTCGGCCGCGATGCCGACCCCGAAGAGGAAAAAAAGCCCGAAAAAGTCATCCCGCGTTTACGGGCCATGCTCGGTGAGGTGCCCTTCGAACTCGAATGGGTGTCCGTCTATCAATTTGCCTGCCGGCGCGCTGATCAATTCCGCCACGGTCGGGTCCTGCTCATCGGCGATGCCGCCCATCAGGTCTCCCCTTTCGGTGCCCGCGGCGCCAACTCCGGGGTGCAAGATGCTGACAACCTGGCCTGGAAGCTGGCGCTGGTGATCCAGGGTCAGGCATCGCCCGACTTGCTGCAAAGCTATCACGAGGAACGCGCCTTCGCCGCCGATGACAACCTGCGCAACTCCACCCGGTCCACCGACTTCATCAGCCCCAAAAGCCGCGCCTCGCTGAGGCTGCGCAATGCGGTGCTCGAACTGGCCCGAACCGAAGCCTTTGCGCGGCCACTGGTCAACAGCGGCCGCCTGTCCACGCCCACGCCCTACACCGCATCGCCGCTCAACACCGCCGACACCGAAGTCTTCGCCGGTGCCATGCGACCGGGCGCACCCTGTGCCGACGCACCGGTGATGGTGGGCGGCCAGAGTCGATGGCTGCTGGAGTTGCTGCGCGGCGGCTTTGTCTTGCTCAGCTTCGGCGCCGGGGCACAGGAGGTGCGGGTCGGTGATTTGTCCACCCAAGTGCTGGAGGTCGGACGCGATCTGAGCGACGGTCAGGGCGAACTGACCCGGCGCTACGATGGCCAGGCCGGCACCGTCTATCTGCTGCGCCCCGACCAACATGTGGCTGCCCGCTGGCGGCGATTTGATGCGGCCGCTGCCGAGGCCGCACTGCGCCGTGCCCTGGCCCTGCACTGAACACAGCGATGACTGACCCAAGCCCTCAACTCATCCGGCAGCCCCAGATCGCCGACCCGGACGGCTTTTACGACGAACTCATTGCCAGCCAGCGCGACCTGAGCGAGGAACAGGCCGATCTGCTGCTGGCCAAATTGGTATTGATCCTGGCCAACCACATTGGCAACCGACAGGTGCTGCGCCAAGCTTTGGAGCTTGCCCGCAGCAACACCCTGGAGGGTCGCTCCTAGGACTGGTAGGATCAGGGTTATCTCAGGGCCCCTCGCGCAAGAGGGCTGATTAACCTAGCGCATTTCCCACTTCAAGGACCGCTTCCATGAAATTCAAGCTCAAGACCCTCGCTTTGGCGCTCGGCTGCGCCGCCGGCCTGACCGCAGCCCAGGCCCAGACCATCACCCTCAAGGTGCACCACTTCCTGGGCCCACAGTCGATCCAGCACACCACCATGCTCAAGACCTGGTGCGACAACATCGCCAAGGACTCGAACAACCGACTGAATTGTCAGATTTTCCCGGCCATGCAACTCGGCGGTGCGCCCCCGCAGCTGTATGACCAGGCGCGTGACGGCGTGGCCGATGTGGTCTGGACGGTGGCCGGCTATTCCGCCAACCGGTTCGTGCGCAGCCAGGTGTTTGAACTTCCCTTCATGATGACCAATGCAGGGGCCACCAGCCGCGCCGCCTGGGACTTCGTGCAGAAGTACGCGATGGACGAGTACAAGGATGTCAAGCTGCTGGCCGTCCATGTCCACGGACCCGGCGTGATTTTCACCCGCAACAAGCCCGTCACCAAGATCGAAGACTTGCGCGGACTGAAAATGCGCGGCCCGACCGCCACCGTAACCAAAATGCTGGCCAATATGGGCGCCACGCCGGTCGGCATGCCGGTGCCCCAAGTCCCCGAGGCCCTCTCCAAGGGCGTGATTGATGGCGCGGTTATTCCCTACGAGGTGGCTCCCGGCTTGAAGGTCAACGAGCTGACCAAATACGCCTCGGAAACACCCAAAGGCGCGCCTGCGCTTTACACCACCTTCTTCGTAGTGCCGATGAACCGCGCCCGTTATGACTCGCTACCGCCTGATCTGAAGGCCGTGATCGACAAGAACTCCGGCCGAGAGCTCTCGGCCTTCCTGGGCAGTACCCAAGAAGGCAATGATGTGCCCGGACGCAAGGCTTTCGTGGAAACCCCGGGTTACACCATTACCCAAATTCCCGCCGCGGAAATGGAACGCTGGAAAAAGGCCACCGACAACCTCGACGACGAGTGGGTGACCGACATGAACAAGCGCGGTTTCAACGGCAAAGCCATGCTGGAAGACGCCCGCGCTTTGGTGCAAAAATACAGCAAGTAACCGACCGCGGCTGCCAAGCCGCGGCTGCAGGCGGGACCTGGGTCCCGCCTTTTTTGTTCCACCACACGACCGAAAAGCGAGCAACCCGTGGCCGATCTGCTGATCACCGAATCGACCGAACGCTACACCGGCTATGGTCTGTTCCTGGACCGATGCTGCAAAGTCATGGCCGTACTGGCCGGCATGGTGCTGACCTTGATGGCCTTCATGTCCCTCTGGAGCATAGGCGGCCGTGCCGTGTTTGACAAAGCACTCGTGGGCGACTACGAGCTGGTTCAAATCATGACCGCCACCGCAGTTGCACTGGCCCTGCCTTATGCCAACTGGATCGGCGCGCATGTCATCGTCGACTTCTTTACCGCCAAGGCCCCGGTCAAAGCCAATGCGATGCTCGACGCTGTGGCCTATCTGGTGATGGGCTTGTTCTCCTTTCTTCTGGCCTGGCGGCTCCTGCTGGGTCTGCTGGATCTGCGCGTCAACATGGACGCGTCGATGCTGCTGAGCATCCCCACCTGGTGGGGTTATCTCCCGCTGATCCCCGGCTTTGTCCTGCTCGGACTGACTTCGCTCTACAAACTGCAGGCCAACCTGCGCAAGGTGGCCCTATGACCGGCATCGAATGGGGCGCCCTGATGTTCGGGGCCCTGCTGCTGATGCTGGCGGTACGCATACACATCGGCATCGCCATGATGCTGGCGGGCTCGATCGGGTATGTGATGGTGGCCGGCGTCGGACCCTTGATGAGTTACTTCAAGACCGGTGCCTACGCGCGCTTTTCGGTCTACGACCTGTCCGTGGTCCCGCTCTTTTTACTGATGGGGCAGTTTGCCACGCATGGTGGCCTCTCCAAAGCGCTGTTTCAGGCCGGCAATGCCTTCATCGGTCACTGGCGGGGGGGCATGGCCATGGCCGGGGTGACTGCCTGCGCCGGCTTCGGGGCCATCTGCGGCTCCTCGCTGGCCACGGCCGCCACCATGGGACAAGTGGCCCTGCCCGAGATGAAAGCCCACAACTACTCGGGTCGCTTCGCCACGGCCACCCTGGCTGCCGGCGGTACCCTGGGCATTCTGATCCCGCCGTCGGTGCCGCTGGTCATCTATGCCATCTTGGCCGAGCAGAACATCGCCAAGCTTTTTTTGGCCGCCTTCGTGCCCGGCATCATAGCGGCCATCGGTTACATGGGGGTCATCTCCATCGTCGCCCGCGTCAGCCCCAAGGACGCCCCGGCCGGCCAGCGCCACAGCTGGGGGGAGCGCCTAGGGGCCCTGCTGCAGACCTGGCCGGTCCTGCTGATCTTTCTGGTCGTCATCGGCGGTATTTACGGCGGCCTGTTCACCCCCACCGAAGCGGCCGCCATCGGCTGCGTGGCCACCGCTTTTGTGGCCTTTCGCTCAGGCGGGCTGAACAAGAAAGGGTTCCTCGATTGCATGTACGGCACGGCGGGGGCCACCGGCATGATCTTCCTGATTCTCCTGGGCGCTGACATCCTCAATGTCTTCCTGGCCCTGACACAGATGAACACCGAGCTGGCCAAGTGGGTCATCGGTTTGCAACTGCCGCCGCTGCTGGTGATTTTTCTCATCATCTTCATCTACCTGGTGCTCGGCTGCATCATGGACAGCTTGTCGATGATTCTGCTGACCATCCCCATCTTCTTTCCCATCGTGATGGGGCTTGACATCGGTGGTCTGGGTGCCGAGCACAAGGCAATCTGGTTCGGCATCATCGTGCTAATGGTGGTCGAAATCGGCCTGATCACACCGCCCGTGGGAATGAATGTCTTCATCATCAGCAGCATGGCCAAGGATGTGCCGATGAGGGAGACCTTTAAATTCGTCATGCCCTTCCTGGCCTCGGACCTGATGCGTATCGCGGTCATCGTCTTCTTCCCGAGCGTCGTGCTGTTTGTCTTCAACCTGCCGTGGGGCTAGCGAGGCCAGGAGCTCTGACGATAGCGGACCTAGCGAGCCGCCTCTGCACCGGTGAGGTGCGGCCGCTGGATATCGGCGCCCGGTCTCTCAGACGGTCAGCAAGGAATCAAACAGATCAAACCGCTCGCCGAGCAGGGCACTGGCTGAGGGTACCTGTCCGTCGGCGAGACTGAAGTGCTGATCCAGATGACGCTCAGAGGCGGGCAGTAAAAGGCCATAGAGTTCGCGGCACAGGCTGCGCGCTTCGTGGCCGGCCCAGCCCGACGGCAGCAACACGCCGGGCAGTTCGGGATCGCGCAGCAGCAGGCGCCGGTAGTCATGAATGAGCAGGCTACGCAGCAGGAACGCTGCCCTGTCCGTCAAAGACTCCTCGCCCTGTCGCCACTGCGAAAGCACCGGCGCATAGGTCTGCACGAAGACACGGTAGGCGGCGTCGAGGTCTTGTAGATTCCAGGCCCGGCGCACCAGATCGGCATCCTGGCCCGAGGCCGGCAAGCGGGGGTTGGCAGCCACCAGCGGCAGCAGGTGACTCAGCACGGGCGCCAGGGACTCGCTACGCAGCGACTCAAACACCTCGGCCAGATCCGCACTCGGATGCACGAAACAGTCGGCGCCGAGCTGCCCAAAACCATGCCAGAACAAAGCCCGCCGCAAGTGCTCGCGTTGATCCGGTGCCAATTCGCCGGTCACGGTGATCAAGCGCCAGCGCTGATCCCAGGGCATCGACTCGGCGGCATAGATATGGCGCGAGGCCTCCAAAAAACGCCGTTGACCCGCAGGCGTGAGCCGGTAGTCCGAACGCCGGCCCAAGGCCACCGCCTCGAGCCAATCGTCCTGCACCAGTCGAAATACAGCCGTGCGTACCAGCCGATCGCCCAAGCCCAGCGGGGCCAGCAAACCAATCAAGCTGCCCAGCCATATGCGACCGCCGCGCGGCAACACCGCATCCCCAAAGACAGTGACGATGATCGAGCCGGCTTGGCCGCGCGCAGCAGCCTTGAACTGCTCAAGACGAAGTAGGCTGGGTCCGGCCGGTGGTGGGGCCACCCGCCCTGTGGCTGCGTTTGACAGGCGCTCAGCGCTCGTCATAACTGAGCACCACCGAGGGCGTGTGCGCCCGGGCCTGACAGCTCAACACGAAGCCCTTGGCCATCTCGTCGGCCTGCAGGGTGAAATTACGATCCATGCTGACCTGGCCATCGAGTACTTTGCAGCGACAAGTGCAGCACACACCGCCCTTGCAGGAGTAGGGGAGATCCAGGCCCGCATCGAGTGCCGCATCCAGCAGATATTGGCCCTCCTTGACCGCCACTTCGTGCGACTTGCCATCGAGCACCACCGTCAGCGCCACCGCAGAACCGGTCGTATCGGCCCGAGCCGCGTCCACATCGGCTTGTACCTTGGCCGCTTGCGCCGGGCTGGAGGTAAAGCGCTCACTGTGGATGCGCGAGGCGGGCACACCCACTTCCTGCAAGGCCAACTCAGTGGCCTCAATCATGCTGACTGGCCCACAAATGAAAACCTCGTCCATGCTCGCCGCCGGCAACAGACTGGCGACGATGGCCTTGACCTTGGGGCCATCGATGCGGCCTTGCAGCAGATCCACCTCCTGCGCTTGCCGCGAGAGGATATGAATCATGGTGAAGCGGTCGGCGTAGCGATCCTTGAGGTCTTGCAGCGCCTCATTGAACATGACGCTGGCCATACGACGGTTGCCATAGACCAGCGTGAACTTGCTGTGGGCCTGCTCCTCCAGAGTGGTCGCTGCGATCGACAGGATGGGCGTGATACCCGAACCCGCCGCAAAACCCACCCGATGGATGGCACGCGACTTCTGCACGGTAAAGCGCCCCTCCGGCGGCATGACCGCCATGCGATCGCCGGCGCGAACCTGCGCGGCCGCCCAATTGGAGAACAGGCCGCCCTGCACGGGCCGTATGCCCACCTCAATCTCGCCAAGGGCCTGCAGCCGGCTGCGCGCGCTGCTGATTGAATAGGTACGGCGGACCTCCTGGCCCTCCAGCTGCGCCCGCAAGGTCAGAAACTGGCCGGGCTCGAAGCGAAAAACCTCGCGCTGCTCCGGTGGGATCTCGAAGGTGATGGCCACCGCGCCGGCGGCCTCCGGACTGACACGCTTGACCTTGAGGTCATGAAATCGCAGACTGGACATGGGCTTTAAACAATCAGTAGGGCTTGAAGTAGTCGAAGGGCTCGCGACAAGACAGGCAGCGGTACAGGGCCTTGCAGGCGGTCGATCCGAAGCGCGAGGTCTGCGTCGTCTGCTCTGAGCCGCACCGTGGACAGGGCACCGACTCAGCCAGCGGCTTGCGCGGCAGAAAATGCAACACCCGCGCACCGTCGCTGGCCTGGCTATGGATGGGCGCCGGCGGTGCAATGCCATACTCGCGCAGCCTGTCTCGCCCCCGCGGGCTGATCCAGTCCGTGCTCCAGGCCGGCGCCAGCTGGGTTTGTACCCGCCCCGGCCCCCAACCAGCGCGCTGCAAGGTGCTGACAATATCATTGGCCATCTGTGACAGGGCTGGGCAAGCGCTGTAGGTCGGTGTGATCACCACCAGCCAGCCCTGCGCATCCACCTTCACCTGGCGCACCACGCCCAGATCGAGCAGGCTGATGACCGGAATCTCCGGGTCGCTGACCTGCTCGAGCAGGGTCCAGATCGACTCTTCCTCCGGCATGGCCGCTTGACGAGCGCCGGGCATGGATCGCTCTGCTACCACTGCGCACCCGGGTGGGCCCGCGCCAGCGACTGCATCTCGGCCAACAAAAAACTCAGGTGTTCGGAATGAACACCCACCTTGCCCTCAGAGACATAGCCCTCAGGTGCGGGTGGACGCGTCAAGGTGGCCTGCTCGAGCACTGCATCGATGATTGCATTCCACGACGACTCGAGCGCCGCCCCATCGACAAGCAGCCCTGCGCTGCGGGCCAGAGCCTCGAGCTTGCCGCTGACCCAAAACTCGGCGGTGTAAGGCCAGAGGTGCTCCAGTGCCCCCTGCATACGCTGCCGCGATGAATCGGTGCCATCGCCAAGCTTGACCAGCCAATCACAGGCGTGCCGCAGGTGGTATTGAGCCTCCTTCAAGGACTTGGCAGCGATGGCGGCCAGATCGGGGTCGCTGCAGTCGCACAATTGCTGCCACAGCGGCACCATCAGGGCGGTGTAGAGGGTATTGCGCATCACCGTGATGGCAAAGTCCATGTCGCCCTGGGCATAGCCCACCAGCGGGCTGCGGTGCGGCAATTCAAGCAGGGTGTAATTGCGAAACTGCGACGCATCGCGCCAATACGCGTAGGTGTCTTCGGTGGAGCCGTCGGCCGCGCGACGCGCCACCAGGTCGTAGAGCAGACGGGCCTGGCCGACAAGGTCCAGGCTCATATTGGCCAGCGCCAACTCTTCCTCGAGAATGGGGCCGTGCCCGCACCACTGGGCGTTACGCTGGCCCAGTACCAGCGCGTTGTCGGCCAGATGCAGAAGATAGTCGGTGGGGGCCAGAGCCACCGAATCGGCCGCGACCGCGCTCACATGTGCCCCACTTGCTCAGGAATCTCGTAGAAGGTCGGGTGCCGGTAAATCTTGTCGGCTGCCGGGTCAAACAGCTCCCCTTTTTCGTCCGGGTTGCTGGCAACGATCGCCTTGCTGGGCACCACCCAAATGCTCACCCCCTCCTGCCGGCGGGTGTAGACATCGCGAGCCATGAGCAAGGCCTGCGCCGCATCAGCGGCGTGCAGACTGCCGCAGTGCTTGTGCTCCAGACCCTGCTTGCTGCGAACAAAGACCTCCCACAATGGCCATTCCTTCAGTACAGATGGGGAACTCATGCGGCCTCCCTAAGCGTGCGCTCTTGCATCTTGCGGGCATGGGCCAAGGCCGCCTCGCGCACCCAGGCGCCCTCGTTGTGCGCCTTGACCCGCGTGGCCAGGCGCTCCTTGTTGTAGGGTCCGTGGCCATTGACGGTGTGCCAGAACTCGTCCCAGTCCACCGGTCCATAGTCGTAATGTTGGCGCTCTTCGTTCCACTTGAGCAGCGGATCAGGAAGGCTCACTCCAAGCAGTTGTGCCTGCGGCACCGTGGCGTCGACGAACTGCTGGCGCAAATCGTCATTGCTGACCCGCTTGATACCCCACCGCATCCCCTGCGCGCTGTTGGGGCTGTCGGTATCCGGCGGGCCGAACATGGCCAGGCATTTCCACCACCAGCGATTCACCGCATCCTGCACCATCTCGCGCTGGGCCGGGGTGCCGCGCATCATCACCATCAGAGCCTCGTAACCCTGACGCTGATGAAAACTCTCCTCCTTGCAGATCCGTACCATGGCCCGGGCGTAGGGGCCGTAGCTGCATCGGCACAAGGGAACCTGGTTCATGATGGCAGCGCCATCGACCAGCCAGCCGATCACCCCCACATCCGCCCAGGTCAGCGTAGGGTAATTAAAGATGGAGCTGTACTTGGCTCGGCCGGTATGCAGGGCGTTCAACATTTCATCGCGGCTGGTACCGAGCGTTTCAGCAGCGCTGTAGAGATACAGGCCGTGCCCGCCTTCGTCTTGCACCTTGGCAATCAGAATGGCTTTGCGCTTGAGGCTCGGCGCACGGCTGATCCAGTTGCCCTCGGGCAGCATGCCGACAATCTCGCTGTGCGCGTGCTGACTGATCTGGCGCACCAGCGTCTTGCGATAGGCCTCGGGCATCCAGTCCTGTGGCTCGATACGACCGTCTGCATCGATACGGGCGTCAAATCGCGCCATGCGATCAGCCGGCTCGGTACTCGGTAGCGGCTGGACGACTCGGCTGCCCGCCTCATCGGGGACACTCATGGATTGGGTGTACATGCAAAGCTCCTCAAAAAATCTATTTCAAGACCGGCCGTTCGTCCCAGACCCGGCGCGCTTTACCGGTCTGGGTGCGCGGCAACGCACCAAAGTCCATCACCTGCACATCGGTGGAGACGCCCACCAAAGTCTTGATGTGATGCGCCACCGAACGCGCCACCGCTGCGCGCTTGTCGGCGCCCATGCCCTGGGCCGCCGGCTGTAACTCGCAGCGCACCTGCACATTGTCAAGATGGCCCTCGCGGGTCAGCACAATCTGATAGTTACCCGACAGCTCGGGCTCGCGCAGGATCTGCTCCTCGATCTGCGTGGGAAAGACATTGACTCCGCGCACGATCAGCATGTCATCGGAGCGGCCCACAATGCGGCTCATGCGCCTGAATGCCCGGCTGGTGGGCGCCAGCAGCCGGGTCAGATCGCGCGTACGGTAGCGGATGATGGGCAGGGCCTGCTTGGTCAGCGAGGTGAAAACCAATTCGCCTTCCTCGCCGTCGGCCACCGGCTCGCCGGTCTCCGGATGAATGATCTCGGGATAGAAATGATCCTCCCAGATCACCGGGCCGTCCTTGCTCTCGATGCACTCGCAGGCCACCCCCGGACCCATCACCTCCGACAGCCCGTAAATGTCCACCGCATCGAGACCGAGCTTGCGCTCGATCTCGCTGCGCATGCCCTCACCCCAGGGTTCGGCGCCAAAGATACCCACTTTCACCGAGATATCTTCGGGCGCGATGCCCAGGCGTTCAAATTCCTCGGCAATGACCAGCGAATACGAGGGCGTGACCATGATGATGTCAGGCTTGAAGTCCAAGATGAGCTGCACCTGCTTTTCAGTCTGGCCACCCGACATCGGCACCACGGTACAACCCAGGCGCTCGGCCCCATAGTGCGCACCCAGGCCACCGGTGAACAGTCCATAGCCATAGGCCACATGCACCATGTCGCCGCGACGGCCCCCTGCGGCGCGAATCGATCGAGCCACCAGATGCGCCCAGTTGTCAATGTCGGTCTGGGTATAGCCCACCACCGTTGGCTTGCCGGTGGTCCCCGACGAGGCATGCACACGCACCACCTCATCACGCGGCACCGCGAAAAGGCCAAAGGGATAGTTATCGCGCAGGTCGGCTTTGGTACTGAGCGGAAAACGAGACAGGTCGGACAGGCTGCGCAGATCATCGGGATGCACCCCGTGCGCCTCAAACTTGCGGCGGTAATGGGGGACCTTGTCGTAGGCATGGCGCAAGGACCACTTGAGCCGCTCGAGTTGCAGGGCCGCCACTTCATCGCGACTGGCTTTCTCGATCGGATCCAAGTCGGCGGGGCGGGGTATCTTGACGGGCATGGTGTCTCCTCTTTGTAGCGACGCGGTCGGTTGCAGCCGGTCAACCCTTGTCCTGCAGGCCGGCAATCACCTGGCCTTCAATGCGATAGCTCTTGCCGCGAAACAAGGCCACGGTCCTGCCACCGCGCAGGCGTACCGTGATGTCGTAAACGCCCGTACGACCCGAGCGCGAACGCTCGATTGCCTCAGCCTCCAGAACATCGCCCAGGCGCGCAGGCGCCAGAAAATCGATATGACAGGCCGAAGCCACGGTATTGGCGTTGTAGCTGTTGCAGGCGAAGGCGAAGGCGCTGTCGGCCAATAAAAACATGAAGCCACCGTGGCACATGTCATGGCCGTTGAGCATGTCCTGGCGTACTGGCATGGACATCACAGCCCGGCCAGGTCCGATGCTCTCGATGCGCATGCCCAGGCCCTGGGTTGCATGGTCACGCGACCACATGGCCTGAGCACTGGCTTCGGCCAAAGCCTGCGCCTCCTGTGAAACGGTCTCTGCAGCGGTCATGGTCGTATCCTGTTACCAGTGCGGTTCGATCAGCGGGCGTTGAATCGCGGCGCGCGTTTTTCCAGGAAGGCATTGACCCCCTCGAGAAAATCGGCACTAGCCCCGAGTTCGTGCATGAGCATGGCCTCATAGGCCAGGTGCTCGCCCAGACTGTTTGCTTGTGCGGCCAGCATGGCTTGGCGGGTACGCACCATCGCATGGGTGGGCAAGTCGGACAGGTGCGCACACAGCGCATCCACCGCAGCACCGAGTTGGTCGTCAGGATGGCATTCCCAAATCAGGCCCCACTGCGCCGCCTTGGCGGCTGGCAGCTTGTGTCCCGTCAGGGCCAGGCCCATGGCCCGTGCCAGTCCGAGACGCTGGGGCACGGCCCAAGACGCGCCGGTGTCAGGAATCAAACCGATCTTGGCAAAAGGCAGCATAAAGGCCGCCGACTCGGCGGCCAGCACCATATCGCAAGCCAGCGCCAGACTTGCGCCGGCGCCAGCGGCAATGCCCTGCACCCGGGCCACCGTGGGCATGCGCAACTGCGTCAGGCGCGCAATCAGCGGCCCATAGTCGCGCTCGACCACCGCACCCAAAGACGGCGGCGGCTCCCCTGGCTTGAAGGCCATGGCCGGATCGGCCAAATCCTGACCCGCGCAGAAGCCCTTGCCCTCGGCACCGAGCACCAACACACGCGCTGGCGCCAAAGCCCCCTGTCCCTGCTGCAAGGCATCGAGCACCTCGCGCAGCTCGGCGTGCATTTGCGCCGTGAAGGCATTGAGCTTGTCCGGTCGGCACAGGGTGAGCCGCGCCACCGAACCGTCAAGCGCAAAGCGCAGGGTCTGCAATGAATCGAGAGCCATGGGGCTGAGTCCTTTCAGTCGATGTGCTGGCGACGCTGCACCACGCGGAAGCGATTGGCCACAAAGGCCGAGTCGGCGTAACTGGCATTGGCAGCCGGGTTGCCACCGGTACCGTGGTAGTCGGAGAAGGCGGCCGATTGATTGACATAGACCGGCCCCGTCAGGTTGATCGACAAAGCCACCCGGCTGCGCCAAGTGGCGCGGGTCAAGGCCTCGATGACCGACTCACGGGTTGAGTACACGCTCACCGTCAAGGCACCCTGTTCACGCACCATGCGCTCAGACAACTGCACCGCAGCTTCGGTGCTCGGCACCGAGACCACAAAAGCGATCGGGCCGAAGCGCTCCTGCATATAGGCGGCTTCGTCCTCCATGCTGCAAGAAAGCAGAAGAGGCGAGTGGATCTGCGCCCCCGAAAACTCCGGGTGCACCAGGGCCGCGGAGGGACGAACCACACGGCCCCACGCGCCTGAGCCCGCCACCTCGATGCGCTCGAGCGTTTCTTTCGACTGCACGGCCCCCAGCACGGCGCAGGCCACCTCAGGCTTGGCCAGCAGCCGATCGATGGCAGCGGCCAGATCCGTTTGCACCGCCTCCAGGCTCTTGGGACCTTCGTCGGTTTCAATGCCACCTTGCGGCACCAAAATCGCCTGCGGGGTGGTGCACATCTGCCCCGAGTACAGGCACAGGCTGAAGGCCAGGTTGTCCAACAGGGCTTTGTAGGCCGAAGTCGAGTCGATCAGCACATGGTTCAAGCCGGCCAACTCGGCGTAGACCTGCGCCTGCCTGCAATGCTCGATCAGCCAGCGACCAAAGGCGTTGCTGCCCGTAAAGTCGATCGAGGCCACCGCCGGATGCGTGGCCAGGGCCTGCGTGACTTCGGGTTTGTCGGTCACGCACAGGCTCACCAGGTTGGGATCGAAGCCCTGCGCCGCCAGCAACTGACGCATGACCCGAACTGTGATGGCGGCCGGCAGCACGGCATTCGGATGCGGCTTGACGATCACTGCATTGCCAGTGGCCAGCGCCGCAAACAGACCCGGGTAGGTGTTCCAGGTGGGGAAAGTGCCACAACCGATGACCAGCGCCACGCCGCGCCCCACAATCTCGAACTGCTTGCGCATGCGAATCGGTGGATTCTTGCCCTGCGGCTTCTCCCACACCGACTCTGCCGGAATGCGGCTCTGCTCCTGCCAGGCATAGGCCACTGCCTCGAGCGCGCGGTCCTGCGCGTGCGGGCCGCCCGCCTGAAACGCCATCATCCAACCCTGGCCGGTGGTGGCCATGACCGCATGCGCAATCTCAAAGCTGCGCGCATTAAGCTCGGTGATGGCCTGCACGCACAGCCCCACCCGCTCGCGCGCCCCCGCAGCCTGCCAGGCGGGCATGGCTGCTTGCGCGGCCGCAATCAAAGCCTGCGGATCGCAGTTCGGGTAGGCCACATTCAAGCTCAACCCATAGGGTGAGGCCTCCGGCGTGATCCAGCCTCGCTGTCCGGCCTGATCGAGTTCAAAAGGCCCACCGCAATACGACTCAAAAGCAGACTTTCCATCAGCTTGTGCGGACTCACCGTAAACCTTGGGGCTGGGCATTTCCGAAAAAGGGGACCAGTAAGACCGCTCATTAGCAGCTTTCAGGGCACGATCGATCAAGGCCTGATGGCGGTCGAACCAAGACATGAACAAAACCTCCGTCATGAAACAAAAAAATTACTAGACTTCTATATTTTGAATCACATTAAAAAAATCCGCCACCGATCTGAAGCCGCAAATACTAGGGTTTACCCTAAATACCCTGTGACGGCAGACGCACGAGCGTGGAGCACGAGGCCCTCTGTGTTCAGCAGGACGGATAGACTGCAGCAGTCCCCTGGCCGATTCACCCGATTGACACACCCCCGCGAGCCATCCCCGGTCCTGCTGGCGCTGGCCCTCTCCCTGGCCGCCGCCGTTTCCCTGGGCATCACCCGATTCGCCTACGGTCTGCTCCTGCCCGTCATGCGCGAGGACTTGGCTTGGTCCTACACCCTGGCCGGGGCCATGAACACCGCCAACGCCGTGGGCTACCTGATCGGCGCCCTGTCAGCGCCCGCCCTGATGCGACGCTGGAGCGTCAGCACCACGGTGATGATCGGCGCCATCGGCGGCAGCCTGTTCATGGCCCTGAGCGGGTTCTTCCGCGCGGCTGAGCCTTTGCTTCTGCAAAGAGGCCTGGCGGGCATCGCCAGCAGTTGGCTCTTCGTGGCCGGCGGTTTGCTCACCGCGCAATTGGCCGCGCGCCACCCCGGCCAGAGCGGCTGGTTGCTGGGCCTGTACTACGGCGGCACAGGATGGGGCATCGTGGCCTCAGCGGCAATCGTGCCGGCTGTCATGGCCTGGAGCGGGCTCTGGCCGTGGGCCTGGTGGGTCCTGGCCCTGCTCTGCGCTCTGGCTACTGCGGCCATGGCGCCATCGGTGCGTCGACTGCACAGCGTTCCCTCGCAAAGCACCGGTTCAAAGCAGGGCACGGCACTGTCCTGGCGACGATTCGTCCCGATGCTGGCTGCTTACGCCTGCTTTGGTATCGGCTACATCGGCTACATGACCTTCGTTATCGCACTGCTGCGCGAACAGGGTGTGAGCTCCTCCGAGCGCACCCTCTTTTATGCGGCGCTGGGCGTGGCGGTGGTCGCATCGGCACGCGTCTGGGCCCGGCTGCTGGACCGCTACCGCGAAGGCCAAGCCCTGGCGCTGCTCAACGGCCTGCTGGGCCTGGCCACCCTGATTCCCGCGATCACCGCGCAGCTTGAGGCACTGCTGCTCTCGGGGGTGCTGTTCGGCGGGGTGTTCCTGTCGGTTGTGGCCTCGACCACCGCCTGGGTGCGACACAATCTGCCGGCCGATCTCTGGCCGCAGGGCATCACCGTGTTCACCGTGGTCTTTGCGGTTGGCCAGGTGGTCGGCCCCACCGCAGTGGGTTGGATCGCCGACGGATCGGGGGGACTGGTGGCCGGCTTGCTGGCTTCAGCCTGCGTGCTGTGGCTCGGCAGCGCCCTGGCACTGGGGCAGAGACCGCTGCGCTGAAGAGCCGCCCCGTCAGGACGCCAGACGCGTGGCGGCGTAGGGCGCCGGATCCAGGAAGCCAGGCTCGCCTGACACCATCTCAGCCAGCAACCGCCCTGCCACTGGCCCCAGGGTAAAGCCTTGGTGACCATGGCCAAAGTTAAACCACAGGCCGCGGTGTCGCGGCGCCGGCCCCATCACCGGCAACATATCAGGCATGCAGGGCCGGCTGCCCATCCAGGCGGGCAGCGCCGACGGCCGTCCGAGGGTCACCAGGGCGCGTGCACAGGCCTCAGCTTGCGCCAATTGCGTCGGCTGCGGCGCAGCATCGCGCAGGGCCAGCTCCGCACCTGTCGTCAGGCGCAGTCCGGCCCGCATCGGCACCAGGAGGTAACCCTTTTGCGCGTCGAATACCGGGCCCTTCAGTCGGTGAGCACCCTCGTAGTGCTGGTGATAGCCACGCTTGACGAACATCGGAAAACGGTACTCCAGAGGCTTGAGCAAATCCTGCGACCAGGGCCCCTGGGCCACAACCACCTCGTGGGCCTGAACCAGCCCTTGCGAAGTGCGCAGGCTCCAGCCCTGAGCCTTCGGCTGCAGGGCCTGAACCTCGGCGCGCAAAAACTGCCCGCCCTGCGCGAGAAAGTCAGCGGCGTACCTTTGCACCAGCGCCCCTGGATCGAGCACCGACCAGGTCGAGGCATGATGGATGGCGCCTGCCAAGCTCTGCTGCAAGCCCGGCTCGCGCTGCGCCAGCACCGCGCCGTCCTCCACCCGGTTGTCGATGCCCCAGGCACGGGCAAGTCGCTCGGCGTCCTGGGCGGCCCGCTCAAAAGCCGCCGCGGTGCGAAAGATCTTGCGGTAACCGCCGGTGTCAATCAAATCCTGAGCACCCGCCGAACGCACCAGAGCCTCATGCTCGGTGATGCAAGCGGCGATCAGTGCGCCGTAGGACCTGGACAGCCGCGCATGACGATCGGACCGCGAATGCCAGGCATAGGCGAGCACGCGGGTGAGCACATGCGGCAAGGCTGACGCCCGCCAGACGATATCAAAACCCTGGCCGGTGGCCACCTGCCAGATCTTGGCCCATTCCCTTGGGAAGGGGTAAGGCTCGGCGGCCTCGCGTTGTACCAGGCCCGCATTGCCGAAGGAGGTGGCCTGCCCCGGTTCGCCGCGATCGATGAGCACCACCTCATGCCCGCGCCGACGCAAATGCCAAGCCGTCGAAGTCCCGACCATGCCGGCGCCAATGACTACACAAGCTTTTGTCATACCGGCTCAAGTATCGCGGTCGCGCCACTGGCGAATCACAACGGGCGTCATCAAAACCAAGCCAAGCACCGACACCCAAAGCCCTGGCGCAACCAGACACAGAGCAGCGAGGTAGCCCAGGGCCTGCTCCCAGGGCTGCATACGGGTAAGCATGTATCGACTCAGGGTCGCTGCCAGCACAGTGATGCCCACAATGCAACCCGTGAAGGTCACAAAAAAGTCAGGCCAGTTAAACCCCTTGGCGACCAGCAGCAAAGAGGGTGAGAACACAAACACAAAGGGCACCAAGGCCTTGGCCAGCCCCAGCTTGAAGGCTTGGTTGCCCGTACGAAACGGATCGCCACCGGCCATGCCGGCGGCTGCATAGGCCGCCAGGGCCACCGGCGGCGTGATGTCGGCAAGCACCCCGTAATAAAACACAAAAAAATGCGCCACCAAGGGTTCCACGCCTAATTGCACCAAGGTCGGGGCGGCTACCGTCACCATGATGATGTAGTTGGCGGTGGTCGGAATGCCGCAGCCCATCAGGATACAAACCACGCCCGTCATGATGAGGGCGGCCAGCAAGGTCAGCGTTTGCATGCTGGTCCAACCGGCAGGAAGAACCATCGCGGCCCACCCGGCCGCCGTCTGCGACCACTGGGTGATGATGAAGCTGATCTTAAAGCCCACGCCAGTGAGCGTCACCACGCCAATGACAATACCCACCGTGGCTGCAGCCGCACCGACTGCCAACGCATATTTAGCGCCAGTTTCAAAGGCCTCAACCAAAACAGCAGCCTGGATACGGCCGCGCACCTGCGCCCACCGGTGCAAAGCCCACCACAGCAGCACACCGACTGTAAACAGGATCAACTTGATAGGCTCACTGTGCTGCCCCCAGTCCACAAAAGTGATCAGCCCCAGAAGGATATGCAGCAACAGCAAAGACATCCAATGCCTGGGCCGGTTAGCCTGCGCCTGGGTGGTCAGACCGACAATGACGCACGAGGCAATACCGGTAAACGCGGCCAGATAGGGCGTACGCCCCGACACCAAAATACTGATGAGGAGGACCAGCGGAATCAGAGTGGGCCACCGCTGGCGCAAGGACTCCTTCAAGCGCGGCATTTCATCGTCGCTCAGACCTCGCAAGCCATCGCGTTTCGCCACGAAATGTACTTGCATGAAGACGCCGAAGAAATGCATGAATGCAGGGATCGCCGCAGCGGCAATGATGTTTTGATAGGGAACATTAAGAAATTCCACCATCAGAAAAGCCGCAGCACCCAGGACGGGCGGCGTGATCTGCCCTCCGGTTGAGGCGGCCGCTTCAACCGCGCCGGCAAACTCGCGGCGATAGCCCACCCGGATCATGGCCGGAATGGTGAGGGAGCCCACCGTGACCGCATTGGCCACCGATGAGCCACTGAGCATGCCAAACATGGCCGAACCAAACACGCTGACCTTCGCTGGACCGCCCGCATAACGCCCCGCCACGCTGGAGGCGATGTCGAGAAAGAGCTGCCCCAGGCCAATACGGGTGGCCAAGACGCCGAACAGCACAAAATGGAAAACATAGGTGGCCACCACGCCCACCGCCACACCATAGATGCCCTGACTGGTGAGGTACTGGTGGTTGATCATCTGCGACCACGTTGCCCCGGCATGCTTGAGCAAACCCGGAAAGTAGGGGCCCGCCAGAGCGTACAGCGTAAAGGCCAGCGCAATGAGAGGCAGCGGCCAGCCCATAGAGCGGCGCGTCGCCTCCAACAGGGCAACAAAAAGAACGGATCCAAACAGAACATCCCAGAATCCCGGGTTACCGACCCGAAAGGCCAGGTCCTCAAAGATCCAGGGGATGTACAGCACACTCAGGGCCACAGTCCCGGCCAGCAACCAGTCCAACAAAGGCACTCCACCCGGCGACAACCACGCGGACCGCCCGGGCTGCAGTTGCCCGCGCGCAGTTGCAGCAAAGACGAGAAAGATCAGGCCCAGAACAAAGGCCAGATGTACGCCGCGGTGCGTGGTCTCACGCAACAAACCGAAGCCGGCGGTGTAGAAATGAAACAGGGACAGGGCAATCAAAAGGCCGCGTACGATTGCCGCCGCCGGTGGCACCACCGGACGAAACCGCATGTCCGGATCAAACTTTTGTTCGAGTTCCTGCAAGCGCTGGGCGTCGAGTTCCTGGCTTGGATTCATGGCAAGAAAAGCGGGCCAAGTCCCCGAGGGACCGGCCCGCCGTCATCCTTAAACAATACGAAGGGTGAGATCAGGGGCTTCTTTACTTGATCAGGCCCACCTCTTTGTAAAAACGCTCTGCTCCGGCATGGAAAGGAATGCCCACCCCCGCTATTGCATTGGCTCGGGTGATTAACTTTCCCTTGGCATGACCCGCAGCCAAGCGGGCCTGCGTGGCATCGCTGTAGAGAGACTTGGTGATCTGATAGACCGTCTCAGCGTCCATCTTGGCACTGGTCACCCACTGGGCGCCCACGGCCATGGTCGAGGCAGCCGGGACATCCTTGTAGGTGCCCGCCGGGATGGTGTCAACCGCGAGATAGGGGTTGGCCTTGCGCAGTGCCTCGGCCTGCGGACCCGTCAAGCTCACCAGTTCGATGCCGGTCCCACTGGAAGCCAATTCAGCAATCGCGCCGGCAGGCGCTCCGCCCACAAAGAAGAAGGCGTCGAGAGAACCGTCCTTGAGTTTGTCGGCTGCCTGATTAGGTTTAATGTAGTCCGGCTTGACATCGCTTTCCTTCAAACCCCAGGCCGCCAGTACTGCGCGGGCATTGACCAGCGTGCCCGAGCCCGGTTCATCGAGCGCCACGCGCTTACCCCTTAGATCAGCCACCGTCTTGATGCCCGAGCCTTTCTTGACCACCAGATGAATACTCTCCGGGTATAGATTGGCAATCATGCGCAGGTCAGCCATGCGCGGCTTGCCCTCAAAGATGCCGGTGCCGGTAAAAGCCCAGGTGGCCACATCCGACTGCGAAAAACCCGACTCCATGGCGCCGCCCATAATGGCATTGACATTGGCCACCGACCCATTGGAGGCCTGGGCCGTAACCACCAATTTTCCCGGCTGGCTCACTGAATTGGCAATCATGCCCCCCACCGGATAGTAGGTCCCTGCGGTCCCACCGGTACCGATCCGAAAAAATTGCTGTGCCTGCGCACTCATCACAAAAGAGATCGACACACCCAACGCAAGGAGGAGACGGTGCGGTTTCATAAGCCAATTCCTTTCAAAAGAGAGCGTGTTTTAACACGAAGGCACCAGGATAACAATCAGGCGATCAACACCCCGCTGCTCAGCAATTGAGTGAGGTCGGTGTTCAATGTGGCGCCCTCGAGCTCAATGATCTGCGTCACCGTCGAGGCCCCGGCTCCATCCACATCGATCGTCAGCCGACTGCTGTTGGCCATACCGTTGATCGTCAAACCGGTGGCCACACTCACCCAATCGGCCAGGGTACTGACGCCCGGGGTGTAGCCTTCCAAGAGATTGGTGATGTTGAGCCTGTCACCAACGCTGTCGTTCCAGGCTTTGAAGTCCTTGATCGTATCGGTCGCGCCCGTGCCAGCATCGCCCGATTGCCACACGAAGGTGTCGTTGTCGCGCAAGATGCGGTCAGTATCAAAGGAATATGTGATGTCGGTCACATCCGAAGTGCTCGTGATCGACCTGAAAGCCACCATATGGCTGGCAGTGTTGACCTCGTTGGCAGTGGCATTGGAGCTCCAACCGGTCAGCGTACCCGAGAAGGTGCCCCCAGTCACCGTTTTACCCGTCGACCCAGCCGCCAAGCCTCCAAAGGCGGTGGTGACAGCCGAGGCCGTCAGAGTGCTGTTGGCCGTCAAGGTCAGGCCGGCGATGGTGATGGACTGCCCGGCCGACAAATCGGTGAAGCGAAAAATACTGTTCTCGGTGACCCCGCTGCCTCCTTGATTGAGACGATCCTGAAAGCGCACCGTGCGCTAGCTAGGCTGCGATCACGCCTTTCCTGCCGATGTCAGCGAGCTCGCCGAGGTGGGACTGACGCCCGTGCCCTCGCACAGCGTTCGACCCCCACGCATCCTGGAGGCACCGGTGGCCTTCGAGTGCGTGCTGCATGAAAAGCTCGAAACCGACAGCCGCTATGTGTTCATCGGCCGCATCAAGCGGCTGGCCGCCAGAGACGGCCTGATCGACACCCAGGCCTGGCGTGTGAACCTGCGCGAGTACCACCCGGTTGGCCGCTTTGGCGCGAGCTTTTACACCCGCACCAATGAGCGCTTCTCGCTGTCCGATGACCAGCGCGAATCGGCGCCAGTGAGCACCGCCATCGACAAGCTGTGAAGGGAGGAGAAAGCCCCATCGCCGCGAGGGCGCGGCTCCCACAGAGTCCAAGCACCGAGTCCGATGGGGCTTTGTGGGAGCACCGCCCTCGGTGCGATGCGGCAGCTGATCAAGCACCGCGACCGATCAAAAGCCCCATCGCCGCGAGGGCGCGGCTCCCACAAGTGCAGGCTCCCACAAGTGCAGGCTCCCACAAGTGCAGGCTCCCACAAGTGCAGGCTCCCACAAGTGCAGGCTCCCACAAGTGCAGGCTCCTACAAGTGCCGTTCCTAGAGGTGCAGTTCCCACAGAGTCTGCCCACAGGCTCCGATTGGGCTTTGTGGGAGCACCGCCCTCGGTGCGATGCGGCGACTGATCAAACACCGCCCCTCCCGTCAAGATGCTCCACAATCGGTCTGGCAAAGCCGCTGATGAGATTGCCCTCTGTGCTGGAGAGAGCCCATGGATGACGACCACTTTGAGATTTTTGATCTACGCGTCGATGTCGTAGGTCCTGCCGACCAAGCCATTTACTGCGGTGCTCGCCTAGGCGACCATTTCGAGGTTCGCGGCGAGATGTTGCACTTTCCACCCGGCCAGGGCTTTTCGATGTACTCGCTGGCGGCCATCTTGCCACTGCTGGCGGCCAAGCAGCGCGTCACCGACCCCCATGACTGGATGAGCACCGACAGTGAGATCGCCTGCCCCGATCCCCACTGCCCCACCCGCTTTCGCATCACCCGCCTGCAAAAAAGGCGCTTTTCGCACAGCCAAACGACCGCCGTGCCCTTGAATCAGGAGTCCCCATGAGCGCCGCAAACACCGTCAGCCATCGCAGCTTGGGACCGGGCTATCAGATCCCACGCCTGATCCGCGGCGGCTGGCAACTGGCCGGCGACCACGGCCCGGTGCTGGCACAGCGCGCCGTCGAGGACATGGCCCTGTTCGCGCAAGCCGGACTCAACACCTTTGACTGCGCCGACATCTACACCGGGGTGGAAGAGATGATCGGACAGTACCGGCTGCGCGACCCGTCACTTCAAGTGCACACCAAGTTCGTGCCGGATCTGGCCATGCTGCATCAGGTCGATGAGGCCTATGTTCGGGGGGTACACCAGCGCTCGCTGCAGCGCCTCCATGCGCAAAGGCTGGATTTGGTGCAGTTTCACTGGTGGGACTATGCAGCCGGCGACTTGGTCAATGCAGCTGGCCACCTGCTGACGCTGCAGCGCGAGGGCAGCCTGCGCTTGATCGGCGGCACCAACTTCAATACCGAACAGACCCAACGCATGCTCGATGCCGGCATACCGGTGGCGACCATGCAGGTGCAGTACTCCCTGCTGGATCGCCGTCCCAGCGGGCAGATGACCGCGCTGTGCGCGCAGTCGGGCATGCAGCTGCTGTGCTATGGCACGCTGGCCGGCGGTTTCTTGACTTCGGCTTGGTTGGGCCAGAGCGAGCCGGCGCTGGAGAGTTTGAGCAATCGCTCGCTGATCAAATACAAGCTGGTGATTGACGACTTTGGTGGCTGGGCACTGTTCCAGGACCTGCTCCAAGCCCTGGCTCAAGTAGCCGAACGCCACGGCGTGGCCCTGTCGAGCGTGGCCACCCGCTGGGTGCTCGATCAGCCGCAGGTGGCCGCGGCCATCGTCGGTGCGCGCTACGCGGTGCACCTGCCGCAGATGCTGGAGGTGTTTTCACTGCAGCTCGATCAGCGCGATCTCGATGCGCTGGCCCAGGTGCTGGGGCGCAGCCAGCCGCTGGCCGGCGACGTCTACGACCTTGAGCGCGACCGCCAGGGGCGGCACGGCCGGATCATGAAATACAACCTCAGTCAGGCGGGCGTCTGAGTCCTGCCCCGCCATGCGAGCCACCGCCAGCGCACCGATCGGCTTTGATCTGCACAGCCAACCGGCGGCATCGCCGTTTGTGTCGGCCTGGCTGGCCGACCTGAAATACGCGTGGGCTGACATGACCGAGGGCGCGCGCACCGTCTCGCTGAAGAAAGACCAGGTCTTGTTCCACCAGGGTCAGGCGGCGCAGGCGGTGTATGTGATCGAAGAAGGCCGGGTGCGGCTGTCATCCTTCTCGATCGACGGCCGTGAACGCCACCTGATGATTCTGGGCAGCCATGGCCTGGTCGGCGATTGCGGCTGGCCCCACAGCGAGCGTTACACCGTCAGCGCGCTGGCCTCCAGCGAGGTGCGTTTGCGGGTGGTAGACATGCCGCGTTTTGCAGCCGCACTCCATGAGCAGCCACTGCTGACCCAGCAGCACCGTGCGCTGAGCAGCCGGCGCCTGTGCGTGCTGCTGCAGCAGCTCGAATTGCAGGCCCACAACAGCGCCGGTCGGCGGATCTGTCATCACCTGCTGGGTCTGCTGCATGCCTATGGCAGCCCCTCGCAGCAAGGTCTGCGCATCGGCATCAGCTTTACCCAGCAAGAGATGGGCAACATCTGCGGGCTGTCGCGGGTCAGCGTGGCCTATGTGTTTTCCAGGCTGGAAAGGCAAGGCGTGATCGCGCGCCAGCAGCGCCACCTGATCGTGTTGCGGCCCGATCAGCTCGAGCGTGAAGCCAGCGGCCTGGGCGAGCCTTGAGCGGCAAGCGATCCCCTTTCGCCCCGAGCTGAGCGATCAACGCTGCCGCAGAGCTGTGGTCGGCACCGCCCAGACGCCTGTCTGGGCCAGCGCTACTGCGTCGGCTTGACGCCATTGGTGCTGACCTGCACCCGGGCAGCGGTCAACTTGTCGCCCGCGCCGATCCGCGCGACGATGAAAATCGTCTCTCCGGGCTTGATGTCAGAGCGGCTACCCGGTGTGGATTGCGACATCGGCGTGCCGGGCGGCACGAGGACCTTGACCGTGCCCGACTTGTAGTTGAGGACGAGTTCTGAGCCGTTGGCCAGCACCGCCTGCCCTTCCAAGGTCGCATTGGTCATGGTCGACCCTGCAACCAGATCGAAGGGCGTCAGGCCCAAGGGTGCTGTGGCGGGGATGGGCCGAACATCAATGGCCACTGTTGCGCCGTCTGCGCGCTTGATCGTGGTCACCCCCAGCACCATGCCAGGCTTGACCTCGGACAGACTGAAGGCCTTGGTACCCGAGACGTTGACCGCCTCGGGCAGTTCGACCTCGAGCGGCCCCGCGCCACGCGCGTCGACCCGGATCGTGCGACCGTCGAAACTGCTGACGGTGCCGCGGATGTTGACACTTTGCGGCGCCTGAGCGAGCACGCTGCCCATGAGGACGGCGAGCCAGCTCGCCAAGATGCGCGATCTATTCATGGTGGCCTCCTGGGTTGCGGACAGTGTACGCAAAGTGGGCCGTCGGGTGCCCGCGCCAGTGGCTGCGCGCGAGGCCCGAATTTGGGTGGCCCTGATCCGGGGCTAAAGCCCTCAGGGGCCACTCAGCCCCAGCTGCGCGTGAGCACCTCATCGAGCGCATCGGCGATCGCCTGCCCCTGATCAGCCAAACTGCCCACATGCGCCCCCAGCTGGTCACAGGCCACCGACACCATGTCCAGCGGGTGTAGCACCAACGTCTGGCCCTTGATCTTGAAAACCGGATTCATGCGGGTGCCAGCCACTTTGGCCCCCGATGGCAAAGCCGAGCGCAAAATCAGCGGGACGACCACACGGCGACGGTAGCCATCGAACAGCGAAGACTGCACCACCACCACCATCGGCACGGTGGCACGCATCGGGCCAGGGTTCAAAAACACGTCGTATTGCGCCATGACCTGCTCGAGAGGCAAGCTCACAGGGTGGAATGCCCGTCGGCGTAAGAGCCCGACAAATCGTGCAGGGCGTTCCAGCCAGCCGCCGCCTGCTGCGCCTGCTGACGCAGTTGCTGCCGCCTCTGCCGCTCAGAGACGACATAGGACTGCAACAGCTCTTCCACCTTGGCCGACAAATTGCCGCAATACCCACGGGACTCCTGGACCAGCGCCTCGTTCAGAGACAGGTTGATCGGTCTTTTTGCCTTCGATTGGGGGATAGACATGACGGACACTCCATTCAACCTGGGTCATGCGCATTGTATGCACATCACGGATGGCCAATGGGCCGTGTCGATCACCGAAGGGACCTGAAGTCCACCGCGGTGATTTGTGAACGGCAGTCGTCTCGACCCGTGCGAATGGGAGGCCGGCGACTTGAGCGCGCCATGAAGCCTGGCCGCGCGCTGCGCACAGGGGTTTCCCTCGGGATGTAAATCGATTGACAGCGCGGCCGGCCCGACCGTGACTACGCTTGAGCCCGGTCAGACCGTTGCACAGCCCCAAACTCATGCCTCCAACATCGCCCTTGCGCATCGCCGTCGACATCGGCGGCACCTTCACCGACATCGTGCTGCGCCGCGGTGCACAAAGCGCCACGGCCAAGCTGCTGACCACGCCGCAAGCACCCGAGCAGGCCATGATCGAGGGGATCTTGCAGGTGCTCGCCGAGGTGGGCGCCGAGCCGCGAGAGCTGGACTTGCTGGTCCACGGCACCACCTTGGCCACCAATGCGCTGATCGAGCGCAAAGGCGCGCCAACCGGCCTGATCACCAATAAAGGCTTTCGTGACGTGCTGGCCATTGGCGACGAAAAGCGCTTTGACCACTACGACCTCGACCTCGAAAAGCCACAGCCGCTGGTGCCACGCCACAGCCGCATCGGTGTGCGCGGACGCATGCGCGCCGACGGGCTTGAGCACGCACCGCTGGCCATGGACGATGTTGACCGCGCCATCGACACCTTGCGCGAGCAGGGCGTGCAAGCACTGGCCATCGGACTGCTTCATGCTTACGCCAACCCGGCCCATGAGCAGGCGGTGGCCGAACGGGTGCGCCAGCGTTGGCCGCAAGTGTCGGTCTGCTTGTCCAGCGAGGTCTGCCCGGAGATCCGCGAGTTCGAGCGCTTGACCACCACCGTGGCCAACGCCTATGTGCAACCCCTGATGTCACGCTATCTGCAGGCGCTACAGCAAAGGCTGCAAGCCCTGGGCATGAACTGCCCGCTGTTTCTGGTGACCTCCGGCGGCGGGCTGACCACCCTGGATACGGCCAGCCGCTTTCCGATCCGGTTGGTCGAATCCGGACCGGCGGGCGGTGCCAGCCTGTCGGCGTGGCTGGCACGCACGCTGGGGCTCAAGCACGCGCTGTCCTTTGACATGGGGGGCACCACCGCCAAGATCTGCTTCATCACGGAGGGTCGGGCCGAGCAGTCGCGCCGCTTCGAGGTGGCACGGGCCTGGAAGAACCTCAAGGGCAGCGGCTGGCCAGTGCGCATCCCGGTCACCGAAATGGTGGAGATCGGCGCTGGCGGCGGCTCCATCGGCCGTCTGGACCGGCTCGGCCGCATCACCATGGGCCCCGACAGCGCCGGCGCATTGCCCGGACCGGTCTGCTACGGGCGCGGCGGGAAGCAACCCACCGTGACCGACGCGCAGCTTTTGCTGGCGCGGCTCGACCCGCTGCACTTTGCCGGCGGCCACCTGCAGCTCGATGCGGCTGCGGCGCACAACTGCGTCGACGATGCACTGGCTCGGCCGCAGTCGCTCGACGTGTCCTGGGCGGCCAGCGGCATGATCGAGATCGTGGAAGAGAACATGGCCAACGCAGCCCGGGTGCACGCCATCGAGCGCGGCCAGACCACCGAGCAGTGCACCCTGATCGCCTTCGGTGGCGCAGCCCCCCTGCACGCGGGCTCAATGGCACGCCGCCTGGGCATGACCCGGGTGGTGATCCCCAAGGATGCGGGCGTCGGCTCGGCGGTGGGTTTCCTGCTCTCGCCGCTGGCCTTCGAGCTGGTGCGCAGCCTCTATATGGACGAGACCGCGCTCGAGTTGAGCCACATCAATGGCCTGCTCAATGAGCTGCAGGGGCAAGCATCGGCCATCGTGCGCGCCGGCGCGCCGACGGCGGCGGTGCTGATCCGCCGCTGGGTCGATGTGCGCTATCGCGGTCAGGGCCATGAGCTGAGCATTGAGTTGCCGGCCGGTGAGCTGGGCGGCCAAGCCATGGCTGACTTGCGCGAGGACTTCGAGCGCCGCTACGAGCGTCAGTACGGCCTGCGCATCCCCGGGGTGGCGCTGGAGTTTTTGAGCTGGACGATGTCCGCCAGTGCCGAAGGCAGTGCCGAGCCATCTGCTGTGCCCGCCGCCTGCACCGCCACAGCGGCCCAGCGGCTGGGTCAGCGCGCGGTGTTTGACCCCCAATCAGGCCAGTGGCTGGTGCATGCGATCTACGAGCGCGAGGCGCTGAGCGCCGGTGCCTGGCTGGTCGGGCCAGCGCTGGTGACCGAAGCGCAGACCACCACCGTGGTGCCTGCCGGCTGGCGCGCCAGCCTCGATGGTCTGGGCCATCTGCACCTGGTCCGCAGCGATGCATCGGACGCCCGACCCTCAGGAGCCCTGTGACCATGAACGCCTCTGCCCCGCCCGCCCAGCCCGCTGCTGCCGCCGCCTCGGACGTCGACGATCAGGGCCTGCGCGTCAAGCGCCAGGTGATGTGGAACCGCTTGATCTCGGTGGTGGAAGAGGGCGCCCAGGTGCTGCTCAAGACCGCCTTCGGCGCGGTCACCCGCGAGGCCGGTGACCTGTCGGTGGGCGTCTACGACCGCCAGGGCCGGATGGTGGCGCAAGCGGTCACTGGCACGCCTGGGCACGTCAACACCATGGCCATGGCCGTCGGCCACTTCCTGGAGCGCTTTCCTCTGGAGTCGCTGCACCCGGACGATGTGCTGGTGACCAACGACCCCTGGATGGGAACCGGCCACCTGTTCGACTTTGTGGTGGTCACGCCGGTCTTCCACCAGGAGCGCGCGGTCGCGCTGATCGCATCGACCTGCCATGTGATCGACATTGGCGGACGCGGCTTTACCGCCGAGGCGCTGTCGGTCTATGAAGAAGGGCTGTGGGTGCCCCACCTCAAGCTGTTCGACGCCGGCCAGCTGAACCAGACCTTGTTGGCCTTGCTGGAGCGCAATGTGCGCGAGCCACTGCAGACCCGCGGCGACCTGATGTCGCTGGTCTCATGCAACAAGGCGGCCACGCAGCGCCTCCAAGGCTTGATGGACGAGTTTGCGTTGGCAGACCTTCAGTCCCTGTCGGACTACATCATCGACACCTCGGCGCAGGCCATGCACCAAGCCATTGCAGCCTTGCCCAACGGTCAATGGCGTCACAGCATGCGCATCGACGGCAACGGCGAGCCGGTGGACCTGGTGGCTACGCTGAGCATCGACGGCGACAAACTGTACGTGGACTATGCCGGCTCGTCGGCAGTGTCGCGCTCGGGCATCAACTCGCCCAAGTGCTACACCGACGCCTATTCGGTCTTCGGTATCAAGTGCGTGATCGCCCCAGATATTCCCAACAACGCCGGTTCGCTGTCGGCCATCGAGGTCAGGGCCGAGACCGGCTCCATCGTGCACCCACTGCCCCCAGCGCCGGTGACGGCACGCCATGTGATCGGGCAGATGCTGCCCGACCTGATGTTTGGCTGCCTGCAGCAGCCCTGCGAAGCGCAGGTCAGTGCCGAGGGTGCGGGCAGCATCTGGGTGCTGGCCATGTCGGGCGAAAGCGCTGGTGGGCGCTACCAAACCATGAGCTTGGGCATCGGCGGCATGGGCGCCAGGCCCGGCAAGGACGGGCTGTCGTGTACCGCCTTTCCCAGTGGGGTAGGCAGCATTCCGGTGGAGGTGACCGAGGCCAGCGCCCCGCTGCTTTTTCTTCGCCGCCAGTACCTGCCCGGCAGCGGCGGCGACGGCCAGTTTCGCGGCGGGCTGGGCAGCGAGATCGAGATCACCCACCGCGACGGCGGCAGCTTCCGTGTTTCGGCAGCCACCTTTGATCGACGCATCTTCCCGGCGCGCGGCCGCTACGGCGGTGGCGACGGGCAGGTCGGCGCCTGCCGCATCAGCAATGGCACGGTGATCCTGGACAAGGGCGTGCATGAGGTGCCCGCGGGCTGCAGCCTGCTGCTGCAACTGCCCGGCGGCGGCGGCTACGGTGACCCCGCCGCTCGCGCGCCGGACGCTCTGGCCAGTGACTTGGCAGAAGGCCTGCACCAAAAGCGAAGCGCAAAATAGCGCTACCGCACGCGGCCAGAATCCACCTTCCCCTAAAGCACCTTGTCCATGAGCACTCCCCCACTGCAACCCGATCGCATCGAACTGGCCCCCGGACTGCAGGTACCACGCCTGATCACCGGCCTGTGGCAGGTGGCCGACATGGAACGCGACGGACAGCCGCTGCCGCTTGAGCGCGCGGCCCAGGATCTGGCCGACTATGCGCGGGCCGGCTTCGACGCCTTCGACATGGCCGATCACTACGGTAGCGCCGAGCTGATCACCGGCCGCTTCCTGAAAGACTGGCGCGGCCCGCGGCCGGCCCATGCCTTTACCAAATGGTGCCCCGAGCCGCAAGAGATGAGCGCTGAGCGGGTGCAGGCCGGCATTGACGAACGGCGCAGCCGACTTGGCGTGGAGCGCCTGGATCTGCTGCAGTTTCACTGGTGGGACTACACCCATCCGGGCTATATCGACGGCATCGAGCAACTGATGCGCCTGCGCGAGCGGGGTCAGATCCGGCACCTGGGAGTGACCAACTTCGACACCGACCACCTGCGCCTGCTGCGCCGGCAGGGCGCGCCCATCGTCACCAACCAGGTCTCGCTGTCCCTGCTCGACCGCCGCGCCACCGGCCGCATGAGCGCCCTGTGCCAGGCCGAAGGCATGCAGTTGCTGGCTTACGGCACTTTGGCAGGTGGCTTCTTGAGCGAGCGATGGCTGGGCAAAAGCGAGCCCGACAGCGTGGCCGACTGGAGCAAGTCCAAATACCGGCGCTTCATCGACGCCATAGGCGGCTGGGCCGCCTTCCAGGGCGTGCTGCAGGCGGCGCACACCATCGGCCGCAAGCATGGCGTATCGATCGCCGCCGTTTCGCTACGCTGGGTGTTGGAGCAACCGGCGGTGGGGGCGGCGATCGTCGGCGCCCGTCTGGGCGAGAGCGAGCACCGCGCCGGCAACCTGTCGGTGTTCGGCTTTGCGCTGGATGACCAGGACCACGCGCTGCTCAATGCCGCCTTTGCCCAGACCTGCGACCTGCCCGGTGACTGCGGCGACGAATACCGCAAGCCGCCCTTCCTGACCGCCTCGGGCGACCTGAGCCACCATCTGGAGCAACTGCAGCGGCCCTACAAGGCGCAGCCAGTGGCCGGGCTGGCCGAGCGCAGCCGGGTGGCAACCGGCAGCCAGTGGGAGCAAATCGGCGGCTACTCGCGTGCGGTGCGCCAGGGCTCGCGCATCCTGGTCAGCGGCACCACCGCCACCCATGGTGCGGGCCAGGTGGTGGCCCCGGGCGATGCGCAGGCACAGACGGTCTACATCCTCGACAAAATTGCAGCCAGCCTGCAAGCCCTGGGCGCCGAACTTGCACACGTGGTGCGCACCCGGATCTACCTGCGCGACATCGAGGCTTGGCAGGGGCCGACCGAGGTCCACGGACGGGTGTTTGCCGATATACGCCCGGCCAATACCCTACTGGCTGTCGCGCAACTGGTGGGGAACTACGAGGTCGAGATCGAGGCCGAAGCCGAAGTGCCGCCGGCGGCGCGCCGCTTCATCAGTAGCGGCTCACCCTATGAAGCCATGGCCGGCTATAGCCGAGCGGTCGTCGAGGGCCCGTGGGCCTTTGTTTCGGGCACCGTCGGGGTGGACATGGCCACCGGGCAGTGGCCAAGCAGCACCGGCGAGCAGGCCGAGCGCGCCATCGACACCATCGACTCGGCCTTGCAGCAAGCGGGCATGAGCCTGCTGGATGTACTGCAGGTGAAGGTGCATGTGGCCGACCGCGCCGATGTGGCTGTGGTCAGCGACGTGATCCGCGAGCGCTTTGGCCCGGCCCGCCCCACCAACATCACCCTGTGTACGCCCATGGCGCTGCCCGAATGCCGGGTGGAGATCGAGGTCACCGCCAAGCGGCGCGCGGTCTGAGTCAGTGTGTACTCAGACCGAAACCTTGGCAAAACGCGGCTCTTGCCAGACGCCGCTTTCCATCACATGGACCAAGCGGTCAACCGCGGTCCATACATCCACATGGCTGAGCGCCATCGGCGACAGGCCAAAGCGGATTGAATCGGGCTTGCGAAAAGAGCTGACCACCCCGTGGGCGAGCAAGGCCTCGGTCACGCTGCCCGCGCCCGGGTGACTGAAGGTCAGGTGGCCCCCGCGCTGAGAATAATCGAGCGGCGAGGTGACCTTGACACCGAGCACCGCGCACCGCTCTTGCAACAGCTGCACCAGCAACTCTGACAGCGACCGGTGCTTGGCACCAAGATCCTCCGGCTTGATCAGCTTCCACAGGTCGGCCGCCGCCGACATGGCCTGATTGGCCAGGATCGAGGGCGAGCCGTTGAGATGCCGGCGCACGCCAGCCAGGGGCTCATAGGTGGGTGCAAAGGCGAACACATCCTGATGGCCCATCCAGCCGGCGATCACCGGCCAGTCTTTTTCCTGATGCTCAGGTTTGACATACAGCCAGGCCGGCGCGCCAGGTCCGCCGCACAGGTACTTGTAGCCGCAGCCGACCGCAAAGTCCGCTCCGTCAGCCTCCAGGGCCACCTCAATGGCGCCGGCGGCGTGCGAGAGGTCCCAGAAGGCCAGGGCGCCGTGTTCATGAACCAGGGCGCTGGTCTGACGCATCGGCCAGCGGTAACTGCTGCGGTAGTCCACATGGCTGAGATAGACCACGCCGACATCGGGGCCCAGGGCCGAGGGCAGTTCATCGGGGTGGTCGATCAGGCGCAGCTGCAGCTTGCCGCCCAGAAAATGCGCCAGCCCCTCGGCAATGTAGACATCGGTGGGAAAGTTGTAGCGCTCGGTGACAATGACCGGCCGCTGCGGCTGCAGCTTGCAGGCATAGGCCAGCAGCTTGAACAGGTTGACCGAGGTGTTGTCGCTGAAGATCACATCCTGGGGCCGCGCACCGAGCAGGTGCGACAAAGCCTCGCCCAGCAGCCAGGGCTTTTCCATCCAATCGAAATAACTCCAGCCGCGCCGGCGCGCATCGCGCCAGCCGCGCGTCATCAACTCCTGCACCCGCTGCGGCGCATCGGCCGGCATCGCGCCGACGGAATTGCCATCCAGGTAGATGGTGTCCTCGCTGGGCTGCGCGAAACGCGCCCGCAAATGGGCCAGCGGGTCGCGGGCGTCGAGTTCCTGGCAGTGCGACAAGGTGATCATGAGAGGCAGCGGCGGGCAGGCCGGCGGGTTTGCTCCAGGAGCGATTGCACAAGATGGATCTCGGCCTCGTGACAGGCGATCAGCCGCGCCCAGCGGGCATCGCTCATCGTCTGGCTGCGCCAAGCGGCCAGCGACACCACGCAGCCGCTCTGGTGGGGCAGCACCCGTGCCGCGACGCGCGGGCTCAGTTGCCGGGCCTCGCTGCCCACCCAGTAGTCGACTTGGCCCAGAGCCTGATCGAGCACCGGCCGGACATAGCTGACCGAGCCGTCAAACAAGCTGACGCCCTTATACAGACCGGTGCCCACACGCACCGTGTTCATGCTGCCCAGGGCCCAGCGGCCGAGCTGGCGGCCGTCGGCCAGAAAGCGCAAGGCGCGGGCTGGCTCGACGGCGCACACCAAGCTGGTGATGTGCGCTGGGGCTTGGGCAGGTGGGCTCATGATGGCTTCAGGCAGGCCGGGAGGCAGAGCCGGCCGGCCCACAAGCTCATTCTTCGACCCGACGGGTCAGGGCCTGCATCTCGGTCAGGCTGATCGTGCGGTCGGTCACGATTTGACCGCCGGTGATTTTCCAGACCAGGGCTGGGCCGCTGACATCACCGTTGGCATCGAACTCGATCGGGCCGGTCGCGCCGAAATACTTGATCGGCTTGCCCGCACGGATCAATTCCAGGGCCTTCTTGAATTCGGCCGGGCCGGTGCCCACCGGGGTTCCGCCCGGGGTATGTACGCGGCGCACCGCCTCACGGATGGAGGGGCCGCTCAAGTCCTTGGCGATGTTCATCGCCAGCGCCATCACCATAACGGCGTCGTACTGGGTATGGACGCCAGGGCCCTTGGAATCGGCATTCCATTTCTTGAGGAAGGCTTCATTGAAGGCGTCTACATGGGGGCCAGGCTCCTGAGCGTTGTCCATGCCGAAGAAGTCCTCGACGAACTGCCCACCCACGCCATTGACGAAGTCCATGGTGCGCATGGAATTGTTGAGCGCGACCTTGCGTGGGCCGCCTTGCGACAACCATTCCCGCACGATGGTGACCGCATCTTTGGGGAAACCGATCAGCAGCAGGGCCTCGGGCTTGGACGCCAGCGCGCGGGTGACCTCGGCCCGGTAGTTGGGCTGGTTGTCGTTGTAGGGCACCTCAGCCAGAATTTCGCCGCCGAGCTTTTTGTGCGCACCCCGGTAGAACCGGAGCATGTCGGTGCCGAAGTCGGTGTTGACATAAATCACCGCCAACCGCTTCATGCCACGCCGATTGACTTCGGAGGCGGTGGCATAAGCCTGGGTCTTGCTGGTGGGCAGGGTGCGGAAGAAGTAGCCACCGCTGCGACCGTCGGTGAAGTTGCTGGCCGACGAGCAGCAGGAGATCTGCACCACCTTGGAGGGGGCCGTCACCGCCGAGATGATCGGGCCGGTCACGCCCGAAGAAATGGTGCCGGTGAACGCTTGCACCCGCTCAACCTCCACCAGGTACTTGGCGGCGTCGACACCCACCGTGGGCTGGCCCTGGTCGTCGCGCAAGATGAACTGAACCGGGCAAGACTTGATACCGCCACCCTGGTTCACATGCTCGATGGCCAGTTCAGCGGCCTGCGCGATCTTTTTGGTGATCGGCGCCATCGAGCCGGTCAGCGGCAAGATGCCACCGACCTTAACCGGACAAGCCGGGGCCTGCGCCATCGCCGCAGGCAGCGCCGCGGCCAACAGCAGGCCGGCGAGCCAGCGACCTACTCCGAGAGATGTACTTGAGCTCATGATCAGTCCTTTCTTCGTGGAACAAAAAGTCAGCTTACCAAACCAAATGCCTTGAAACCACCGAGCGTTCGCCGATCAAGCCACGCGGCTTGTAGAGCAGCATCAGGACCAGCGTGAGGCCGATCAGGATCACCTGAATGGCCGCGCCCTGTGCAGCATGCGAAGGCGGCACCCATTTGGAGACAGCCACTCCGCTGGCCGCCCAGATGCCCCAGACCACCAGGGCCCCGATCATCGCGCCCCGGTTGTTACCGCTGCCGCCCACAATGAGCATGGCCCAGACCTGAAAGGTCAGGATGGGCAGAAAGTCGAAGGGGCTGACAAAGCCGATGAAGGTCACATACAGCGCGCCGGCCAGGCCCATCAGGGTCGAGCCCAGCACGAACGATTGCAGACGATAAGACAGCGGGCTCTTGCCCAGCGAGGAGGCGGCCGCCTCGTCCTCACGGATGGCGCGCAGCACCCGGCCCCAGGGCGAGGACAAGATGCGCTCGAGCGCCCAGTACACCAGGGCCACCACCGCCACCATGAACACCAGATAGAACAGGTTGTAGCTCAGGGGCGCGTCAAACCAGGTGGCCAGCGGCTTGGGGATGCGGGTGATGCCCTGCGAGGCGCCGGTCCAGGACTCCAAATTGAGCGAGACCAGCTGGATCATGATGCCGATGCCAAAGGTGGCAATGGCCAGGTAGTCGCCGCGCAGCCGGATCGTGATCAGCCCGATCAGAGTGGCCGCCAGCGCGGTGACCAGCATGGCCGCGATGATGCCCACCAGCCAGGGCAGTCCGTAGTTGCCCATCAGCTGCGGGTTGGGGGCCGCCGTCAGGATGGCATGGGTGTAGCCGCCGATGGCGTAAAAACCAGCCACCCCCGCATTGAACAGGCCGGTAAAGCCCCATTGCAGGTTCAGGCCCATGGTCAGGATGCACAGCACCAGCACCACGCAGAGGAAAAACACCAGATAGGAGGCCACGCCCAGCATCAGAGCTCCTGTCTCATGAGGACTTCTCGCCCAGCAAACCCTGAGGGCGCAGCCACAGCACACCCAGCAGGAGCAAAAACGGCATGGCCGGCTTGTAGCCGGGATTGGCCACCAAAAGGAAGAGGTTTTCCGCGATACCCACGAGTAAACCACCGATCACTGCGCCCGGCAGGCTCCCAACGCCGCCAAAGATGGCTGCGGCAAACACCGACAGCAGCAGGTTCGAGCCCAGCTCGGGGTGCAATTGCGGCGTCAGCCCCGAGAACACGCCGGCCATGGCGGCCATGAAACCCGAGATCAGCCAGGTGGTGCGCACCACGCTGTCGACTCGGATGCCGCAAACCTGTGCCAACGTCGGGCTTTCGGCCATGGCCCGCATCGCAATGCCGGTGCGGTGAAAGGTCAGGTACAGATGGAGCACGATCACCAGCAGCACCGTCAAGGCGAGGATGAACACCTGATCGGGCAAGACCCGCATCCCTGGCAGGATCATCACCCCCAGCTGCAGCTCGCGGGTGTAGAAGTAGGAGTCATGGCCCCAAATCAGCACCAGGATATGACGCAGCACCAGGGCAGCACCAAAAGCGGCAAACACCAGCACCAGAGACGCGGCGCCGCTGCGCCGAAGCGGGCGAAACACCAGCAGGTCCAGCCACCAGGACATGGCTCCAGCCAGGACCGAAGCCAGCAGTGCTGCCAGCAGCAACTGCCAGCCAAAGCTCAGACCCATGGTGGGCGTGCCCGGACCGATGAATGTCACCACCGCCAGCGCCAGGTAGGCGCCGATGGTCATGAACTCGGCGTGAGCGAAGTTGGCAAAACGCATGATCTGCAGCGTCAGAGACAGGCCGATCGCCCCAAGCGAGACGATCGCGCCAGTGAAAACGCCGTCGGTCAAGGCTTGCAGGATCATGCGTCCACCCGCCTTCGCGCAGCGCCCAAAAACGCCGCCGCCACCGCTGGGTCGTCGAGCAGTGAACGGGCCGCGCCGTCGAGGTGGTTGCGACCCTCGACCAAAATGTAAGCCCGATCGCTGTGCTGCAAAGCACCCTTGGCGTTTTGTTCGACCATGAGAATGCTGACCCCTTGGCGACTCAGGCGATGCAGGCTCTCAAAAACCTCCTGCACCATCATTGGGGCCAGGCCGGCCGAGGGCTCGTCGAGCATCAGCACGCTCGGATTGGTCATGAGCGCGCGGGCAATGGCCAGCATCTGACGCTGCCCGCCAGACAGCGTTCGCGCCTTCTGGCGGCGCTTGTCAGCCAATACCGGGAACATGGCATAGGCCTGCTCCAGTCGCTGGGTCAGCTCGGCGCCCAGAATGTAGCCGCCGATGCGCAGGTTCTCGTGGATGCTCAGGGTGGCAAACACATTGCCGGTCTGCGGCACAAAGCCCACCCCGGCCTGCATGATCTGATCTGAGGCACGGCCGAGCAGGGACTGCCCGCGCAGATCGATTCGACCGGACTCAATACGCACCAGTCCCGCAATGGCTTTCATGAGCGTGCTCTTGCCCGCGCCGTTGGGGCCGATGATGGTCACCATCTCGCCAACATCGACCCGCAGGCTGGCGCCCTGCACGATGGGCATGCCGGGGACATAGCCGGCCACCAGGTCCTGCAGCTGCAGCACCGCGGTGCCGCCGGCGCTGGGCTGAACTGCGGCGGTGTTCACCGGGTTCATGCGCTGGGCCCCAGATAGGCGTCGAGCACCAGCGGGTTGTCCTGGATCTCGCGCGGGCTGCCCTCGGCCAGCACCCGACCCTGGGCCATCACCAGCACCCGCTCGCACACCCGCATGACCAGGTCCATGTTGTGTTCGATCAGCAAGAAGGTGATACCGCGCTGATGCAGCATCTGCACCCGTTCCATCAGGGTCTCCAGCAGGCTGGGGTTGACGCCGGCCGCCGGCTCGTCAAGCAGGATCATGGCCGGATCGATCATCAGGACCCTCGCCAGCTCGAGCAGCTTTTGCTGCCCGCCCGAGAGCTGGCCGGCCAACAAAGCCGCCTTGTCAGACAGGGCGCACCACTCGAGCACGCCGCGAGCGCGCTCCTGCTGTTGCCGCTCCTGGGCCCGCACCCGGCCGATGGCCCACCAATTGGCGTCGAAACGCTCACCGAGCTGGCCGGTGGGGGCCAGCAGAACGTTTTCGAGCACCGTCATGTTGGCAAAGGGGCGGGGCACCTGAAAGGTGCGCGCCAGCCCACGGCGAAAGATCGCATGGGGTGCCAGCGTGTCGATGGCCTGGCCTTGAAACAAAATGCGGCCTGAGTCCTTTTTCTGCGCGCCAGCGATCAGGTCAAAGGTGGTGGTCTTGCCGGCGCCATTGGGGCCGATCAGCCCGGTCAGGCTCCCACGCGCCACGCGGAAGTCGACGCCGTCGACCGCACGAAGCTGACCGAAGGCCTTACAAAGGCCCTTCAGCTCAAGGATCGGTTCAGTGGAAGACGGGGTGACCAACGAAGACAACGCACAGAAGGCGCCAAGTTAGAAATTCAAGGGCTGAGCATAGCGACTGAGCCTGAGAGCCTCATGCGTGTTTATCCTAGGCAGGCTGTGTCAAGCGCTTTACATCGGGCAGCAGCAGATCGCGCGTGAGCTGGCTCAGCGGGCGATCGGGTTGGGCCAGTTCGTCGAGCACCACCGTGATGTGATTGGCCTGCGCGACCTCCATGTGCGACACCTCGGCGCCATGCGCGCGCGCGTGCAGGGCGAATTCGGCACTTTGCCGCAGAAACTCCGAAGTCTCCGCGCCGCCGACGGCCACCCGCAGGGGCGCGCGCAGCGACAAGGCCCGCTTGAGCGGACTGAAACGCGCGATCTCCTCGGCAGTGAGTTGCAGACTGTCGTTCTGGAAGGACTGCGCCACCGGCGCCAGATCAAACAGGCCACTGATGGCCACGCCGCCACACAAGCCGTCTTCAGGAAAACCCATGCCTGTCATCCAGGCGGTGTCCATCAACTCGGCCACCAGATGTCCACCGGCCGAATTGCCCGCCACCGCGATCCGCGAGCGATCTAGCCCGAAAGCATCGGTCTGGCGATGCAGATGCACCAGAGCCAGCCGGCAGGCCTGCACTACGTCCTGCATGCGTACCCGTGGAATGAGCGGGTAGTCGATCACCGCCAGCGCCACACTATGGTCCACAAAGGCCGGCGCGAGAAAAGAAAACTGGGTCGCCCGCATGCTGCGCCAGAAGCCACCGTGGATGAACATCAGCACCGGTACCGGCCCCACCGCGCGGGGCGGGCGATACAAGTCCAAGGTGTGATCCTCGTCGGGCCCATAAGGGATGGCACGTTGGCAGGCATACCGGGCACTGGCCCGCTCGGCCGCCAGCGCACGGCGACGCATCACCGCGTCCAGGTCCTTGATAGAGTCCAGGGTGAAAGGCATGCGCGCTCCTGTTTGCATCGACGGCCCCAACGACCGAGGCAGGCATCGAGGTTAGCCGATGACCGACCTCTTTTGAATTTTGTGACAGGACCGCCCTCGGTGCGATGCGGCGGCTGATCAAGCACCGCGCCCGGTCAAAGGCCCCATCGCCGCGAGGGCGCGGCGCCCACAGGTGAAGACACCACAGGTGCAGGCTTCTAAAAGTGCAGGCTCCCACAGGTGTAGGCTCCTAAAAGTGCAGTTGCTGGAGGTGCAGTTCCCACAGAGTCAGCCCACAGACCTCGATGGAGTGTTGTGGGAGCACCGGTACGATGCGGCGACTGATCAAGCACCATGCCCATCCCAAGGCACGCCTCGGGTAACTCCGCTGGCCGTCGCTGAGCAAATTGTCGACAGTCGGGGCTTCTTTGATTACGGCCCCCAGCCATCGCATGACCCCTGATCGTTCGGACCTGATCCCCGCCCTGCGTGCCATCGTTGGTGAGGCGCACCTCATCGAAGGCGAAGACACCACGCCTTATGTGACCGAATGGCGGGGCCGCTTTCGGGGCGATGCCCTGTGCGTGGTCAAGCCGGCCGACCGTGATGCGGTCGCGGCTGTGGTGCGGCTGTGCGCGCAGCACGGCGCGCCCCTGCTGCCGCAAGGGGGTAACACCAGCATGTGTGGCGGCTCGGTGCCCTACCCGGCCGATCAGGCCAGCCCGCCGGTCATCGTCAACATTTCGCGGCTGCGCCATCGCCCGCAGTGACGAAGCCAAGGCCCTGGGCATCAAAATGGGTGCGCCCTGGTTCCAGATTCGGCACCTTGAAGAAGAGGCAGGTCTCGTTGCCTTGTCGGCCAACTTTGCGCTGTACGGCGACATGAGCGACCGCATGATGAGCCTGGCCGCAGGCCTGGGCCACCGGCAAGAGGTCTACAGCATCGACGTGGCGCACCGGCTGGGCTATGAGGTGCTGCCTGGATTGCTGGCGCTGGGCGCGGATGGGGCAGACCCTGTGGATATCCGACGTACTTTCCCTTGGGTTGAGAAGGAGCGCCTGGACCTTATCAACTCACTTGAGTCGGTCCGAAGGACCATCAAGAAAAACATCAGCGTGGAGTACCGGCA
>Ga0194133_10001433_pt1 | contig 41344 bp, 39 predicted proteins | sample TA2KigOf40mmetaG_FD_155448 | JGI IMG/M metagenome (GOLD analysis project Ga0194133, IMG submission 155448) | Freshwater microbial communities from Lake Tanganyika, Tanzania - TA2015055 Kigoma Offshore 40m | ecosystem: Environmental > Aquatic > Freshwater > Lake | place: Tanzania: Lake...
GAACAAAAATGTTGAAGTTCGTCCGCAACGAGATTGGGAAAAGTTAGTTGGACGAGCAATCTCAAAGAAACCAAAAGATTGAACTAACAATTAAGAGGGTGTTACTATCACATAATGCAAGAAGTAATACCCTCATTTGAGGTACTACCGACGGGAAAACAACACGTTTCATTTTCAGAAGTTAAGCTCTGGAAAGAGTGTTCGTATCGTCACAATTTAGTTCATATCAAAAAAGTCGATCTTTCGAAACCATCTCCCGTATTAGACTTTGGTACGGCTGTTCACGCTTCATGTGAGCACTACCTACTGACTCGCGAGATGAAACCTGAGATTGCTTTCGAGCATATGGAGAAAGCCTGGGCGAAGTACGAAGGAAATCCAGACTTTTCTCCAGCATCTCTTGCAAAAGCTAAGTCAGAAGCTGCTCTAATTCTCTCAGAAGTTCCAAAGTTTTTAGATGATACTTTCCCCGAATGGGACGTCGTAGCCGCCGAGCATCAACTTTATGAAGCGGTTGAAAATCATCCTCATGCTTTTAAGGGTTTCATCGACGGTGTCATCAAGGCAAAAGGTAAACGAGGAGAGACGATCTATTGGATCCTCGACTGGAAAACAACGTCGCGCGGGTGGTTTAGAGAGAAGCGCAGCGATGACATGGTAAAAGCTCAGTTGGCTCTTTATAAGAACTATTGGTGTCAAAAACATCCTGATGTTCCCATGAAAGACGTCCGCTGCGGTTTTGTGCTTCTCAAGAAGGCAGCGAAACCTGGTGATCACTGCGAGTTATTTTCAGTTTCTCTTGGGGAAGTTCCTATCAAGCGATCTCTTAAAGTCGTTAGCAATATGATAACGTCTGTAAAAAGAGGTATTGCTCTAAAAAACCGTGATGCATGTACGTGGTGTGAATTTAAAAATAGTGAACACTGCACTTAAAATATTACAAATTTTTCAAAAGTTAGTAATATAACGACATGCAGAAAAAAACAGTATTAATGCTTTCAGACCATCCACTAAGTTCAAGTGGGGTAGGTACACAAGCTAGATGGTTAATTCACGGATTGATCGCTACTGGAAAATGGAAGTTTAAGTGTTTTGGTGGCGCTGTTAAACATGAAGATTATAGAACGGTTGTTGTTAATGATGATTTTATAATCAAACCTACCAACGGATTCGGCGACAGAAATATGTTACGTCAGGTTTTAGCTACAGAAAAGCCTGACGTTTTATTACTTTTTACAGACCCAAGGTTTTTCATTTGGGTCTGGGAAATGGAAGATGAAATTCATCAAGTATGCCCAATAGCATACAATCATCTTTGGGACAACTACCCATGGCCAGACTTTAACAAGGTTTTGTATGAATCTACTGATTTAATAAACTGTATCAATTGGCCGACGTATGATATGGTAAAATCTAGATTTCCTGAAAAAACTAATTACATCCCTCATGCAATTCCAAAAGAAATTTATCATCCGCTTTCAGAAGAAGAACAAAAGAAATATAAGACTTCATTATTAGGAAAAGAAAAACTGGATCATTTTACTGCTCTTTTTGTTTCAAGAAATGCTAGAAGAAAAATGCCATCTGACATACTCGTCTCTTGGAAAAAATTTATTGATCAATTAAAAGAAAAGCATGGACATACAAAAGCAACGCTAGTAATGCATACAGAACCATTAGACCCTGAAGGTCCTAACTTGTTGCATGTTGTTGACATGTTAGGAATAAAAGATCATGTTGTCTTTTCAAAAGATAGAATAGAGTTTAAAGATATGAACAAACTCTACAATGCTTGCGATACAGTAATTAACCGTAGTTGCAATGAAGGATTCGGATTGTCAACTCTTGAAGGAATGATGTGTGCAAAACCAATCATTGCAATCAAAACAGGAGGGTTGACCAGACAAGTAGAAGATCATGAAACAGGAGAACAGTATGGAATAGCTTTAAATCCAGATGCTAGTTCTCTAGTAGGCAATCAATTAGTTCCTTACATTTATGAAGACTATATTACTCATGATACGTTAACAAACGCATTTATGAAAATGTATGAGTGGGGACCAGAAAAGAGAAAACAAGTTGGTCAAAGGGCTTTTGAACATGCGCAAAAAGATTATGACATCGAAAATGTAATCTTACAATGGGATAAAACTTTAACTGATTTGTGCGAAAACTGGAAGCAAAATTACAAAAGCTGGAGTCTTACTGAGGTTTGAAATGAAAAAAGTAATTTTTAGAGGTCCTGCTTTAACTCAATCAGGGTACGGAGTACACAGCCGACAAGTCGCAAAATGGTTATTATCTAGAAGCGATATCGATGTTAAGTTTTTGTTAACTCCATGGGGAGATACTCCTTGGATATTGGATAGAGACAAAGACGGAGGTCTTGTTTCAAAAATAATGGAAAGAACTGTCAGCCCAGAATATAAAGCTGACGTTTCTATTCAACTACAATTACCAAATGAATGGGATCCGAATCTTTGTAAGACTAATATTGGAATTACAGCAGCCGTTGAAACAGACGTAGCAAACCCAGCTTGGGTTTCAAGTTGTAATAAAATGTCTTGTGTTGTTGTGCCATCGTTACATGCCCTTTCAAGCCTTAAAAACACTGCTGAACTTCAAACGCCGGCGTATGTAATTCCTGAATCATTTCCAGAAGAAATTTTAACTTCAAAAAAAGAAATAGATTTATCGACTGTTGATACAACATTTAACTTTTTGTTGTTCGGCCAGATGACAGGAAACAACCCATTTAATGATAGAAAAAATCTTCTATTTACCATTAAATGGATTTGTGAAACATTTTCTAAGGATGAAGATGTAGGAATTGTTATAAAAACTAACGCCGGTAGGAACACTCTAATAGATAGAAACATAGTTCTAAGAAATCTAGAAGGATTATTAAAAGAAGTAAGAAAAACTAAGTTTACAAAATTCTATCTTTTACATGGCGACATGAATGATGAAGATGTGTCTGCAATATACAGACACCCGAAAATAAAAGCTTTAGTTTCTTTAACGAGAGGAGAAGGTTACGGATTACCTCTTCTTGAAGCCGCAGCCGCTGGATTACCTGTTATCGCAACGGGATGGTCTGGCCACATGGATTTTATGAATCATGTCAAGTTTATTAACATAGACTATGAGCTAAAACAAATACATCCAAGCAGAGTTGATGAAAAGATCTTTGTAAAAAATGCTAAATGGGCAGAAGCAGTAGAAAAAGATTTTAAGAAAAAAATATTAAAGTTCAAAAGTGCTCCAAATGCTCCTAAAGAGTGGGCAGAACAAGGAGCAAAAAAAATAATTGAACGTTACAGTCATTCAGAAATTTCTAAAATTTATGATGAAAATCTTTCAAAATATTTAACATGATATATCTTTTACTAATAACAAATCTTATCACTTTATTTTCTTTACTAACAATGATAAAAAAATCGCTAAAGTTAGTAGAACAAATAGATGAGATAGGATCGCAGATTGAAGAATCTTTAGACATCATAGATAAGTCTTACCAAGACGTGTCTAGGCATCTAAAATCTCCAGTTTTATTTGATGATCCAGTCGTTATATCGATGGTAAAAGACGTAAAGAATGCTAGAGAAGCTATGTTGTTGATAGCGAACAAGGTAATTGTACCTTTCGAAAAAGAAAAAGAAGATGGGATATTATCGTGACGACTGGAAAAAGTAAAAGAACTAATAAAAAATTATTAAAAAACAAAGAAGTGAAATCAGATCCACAAAATCCAAAGTTTTATTTTACGAATGAAACTCAACAGGCTATCGTGGAGTTTCAAAAATCTTCAGATAGAAAAGTAAGAGAAAAGCTATATGTTGAAAAGATATTACCGGCTTTTGAAAAGCTAGTAGAAAACTTAATCAATATTCATAAATTTAGTGGGTTGCATGACACATATGAAGATTTAAAAAATGATTGTGTCAACTTTCTATTTGAAACAATTCATAAGTTTAATCCGACCATGGGAACAAACGCATTTTCTTATTTTAATGTCGTCGCAAAAAATTGGTTGATTATTAAAACCAAACAAAAAGTGCAAAGAGGAAGAAGAGATGTAAGCATAGATGACCCCAAAGGGTTAAACAATTCAGAAATTCAAATTGTAGAAGAAAGAAGAATGATTCCATCTCAAGACTATTTTTTGGAAAACTCTGAAAATGTAGCAGAAATATTGAAGATGATGTATGAAATACGTTCTAGAGTCAAAGTTGAAAACGAACTTCTTTGCATTAATTCTGTCATAACGATATTCGAAAACATAAACGACATTGACATTTTAAACAAAAGCGCAATTCTCTTATACATAAGAGAACTTTCAGGGTTAAGTCCCAAACAATTGACAACGTCGATGCAGGCAGTAAAAAAACACTACAATAAACTAAAAGTGGAACAGGCTTTGAATTATTAAATAATTTTTATATGACAAGAAAGAGGAAATATCGATATGTCTGACGATGACGTAGATGTTACCCAAACAGAGATTGTTGAAATACCTGATAGAAGCATAAAAGATAGGATTAAAGACTTTAGCGGTCTTTTAAATCAAATTGAATCTATAAACGATAAGAAAAAACAGCTGTGGAAAGAAATTTATGAAAATGCGATTTGTGATCGACAAAATGCATATATCATGTTCACAAAACTTGTGATGATCGTTCAAGACAAGAGCACTGAGCATGCAGTACATGGAAGAACTATTTCTTCTTATATAGAGAGAATGAGTAAAGCTAACGACCAATTAATAAAATTAGCAGAGCTTGTTGCTCGAGCAGAAGCAGCTTCTGAATCTATCGATCCAGATGATTTGTTTAATAAAATAAAGAATTAATATGTCTATAACAACCAAGCTAGCAGAAAATAACTTTTATAGAGACAATTATTTAGATACTATTTATAATTCTTTACAAAAGAATTCAATAAATCTTCCTCCTGTTTTTCAGCGTTGGGTTGTTCTTGAAACTATTTTTGATCCAACGTTGATTGACATAGACAAAATTTCTCAATTAGAAAATCTATATGGTGAAATAAAAAATTCTAAATATGCAATAAACACCACGCTCCCTAGAAATTCAATTCTAGCAAGACAAGTTTTTAATTCAAGATTGGGAAATAAAGTTATTACTAACATGTTTTTATTTCCTTTGTTTCCTTCTGCGTTAGCAATGCCGTGTAAACCAGGAGAACATGTATGGGTAATGTTTGAATTGTTAACACAAAAACAAACATTAGGATATTGGGTGTGTTCTATAGTCGGTCCTCATCATATAGATGATGTAAATCATGCGCATCATCCAAGAGAATTTGATAGAACGTTCTTATCTTCAGAAGATAATTCTGATGCATCAACAAAACATCAAGAAAAAGTAAAAAAACCAAGATACCATTTCAAGAATGGTGTGTATGCAAAAGTTATAGAAAATGAAGAACCGATAATTTATCCTGAAACTGGATTTGTGTTTGGAGATTCTGAAGAATACGAAAGAATGATGACTTTATCTGACGCAGCAAAAGCGTCAGTGTATGAATCAGTTCCTAGATTCAAAAAAAGGCCAGGAGATATAGCGTTAGAAGGAAGCAACAACACACTAATAGTATTAGGAAGAGATAGAACTGGAAACGTTGCAAACTATTCTAGTACTGATGAAGAGCAAAATTTTCTCTCTGTTGATCAAACTGATTCTATTTTATCTAAAAAAAATGCAGGATCAATTGACATAGTTGCAGGAAGAGGCCAAAAACCTGAAACATCAGGAAGAAAAGTTATTAACCATCTTCAAAACGAAGAGCTAGCAAAAGACAAAACATCAGCAACTCAATTATCTAGTGAAGGAGATCCTGACTTTTTTAATGATAGAAGCAGAATTTATATTTCTCAAAACACTAAAGTTGATGAAGGTTTACTTTTAGTACAAAAAAACTCTTCAAGAAATCCTAAAGTTCTTGATTCTCCGAATGGTGATGCAGGAATAATCATTAAATCAGATAAAGTAAGAATTTTTGCAAGATCAGACGTTCAAATTTTAGTAACTGGATTTACTGAAGAAAGTGTAGAATATCCAGCTGGAGATTATGAACCAGGATTATCAAATGATCCAGATCAAAAATTATCTACAAATAACATAAAAACTCAAAATCAAGACACAAAAAGTTGGGCATCTATTACTATAAAATCGAATGGTGATATCGTTTTTGAACCATCAGATAAAGGATACATCAAATTAGGAGGAGAAGATGCGAATCGAGGAATTGTTTGTTCATCACAACCTGTTATACCTTCTAATGGAGGTGTAGCAGGAACTCCTATAATGACTGATGGAGGAGGGTCTTTTGCTGGATCGATGAATCCATCCCCGGCCGGAAACATACCAGCTCTTCCACAAACTGCAAATATGGATTTAGGCACTTTCGCAAATAAAGTTTTAATCAAATGATGAGGCAATATGGCTGCGCAACAACATGTAGGAATTTTAGATAAGAATAAAAAGCTAACACAAGAAGCAAAAGAAAGCTTTATTTCGCAAGTTCTATTGATTCTTGAATATGGTACCGAAAACATACCTGCAGATAAAAAACCTCCAATACCTTTTCCTGAAAAAATAGAACCATCTCCAAATTTTAAAAACATAAAAGATGTCGATTATCTAAAAGATGAAAAAAAATATCCTGGATTTCATAAAACTTGGATAACTAGGTATGAAAAACTAGCGAACGATTTAAACTTAAACCCAAATTATAGCTTTTTGCCTGCATTTGCAGATCCTATCTCTTTAGCAAAAGATGCGTTTAATGTTGATATTCCTCCTATAAGTTTTCCCGGAGGATACATGCCATATTTTACTGGATTGCTACCTGCTAAACTTATTGGGAATTTAATAGATGAAGGAAAAACTGACTTTTTATCTCCGACGGGGCCAGCGAATCTTATAAAAACAATGGTGGAAAAAAAAGCTCCACCGCCTCCTGTCGTACCAGCTCCTCCAATAATTATCCCCCCTGCAATGCCACCTGGTTTTTCATTACCAAAACCAGACATTAATTTTAACGTCGATTTAACTCCAGATCAAATACTTGCAAATTCTCCAAAGCCTCCTGAAGTCGTATTTTCATCTTTATCAAAAAAAGAATTCGCAGCAGTTGAAAACATCCCTAAAATCGTTGTTGAAATTATAGGAAAAATACCAAGTTTAATTGGAAAACTTAATGATCCAAAAAAAGTTGTTGGAGAAGTAGCTGTTATTGTAAAAAAATCAGGAGTTATGGGCCCGCCACCAAAAGAATTTTCGTTTTTAGAAAAAGCAGCTGATGCAGTTTTAACAGTAAAACTTGCAGAAATGTTTATCGTTGCAACTCTTGCAACTACGATAGGCTCTGCTCCTGGATCTGCTACAACTGGAATAACTCAAGTGACCAGTGCAAATGAACCTGAAAAAAAATATATTCCCATGCAGCCTGTTCAGGAGAAAGTAAAAGAGAAAAAAATGACTCCTGGAGAAAAAGCTAAAAGGTATGGAATAGGTCTTGGAGGATCTTATTACGGTTCATCTAACGATGGACATACAAGCGAAAGAGAAAGATATCTATCAGGACTTTTTTATGCTGAAAATTATTACAGAAGTTATCCAAAAGGAAGTTTAAATGTTTATGGGGAATTTGTTACCGACGATCCTAAAAATGTCATCTCTCCTAATAATCTCAATTCAGGGTATCTTTATTCTGAACAATCAAACGAAGTTCAACGTGATGCAACTCCAGTTATAGATAATACTGGATTTTTTAAGCAAGCAGAAAGAGCTGCTGGTGAATTGTCTTCATGCGGAATGTTCGTAAGAGGTTGTCTTCAAGCAGGAGGAGCAGCAAATAGATTTTTTGTTTCCATGTATGCAGCAGGAAAAGCCATACAAATCCTTATTAACATAGGAATAATGAGAAATTACAGATGGGTATCTGAAACTTGTGTGCACCCAAATTATGAATACAACTTTGAAAATCCTGAAGGCGGCCGTGCAATTATAAATGATTTGTACGATATAAAACTAGATGATAAAGGTCTAATACAAATTACGCCTAGAGACTCTAACACTCAAATACCAAACGTACAAATAAATGCTCGAGAAGCGAAAGTTCAGTCAAAAACAAAAACGTCGAATACTGCCAATGCTACTGTTGGAGATATAGAACGACTTTTAAATAAACATGCAGGAGCAAACTGCATTTATAATACTTACGAGAAAGGCCAAGCAGCACTAAAACAAGATGAATTTAGAACAGATTGGAGTTTAAACAAAGATTTAAAACCAAACTTGTATTGGCTTGAACCTTACTTAAAACCTAGAGATAAAAGATCACTTCTTTGGGGATTTGAAATAGGAGAAATGTTAAAAGACCCTCAATCAAAAGATTCAGGATTTCCTGCGTTACAACAAGGTGATGCAATTTTAATCAATAAATTGGGTCCCGGACAAAAATATCCACATTCTCATTGGATTATGAATGGAGAACACGTATTATTAGTTACTGAGGATAGAGAACATGGGTATGAATTTTTTACAGATACAAATAAAAAAATGAAGCATGCGCGCCTGAGAAATCCAATCATTGGAATTGAAGGAGGGGCTCTTGATGATTACAACACGAAAGAAGTTCCTAGACCTAAGACATTTAAAAAAGACAGCGGCCAATCAGAAAAAGCTTTTAGAGATATGCTAAAACGTGCAATTAACACGCCCGACACGTCTAATGAAAAAACGTGGAAATATCAAGAATTGTACGATGGAATATCACAAGATAAACATGATGAGATGATTGCTGCGTTCGAAAGCAACGGAGAATATACTCTCTACATGTTTGTTGAAATTCCAAAACCTTCAGCAATATTACAATGTAAATATGACAGAGGAGAATATTCTCCTTCTCCTCCTTATCAAGGCGCTACACGAAACAATTATAGTAGTGAAGCAACCATGTGTTCATTTTTTGTTGGAACAAGTAACATGGCTAGATCAAATCCAGCATTAAATTCATCCAATGTAAACAATATGGAGCCTATAGGAGTTTCCGCAAGAGAAAGAAAAATCATTGCAATTTTTAAAACAAACAATTATTGTAATGAAGCTGAAAATCTAGGTCCTTTAGCTCCCATAGCAATAGAATACATGGACGATGTCAAACATAATTCAGTTTCTACATATTTTAAATCAGAAAGCGTTTTTAATGTATTTGCATTTGATTCATTCCCTGGAAAAGTAGCATCATATCGACCAAAAAAGTGATATTACGTTTTTATCAATCTTTTTGGGGTATGAAGAATCATTAAAATGATATTTACCGTTGGGTATTGAATGTCCTCTTATAAGTTTAAAAGCACCGGAAGAACAGCTTCAGTAATAGAATCTGAAACAATTCTATCTACGGTCTTACCGATAGGCATAAAAACCCCGCTAAGAATAGATGAAAAAAATATTTTTGCAATGCATTATAACCTTGCAGATCAAGCTCATGATAATTTAAAAAATCTATTACTAACTAATTGGGGAGAAAGACTTGGATTATATGAATTTGGTGCAAATTTAAAAGAATTAACTTCAGAATATACAAATATAGATTCTTTTGATGAAGAAGCAATCGTTAGAATAAGAAATGCAGTAACCAAGTGGATGCCATTTATTATATTAAAAAACTTTGCTTCATTTGTTGATAGAGAACAAAATCAGCACGTTGGAATATTAAAAATAGCAATAACATATGACATTCCAAGTTTAGGTGTACAAGATAAAGCTCTTCGAATATCGATGTATGTGACGTAAAATGGCAAAAACAACATTAAAACAGTTTAGAAACAGAAGTTATCTTGCAAAAGATTTCGATGCTTTGCGAGCAAATCTTGTTCAATATGCTAGGCTTTATTATCCAGATAAAATACAAGATTTTTCTGAAACTTCTTTGGGCGGATTACTTCTTGACATGGCAGCATATACAGGAGACGTCATGTCATTTTACATGGATCATCAATATAATGAGCTAGATCCAGATACTGCTATTGAAACTTCAAATATTGAAAAACTTATTCGAAATGCAGGTGTTCCGATAACGGGAGCATCACCAGCAACAGTAGACGCTACTTTTTATATAGAAGTACCAGCGATATTATCAGAAGTTGAAAAAAAGTATGTTCCAAATCCAATTTCTTTACCCATAGTAAAAACAAATTCTATTTTTACATCAATAAATGGAGTTAATTTTATACTTCTAGTAGACGTTGATTTCTCTAAAAAAGACGTTAATGGAAATTATAGCGCAGAGATTAAAGTTTCAAAATTAAACCAAAATGGAACTCCTAATACGTTTACAATGGCATTAAACGGTTTATGCATTTCTGGAATTCAAACAACCGAATCATTTAATTTAGGTAAATTTTCTCCATTTAAAACAATCACATTGTCACAAAATAATGTTACTGATATTTTAACAGTAAATGATTCTTTAGGAAATGCTTACTATGAAGTAAGCAGTTTAACCGAAGACATAGTCTACAAAAATGTTGTAAATACATCTAGCGATTACAACGAAATATCTGATTCTTTAAAAGTTGTGCCAGCTCCATATCGTTTTGTTAGCGTTGTAGACTTAGGGTCTAGATCTACAACTTTGATTTTAGGAGGAGGAGACGATGCTAACATTGATGATGATGCAGTACCTGACCCTTCAGATTTTGCAATATCGTTTCCTTATTCAAAAACGTTCTCAAGAACATCAATAAATCCCTTGCAATTATTAAAAACTAGGACTTTAGGAGTTTATTCTCCAAATTCGATATTGTCAGTTACTTATCGATATGGAGGAGGATTAAGTCATAATATTCCTCCCAACAACCTTACTACTGTAACTCAAGTTTCTTTGGAATTTCCATTAAATCCAAGGTTGGAAATAATGAATTTTGTAAGAAAAAGCTTTTCTGTAACAAATCAAAAAACTGCAACAGGTGGTGAAGATTCACCTAGCATCAATGAGTTAAAGTCCCTTATACCGTCTATACGAAATTCTCAAGAAAGAATTGTTACAAGGGAAGATTTGCTAGCAAGAATCTATACGATCCCATCTAATTTTGGTCGGCCATTTAGAGCAGCTGTAAGATCAAATCCGACGAATCCGCTATCAACGCAACTTTTTATAATTTGTAGAGATTCTTCATCTAGATTGATACATGCTCAAGATACTTTAAAAGAAAACATAAGAAAATATTTAGCACCTTATCGTTTGATTACAGACGCTATTGATGTTTTAGACGTAAAAATAATCAATTTATCTTTTCAATTTGACGTATTAATTGATCCATCTATAAATCAGCAGATCGTATTGCAACAAATCATTAGTTCATTAGTAAACCAGTTTAATGTAACTAAATTCTATATTGACCAACCAATAATTTTGTCTGATGTTCAAAATATAATTTATACTACGACCGGAGTTATATCAGTAACAAACATGGAATTTAGAAGCGTAAATGGTATTGTCAATGGACGACAATACAGCGACGCTAGCTACGATATAAAAAATAATATAAGAAAAGGTTTGTTATATCCTCCAGAAGGAGGAATTTTTGAGTTTAAATATCCTGAATTTGATGTTATAGGAAGGACTGCTTTGTAACCATGTATAAGATATTGAAAGCAGATAAAGATTCGTACATAACGAATAGATTTATAAAAATAGCAAGTTCAGGTTCTTTTAGAACAGGATCTAACATCGGCGCCGCCGGAACTTTAGATTTATTTAAACTTTATGGAGTCACATTTACAAATAATGACACAAATCTACCAACCCTAGAATTAAGTAGATTGTTGATTCATTTTGACTTACAACCTGTAAGGGATTTAATTTATTCAAACTCTATAAACATTAATCATGATACTTTTAATTGCACATTAAAACTTTTTGACGTTTATGGAGGTCAAACTACGCCTTCAAATTTTGATGTTTCTGTATTTCCTATGTCAAAATCTTTTGATGAAGGAGTCGGAAGAGACGTAGTTTATTATTCTGATTATGATTCGTGCAATTTTGCTTCCGCATCACGCGGTGTAAGTTGGGAAATTTCCGGATCAGGAAAAGGTGGAGGAGCAGAAGAAATTTGTGATTACATAACTGCATCAGCTAATTTAGGCGTAGCTAGTTTTGAAGTTTCTCAACATTTTTCTACAGGAGAAGAAGACCTGAATGTTGACGTGACCAAAATCATCTCTGCAACTTTAGCTGGAATCCTTCCAGATAGAGGATTTAGATTATCATTAAAACCATCTCTTGAAAATGATTCATATTCTTACTTTGTAAAAAGATTTTCTAGTAGAACTGCTTATGACTCAACAAAGCATCCTCAGTTAATCATTAAATATGATGATTCTATTCAAGACGATTCTCAAAATTTAAGATTTGATCAACATTCTACGATATTCTTAAGAAATTATCTTCATGGAGAACCTGCAAATATAGCTAGCGGGTCATCCTCTACGGAAATAACGGGATCAAATAGTTTATTATTAAAACTTGTTACTGCGGTATCAGGAAATGGTAGCTATTCTTTAATATTTACTGGATCTCAATATTTCGATGGTTTAAATTATTATCCAGGAATATATTCTGCATCTTTTACGATATCACAAACAAATCAAACTTTATATAAAGAGTTGCAACATTCAGGTTCTGTGACGTTTACTCCTGTGTGGTTGTCTCTTGATGAATCAATACCATACTTTACTGGAAGCAAATTGATTGTCTATCCAGCACAAAGATCTAATTCTGCAATAGACTTTAAGAATTATGTTATTAGCACTTCTGGTCTGCAAAATTTGCACAGAACAGATGAAAAAGTTTTTGTTAGGGTCAACATATTTGATCACACATCACCTATAATCAAATTAGTAAAAAGACCGATAGAATTATCTGGCATCGTCATAAGAAAAGCGTATTATCAAGTTAGAGATGTTTTAACGAATGAAATAATTTTATCTTTTGATGAAAAGCATGGATCAACAAGGATTAGTAGCGATTTTGATGGGATGTATTTCAATTTAGACGTTTCTAATCTTTTAAAAGAAAGAAGTTATGTAATAGACGTCATGCTGGTTTTAGGTGGAACAAAGAAAACGTTTAAATCGGTTTCAAACGTTTTTAAAGTTAGCGATACTCAGGTCGTTTAAAAATGTCGAATTATAATCAATCGCAATATGTCCCTTCATTCTTAAAGACTGCTCTTCAAAATGGAAGATCGATATCTTTAACTTATGCTGACGTTTCAGGATCAAATGTAGAAAATCAAAATTCTTTCGGATATTCTATAGAAGGAACAGGACTAAAATCTACTCAGCAGTTGAATGTTGACTGGTCAAGATTTGAAAATCACACGTTTTTTATGTCTGCAGAAGCTAAAGTAAATTTAGCATTTGAACAGATTATCAACGGATTTCCATTTGATGGTAATCGTTTAGAGATAGAAAACTTTTTCTCTAATTTAACAGGTTTTGACAAATGGGTTTTTGATAACTTTCCAAAGTTTAAAGGACAGCTACATTTCTCAGGAACTCAATTAATAGAAACGTTGCCGACTAAAGGAACGTACATAAAAATAAAAGATATACCAGGGTCATTATTCCCAGGGCTAAGCCCAAATGCAACCGCAGAATCATCTATAATAAATCCTAAAAACAATAAATCTTTAAGCATAGAAATGCAATTAAAAATTCCTGAAATTGCAACCAATGGAACCCAGGTTATATTACAAAAAATTAATCCTGATGACAATCATGGATTTTCTATACGTTTAAACTCTACAGTATCAACTTCTATAGTACAGACAGTTTTTGATGTATTTTCTGGATCTTCAAGCATGTCTGTGTCGACAAATATAAACAAAGGTGAATTTAATCATTTATGTTTTATATTTGATAGAGACTCTGCATTCCATAATTTAAAAATCTATAATAAAGAATCATTAGTAGCTACGTCTGCAACCCAAGCAAAAATTAATGATCTAATGATAAGTTATTCAGATCTATTAGTAGGAAGCGGCTCAAGTTATAAAGTTTTAGGATCTACAATTACACCTCAACAAACGTTATCTGGAAGCATTGATGAGCTTAGAATATTTCATTCTGTTCGATCAATTGAACAGATGAAGTCTTATGCTAAAAAATCTATCTATTCTTCTGATGACTTAAAGCTGTATTATAAATTTAATGAACCACCTCCGCCATTATCTCCTGTCTCAAGCGATTTAGTAAATTCAATAGTCTTAGATAGCTCAGGAAATGCATTACATTCATACATTTCAAATTTCACTGGAAGTTTGAGACAGAATGCAGAAGATGATGTTGACAGCAACATGATATATGAAAAACATAGCTTGTCACCCATCCTTTTTCCTGCGCATGAAGATGTAATAGCTTTAAATTTACAACTATTGACTAGCGCTTCTAGCTATGATGAAGAAAACCCTAATATTATCACTAAACTTATTCCCAAACATTATTTGCTGGAAGGAAGCGCTTCTGAAGGATTAGTGTCAGAAGATCAAAATGATCGAACTCCATATGGCGGAAATGGGATACCCGGTCAAGGAGAATTAAATAACGTTCAAGTAATGCTTTCTCTTTTATATATTTGGGCAAAGTTTTTTGATGAAATTAAATTATTTTTAGATTCATTTAGTGCTTTAAAAACAGTAGATTACGATTTAAACAAAAGCATTCCCAACAACCTTTTGTTCGATATTGCAAAACATTACGGTTTTTTCATACCTCCCCTTTTTACTTCATCAACGATAGAACAGTATGTTTCAACTGAAAATATAGATCCTTTGATAAAAGGAAATGAAAATTTGTCTCTTCAATCGGTTCAGCATGAAATACTAAGAAGAATTTTAATAAACTTGCCATCAGTTGTTCGTTCAAAAGGAACGCAACATAGCATAAAATCTTTTCTTCGTTCAGTAGGAATAGACCCAGATTCTAGCATGCGATTTAGAGAATATGGCGGTTCAAATTATAGAAGCATTCTTTCGTCTAGAGAATCAAAATCTGACGTAACTGGTATTGTTAACTTTTTTACAGGATCTTTTGTTACATCTACATTCCTATCTTCTTCTAGAACTGAAACAGGGTATCCTTATCCAGAAGGAAGCTTTGTAAATAAAAAAGATTATTATCCTCATGGAATATCTACGTCTTTAAATGATGGATTATTCACGTCTGGATCATGGACATTTGAATGTTCTTACAAATATAATTTAAATACCGTCAGGTTGAATTCATTAACACAGTCTTTAGCAAGACTGTGTGTAACAGGTTCCGGAATACAAAATCCAGGATTGACTGCTAACCTTCTAGGATATTATGATGAAACGGCACCAAAAGTATCTTTATTCTTAAGACCAGGAAATGATTTTGACGCTCCAGTTTTAAAAATGTCTTTGGATCTTCCAAAAGACGCAATATTTGGTGGTGACTTATGGAATATTTCTTTCGGATGTAAAAGAAATGATTCATTTGGATCAATCGCAACATCTTCTTATTTTTTGCGGGCTGGGTTACAAAACAATGGAGAAATAAGTCACGTTTTAATGACTTCATCATATTTTTATGAGCTCACAGGATCTTCATCTCCATTAAACTCAAATACATTTAGATCTTTAGATCTTGTTCATAAAACTAATGAATCAGGATCTTTTATTTGTTTAGGAACAAATCAATCTATACCTGCTGGGTCATCAACTTCTTATAGGTTTTTGAATAATACAACAAAAGTTTTTGATGATTCAGCTCGCGAAACTATATTTGATGGTCGAGCAATGAAGCTTAGATTTTGGTCAAAGCCGTTTGAAGAAGATGAATGGATTGAGCACGTAAAAAACTATCAATCTTTAGGTGTTGATGATCCATTAAAAAACTTTAACTATGAAAAAATAGTAACAGGATCTTTTGAAAGACTACGTTTAGATTCTTTGTCAAAACAAGAAGATAAAAAAGCTAACATCAACGGTAATATAACGTTTATAGACTTTAGTGAGAATAAGATGCATCTTTTAGGAAACGGGTTTCCTAATGATTTAAATTGCATAACCCCCGAAATAATTCTATATTCGCATCTTTCTCCTTATTTTGATGAATTGATAACTAATGAAAAAATAAGAGTCAGAGGATATCAAAGTGAAGACTTGATAGACAGAAATCCATGGTCACAAAAAACCCCCGTTTATGAAATCGTTGCATCAGAATCACCAATAGATGATCCAAGATTTTCTATAGATTTTTCTTTAGTAGATGCATTAAATAAAGACATAATAAACATGTTTTCTACATTCGACTCTATGCAAAACTATCTAGGAAAACCAGAACTAATGTTTTCTTTAGATTATCCAGATCTAGAAAAAATAAGAATGGTTTACTTCAATAAACTAAAAAATAAACTTAACTTTAAAGCATTTTTTGAATTTTACAGTTGGTTTGATGCTTCGATAAGTTCTTTTATTGAACAGTTAATTCCAAGAAAAGCAGTCTTTAAAGGAACAAACTTTTTAGTTGAATCTCACATGTTAGAAAGACATAAATTCGAGTATAAGTTTGCAAACAACTATTTTATTTCATCAAATAGCAGAAAAACTCAATTTAATTCGGGTATAGGAAGTTGAATAAATTCATACATAATTTTTATGTCTAAACGAATATTAAATCGAGCTAATCAACTATTAACTCCTAAAAAAAATGAAGCATTTTTCTTCAACTATTTGCCTAAAAAAGATGTTTTATTTTTTGATGATAGTCCTGGTATCGATTTAAATGAAAAAATAAAAAATTCAAATTCTAATCAGTATTTCATCACAGGTTCGATGGATACAAAATTGATAGATGGATTTCGTCAAGGCGTCGAAATAACTCAATACTCACATTTTTATGCTGGAAATTCTATAAGAATTCATGCTGGTGAACCAGGACACGTCATAAGAAAAAATTTATATGGAGTAGACCGGAACTTTTTACGCCAAAACCATTTTCAGGAAACTGAATATTTTAATGCTTTAAAATACATCAATTATGAGCAAACAATAACTTATCCGTTGGTTACTCATGATAGCGATGAAACAGAAAATTATAACTTTAATGGTGTCATAGAACCGTTAACTATCAGAGCTGTTGCAGCCTTATATAGCATAGATGTTCCATTCGAGGCTCATTCAATTAAAGGAATGTTAATGGATGGAAATTCAGATATAACGACAGCATCAAGCAAAATTCTTAATGTTAAATTGAAGGTAGAAAATCATAAAATTCAACCGTGGTTAGATTTAATAGACATGATGGGAACAGCAAAAAAAGTTCCTACTATGGTGTATTTTAATGATGATAAAACTTACATAAATCCTTTTAATGATTCTTCAAATAAGGTACAATTATCAACAAACTTACCTTCAGATATGCTTGATAAAGCTTTAAAATTGATAGGGTCTACAGAAAACTATATTTCTGAAAATGAAATTTCTGCAACATGCGGATGGATGTATGATGATGTTACAACAAAAGGGACTGATTCATTGGCATTCGGAGGCTTAGGTTACTGATGCCATCGCCAAAATCTTTACGATCAGCTCCTTCTAGAACTTTCGAAAGTTATATTTTAACGTTATCAATCAACAATGATTTAGGATTAACTAGAGTTCCTCAAGAAAAATTTTCACAGGTACCCGGACCTCCTGGAACTAGCGGAAATGATGACGATACAAGCGACCCATTGAACATCGGGTTTCCTTTTCAAATTGATGGTACAACATATCATAAATTCATGGTTTCAACTAATGGATGGGTATTGCTTGTAGATCCCACAACTCCAGCTGGAACACCAAATGGTACAATCGTTGCTGATGTAATGGTAAATACATACAGCAATTCAAGAATCAATTCGTTGTTCACAAGAAACCACGCGTTATTTGCTGTTTGGTATGATGATTTATTAAACACATATTCTTCACCACAAAGTTTGGGATTAACTGCACAACAAATAGAATTATACGAAAAAGGGATAAACCAACCTGATAAAAGAGTTAATCCTAGAAAGTATGGAGTTCAATATTTTATTGAAAAAAATTCTTCTCAAGGACAAAGATTAATAATTCGGTGGAATTGTGTATCTGATTATTTAATTCCTAATAGCGTTTTAAACTTTGAATTTGTTTTATACGAAAATGGAAAAATTGAATACAGATATGCTCAAAGAAACTCTATAGGGTCTACAACTGCAAATGAAGATGCAACGATAGGAATCTTCATGCCTGGAGGTACATGGAGATTTAGAGATTTTTCTTATGAATTGGGGTATGAATCTTCTTTAAGAAAGAAGTATTCACTCGGAGGTGCGATTTATAATTCTTCATACTCTGATACAGCAGATGGATACACTGTACCTTATGGTGTTGGATTAAAACCTGAAACTCATTGGCCTGGGCAAACAAACTCCGGTGCAATTTTTACATTTCAGCCTCCTCTTAATAGAAGAAAAATTTTACCGAAACTAGAATTAAAAGATAAGGATTCTAAGATATCTTTACCAACAGTTTCTAGAACTGGTGATTCTTCGAGACCAGGAAATGATAGTTCTATATTTGATGATAGAAAATCTATTAATTATGTCACAAGAAACGACATAAACTATCCAACAACTTTACCAAGATTTTACGCATCAACACTCTTTTCTGAAACAGAAAACCAAAATTTATTTTCTGAAGATATCGTAACAACAGGATCAGTAAACAAATTGTTGGTCCAGGATTTTCTTGAAGATAATTCTAAAAACTATATTTCTCCTTTCACGGAAAATAAACTTTTCGAAAATGATCCAGGATCAGAAGCTGATTCTTTTTTCACTGTCGGATCATCTGTTCGAGACGTAGGAGAAGGATTTACTAGTCCATTAAAATCAAAAACTCAAATTAGATTATCTTACAGGGTAGATCACAAGACTACAATGTTTGGAGCATCGTCTAGCATATACTATTTCAATAACAAAACTGGAAGGTGGCAGTATCCTACGTCTTCATTTAAAACAGGATTTGACATTGCTGATCATTACCAATATCCTTCAAACTATAAAATGACAGAAGTAGATAGAGGATTTAACGCATTTGGATTTTGCGTAGCTTCAGGTTCAAACCAAACGCCTGGCACATCAGGAACTGATGTAACGTTTAATCAGTATCTAAATAGGCAATCAGAAATTGAAATGATGATTAAACGTTATCCAAAGTCTGTTCAGGTAAATCAAGAATATGATGCTGTAAATGATGAAACAATAACCATACCGATTAATCAACCTTTCTTATTAGAAAAAGCCGTAATAGAAATACCCATCGAAGCAGGACCAGGGTGGTTTTATGACAGGACGCAGTGTATCATACCAGGAGCTCCAGGACATCCAGCATACTTGAACTCTGGAGATGGAGCTACGTTCGACATCGGTGGGCCAGGTCTTACATTTGCTCTATACAATCAAATACCTCTAGGAAAAACTAAATATAGAAGAGATCTAATATTAAGTGGAACTGTAACTCATGATGAAGACAATAGCGCAAAAATTGCGTATTTCCAAATGTTATATGGAAGTTCATATTATGGAGGAACAATAATTTCAACACAAGATGTATATCAGGCCTCACCCAGAGGGTTTTTAGCATATGGAACTCCTTCAGGCGTAGTTAAAGGAAATAACTATTTCTTTACCGGAAGCGCAAAATTTAAATGCACTGCAGCAATTTCAAATGGGGTTTTAGTAAGAGATTCTGCGTTTATCGATCAAGATCCTTCTTCTTATCCTACGAATAGAATTTCAGCAACGACTAAAATGTTTAAGTCTCCAACTTTTAAGTTAGATAAGACAGGAAAAATTCAAGACTTCTATAGCACTACATCACCAGCTCTTCCCAGTGAGGAAGGAGAAGGATGTAAGCAAACGGTTCTCATAAACGTTAATAACTTTTCAAGATCAGCAATAGGATTTGAACCCTCAGGAAGATCGATGTTAGGAAAAGAATATATCACTTCGCAATCAAGAAAAAATTCCAATCCTGATGAGTATGACAATCCTTTTTACTTATACAGTGGATCGATTGTAAGTTTAAGTCATGGGTCATCAGGACCTGTTATCGAAGGAGTTCCTGAAGACGTAGAAGTAATTATTCAAGATTTTGCATACAATTATCGCGTAGTGATAATGACGCATGTTATACAAAAACAAAAAGCAAATCCTTCGCCATATCTTTTGTTTCCTAATGATAAGTTAGTGTTGTCAATATCGAAATCAAGGCCATTTTTATTATCAACAGAAGCCCCAGATCCTTATACCATGAATCAAATTCAACATGATATTAAGCTAACTACTGGGAGCATCAATATAACGTTATACGGAAGTTTGATATCTAATGCAAAAGAATTTCACGACACTTTAAATCAACCTCTTTCATCAGATGCAATACATGAAGTTGTAATTGGAGAAACGAAAACATGACCGCTGTTTTAGATCAGTTTGAAGTTGAGTATAAAGAATCTTATATTTCAGGTTCTTATGACCAAGTTGTCATGGGAAGAATGTTCTATACCATTAATAATCGTGGTCAAAAAAAATATGTTTATGGCGAACGAGGCGTAGTTTATGGGTCAGTAGAAAGTTCTGACGCTTCAACCCCTGGAACTAAAATTTTTGACTCAAATAGCTCAGTTTCATATAGGCTTCAACCTTATAAAGAAAAAGCAGGGAATTGTAGAGCTGCAAAACATTCATGTTTTGAAGAAAGAATATATGACACAATTTTACCTAACGTTTTTTCTTGTTTTAAATTAAATGGTGCTCAACCAACCGTATTGTCAGGAACAGATTCTCAAAATCCTGCATTCATTCCTCCGACGACTTCACCAGCTCCTTCAGCGATAGATGAAAAAAATGCTTTTTTAATGTTTAATAACCACACAAAAAACACTTCAAACATTAGGTCGAGGTTAAATCCTATTGTTGATACTACATGGACAAGTTCTTTTCCATTTGAACCAAAATATTCTTCTGTACAAAGAAGCTTAACGCAAAGTTTTAATAGCGTAAAAGCTGCGTACAGAACAATTTTTTCAAGTTCATTGCCTCTTCCTGCAGGACCAAATGTCGCATCGATTCCTTCTCAATTAATGCCGACGATGCCAGGAATTATATTTGGAACGATAGGCCCAGAATCAGACTTTATAGGATCATATTCAAACTCAACATTTTATCCATCTACGTCTATTTATCATAGATGGTTTGCTGACACAAATCTATCAAAAACAAAAATTGTGCGGGGCTTATTAGGGACTAGACCTGTCACTGGATCTATGTCATACAATGATAACATCAAGGTATTATTTGGATTTGGAGACGGTGTGACGATTCATTATGATAATCAATTCACTGATTCAGGAGATCCGACAGGATACCAGCGAAGAGGAGTTAAGAACGCTCCAACATTTAGATCAGTAAAATTTACCGAAATTGATATTATTTTTTTACTTTCGCTCAAAGGCAACTACCCAACGGGAAGCCTGTGGTGCACATCTCCCATAATAAGAGGATGGAAGTACGGAATACATAATGGATTGCCAGACTACACGCATTCGTATTATAGACAAGGAAAGTATGGACAGTTTAGAGACATGCTTGAACAAAGAAAGTATACAACAGTTATTGATGAAAAAAGCAATGCTTTAAACGATGGTGTAGTTACTGTAAAATTTTTAGATCAAGACGAGAATCTAACACAACCGATAAACACGCAATCGCATAATTTAAGTTTATTTGCAACGTCATCGTTACCATATTTCGATCTTGAACAAAGAAATCGTCCTACAAATTCATTGCAGGTAAATAATCTTCAGCTTGTTAATCTAAAATTTGATAAAAATAGAAATTTAATGGTTTGATAAAATGACAGATCTAAACGAAAAAAAAGTAGCTGAATCTACGTTTTTAACAGTAAAAGATAGAATAAGCCAAAATGTTGAATTGATCGTATCACCTTCTAAATTTCAAGTAGGATTATCAAGTTTGCCTGCTGATTTTACTGTGTTTGGAAGAACTTCATTAAGCATAAAAAACTATACGTTTGATAAATCGCATTTAGTACAAATAGAAAGCTATGTAACCATAGCAACGATAATCACACCGATTGATTCTCTTGTTCCAAGACCTTCATATTTGAGTGTAACCCTACCAGGAGATCCTCGTGTGGGGCAAATCGTAATAGTTAAAGATTATTCAGGAATTTGTGGATCGATACCAATCAGAATATTTGATGCTTTTGGTGTAAAAATTGATGGAAGCGATTACCAACAAATTATTACAAACTATGGAAATGTAACATTTTCATGGAATAATGGAACTTGGTTTACAATCAGTTAATCACATCCTCTTCTAACTCTCTTATTACATCTTCATGTGTCTTATTGTCTTGAAACAACTCAGAAAAATCGTATTGATCTTCGCAAAAATCCATCAGTTTTACTGACATTTTGTTTTTCTTATAAGATTTAAACCGCAAATGTTCTCTTAACATCCATCCAAAATGTACTGAAACTAGTGCATCGTCATTATTTAATGACGATTTAGAAATTTTTATTAACCTTACATAGTTCATTCTAGTCGTTGCAAAATCATCAGTAACGTTTTGACAACCATTCCATTCTACTTCTATACACTCATTTTGATCCAAGGTTATTATTTCTATTTCAGAATTAGATTTTAAGTTCTTTATTATGGTTTTGTTTGTTGAAATTGCGGATACTAGATACAACAACTCTGCACTAGAAGCTAAATAAAAAAGTTTTTTTTTAGCTCCTGGTTCGAGCGTTATCTTACATTTCTTCATTTATGTAATTTTATAATCTATTAATGAAAACAGTTAAAACTTATAAGGATTTTAATCCGTAAATAAGCTTGTCTATAACACCAGCTTCATCAGGTCCTAGCGCAATGCAAACTGTTTCTTCTGATTCTTCATCTTTTTTGTTGAAGACTGGATACGCTTCTATTCCTAAAATTTGTGCGCGAAACATTATATCATTTAATTGTTCCTGGTTTGTTACACCTAAAATGTCTTGAGAGAAAGACCCTGTTAGCCACGCAACCTCATCATTGGATAAGCTTACAACCAGTTTTCCTCCTCTGTCTGCTTCATTATTTTCTACAATAAACTTTAATGAAGCTTGAGCAACCTTATTTGCAACTTGCCGTTTGTTAAGATTTAAATCTTTTCTAACAACTATAGCTTGTTTTAATCCAGTCATGTTTACCTCCGCAGAAGACTAAAATTCATAAGAATCTTCGCAAATAATTTGATTTCTTACCTCCTCTAATATCTTTCCAAGTAAATTTTGACCTGCCCCATTCGTCACCCCCCAAAACTTATCATTCCATCTGTTTTCGTTAATCAGATTATACTCATTAGTTAATAGAAGCATGTGTCTTAAAAATGGGTTCTTAAATTTTTCGCTTATCAAAAATCTCATTACGTCTATTTTTATTTCATCCCATCCTTCTCGCAAAACTAAAGATTTTCCCATCTTTTTTGCTTCATAGGGAGTTTTTGCTTTTTTTATCAACTCCCTTGTTTCTAGATTTAAGCTTTTTGAAGCTTGATACGCATGCTCGACTGTAGGATACAATGATGCTTCAAAAGAAACTGTCGACGGATAGAAATTAGAAAGAAACTCAGAATTATTTTTTTTATTAAATCCTATGATACTATTTTGATTATTAAAAATATTTCTATGATGGTCAGGATCATCTATATGATCCTTTACAAGCATATTCCAATATTTCCTAACCAGATTCATGGTTAACACTTATAAATATTCGTTTTTTATTATTACAGGCACAAAATTGGGCAAGTAATGTTTAAAAGTAAATAATTTTACTCTGTAGGATATAATTCTGCATAATACGTAATACAATCTCATGGGTTATCTCCCAAAATGGTCGACGATAAAAATAGGTTAAGAAAAACATACTCATTTTTTAGGCAGCAACCTGTCTATGCATCCGGCGGCGGTGGCGGCGAAGGAGGTACAGGCGGAGGTGATCCGGATGCATCGTACCTTGTTCTATCATTAACATCTTCTTTGTCCAATGAAAGGCTGTTTAATCCTACGACTGGATTAAAAGCGACGGACGGTGGCGCAAACGGAAATTACACGTTATTTATAAATGATAATGTTGTCGCGACGATCAGCGGTTCAACGTTCACGGGGCCGACGAAACACTCATTAGGACTGTCTGGTTCTCTTACAAAGTTAGTAGATGGAACTTCATACCTAATTGCTGGAGCAAACGTAACAATATCTTCCGCATCAAACGGTCCAGTTACAATATCAGCAACCTCAACAGCAGCGTCTCCTGCTGGAAATGATACAGAAATACAGTTTAACAATGCTGGTTCATTCGCCGCATCACAAAACTTAAATTTTAACTCATCAACAAATACAATGTCATTGACAGGGTCTTTTGGGATGAAAGGAAATATCATACCTGATGAAGACACAACATATACACTAGGAACATCTGAAAAAAGATGGGGCCACGTATATACAGGCGATTTACATTTAAGAAATGATCGTGGGGACTGGACGATCATAGAAGAAAAAGATTTTTTGTGCGTTGTCAATAACATCACTGGAAAAAAGTATAAAATGATGTTAGAACCGTTAGACTAAATCGTTAACGAATATTTACAACAGTCTACACTCGACAGGAGTAAATATTCATGGCATTAGTTGGTAATATATCAGGTAGTATTCAATCAAATTCAGTAATCGGTGTATCCGGTTCAGTCATCGTCGCAAATCGTCCACAGGCGTTGTTTCCTTCCTTACCCGGAACGGACACAACCTTCTTTGTTTCAGGTTCTGCAGACGGAACCGGTCGAAGCGTTTTCGGCGGAGATCTAATCTCTTCGGGTTCTTTCAATCTAAAGAGCGGAACAGACGGAACTTCTCAATTCTCAGCTAGCTCGACAGGAATACTTGTCAATACGGCTGCGGGATCCAACACGGTTCAGATCGCTGCATCGACGGGTAACATTACGACCTCAGGAGATATCGCTGTCAACGGAGGAGATATAACAACTACGTCTGCTTCGGCGACTCTTTTCAACTCTAACGCAACCGTGGTAAGCATTGCTGCGGCTGGCACCTCTGTTGCTATCGGTTCTGCAGCCGGCGCAGGTACGACCACGGTCAACAACAATTTGGCCGTCTCTAAGAACGTGACAGTCACCGGCGACCTTACGGTAAACGGGTCAATGACGACCATCAACACCATAAACCTCGAAGTCAAAGATTCCGTCATCGGTTTAGGATTCTCTTCTGGAACAATAGCACTTCCAGCAAATGGAGATAGAGGGTGGATAGGATCAAACCTTACCGCCGGTGCTGATACTCATGTAATGAACAAATGGGACAACACAAATACAGAATTCGTATTTGCTAGAACATCATCTTCAGCAACTGGAAGTTTTGGAATATCTTCATATTCAGACCTCCATACAAACAACATCCAAGCGAATATCGTTTCTGCAAGCCTTGGCTTCAGCGGCTCTCTTACGAAATTGATGGATGGAACTTCATACATGATCGCAGGATCTGGAATATCGATATCTTCTGCGTCAAATGGTGCAGTTACTGTCAGCACTTCAGGAGTTGTAACCGGACCTGGATCATCAACACAATATGCAGTTGCATTATTCAACGACACAACAGGACAGGTTTTAAGAAATTCTTCTCTTACGACCAACGGAGGAACTTCTCTATGGATTGCAGCTGATCTAGGAGTTTCCGGATCAGTTGCATTAGGAGATACAACGTCTAACACTGTTACATTTACGGCAAGAGTCAATTCAGACATCATACCTTCTGGTGATAATGCACAAAACCTAGGTTCACAAACAAATCGTTGGGCAAACGTATACACAGGCGACTTACATCTCAGAAACGATCGCGGAGACTATACCCTCATCGAAGAAGAAGATATGCTCACGATTCGATTCAACAAGACAGGCAAACGCTACAAGTTCCTTCTTGAAGCAGTTCCTCAACTTGATGAAGAACCATCTCTAAAGTTCTAAAATTTCCCTTTAATTAATAAACAAAAATAGAGAGGGTGAATTATGGCTTTAATTGCAAATAATATTTCTGGATCAATTAGCAATTTTTCAAAAATTGGTATAACTGGGAGCGTAGTGTTTGCAAACAGGCCTAATTCATCCTTTCCTACTCTTCCGACAGATACAACATTTTATGTTTCAGGATCGAAAGGACTTACTAGCAATAGAGCGGTGTTTCATGGTGATGTTGTCTTAAGCGGAACGACATACGTTGGAACATCTGAAAATGGAGGATCTTTAGGGGTAATTGGTCACGGTGGCATCATTATGAATCCTTATGGAACTGGTGCAGGTCAGACCAGCGAAATTAGATTTAAAGAGCTTGCTGCAAATGGGGGAAATTATGTGGCGTTAAAAGCCCCAAGCAGTATTGCGGCAAACGTTTCTTTTGTTCTTCCGTCATCTGATGGGTCTGCGAATCATGTCATTAAAACTGACGGAGCAGGAAATCTATCTTTTGCTGCTGCTACGACTCTAGTCACACCAGGCGGGTCTGATACCCAAGTTCAATTTAACGATGGAGGATCTACGTTTGGTGGAGATGCAGGACTAACCTATAACAAAACGACTGATGCTCTTACGATAGCCGGCGATTTAATTGTCAACGGCGGAGATGTTATCACGACGAATGCAGCATCAACAGTAAATTTATTTAACACTAACGCTACAACGCTCAACCTCGCGGGAGCTGCAACTACAGTTGAAATAGGAGCAGCTACAGGAACAACATTTGTAAATAATTCTTTGACCGTAGATGGGAAGTTAACGGTAACCGGCGGTACCACAGCGGTTACAGATGCTGTTCTTGGAAATGCGGCGGTAGGTTCTTTCCCATTTTACGATGGTGGAGCCGGCGCCGGCGTTTATGCGATGTTTGGTCACAAGGACCTAGACCATTCTACTGCAATCACGAATTATGCATTATATCAGGACAACGTAGGAAATACTGTCGTCAATGCATCAAATGATAAAACATTATTCTTGTCAGTGAACAACACTGCGATGGGTTTTATTACCAATAACCTTTTAGGAACAGGAATAGACGCAATATCGTTAACTGGACAATCTTCTACAAAAACGAATATGGCGTTAGGAAATGATACAAGCGATTCATCAACAACTATTTATGCTGGCACGGGAGGAATGTTATTAACCGGTGCAATTGGAACTGCCTACACAATAGGTGGTCAAGGCGGAACAGGAACTATAACCGTTGGTCGATCGATAGATAACAACACTGTAAACATTGCAACTGGAACGACTGCAGCTGGGAAAACACAAACGATAAATGTTGGAAATAATACAGGAACTACAGGAAACACGATAATATCCATAGCTTCTTCATCTTTAGGAACTAAAAAAGTCTATATCGGAAGAAACGGCGGCATAGGATACTTTTTCGGATCAGGAACAGGAAGCGAAGTTTATGTAAACGGAAACATCATAAAAATTGGTGACAACGTTGGTAGTTGGCCGGCAGCCATCACGCTCAGCGGAAGCATAAATTGTATAGGATTAACAACAACGGAGTCTGACTTGTTCGCAGGGTCAGCAGAACTAGGTTCATTTCCAGCATGGACGCCAGATCCTTCAGCGTTCGCAATGTTTGGACACAAAACGTTGTCTCACAGCTCTATAGGAAACTATGCATTGCTTCAAAGTTCTGCCGGCTCGACGGGCGTCAATGCAGCTTCTGGACAAACTTTATACCTTAGAAACAACAACACGGATTTAGCTTCTTTAACTTCAGGAATAACATCGATAACGGGTGCTTCAAACGTTGCAACGACAACGACAATAGGAAACACTGCATCGACGTCAACGACTTCAATATACGCTGGTTCAGGTGGCATAACACTGTCTGGTTCAGGCGGATCCACAGTCATAACAGGTTCATCTACAACATACACAGATGCCACAGTTGGCGCTTGGGAAATTGGTTCTCTACCTGCTACACAGACTGCTTTCCCAAATGCTTACGCATTCATTGGTCACAAAGATCTAAATCACAGTGTTGACGGAAATTATGCTCTTGTGCAAAGCAATGTAGGTGACACGTTCTTAGGCGCCGTTTCAACAAAAGATATTTTCTTCAAAAACGGTACAGACATCGTTGGAACATTAAGCAATGACACGGTGTCTTTTACTGGTAAGACAACGACCGCGACGACAACGACAATTGGGAATACGACAGGTGCTTCATCTACAACAATACAAGCTGGGACTGGTGATATTGTGATGGCGGCTACCGTAAGAAACTCTAGCCAACCATCTTTCCTTGCAACATTAAACGCTGCTCAAAATAATTTTGCAACAAGCACAAACGTAACCGTTTTATTTAATTCGGAAATATACGACAATGCGAATAATTTTGATGTAGTATCATATACTTTTACAGCGCCAGAAACGGGAAAATATCTTTTTAGTGTCGCTATACGTTTAGATAACGTTGATACAGCGGCAGATTATTACACACTATATTTGATAACTTCAAACAGAGATTATAGATTATCTTTGATAGATCCCGGAAATTTTGCAGCAGATCCTGTTTATTGGTATTTAAATGGTTCTGCAATTGCAGACATGGATGCTACCGATACAGCATATGTTGTAATAAGACAACAAGTCGGTACAAGTCAAACTGATATACTTAATGGTACTGCAAATTCATTTTTTAGTGGGTGGTTTTTAGGATAAGGTGAAATTATGAAAATTATTCAAATTGAAATAAGCGATCTAGACGAAAAAATTTTGCAGCATGACCTTTTAAGTGTGCAACAATGGGTTCAAGGAGCTGTTGACGGAAAAATCAATAATGTGAAAAAAAGGTTATTAAAAGAAGCTCAAGAAAAGTTATTTAATGACGCAGAAATTCAATCAATCCCGGCTTCTGAAGAAGGCTGCTTACAACTTTATTTTTCTAGACCATATTACAAAAATAGAGTTGATAGAGAATCAGAGATAAGCATATAGATGTTAAAGTGACAAAGGCAGGAGATATCTCCTGCCTTTGCTTCTTATAAAAATATAAGATTCACTTCTTTTCTGCAGATACCGCCGCTGTAGATGAAGCTGAAGGAGCTGCAGAAACTGCTGCCGTTGCAGTGACAGCGGCTGAGGGAGCAACCTCAACAGGTGCAATTGCTGAAGCAGAAGCATCAGATGCAACAGGATCCTTTCCTGGGCAACCGGCAATGACACAAGCAGCGAGCGAAAGTAATACAAAATTCTTCATTTTTTTCTCCGTTATTTGTAAACAAATGTAATCATCTAGATTACGCGATCATAAATTATACATCACAACATGATTTGTATCCAGAATTTACAATCTATTACAATTCACTTATTTAAATAAGCTTGACCAGCAGCAACGACTTTCTGATCAACATCCCTAGGATCACGTGCACGAATGTAGACAGGGAACCTAACCTTACCATCTTTCGTCAATCCGTCTCCTGTAAGAGGATCAGGTTGACCTTCCATCTCAATGATTCGTCCAATCCATGAATCCGGATCGATGTTGATATCGGCCTTCAATTTGTCAGTAAATCCACCGGCCACCCGGGTCACCACACCATTCGGCATGACGACCTCAAAGCCGCCCCACAGGCCCTCACGCTTGGAGCCTCTCCGGCCCTCGTAGTGACCCACGATAACTCCTTCGTAAGTGGCGATAGGTTTCATCTTTCTAATATTAGAAGACCTTTTAAAGAGGTACGGAGCCACCAGATCCTTCACCATGATGCCCTCGTAGCCGGCATCTGTGTCGTGGAGGTACGCGGCGAGGAGTTCCTCCTGGTCGTTGACGAGTCGACCCTGGACCTGGACCACGGCCGGGGCTCCGACCTGTGATACTAATTCCTTGGCGAGTTCCAACCTGTCCTCGAGGCCGAGGTGGCTCCCCCGGCCGCGCCAGTCCTCGAACGGCAAGGCATCGAAGACGTGAAAGACCATTTTCGAGTCGTCCTTACCTTTCTTATGAGACATGACTACCGAAGCAGAATCATTCCACGTTTCACCCATGACCTCACCATCGAGGATGAACTCGTCCCACGGAGCAGATTCGAGGAGAGACTTGATCCGGGGTAGGGTCTCGAGGACAGTACCGTTACGGGTGAACATCGTCACCTCTCCGTAATGTTTCACAGCCACGCACCGAAGACCATCGAGCTTCGGTTCGACCCACGTCGGGTACATCACTGGTTCGCAGACGATGATTCCCTTACCTTCCTCGTACCGAGTTTCTAGGGTCTCGGCTAGTTGAACCGAGAATCCAACAATTGCACCGGGCCACACCTTGTTGACAGTGGTTGACTGGACACCACACCGGAGGTTCTTGAGGAGGATCCTCTGACACCACTTCTGCTGTGGGCCAGTCATGTCCGCGAAGAGCCGGATAACGAGGTCCTTGGCGGCATTACCGGTCACTTTGCGTGTGGACAACTTTTCATAGATGTCCTCAAGAAAATGTTCTAGAACAAGATCGTCTGCATCGCAGGACTCGGCCTTGGGCATCTTGAACTTGTTGACGTAATAGTTAATGTACGGATCGCCGACGGCCACGAAGACCTTCTTGAGGAGGTCATTGCTAACATGAGAATCAAGAAGTTCCTCTTTAAAGAGACGAGAATTATTGGATTCTAGCTGCTCGAGAATGTCAACTACAGATGTCATAAAAAGATCTTACTACAAAATGATCAGAGATTGCACTCTTATCACCCCCAGTAATCTTTTTTAAACTCTAGTTTCATTTCTTCAACGATAGAAGAAATTTTCTCTATCGCTTCTTTAATAACCGGTGCATCAGTTCCTGGGTCGTCTAACTTAAGAGCTTTAATTGATTTCGCAATATCACTCAAAACGCCGGCGTTTTCGATAGTTTTCATAGCACGTTTTCGTTTTTCTATCGACCAAGGGTCTTGATTCTTTTTAGAATTTTTTACGTCTTCTGAATGTTCAACAGAAGTTTTAGGTTTTTTCTGTTCAAAATCGTAAATAACAACTCTTTTCATGTTCCTCCCCCCAAATACTTAAATTTTTGCTTCCTGCTTCTTTATTTGTTTTCTTTGCTTTTTAGACATTTGTTTTCCTGAAACTGCAACAGCTTCTTTTAAAATGATAGACACAGATCCATCTTCAGTTTCCGATGTTACTGAAATTTGTGGTTGAAAATCTTCGAAAGAATCTCCTACAACTTCAGGTTCCCCCGTGTTTTCATGTAAAACTGCGGGAGGAGGAATCACAACGACACCTGCAGCAGGATTTGAGATGTACTTTTCGATGCATTGGAAAAATGAATTTTGATCCGGCGTTAAAACGCCTAATCTCTTACAAATTCTATCCAAACTTTCGTACGTCGTAATTCCTCTTTCTTTCAGAAAGATGTTCAACGTCGTTTTTCTTCTTCGCAAAAGATCTTCTAGCTTAATCTGGGATTTTTTTTGATATTTTGTTGCCTTCATTTCAATACTTCCTTGCACACTCAATGTCTTGAAGAAGTTCAGCAATCCCGCTTTGGAACATAGGCGATCGAGCAATTGAATCTAATGAAGAACTAGGCACTTCAATTCCATATTGATCAACAACTGCTTCAGCAAACTTTCGCATAACGCGCAAAACGTAGTTCCTCGCGGAAGAGTGATTCATTCTATACCCAATCTCCGTCATTGTATCTGCAATATCTCTATAATTTACACCATCATCGACGGTTGCATACCCAGATTCAAACTTTTTTCCTTTTTTCATCATTTCAAATCTTCTCCTCTATCCGGAAACAATCGAATCACCGGTGCTGCCATCCTCGGCGAAAATTGTGCGGTCTGAATCTCTCGCAACCTGGTGTTCAGGTCATTTTCAATTTGAGACATTTGTTTGTCTTGCAAATCCGCACGCTCACGCTCTTCAATCTTCAATCCAAGAATAGCTCTCTTTAATAAAAAATATTGAAAAAAATTAAAAAATAATTGTAATGCCGTTATACCCAAAATAATTTTTAAAATCATTTTAGCCCATGTCCTGATTGAATCATGCTAACATCTTCTTCTGTAATGTTGTATGATGGATCATCCAAAACGTCATCGACTAGCCCGAATCTAAGCCTCAAAATCGCAGCTTCTTTCGGTGTCAATTGTTCAAGCACTGATCTAGCCACTTGAATAAGTTGCTGCGATGAAATCATCTCAAGAGGAGAAATGTTCTTGTCATCGACCAACTTGGTTTCAAGCGTTTCAGCGCCAGATTCTAGTGACAACGGTTGGTCAAGCGATATAACGTTTTTTCCTACGAAATTTGTTGCGTTAAAGACTGCGTCTGAAGTTCCTGTCATCTCTTTAAGTTCATCGACTGACGGATCACATCCCATTATCTGTCGATACTCTGCGGCTGCTGCTGCAAGCTTCTTCTGCGCAGTGACAGCATGCGCAGACATTCTAATAATTCGTTTGCGCTTTAGAATATACTGACCGATTGCTTGCTTCACCCACCATGTCGCATATGTTGAAAAACGAAATCCTTTCGTCCAATCAAACTTTTCTATAGATTTCATCAATCCAAGGTTTCCCTCTTGAATAAGATCTTCAAGCGGGATGTTATAACCCTTGTACTGTTTCGTAATGTATACGACAAGCCTTAAATTTGATTCAATAAGCTTTTTCTTCGCTTTTACAGCAATGTCTCCTCCGATTTGATACTGTTTGAATAACTCAACCATCTCTTCATGGGAAAGTTGCGGATACCGCTTTAAGGAAGTCAAATAATTTGACATTCCATTTTTTTCTTCATCCAAAATTGACCTCTTCTTCAATTTTGAACCGGTCTTTTGAAGAGGCTTTTGAATCTCCATTTCAAATAACCTCGTCTGAAGGACTCGGATTCTTGCTTACCCATTCAGAATGAGCAGTTCGACGTGTTGAACGCATCTGCATCTCTCGCTGAACATAACACATCTCAACCTCCCAAGGATACGGATTAAGATTCATCTTTGATACACGATTGATAGAGTTAAACAAGGATCGGCCAAGCGTGTGAAGATCATCATCATCCATGGATACAATCATTTCATTTTCAATCTTGCGTGGATATTGAACAGGAGATTCATATGAATAATCCCCTCCATCCATCACCTCAACTTCTTCCATCATCTCAACTTCTTCCATCATCTCAACATCATTCTTCTTGTTTTTCTTGTTCTTCTTAGCCATGTTTTTTTGCCTTTCGGTCTCCTTTTATGTTATATCAAACAACCAAATCAGTTTGCCCAGCGCAAAGTAAACATTAACACAACGGAATGTCAAACTTTTTAGACATTTCAAAAACAGCAACGTTCTTTTTCTTCGCCTCAACCTCAACGTCGATCTTCTTGTCTCGTAAAAACTTCAATTGACAATCTGGAACGTAGTGAATCATGTCGCTGTGTTTCCTACGATCGATAAAATTTCCATTCATCAAGTGAGGTTCTGTGTTGCTGATGTGCTGAAGCGGATTCACACCTGTTGGCCATGTTTCCATTGTTGCCAACATTGCTTCTTCCATTGACAACGAATCATCGTTAAAAATGTGATGGTGCGTATCAAATACTATAGGCACACCGGTCCTCTTATGTACATCTAAAAGATTCATAACAGAGTATGCAGTTTCATCGTTCTCTAACGTCAATCTACATCGAACGTTGTCAGGCAACTCGTCAATTCGACGACACAATTGATCACTTCGGTCAGACTTTCCACCATGAACGTTGATAGCATACTTACAGCTGCTGTCAAGACCCATAACATCGAACATCCATGCATGAATCTCCAGTTCCGTGAATGCTTTCTTTACAACATTTTCAGAATCAGAAGACAATACACAAAACTGTCCAGGATGCGTCGTCACACGCATATTAAATTCTTTGATGATACGACCGGCACGGTCGAGAAGGCTCGAGAGCTTTTCATTTTCGCACCACAACGAAGGATCAACTTGATCAGCCAACGGAAACATTGCTGAAGAAATACGAAACAACCGAACACCAGATTTTGCGATTCTAGGAAGCATTTTTACCAAAGCTTCAACATTGTGTTCATAAGTTCCAGAGATCTGCTCTGAAACATACTTTCCTGTTCGATACCTACCCAGCTGCAATGTCCTTTCATCCATCGCATTGTAAGTTTCAACACGACCAGTTCGAGGAATCGTCCGCTGGTCAAGCCAATGACAACAAATACCTAATGACATAGATTATAGTCTACAATCAACCACTCTTACTTTGCACATCCATCAACAAACTTTTTACGTAATCGATCAATATCATCCAACTTTTACTGCAACGATGTTCACACCAGGAAGATCTTGCCTCAATGCTCGAACAGCCATGATGTTCTTCACAGCATCGTCATAAAAATAAACTCTTTTTATCTTTCTAGACAAAACTTCATTCTCTATCACTTCTGCCTTTGCCTGTGGATTACTAGTACCTACAGTGAATATCCGGATCTCAGGAATCCCTTGATCACGAAGAAATTCTCGTACAGGAACTTGGTTACCACGCGCTGTCAAAATAAAAACGTTCTCAGGTCCTACGTCTCTGATTGCAATCTTCAACTTCAATAAAGTGTTGTTGACAGGTTTTGGATCAATCAATCCTTCAAAGTCAGAAAAATCAAAAACATCACCTTCTGCAGGCGAATACATTGCATACTGTCTAGGCGTCAAAGAAAACGTCTCCCCATCAGAGGCAGTAACGTGTATCATAGATCCTGTCTTCACTATCGTGTCATCAAAATCGAAAACGTGTATTTCTTCTGCATGCCGAAAGGTTTTATTCATAACGATTAAATCCGATTTATCTAACAATAGGAACACATCCAGCAGTTAACTTAACGTTCTCAGAACTAGACTTCACTGACTTACACGTCTCAGGACACAAGATAACATAGTTTCCCTCTGTGTCAATATAATACTCATCAACAGCAGTGGAACAAGCGCTCTCATTTTTTACGCTAGTAAAATAGCTAGGATCGACTCCAACGTTTTCAACCCTCAACTTCACGGTCGACACATCAACAGGTCCTTCAACACCGTCGGAAGGAATCTCAATCATGCACAACGATGTCGTTATCGAATCTATTGAATTAGCTATACTCTCAAAAACGACGTCAAACTTCTCTGCGTTGCAAACAGGAAATCTCAATCCTCCGGTCAACCTACTCAAAGCTTGATACCCGTGCCCTGCGGTCACAGCAGTCGAACATGCATTGCTTACAATTTCCTCCGACGGTGTGAACGGATCATCAGGTTTTCCATTCTCATCAATAGGTAACCCAAAATCCTCATCAACAGCACCAGGCTTTTCTTTCAATCCAACGATGCTGTAAAAAACATAATTCCTGTTCTCGGAAGTACCAAACTGCTCAGGGACAAGTTTCGTCAACAACTTATCAAACTCTATAGAAAATATCTGACCTCCTAAAGATGACTGAAAATCATTCAATATCTTCTTCTTCGACAAGTCATTCTCGTCAGGATACCACCAACACCCAGGAGCATCATCGGTCACTTCTATGATGACTTTAAACGCAGACGTACGCAACCATTTGATCCACCCATCCGGAGCAAGACCAAAATCATCAATATACTCATTCTTGTTAAACAACGAATTCAATATGATACAAGGAGAATCATTGCTTTGAACATCATAACTGTAATGATAAAATTTTCCCGACCTATTTCCAGGAGGATCGCCACCAATCGTCTCACACCCTCCAACAGGAATCATACTCAACGGAGATTCAATACACGTCGTTCCATAATACGCCCCCGGAGGACCATGCTTCACCAACATAATCACGCGATAATCCAACCCTGCCTTGACCATCACGTCAGCAAAATGCTTGTTAATGTTGTTCCTTATCGCTTCAATCTCTTCTACCATTGACCCAGAATTATCAATGACAAAAATGATGTCGACTGGACGGATAGATGAAACTTTCGTGTTCACGGATTCTACACATACAGGAGAATCATCATCCGAAACATCATGCATGTTCATCCCAGGATCACCACCACCAACGTCGAGCATCGACGCGGCGGCAGCGCACGCCCCCAACGCGGTCGCAAATCCAATGCCAATCAATCCACTTCTTCTAAGCTCATGTGAAGATCGTTTCATACGCACCCATGAATAATTATATCACATATGATCTTAGAAAAAAAGATTATAAATGTTTATGCAATAATCATCAATACATTTATCTAGAATTTTTGTTGACCAACACTTCATATGCAGATGTCAAGATATGATCAGGCAACCTAGGAACAAGCATCGATCGTTCTAACAACGATATCGAATCAACATGGGGTTCGGTTCCGGTCGCGACGAGCGCTCCTGCCTCACCCCTTATCACACCAACCACACGATTCACATCCACAACAGTTCCATCATCCAACTTCGCCCCACGAGCGACCCACTGCCACAACAATGCACGACTTATCTCTGCAGTCGCTGCATCCTCCATCTTACCATTCATCGCAACACACCCGTTTCCTCGCAACCACCCATCAATGTACACCAATGCAGTGCGCACGGCGCTCCTCAATCCACCCTCAGTTCGATGCCCCACAATCGGCTCGGTCACAAGAGATAAATTCAATGCCTCACCCCCAGGCATCGCCCATCGCTGCTCAACATTACCCTCAAGCTCTCTATCAAAAACATCAAGCGCCACCCCGACGAGATCAGGATGAGCAACCCACGTTCCGTCGTGCCCCATCGAAGCTTCTCTTGCCTTGTCACGACTCACGGCGGAGAGAGCAGCTGCAGCCAATCCTGAATCTCGTCGCGACGGCACGTCTGCAGCCATCCCACCGATCGCATGTGCCCCTCGTCGATGGGCGATTCGAACGATCCACCGAGCATACTCTTCCAATGCAGGTTGGGTCATCGTCATGTCTGACCGGTCCGGTAACACGTAACGCTCGTCGGCATGCATGTGACAAATCAGCGACAACATGTAATCCCATCGACCAACGTTCAATCCCGTGATTCGATCACGCAATGCCCACATGATCGATTCTGCACGAATCAACGCCGGCAACGTCTCAATCAGAACAGTCACCCTGACAGACCATTCATGAATGCCCAGCTTCCTCTCAATCCATGATAGAACTCTACCCCAGAACCTTGCATCTCTTTCTGTCTGCGTCTTCGGAAGGTACAGGTACGGAGCTGAACCTCTGGACAACAGTTCCTTTGCATTCCACCACAAGAACAATCCGGTATCAACCAATGCAGCCGGGGCTGGTCGACCATCGACGATCCAATGGCACTCGAATAGATGAAGTCCCCGCGGTCTGTAATGCAACGTTGCAATTCGATCGTTCAACTTCTTTTCCACACCACCGACCATTGCAGTGAGACTTCGCCGAGAAATTCCGGTCAACGTGGATTGTGTGCGCAACACGTTCTCCCACGTTGGCGACAACGAATCTTCACCATCAACCATGTATCCGGATGCTCCACTGTTCAATGCAGTCAATGCCATCTTCGGATCAACGGCCGGCCCCGTGATCTCTACTCGCCGATCAATCAGATCTGCCGGCACCGGCCTGATCTTCCATAGGTGGTTCGTCATCACATGCGGAACCGGCATTTCAACATAAGCCTGAATCCCCGACGGATTGTTCTTCATGTCTTCTCTGAATGCCAACAGATCGTCGTGCTCATCACGAAAGCTACGAACGAGGTCGTCGACAAACTCTGTCGACCATGGGTCAATAATTCCGTTATAAGGTATCATTGTTTCAAATATATACTGAATGTCGTATTGTTTATAAAGAACATCATCATTCGAAATTATACTCGAATTCTTGCTTCTCTTGAACACCACTCGAGACGTATGGACAATGTCGACATCGAGCATTACAACAATAACCTCGCCGCTCCAAGTACTCTTTCGTCAAGACCACCTTTCCTGTTTCAGGATCGATGTAGTAATCTTCGCTCCTCAGTATCATGTTGATACATATTCACCATCGCTCAGGAGAACGACCGATTTCATCTCAAAATTTTCCCGAGATTCTCGAGAGCCGACAACTGATTCAGGAAACTGCGACGCTCCCAGGATCGATATCGAGCCCATCTGCTGAATCTGAATCAGGAGGAACGTCGGTGTCATCGTCATCAGGCGCCATGTCTGTGTCTGCAACAGGATCGATCACCATACCAGGATCAACGATGACACGGAAGCGTTTCATCACTCGACCAACTTCGTAACGAACTGCTCGGCGTACCTCGTCACGAATCAATCTCTTTATGTTCTGCTGCTTCATGATGTAAATATGGTCATCAAACAAGGTTTGTGCAAGTCCAAGAAACGATGATGGGCCCTTTAGGACCCATCCATCAATCAACGATCATTAATAAATTTACGTACCTAATCCTGCTGATCTCTTCCTTGATGACGCTGTGTAGTTGCTTACTCGTGATCTTCATGCTTCTTTATTCCTGCATTCGTTACGTCACTTAACGCCAATTAGACTACCAACGTTAACGGCCTCGAGGAAATCCGATGAAGTGCTTACCGCGGACAAGCGTCGCCATATGCACTGACAAATTAGTCAGCTCTACCAATAATTCTTCCGCTTGAGTCTCTCGGATAAACTTGGCGAGCCATCGCAGCATTCTGCTTCATTCTTTCAGTTTCTTCACCAAACTCCTTGTTGAGTTCCACAACTTTACCCACGTCCTCAAATGAAGAAACCTCCACTCCAAACATCGGCAATCTTTTTGGATGCGCGACAAGGTAAACAAGCTGTTCCGCGAGCGCAAGAGCCTTAGCATCAAGGCCTTCTTCTTTTTTCTCTCTTACATATGCGGTAAAACTTCCTGAAAGAGCCGGATCCCAATTCTGCAGTAAATCTTCAAATACTTCGTTGAAGCCAGCAATTTGCTTTGCTCTTTCGTAGACTGATACCAAGTCTCCGTACATGAGATACGGGCTCTTTAAGCCATTGCTGAGTACATCCTCTAGAGCTTCAGGATCTTCAGGAAGTTGAATTTTAAGACCTTCCATTAAAGTTCTAGAAATCTCTTCTTTGATGATCCTACGAAGCTGTGATAGTTTTATTTTCACGATAAACGCTCCATCGCCGCAAGGACCCTTTGGAAATCCTGATCTTTCCATCCAAGGTAGAATTGATCACCAGCGCCGCCGCCGGATCCACCATATGCCATGTCTTCGAACTCTGGTTGCGCCATCTCCCACCCGCGCGGATTGTTCTTATATCTCTCAATGACCTCTAAAGCAGTAGGTACATGTGCAGACTCGAGAAGGGACTTTGAAACTTCTTCCTTGATAATCTGGCGTAGTTGCGATGCTGTGATCTTCATGCTTTTTTGCTCCCCAATAGGATTAAATATTACTGATATATTGTTTTATTGTTTTATATTCAAAAATTTTCCCGAGAATTCTCGAGAGGACGCCTCAGAGATGGTACATGGTCGCTCAGGAAATGCGGTCGTTTCGACTCAGAAATTTCTCGAGATTTGCGTGAGGGTATAGCGCCCCCAGAGGCCTAGAAAGGCCCCACACAAGTTGCTCTCCGGGGGGCGGGGCCCCGGCCTGTTTTAAGGGGCCCGAAAGGGGGCCTTTTAGGGGCCCTTGTGGTGCTGTTTTAGTGGGGGCCCGGGCTAGGCATTTGAGCGGTGGCAGCGGGCCCCTCTAGAGGGCCTGATGTGTTCTGTATCTTTAGTGAGGTTGAGGACACCGTGTTCGCCGTCGCTGATTGTGTAGACGACCTTGGTGACGCCGGCGGAGCGGAGTCGTTTTTGGCAGGTGTGGCAGGGGCGTGCCATACCGAGTGAGCCGTCGTGGCGGATGCGGGCGACCCATACGGTGGAGCCGGGAGTTAGTTTGTGGCAGAGGCGAGCTTCGGCATGGACTTCGGGGCAGGGGAATGGAGAAGGTCCGTTCGTAGAAGATACGAGTGCGCCGTCGTTGCGGAGGCCGATCGCGCCGAGGCGGAAGGATCTGCGGTCGTCTTTTCGTAGGGCTGTGCCTGCGGCCATGGCCAGCATTGCGTCGTCCGAGAAGGAGGGCATGGTGTTACAGGGAGAATTCGTTGATGGCTGCGTTGCCGGTGTATGCGACGATGAGGCCGACGGGGACCGAAGTGATCCAGAAGCAGGTCTTCCAAGCCTCAAGGGAGAAGGGGCAGAAGTTGAAGAGCCATCCGATGAAGAAGAGCCATGTGCAGCACCAGAGCGTCCATACCGGGAAGGCGATGAAGGCGAAGGCTGCCCGGGCGAGGTTGGGAAAGAAGACGATGAGGCCGAGTGAGAGGAGCAGTGCCCAGAGTCCGTCCGTGATGAAGAAGAATGCGCCGATGAGGAGCCAAGCGATCATGGTGTGTGTCCTGGGGTGGGTGTGGGTTGAGGGTCAGTAGAATATGGCCAGAGCGAGGAAGATGAAGCCGAGGAAGGGGTTTCCGTTCATGCCGATGTAGATGCCGTAGGAGCCGAGGAGGAGTTTGCTGACCGGGCGGATGAGCGACGTTGTTTCCATGGATCGATCTTATCTTGTTTCCGTGAGGCGTTGCACCTAGTTATGGTCATGCGCGGATTGAGATCTGTTGTGAGTTGGCGTACGTTCGTGACAGGGATTGTCGTCGGGTACGTGGCCGCTTGGGGGATTCACCGAGCTGTGATGTTCCGTACGGCGGATGGTGAGTGGGTAGAGGAGACCGTGCCTGTGCTTACTCCGTCTTGGGGTCGTCCGTAGGGGTGTTGCGTTCCTGTGACAGCTTCTTTGTGGTCACGACGGCAAGGCCGGCTCGAAGCCCGATCAGTTCTGCTCTGATGCGGATGAAGCATCGACGAATCGGGCCGGTGATGGTGTAGAAGATTGAGAGTGGAAGAGAGACGAATAAGGAAGTCAAGAGTTTTAGCATTGTCTTACCTATCAGCCGAAGGAGTAGGAGCCCTTCTCGTAGAGGCCGCCTTGGCCGATGCCGAGGATGAAGGTCTTGCCGGAGCAGCCGAAGCGGTTCTTCTGGATCTCGAAGAGGCGCTCACCGTACGTCTCGGAGTTCTTCTGTTCATCGATGAAGAGGTGGCCATGGGCGTCGATGGCG
>Ga0194133_10001440_pt1 | contig 41182 bp, 41 predicted proteins | sample TA2KigOf40mmetaG_FD_155448 | JGI IMG/M metagenome (GOLD analysis project Ga0194133, IMG submission 155448) | Freshwater microbial communities from Lake Tanganyika, Tanzania - TA2015055 Kigoma Offshore 40m | ecosystem: Environmental > Aquatic > Freshwater > Lake | place: Tanzania: Lake...
GCTGAAAGCATCTAAGCGAGAAACTCACCTCAAAACTAGTTCTTCCTATAGAGCCGTCGTAGACTACGACGTTGATAGGACGGGTGTGGAAGCGTGGTAACACGTTAAGCTTACCGTTACTAATAGCTCAATTGGCTTGATTTATGCACTGAAAAAACTTTTATTGATACAAATTACAAAGATAGAGTTTCCTTAAATTTTTATTTTTACAAAAAAAAAATTTTTCTCATTCACTTATTCTACACAAAACATAGTGGCGTTAAATATTTTAATTTTAATTAATTATTTTAACTTTATAATCTTGCACATTAGAAAATAAAACTTATGAAATTAAATAAAAATCTAATAAAATTTAACTATAAAAAAATTTTTTTTAAAGTTATTAATAGCAATTTTGGGGTAATAGATGTTAAAAATTTGTTAAAACTTAAAACTGAATTAGAATTATTTAATTTTTATTTAAAGTATAAAAAAAATTACAAGTCATTTGGTGATATAGGTGCAAATGTCGGAATTCATTCCCTTTTTGCCTCTAGAGTATTTAAGAAAGTTTATTCTTATGAACCTTTAGATAACCATTATGATTTATTAAAAAAAAATTTACAAATTAATAAATTCAAGAATATTAGGATTTTTAAAAAAGCGATTTCAATAAATAATAAAAATCAAATAATTAATATCCTCACAAAAAATACTACTGCAGCTCATTTAACAATTGCTAGTAGAAGCAAATATGGAATAATACTAAAACAGATTGTTAGGTGTGATTCAATAAATAAAATTAATAAAAAAGTTGATCTTATGAAACTTGATGTAGAAGGACTAGAGTCTAAATTAATTAAAAAGATTAATTTTAATGAGAGATTTAGTGATTTAATTTTAGAGGTGCATAATCGACAAAATAGCAAAGATATTTTTAAAACTTTATCCAAATACGATCATTTAGCATACTATAAATTAAAAAATTCAAAATTAAACAAAATTAAAAAGTATGCCGATATGCCCATCTCAACAAAGCATGGATCTCTATTTATAACCAAATCTTATTTTAAAGTTTAGGGTGAATTCAAAATTAATTAAATTTTCTTAATATCAATGAAACTTGTTATTTTAGCTGGAGGTCTTGGTACAAGAATTTCAGAGGAAACAGACTTAATTCCAAAACCAATGGTTAAAATTGGTAATAAACCTATCATCTGGCATATAATGAAATATTATTCATTTTTTGGTATTTCAGAATTTATAATTTGTGGCGGATATAAAATTAATATTATCAAAAATTATTTTAAAAATTTTAAGGATAATTCTTTTAAAAGTGTTAAAATTATAAATACCGGCAAGAATAGCAACACTGGTGAAAGAGTAAGAAGAATAAAAAATTATGTTGGAAAAACTTTTTTTCTTACCTACGGGGATGGGCTAAGCAATGTTAATATAAGCAAGCTACTAAAGTTTCACCAAAATAAAAATTCTATAGTCAGTTTAGTAGCGGTGAAGCCAATACCTCATTTTGGAAAATTAATCTTAAAAGGAGACACAGTCATTAAATTTTCTGAAAAAGACCCAAAAAAAGAAAATTGGATAAATGGAGGTTTTTTCGTATGTGATAATTCAATATTTAAATTCTTAAATAATTCTAATTGTATTTTAGAGTCTTACGCTTTAGATCGCTTGTCCAAACAAAAAAAATTGTCAGCATACAAACATAATGGCTTTTGGTATTGCATGGATACTCTAAGAGACAAAAGATATTTAAATTTTTTATGGAAAAGTAAAAAAGCGCCCTGGAAAATGAAAAATGACAAATAATATCAGAAATCTAAAAAAATTTTGGAAAAATAAAAGGGTCTTTCTAACTGGTCACACTGGGTTTAAGGGTAGCTGGTTTTCACTTATGCTAAACTTACTTGGAGCTAAAGTTTACGGTTATTCTTTGAAACCAAACAATAAACTAAATCTATACAATTTATTTAAATTAAAAAATAATATTAAATCTTCAGTTATTGGCGATATAAGAGATTATAACAAACTGAAACAATCTTTACTTAAAGCAGCACCAGATTTTGTTGTGCATATGGCAGCACAACCTTTGGTATTAGATTCCTACGATTTACCAAAATACACATATGAAGTTAACACAATTGGAACTTTAAATATATTAAATATTATTCTTGAAACAAATATCTTAAAACATAATTTGATTATCACAACTGACAAGGTCTATGACAATAATAATAAAAATATTTATCATAAAGAGATTGATAAATTGGGAGGCAATGATCCTTACAGCAGCTCAAAGGCATGTGCCGAGCTAGTAACCCAGGCATATAATAAATCTTTTTTTAAAAAAAAAAATATATTTACAGTTACGGCAAGAGCTGGAAATATTATAGGCGGAGGAGATTTTTCTAAAAATAGACTATTCCCAGATTATTTTCGAAGTCTCTCTGGAGATAAAAAAATGACTCTAAGAAACCCAAAATCTATTAGGCCTTGGCAGTATGTTTTAGATCCGCTGTACGGATATCTCTTAATACTTATGAGAATACATAATAAAAAAAATTTTGTAAAAGAACCTTATTTTAATTTTGGACCAAAAAAAATTAACAATGTTAAAGTTGAATATGCCATAGATCTAATCAATAGAGAATTTAAAAATTCTGTTAAGATTATTAAAAAAAAAATAAAAAATAAAAAATATGAAACTCAAGTCTTGATGTTAAACTCAAACAAATCAAAAAAAATTTTAAAATGGGAGTCTAAAATCAATATTCAAAACTCAATAAAATTTATTGCAAATTGGTATAAACATTTTCTTTCAAATAAAGACATTTTAAAATTTTCAAAAAAACAAATTACGACATATTTGGATAAATTTTGATTAGTTTATTGAAGAATTAATTATTATGAAATTAAACAACGAGGATCTTGAACATGTAATTTCTTATGCAAAACAAGATATTTTATTACTCAAAAAATCAAATATTTTTATTTCTGGAGGAACAGGATATATTGGTAAGTGGTTATTAGAAAGTTTATTATACTTTAATGAGAAATTTAATTTAAAATTAAGAATTATCATATTAAGCCGTAACCCAAGAAAGTTTGCTAAAAATTTCCCAAGCATATGCTCCAATAAAGTTATTTCAATTATAAAGGGTGATATTCGTAATTTTAAATTTCCTAATGAAAAGATTGATTATGTTATTCATGCGGCAACAGATGTTGTTAATGCTGTACCATTATTAAAAACTTTCGATGTAATGACTAGAGGAACAAAACATTTATTAGATTTTTGTAAGATAAAAAAAGTAAAAGATGTATTAATTCTAAGTTCTGGCGCTATATACGGTAATATTTCTAAAAGTATTAAATCAATTTCTGAAGAATACGAGGGTTGTCCAGAACTCAATGATCCAAATTCAGCATATGGTCTAGGTAAAATCATTTCTGAATGGATGGGAAATTTTTATTCTCAAAATTATTTTTTTCGCTGCAAGCACGCAAGAATTTTTGCACAAATTGGTCCCTATATTTCACTTGATAAACAATTTGTTGTAGGTAATTTAATTTCAAATTTGATTAAAAGAGAAGAATTAATTATCAAAAGTGATGGCAAGGTTAAAAGATCTTATATGTATGGATCAGACTTAGTTATATGGCTTTTAGCAATTTTATTAAGAGGAAAAAATCGCAGGGCATATAATGTTGGATCAGATCAACCTATATCAATCAAAAGTCTTGCTAAAAAAATAGCAAATATGAATAATTACCCAACAAAAAAAATAAAAATTTTAGGTAAATTTAATTCTGCCTTTGAAAATCGTAGCTATATTCCTGACATAACAAGAGCAAAGAGAGAATTAAATTTAAAATTAACAATACCTCTTGAAACTTCACTTAAAAAGACAATTGAATGGTTTGAGAAAAATAATCATTTGAAATGAACTCAATTCAATTTGCAAAAAAAATAAGACTAATATCTTTAGAATTGTGTTATTTGAAAAAAACTTCTCATATCGGTGGAGCTTTTTCTGTTGCTGATATTTTAGCAGTTCTATACAATGAAATTTTAACCATTAATTCGGATAAAGCTAAAAATTATAAAAGGGATAGATTTTTTTTTAGCAAGGGTCATGCTAGTGTAGCATTGTATGCTGCACTGTGTTTGAAAAATTTTTTTACAAAAAAAACTTTATTAAAAGATTTTACTGCTAATGGAAAATATTTTACATCACATGTTAACCACTTGGTTCCTGGTGTTGAATTATCAACTGGTAGTTTAGGTCATGCACTTGGTGTTGCTTGCGGAGTAGCTTTGGCAGAAAAAATAAAAGGCATTGGATACTTTACTTACGTTATATTAAGTGATGGTGAATTAAACGAAGGTTCAAATTGGGAGTCTATCATGTTTGCTGCACAAAATAATTTGGATAAATTGCTAATTGTTATTGATTACAATAAAATCCAAAGTTTCGGAAATACAAAAGATATTATAGATCTTGATCCATTAAAAAAAAAATTTTTAGCTTTTAACTGGGAAGTAGATGAGGTCTCAGGGCATAATACAGTTGAACTAAAAAAAATATTTTTGTCGGCAAAAAAATCAAAATCTAAAAAACCAAAATGCATTATTGCAAATACAATAAAAGGTAAGGGTGTAAAATTTATGGAAAATGAATTAGCGTGGCACTATAAATCACCAGATGAAATAGAATATCAAGAAGCTAAAAATGAATTAATGAAAAAATAAAATGCGTAATATTTTCATTAATACACTTTGTGATATTGCCTTAACTCAAAAAGATATTTTTTTACTATGTGGAGATATAGGATACTCCGTTCTAGAAACTTTTAGAGAAAAATTTCCTGATAGATTTTTGAATGTTGGAATCGCCGAGCAGAATATGACACAAATCGCTGCTGGTTTAGCAAAAGAGGGATATAATGTTTTTACATATTCAATAGGAAACTTCCCTACCTTGAGATGCATGGAACAAATACGCTATGATGTTTGTTATCATAAATTAAATGTTAAAATTATTTCTGTTGGTTCGGGCTATGCATATGGAGCTTTAGGAGTTTCACATCATACAACCGAAGATATAGCTATGATTAGATCTATACCAAATATAGCATTATGTTCTCCAGGTGATCCGCTAGAGGCAAAAGCCTCTGCCAGATTTATGGCTAATTTAAAAGGGCCAGGTTATATTCGATTAAACAAATCAGGTGAGGCAATAGTACACTCCAAGTATAAAGAAATTAATATTGGAAGATATTTAGAAGTTATTAAAGGTTACAATGTAGGGGTATTGAGTACTGGTGCTATACTTAGCCAAAATTTTAATCAAATTAAAAATTTCAATTTAAATTGGGGTCTCTACAGCTTTCCTTTTATTGGTAATTATAATGATGACAAATTGATTGAACTGGCAAATTTATACGATGTTATAGTAACCACAGAAGAGCACCAGTTGAACGGGGGATTTGGAAGTTCTATTATAGAAGCATATAATAAATTGTATTTTAATAAAAAGATAAAAAAATTTCCAAAAATTATTCCAATTGGAATTCCAAATAAATTTTTAGAATGTTCGGGAGATCAAGATTTTCTAAGAAATCTGGCAGGAATAACCTTAAATAATTATAAACTTGAAAAATATTTAGTGGATGATAAAAAGTTTGTAAAATAAATAGTATTTATTCATATTATTTTTTTTATTTCATTTTTTTTTAATCTTTTAAGTATTTTATTGTTCAAATAAAATTATATATTATTTATAAACTATTAAAGCAAAAATAAAAATTAAATATATATGATATCTTCAGAAAAAAATAAAATTTATTTTATTATATTTTTTTCAATAGTAATATCATCAACATATTACTTTTTATTTGTTCCAAATTTAAATGAAAAAAAAATCTATAAATTTACGATAATAGTTAAGCCTATTAATATTGTAACGTTAGACCTTGAAAGAGGAGGTATTACAAAAAAATTATTATTACCACATTCTGAATTTATAAGTTTATTCCTAAATAAAATTGAAAAAAATGAAATAAAAAAAATTTGTGAAATTAAAAATATTAGTAGCAAAAAAATCTTGACTTTTGATTATTATTTGCACATTGAAAAAACTTTAAATGAACATTTACAAATTAATTTTAATGCAGATGACATCTGTTTCAAAAAAATCAAATTAATAATTTATGAAACGCATAAAGAGCTTTTGAATGGTTTTAATTCAACATTAAATATGTATTTATCTCAAGGCCTACTTTACGACTATATAAAATTTTATAATTTACAAATTAATGATAAAATTAAAAACTTAGAGAATTATTCTGAATTTAAAAAGAAAGAGATTAATAAAAAATATGAAATTTTTTTAATATGTTTATTTCTTATGATTACTTCATTTTTGTTAATGAGCTTTATATTTTTTAATAAATATATTTTTTATTTTTTTCAGATAATTAAAAAGAAAAATTTTTATAAATCTGCAAATAAAATTAAATCTATAATACGTTCTTAAAGAATTCCATGGATCTAAAATTTCGAGCTTGTTTTTTTTTATTAAATTGTAATCAGCTTGATAATTAATATTAATATCTATTTTCTCAATTCTTTGAGCCCAAGAGTCCGGTATATCTTTGTAGTTGATTTTTAAATCAACACCTATCTTATTGTTTTCAAAAGAGTAAAATTGAGCGGTTTCATTTAGTGACACGTAACCAATTTTAGAATTTAAATAACCTGAAGATAATTTAATTTTTTTCTCAAAAAAACCATCAGGGATGAATAATGGCGGCACATTATTGGCAGAAATAAAATATTTTAGGTTATTTACTGTATGTAAATAGCCATCGTAATGCCTGCAACATTCAAATTTTGGTACTATTAAAATTTGTGGAATTTTCTTTAGTGAAGCAACATCACTAAGCGACTCAAGTCTAATAGCTCGATTATTTTTAACAGTTTTAAATAAATTAATTAATTGGTATTTTCTCATAATTTGCATAGATTCTAGAGGTTGATGATTAGTTAAAACTGTATAACAAAAATCATTTTGTTCTAAAATTTTGTAATGATGCCCAGAATAAAAATATAGGTAATGTTTTTTTTTAATCATATTGATTGTTTCTGTAAAGTGAGAGTAATATATGGAGACATTTGTATTGAACTTTTTTTCAGCTATCTCAGCAGATTTTATTAAATTGTTTAAAAATTTTATATCGGAGCCAATATAGGGATGGTCATTATTTGGTGAAAAAAAAATCCAATCATTAATTTTAGAGATGGATTGAAAAAATTTTGAAAATTCAAATCCAGTTGATGATCTAAAATTATTAATTATTGCGTAAGGTATCTCAGATCTTATAGTATTGATAATTTTTTCACTATTAAAAATTTTTTCACAATCAAAATTAATATAAATTTTTTTCCATGGAAAATTTTTAAGAGATAAAATAGTATAAAGAAAAATTAGATCTTTAGGTTGATGCCTGTAAGTATATGAATTATCTCTAACATTACTTAAAAGTTTTTCCAGTCTATAATCTGAATACAGAGGTTTCTCTGATAAAAAAGTATCAAAAACTAAAATCATTTAATCTGTACTAATATATGATTTTTAATTTCAAAAATTTTATTACAATAAGCTAGACTATTTAATCTATGTGTTGCCATTATTACGGTGATATCAAGTTTTTTTATTAGTTTTAAAATTTTATCTTGATTTTCATTGTCTAATGCAGAAGTGAATTCATCTAAGATTAGAATTTTTGGGTTTTTATACAGAGCTTTTGCGATACCAATTCTTTGGCTCTGCCCACCACTAATTTTGTTGGCATTTTCTCCTAGCAAAAAATCTTTCCCACTCGAATCTGGAGCTAAATCAGAGATTGAAAGATCTTTTAGTAAAGTATTAATTTTTTGTTTATCGATTAAATTTTCCGCCTGACCCAAAGCAATATTTTTAAAGATGTTTTTATCAATTAAGTTAATTGATTGAGGAACATAGCCAATATTTGAACGCCATGTTTTTTCTGATTTATAAATTGAAATATTGTTAGAGACAACCGTGCCTCTTTCAGGTTTTGTAAGTCCGAGTATAATGTTTAGCAACGTTGTTTTGCCAGAGCCACTATCTCCTATAATTGCGACAAAATCTTTTGAATCAATATTTAAATTAATATTATTTAATACTATTTCTTTTTCATATTTATGAGAAACATTTATCAAGTTTACAGAGTCATTGTACTTCACCTCGTGAGGACAGTCCTCGCTGAGATTGCCATATTTTAAATCAACTAAACTATTAAGGACATTGCAAGATGAAACTCCAAATCTTATTGAAGAAATTGACACAAATATTTTTGACAAGGAGGGTATTAATCTCAGTGCTGCAAATCCAAAAGCACCAAAAGTAATCACTAATTCTGAGGTTGAGTAATTAAGAGTCAAAATTAGACTAAGTAAAATAAAAATCATAAAAAAACTTTCAATTATTACTCTTGGTATATTTCCATAAAAAATATTTTTTGAAATACCTGACGCTAAGATTTGAGATATTTTTTCCACGTTTGAAATAAAATGAATTTGCAAGTTATATAAATATATTTCTTTAAATGATGCGTAAGCATCTTTAATATACCTTAGTAATTCTGATTGCTGCATCTGATTTGCTTTTCCCGCTTGCAATATTATTTTTTTTGCAAAAAAATTAAAAATCAAATAAGTAAATATTGATGAAAATAAAAAAATAATTGTAAGTTTAAAATCTATCGTAAGCAAAGTTATAAATATAAAAATTAGAATTAGAAATTCAGATATCAGAGTAATTAAAGGTGATAGTGAAAAATTTATATAATTATGAATATCATGTGTAATATTTTTAATATACTCAGAAGTATTTGTTTCTACAAATAATTTATATGGCTTTTTTAAATGAATAGAAAAAATATTTGTATTTAATTTACTATTGGTTTGGGCAATAAATTTTGAAGAATAAAAATTAAAAAATAATGTATAGGTATTTTTTAGTACTAAAGCTAATATGCAGATTAAGGATAAAGATAATGGGTCAATACCATGAAAATTTAGTTCAAAACTTCCTAATTTAAATGGATACGTGTCTTTAAAAATTAATGTTTTAAGCACAAGGGGGATTGCTAAAACAGTGACCGCTTCTAATATTGCTTGGATAATAGATAACAAAACCGTTATAAAAATTTTATTTTTTAATTTTTTTTCTTTTAGTGGGTATAAGATATTCTTATATGCAGTAATCATTTAATAATATAAATTTAAAAAATGTTAATGCCAGAACTTATAAAAATTTTTTTAATATTTACCATTTTTTTTGGGATTATGTTCGAAACTTATTCTTACTTTTTTAGAGCATTTGTCCATGAAAATGTAGCTTATAGTACAGCGGTATCTTACTGGGTCTTATATTTGTCAAGACTTTGCAATGTTTTTACAATGATAAGTTTGGCATTTTTACTTGAGTATTCACAAGTCATTTCAAATATATTTATTTTATTTTTTTACGTTCATTTTTTTGCAATATTCTACATATATTTTGTATTGTTTAAGTTTAGATATGATATTTTTTTTAAAATTATCGTTTTTTTTATTAAAATTTTTTTTAGGATCAAAATATCTTATACAAATTATAAAATAAAAAAATATCAAATTAATTACAAATTTTTTTTTTTTTCATTTTTAGTTTCTATCTTGGTCTATTTTTCACTAATATTTCCTACAATTGCAGCGTATAATCTTTATGAATACAGAATGACTTTAACTTATACATCTTCAATATTTAATTTTTTTGCAAGCGGAATATTGTTAAGCTATATAGAACCATCATTCGCATCAAAAGCTTATACTCCATTATATCCCAGGGCCTTTTATAGTATTTTTTTCGGAAAGATAGCTGCTCAATTTGTGCTAAGTTATATATCTATTTTATTACATTTTTTGCTTTTCTAAAAATAAATTTAAAATATTTAAATTAAAATATGATGAATTTAAAAAATAAAAATTTAAGTATCGCAATCCCTGTTTTTAATGGTGTCAGAACAATAAAAAAAACACTCGATGCAATAGTTAATAATAAAAATGTTGACATTGTAATATCGGACAATTGTTCTGATGATGGAACTAAAGAAATACTAAAAGCATATGCAACTAATTTTAGTAATGTAAAAATCAACTTCAATCCCGTTAATATTGGATTTGACAATAATTTAATGAAATGCGTAGAATTATGCACAACAAAATATGTCTGGTTACTAACTGATGATGACTTAATAAAAGATAATGCTGTAGCAATTGTTGATAAGATAATTGAAGATAGTGATGTCGAGTATGGTCTAATTTATGTGGATAATCTTTTTGAATATAGCGGTATAAAGAAATCAATATCTGGCTCGAACCCAAATGAATTTTTTGAATATTCAAAATTTAGATCTGGTGGCATGTCATCCAATATTATCAATCGTACATTATGGAATAATATTAATTTTCAAATTTATCCCAAGGATTGGCCACATGTGGTATATGCAATTATTTCTCTAACTAATAGTAATTTTTATATATATAGAGAATCTCTTAAATTTGAAATAAACCCTTATGAAGAGAAAAGATGGCTGAAAGACTCAAGTCTATTTAGAGTTCTTTTCACGCTGAAAGAAACGTTCGATATTATGAAAAATTTTAGTATCTACTCTAATAAAACTATCAAAAGTTCAAAAAAAGTCTTAGAAAAGCATATTTCTACGGCAATAATTATCAATAAAAAAAAAAAAATTAAATTTGATCTAAAGACATTAATTTTTATTATTAAGTATTCAAAAAAATATATTGTTATAAATTTGATATTATTAATTTTACCCAACAAAATATATGAATTTATTAAAAGTATATATAAATAAAATATTTAATTTATTTAGGTATTCCGTAAAAAAAAATAAAAAAATTTTTGAATTATTAGTTGATAATAATTTAAAAAGAGTTCACGAAATTATGTATTATATGAAGAGGGACGCATAAATGAAAAATAGTAAAATATGTTTAATTCATGAAAGCAAATATAGCTCTTACAACAATCCCGGCGATACACTTGTTAAAATTTTTGTAAAAAATTATAAAGACATAGTAGTTTTAAATAATATCCCTGAAAACTTAGAAGAATATTTGAAGTTTGGTAGCTTTGATACTGTCATATTTACAAATGTGCCAACAATTAGACCAACAATTTATGAAATTTCAAAAATAAGAAAAACAATTAATGTTGGTATGTATTTTGATGATTCTGCTCAATATTTTAATAATTGGTTTCGTTACTTAACGCAGGTTATAGATTTTGCATTATGTTGGGAGCCAGTAGATGTAAGTTTATTTGAAACTTATGGAGTCCCAGCTGAACACTTTCCAGGACTGTTTAATACTTATTTAGAAGAAATTTTAAATCATGAAAATGTAGATTGGAATAACAGAGAGATTGACTGTCTTCACATTGGAAGAATGGATAGGCCAGGCAGAGATTCTTTGCAAAGCGTAATTGAAAAGGAATTCAAAAATACTGAATTTTGGGGTGAGGGAACAGTTAATGGGTATATTCCAAGTGATAAATATATTCAGAGATTATTTAATTCTAAAATTGCTTTGAATAATAGCGGGTGCGCTAAATACAATTTTGTTAAAAAAAGTGATCCTATTGAATGGAGAAGACGTCAATTTAAGGGTAAGCTATTTCACTATTTTTTATCAAAATGCCTAGTATTAACAGAAGACTCACCTTTTTTAGATAAATATTTTAAAGATAAAGAAGATTTATTAATTTATAAAAATGAAAAAGAACTAATTTCAAATATTAATTTTGCAATGAATAATAAGGTTGAAGCTATCAAAATTGCAAATTCAGGATATAGAAAAGCTTTAGAATATATTAATACTACAGATAATACGAATAAATTATTAGAACTTATTAAAAGATCTCAAATTAAAAAAAAATACAGAGTTTATTGGCCATTATATATTGACAAATATTTTGCAAGATCAATCGCTGCATTTGATGGAGACGAAATAGTTAAAAAAAAATCAAATTTTTTTAAATTTGTTAAGACTTTTAATTTTTTATTAATTGACCTAGTTTTAATAAAGATTCTATTTCGAAAATTGGTAAAAAAAATTATTAAAAAAAAGCAGATTAATTATTAATATAAATTTTTTTATTTAGTCTATAATAAGCAAACTGAGTGTTTTGATATCGTATTTTTATAATATGCAAATACATAATTAGTATCTAATAATTATATTAGATGAAAAAAAAAATAAATAAAGTGGATTTAGTTATACTCGTGGGAGGTTATGGTTCTAGAATATCTAAGTATACAAAAAAAATACCAAAACCAATTATTAAAATAAATAAAAGGAATTTTTTAAGTTATATAATTAATCATTATTCAAAATATTGTTTTAATAATATTTATTTACTTGCCGGCTATAAGGGTAAAAAAATTAAAAAAATATACAATAATAAAATGTTCAATCTAATTAAAGTAAATTGTATTATTGAAAAAAGAAGACTTGGTACTGGAGGAGCGTTAAGTTTGCTTAAAAATAAAGTGAAAAATAATTTTATTTTAATGAATGGGGATTCATTTGTTGATATTGATTTATCTTTTTTATTTAAAAATTATTTTCAACTTAAATTTGAGACATTAATGTTTCTTATAAAAAATATAAACTACAAAAGTAATAATAAACTTTCAAATCTACTCTTAAAAAAAAATCAATTTATATCTTATGGTGGAAAATATATGAATTCAGGTGTCTATTATTTTAAAAAAGAATTCTTAAATAGTATTCCAAAAAAGGAAATTTCTTTGGAAAAATCAATATTAAAAAAACTAATTATAAATAAAAAAGTAAAAGGCAAAATAATTCAATCAGATTTTATTGATATAGGAACATATAAAAGTTTAGAATTTGCTAAAAAAAAATTTTTTAAAAAATTTATTAGGCCAGCTGTTTTTTTAGATCGTGATGGAGTAATAAATCACGATTATGGTTACGTACACAAAGTAAAAAAATTTAAACTCAAAAGAGGGGTTGTTAAAGCGATTAAGTATTTAAATAAAAAAAAATACAATGTATTTATCGTTACTAATCAAGCGGGCATTGCAAGAGGATACTACACGGAACGTGAATTTATTAATTTTTCAAAGAAAATTAAAGAAATTTTTTTCAGTAAAGGATGTTTTATAAACGACTTACAATATTGTCCTTATTTAAAAGGTAGTAAAATTAAAAGATATAATAAAGACTCATTGCTGAGAAAGCCTGGTAATAAAATGATAGAAGATTTAAAAAAAAAATGGCCGATAATACATAAGCAATCATTTATGATTGGTGATCAAAAACATGATCAAATTAGCGCCACAAGAAGTAAAATTTATTTTGAATATTCTTCACAGAATATTTTTAAACAAGTAAGGAATGTTATTAAAAATATTAATAATTATTATTAAATTTAATGTCACAATTCATAAAAATTTTTTTAAGTTCTTCAATACCATCTCCCAGGGTAATTTTTGCTTTAAATCCTGCCTTTTCAATTTTTTTATTACTTACAAAGTAATCTCTTTTATCTGGATCTGATTTAGAGTTGTTAATTATTATTTTAGTATTTTTTATTTTCTGTTTAATTTTTTTTGCTAATTGTATTTTTGTAATGTTAGCTGAAGATAAGCCTAAATTAAATATATTATTTCTTACTTTTCTAAAGTTTTCTATTGCAAAAATAAATGCAATTACAACATCTTTAATATGTATAAAGTTTCTTCTAAATTGTGGTTGAAAAATGTCCAATCTCTTTGATTTTACTGCTTTTTCTACGAAGTTATTGACTATTAAATCAGTTCTCATTCTGTAAGAATATCCGAAAACTGTAGCTAATCTAAAAGCTACAAAATTCGAATGTTTCATGACTATTTTTTCAGCTTCAGCTTTGGTACGACCATATAATGATAGAGGATTTAATGCAGAATTTTCATCACAAAATTTATTTTTTTGTCCAATGCCATAACCAGAGTTAGTTGTTGGATATAGTATTTTTTGATTTTGTTTAATAAATTTCATAATTAATTTAATTGCATTAACATTTATTTTTACTGCCTCCCTTTTTTTTCTCTCACAAAGTGGGGCCCCGACTAGGCCAGCTAAAGGAATGATAAAATCTTTATTTTTGATAATTTTTTTTACAACATTTGGTTTTGTAACATCTTCTTTAATAAATTTAAAATTTTTTTTAAAAAAAAGATGACAAAGAGAATTTTTATCATATTTAAGTTTATCTACTGCTGTTACAATATATCCTTTCAAAACTAATTCAGTGCATAACATAGATCCTATATATCCGGCCGCACCTGTAATTAAAATTTTTTTCATTTAAATTTCATTCCTGCACTCGTCTAATAACTTTTTTACTGAGTTTTTAAAATTTACTTTTGTCTTCCATCCAGTATGTTTTTTAAATTTTCTTGATGTTGCAATCTGCAAGCTTACATCTTGGGGTCTAAGTAAATTTTTGTCGAGAACAGTTTTTATTTTTGATCTACTTAATTTAAGTAATTCCCTTAAAAAATCTTTAACCGAAATTACTTTGTTTCCAGAGATATTGTAAATTTCACCAATTTTCCCTTTTGTAGCTGATAACCAGTAGGCTTCCATAGCATCATCAATATCAACAAAAGTTCTTATACTGTTTAAATTTCCGTGGCGTATTTCTGTTTGAATTTTCATTTCACATCTTGCAATTTGGGTTGCAAAAGATGTTTGAAATAAATTTTTTCTTCTAGCATTAGTATAGGAAAACATTCTAGTAATAATTATTTTTAATTTAAAAGATTTACAATAAACTTGGGATAACAAGTCTTGATATGCCTTTGTAACAGCGTATGGATTAATCGGAGCAATTTTTTGACTTTCTTTGATTGGCATATCCTTTTTTTTAACATTGCCATATACCTCTGATGTACTACAGATTACTATCAGAGGATCAAAGTTTAATCTCCGCACAGCTTCAAGTAGATTTGCAGTTATTAAAGTATTATTTTTTGCATGTAGCAGTGGCTCATCAAAAGAACCTCTTACATCAGCATTTGAAGCAAGGTGAAAGATTAAATCTGGCTTAATTTTTTTTAAATACTTATAAGTATGTTTGTAATTAGTTAAATCAACTTTAAATAAATTAATTTTAGTATCATATTTTTTTTTTAACATATCTTTGTACCCAGTAGACCTATAAAACCCATAAACTTTAGTTTTTAAGTTTTTTGATATTATATGCTCAGCTAAATAACTTCCTCCGGAGCCAGTAATGCCAGTTATCAAACACTTTTTAAACTTTCTATTCATAATTGATCGAATTTAGTATTTTGCAAATTTTGTGAATTTTTTCTTTTTTAAGAGTTGGATAATTTCCAATATAATATCCAAAAAAATGAACATGATCAACGTTCATAAATTTTTTAATCATATTTTTGTTTACAAAATTTTTAAGATAAGGTTGTCTTAATTGATTTCCACCACCGGCATTTCCTCTTCTAAACTCAATCTTACATTCTTTTAGTATTCTCTCTAGCTTCGCTCTGTTATTAAAATTTTTTTTTTTCATAATTAATGGAAAAGCGTAATTAGAACATCCTTGTAAATCATAGTTAGTTTGATAGTGTTTACTGTCTAAATTCTTTAAAAAATATTTAAGATTTGCATTTCTAATTTTGTTATTTTTATCTAATCTCTTTAGCTGATTTATTCCTATTACAGCTGAAATTTCATTATTTCTTACATTGTAACATGGATATAGGAAGATAAACTTAGGTGATAGTTTTGGATATTTTTTAATTATTTTATTTTCTTCTTGAGGATTGCCAAGTTCTCTTGCCATACCATGGGACCTTAAAACTTTTAGTAATTCATATATCTTTTTATTATTAGTGCAGACCATTCCACCTTCAATTGTTGATAAATGATGAGCATAATAAAATGAAAAATTAGACATCAGTCCATATGTCCCTAACTTTTTATTTTTAAATGTTGCCCCATGTGACTCACACACATCTTCAATAAGTTCAATTTTTTTTTTTTTTAAGTATTTGAGCAAATTATCAGAAAGCCCATTAAATCCCTGTATATGACTTAAAAAAACAGCTTTTGTTTTAGAGTTAATTTTCCTTATAATCGCCCCTTCATCCATGCAAAGATTTTTTGGATTTATATCAACAAACACTGGCTTAAAACCATTTTGTATAACTGAAGCAATATCCGATACCCATGTAAGTGTAGGAACCAATACTTCTCCATGCCCTTTTAATATTTTTAAAGCTAGAATGGTTATTAGATTTGCTGATGCTCCAGAGTTCACGAAAACACTATATTTTACACCTAGCCATTTAGACCATTTAGTCTCAAATTCTCTAACTTTTTTAGATTGAGTAAATATCCTTTTTTTATTTTGTTTTAAAAACTTTATAAGCACCCCAACATCATTTGCACTTATGTTGTTATCCATTAAAGGATGGGGTTTAAAATTTTTTATCTTATTAATATTCATTTTATATTTTACTTATAATTTTTGTTCCTTCATTTTCAAATTTAAAATTTATATAAATTAATTTATTTAAAAACTTTATTAGTTTTTTTTTATCTAGAGAGTTCTTCGTTATAAACATCATAAAACCACCCCCTCCTGCTCCTAAAATCTTACCTGCCATCGCTCCATTCTCTAGTGCTGAGTTATAAATATCATTTATTAAATTGTTGCTAACGTTATCAGATAAATTTTTTTTTAATTTCCAACTTTCATTTAATAATTCAGATACATTCTCTAAAAATTTATAATTATTTTTGTTACAAAATAAATTTCTTGCTTCTAAAGTTATTTGATAAATTTCTTTATAAAATTCCAAATTTTTTATAATATTTTCAATCTTTCTTTTTTCAATAATGTTAGCTTTTCTTGAAATACCTGTATAAAATATTACTGTATTATCTTCCAGTATTTTTTTTTTTTCAAATGAAATATTTAAAGATTTTAAAGAAATATTTTTTTTTTTTAATTGTATTTCATTAAAACCTCCAAAAGCAGTTGCATATTGATCTTGACATCCTCCATTCTCTTTTAGAATTTTTTTTTCAATGAATATTGATTTTTCAGCTAAATATTTTTTTGAGATTTTATTTTTATTTAATTTGTAAAGTAAAAAAATAAGACAATTTGTAAAAGCAGAACTAGCGCCTAAGCCAGATAGAGCTGGAACGTCTGCAAAGTGCATCATTTCCAGACCTCCATTTTTTGGGTCATGAAATTCGTTTAATATTGCTCTAATAGATGGATGTTTAATATTATTTGTATTTTTGACTGTCTCTGTATTAAAGTACCTCAATCTATAATTAAAAGAAAAGAAAGGCGGCAGAGTTCTTAATAAAATATAACAAAATTTATTTATTGTTGTAGAGAGCACCAATCCTTTTCCATAATTTTTATACCAATCAGGAAAATCAGTGCCTCCGCCAAAGTAAGATATTCTAAATGGAGATTTACCTATAATCATTTATTTTATTTAATAATTAATCCGCATAATCTAATGTAAAGATATATTATAAAAATTAAAGTTTAAATAAATGAACTTAAAAATACACCAAACTTTATTGAAAAAAAAGCTAATCGATTTTGAAACAAAAATAGCAAACCTTTTTAATAACAAAAAAATCAAGGCGCCCATACATTTATATTTTGGAAACGAAAAAAACATAATAAAGATCTTTAAAAAGATAAAAAAAGATGATTGGGTATTGTGTTCCTGGAGAAGTCATTATCAGTGTTTACTTAAAGGCGTTCCAGAAAAAAAATTAGAAAAAAGTATTTTAAAAGGTAACTCCATAGCTCTTACTTTTCCTGAATACAAAATATTATCTTCTGCAATTGTTGGTGGCAATCTTCCAATATCGACCGGAATAGCTTTAGCGCTAAAAATGAAAAAATCTAAGAATAAAGTTTTTTGTTTTATTGGAGATATGACTTCAGAAACAGGTATTGCACACGAATGTATCAAATTTTCAGAAAATTTTAATTTACCAATTGTGTTTATCGTAGAAGATAATAATCTTTCTGTGTGTACAGAAACAAGACGGGCTTGGGGAAATAAAAAAATTGTTTATGAAAATAGAAATAGTAAATTTGTGAAATATTATAAATACAAAAATAAATATCCACATGCGGGATCAGGTAAAAGAATACAATTTTAAAAAAAATGAAATACTTTGAAGAAATAAAAAAAAGTATGGAATATTTAGCTAAAAAAAAAAATACTATATTTTTGGGACAGGCAGTGTGTGTCTCTGGAACAGCTATGTTTAATACTTTAAAGGATATAGATATAAAGAAAAGAATTGAACTTCCAGTTGCTGAAGAGATGCAAATGGGAATAAGTCTGGGCATGGCATTAGAAGGGTATATACCTGTAACGATTTATCCAAGATGGAATTTTCTTTTGTTAGCCACAAATCAATTAGTTAATCACTTAGATAAAATATCAGAAATTTCAAATAATCAAATTAATCCACAAATTATTATAAGAACTGCGGTTGGATCAGAAAGACCACTCGACCCCCAGAGTCAACATAAGGGAGATTTTTCTTATCCATTTAAAAAAATGTGTAAAAATATTGATTTTTATAAAATAACTAAGTCAAGCGATGTATTTAAAACTTATAAAAAAGTTTTAAGTAAAAAAAATAAAATTTCAGTCGTAGTTGAGATTGCTGATTATTATAATGAAAGATAATTCAAATCAAACAGACGTGGTATTTATCAACCCTTCTATTGGGGGAAACTATCAGTCACTAAAATCCAAATATGCAGCTATTGAACCGCCTACATGGTCTCTTCTATTGGCTGGGTCTATGAGAAGTTCAGGTTTTAAAGTTTCAATTATTGATGTTAATGCTGAAAATTCAGAGAATGATAAAGTTTTAGATAAAATAAGATCCTTAAATACTAGATTGGTTTTGTTTGTAGTTTATGGTCAAAATGTAAATGCTGGCACGACTAATATGGAAGAGGCTGTAAGTTTAAGTAGTTATATAAAAAAAAAAGAACCAAATATTAAAATTGCATACGTTGGATCATATATGCAAGCCTTGCCGATTAAAACTTTAAAAGAAGAGAAAAGTATAGACTTTGTATTCACAAATGAAGGTGTTTATGCATTAAGAAATATACTAAAATTAAAAAACTTTAATAAAGAGAGTTTAGAAAAAATTAAAGGAATAGCGTTTAGAAATCAAGATGAAATAATTCATAATGAGCCAGAAATAATAGTCCCAAATGATAGAATGGATCTAGATTTACCAGGGTATGCCTGGGATTTATTGCCTTATAAAAAAAAACCGTTAGATTTATACAGATCACCAATGTGGCATGCTGAATATAATGAAGATAATAGATCTCCTTATGCGGCTATTCAAACATCACTAGGATGTCAATTCAAATGTAGCTTTTGCATGATAAATTTAATTAATAGAGACAATAAAGATGAAATTGGCGTATCGTCAAATTATAGTGGAATGAGGTTTTGGAGTACTGATTTTATAATTAAAGAGTTTAAGAAATTACTAGAAATGGGTGTAAAAACTATAAAAATCACAGATGAGATGTTTTTGCTTAATCCTAAATATTACTTACCATTATGTAAAAAATTATCAGAGTTGAACAAAAATGACGATTTAAGAATGTGGGCTTATTCAAGAATCGATACAGTTAAAAATCCAGAGACACTTTCTGTTGTAAGGAAAGCGGGTATTAAATGGTTATGTTTAGGCATTGAAAGTGCAGATAAAAAAGTCAGACTTGAAGTTGCCAAAGGCAAGTTCGAAGATGTAGATGTAGAGCAAATTGTAGATCAAGTGCATGATGCTGACATTGATGTAATGGCAAATTATATTTACGGGTTGCCAGGAGATGATCATGAAACGATAAAAAAAACATTTGAGTTAAGTATAAAATTATGTACTTCGGGTTGGAATACTTACCCTGCAATGGCACTTCCAGGCAGTCAACTATATAAAGAGTCTTTAGATAAAGGTTTTGATCTTCCAGACAGCTATTCAGGTTACTCCTTTCATGCTTTTGATACAGTTTGCTTGCCTACAGAAAAATTAAAACCATGGGAAGTGCTTAAATATAGGGATGAGGCGTATATAAAATATCATACTAATCCAAAATTTTTAGATAGAATTAAGTCAAGGTTTGGAGAAAAGGCTGTGCATAATATTTTAGAAATGTCAAAAATTAAATTATCAAGAAAATTGATTAATGATAACACGAAATAAAATTAACTTTTAAATATATTTAATAATAATTATATAAATGAATCTTAGCAAAAAAAAATTTATTACAGATTTTTATTGTGAATTTGAGAAATGTTTAAAAGAAATTGATAAAGAAGAAATTACTAAAATATCAAATTTTATTCTAAGCAAAATCAAAAGTAGGTATCAAATTTTTGTAGCAGGAAATGGAGGATCCGCTTCAGTCGCAAATCATTTTTTATGCGACTTCAATAAAGGAATTATGATGTCAAGCAAGTCTAAGCTTAGACCCAAAGTAATTTCATTAAGTAATTCAATGGAACTTATAACCGCTATATCGAATGATATTAGTTATGATGAAATATTTACGATGCAGTTAAAAAACTATGTAAAAAAAGGGGACTGTATTTTTTGTTTTTCATGCTCTGGAAAATCAAAAAATATTTTAAAACTTATTCAATATGCAAATAAAAATAATATTGATGTTATTTTTATTCAAGGTTTTGGATCTAAAGCTAAAAATATTAGAACAAAGTTTTATGTTAATCTAAAACAAAAAAATTATGGTATTACTGAAGATATTTTTTCATCAATAATGCATGTGATATCGCAATCTATAAGAACAAAATATATAAATAATAAAGAAATTTTATAGTGTTAAGAAAAATTTTTAATTTGCTAATAAATATAAATTTTTTTTTTTATATTAATTATTTAAGCGAACTTGCTTATAAGATTTTATCTTTAAAAAAATATATAGAATTTAAAAAATCTAATTCATTTCAAAAAGTCAAAAATTATATTAAAAAACCTATTGTTATGTCAGGTCCATTTAAGGGGCTAAATTATAAGGGCATATCATCTTACGGCAGCACTCTTTATCCAAAGTTAATAGGATCCTATGAGTGTGAATTGCATGGAGTAATTAAGGATATAATCAAATATAAATATGAGAGAATAATTGATATTGGATCGGCCGAAGGCTATTACGCGGTAGGTATTCCATATGTAATGAAGAATTATAACTTAGAAATAGTTGCAGTTGAAACTTCTAAGATTGCAATTGAAAATCTAAAAAGATTAGTATCAAACAATATAAATAATACTATAAAGGTTTATTCTAGCTTCGATTTTAACTTATTCAAAGATAATAAAAAGACATTGGTTATAATGGACTGCGAAGGTGCAGAATTGGACTATCTAAAAAGAATTAGTAAAAAATATATTATGAAATGGAATTTTTTAATTGAAGTTCATGCACACATTAAGAGGAACATAATTAGAAATGTCGAAAAAATTTTTAAAGAAAGAAATATTTTAAAAATTAGAAGTGTTGATGATTATCATAAAATCGAAGAAATGTCATTTTTCTTTAAAAAAAATTTTGATGATAATACAAAATTGTTATTAATGTCAGAAAACAGAAGATCCGGAATGTATTGGTTATATATTAAATGAATTTCACTAAAATCGCATTTTGGAGTTATTATGAAAATTTTGCAAAAAAAAATTTAATTTTTAATCAGCCCTGCGATTGGAATAACAAATTGTTTTATAAGTACCAATTCCTTTACAAAATATTATTAGAGAATAATTTTTTAATATTACCCCTTGATTCTGTTGATTTAAAAGAAGTAAAAGTAGTTATTTTTTACGATATTCCTAATAATATAAAAAAATTTTTAAAAAAAATTAATCAATATAAAAATATCAAAAAAATTTTAATTATAGAGGAGTGCAATGAGCTAAGACCATCTAACTGGAAATTAGAAATTCATAAAAATTTTGATACAATATTTACTTGGTCAAACTATCATGTTTTAAAAAATAAAAAATATAAAAAGATATACTTAACAAATCTAAATAAAAATTCTGAATATTTTAAAAAAATTACCTACAATAAAAATAAAATTATTCTTTTAAATAGTAATAAAAAATTATGTTCTAATAATGAATTATATTCATTAAGAACTAAATTGATAAAATATGCTATGAATAAGAAAATTTATAATTTTAAGTTATTTGGTAATGACTGGGACAGAATAACATTTAGTATGAATAAATGGTATAGTTTTTTAAATAGTAAAAAATTTAATAAAATATTTTATTCAAATAAATATAAAGAAGTTTCAAATGGAAGAGTAAAAAACAAAGATAAAAAAATGTCCCAGTTTGATTTTGCAATATGCTTTGAAAATGTTTACGGTATACCGGATTATGTAACAGAAAAAATCACTGATGCAATGACAGCAGGAGTTATACCTATATATTATGGATGTCCCAATATTTATGATTATTTTCCATCTAATACTTTTATTGACTTTCGTAATTTTGACTCAATAGAAAATTTATTTGATTGCCTCATTACCATGCCTAAGAAAAAAATTTTTACTTATAAAAAAAATATCAGATCATTTTTACTTTCTAAAAAATCTGACATATATACAGGTGATTATTTTGCTAAAGTAATTAAAGATGAAATATTATTAAAAAAAGATTGATCCGTATATTTTTTATGAAAACTTTTTACAGCATTGACTGAAAAATAATTATAATTTTTACAAATTTCAAGCAACTTTTTTTCAAATTCATTCTTGTTGTAGTCAAATACAAGTCCGTTGTAGTTATTTTCACAAATAGTTATCATTCCAGAACCTTTATTGTTACCAACTAAAATGGGAAGTCCATGAGACAAAGCCTCAATTAATACTAAACCAAAAGCCTCCGCCCTTGTATTGGAGGCTAGACAAAAAATATCATGAGATTTATAGATCGTTATTAGATTTTCATCACTTACATTTCTTAATATTTTAACGTTTTGTATATTTTTTTGTTCGATAAATTTTTGGAGTTTACAATATTCTGGTCCTTCACCTACTATAGTTAAAGAAAAATTTGGTAATTGTTGTAAAACTTTTAGTAAAAAAAAATAGTTTTTATATATAACTAATCTACCTACAGAAAGTAACTTTACTGAAGATGAAATGTTTGATGAAATGTTTTTTGTTTGTAACGGTTGATTTGTAACATTAGTTGAAGAGGGTATGATACAATATGATTTATTTAAAATTTTTACATAAGAATATTCATAATATTCTTTAGAAGAAAAAATTATTTTTTTTGCAAAAATAATCAAAAGTATTTCTATCGGTTTGTAAATGATATTAATTAAAAAATTTTTACCCACAACATCTGAATGCCAATATAAATAATATTTTTTTGGAAAAAAAAGTAAACCTATACAAAGTGGATTAGGCATATGCCCGATTAGATAATCAAATTTTTTCCCATACTTTAATACTTTTAATAAATAACCAAATGAAAAATAAAATGTATTTAAACTGAAATTAATTTTTTCAATAAAAATTTTTTTTTTTTTTGAATAATTTTTTCCAAGGCAAATCGTGAATATGGAATATTTCGTATTTAATAATTTATGAATTTTAAAAGTTGTTTTTTCTATACCACCTTTGTAGTCAAAACTATATTTTGCTAATTGCAAAATCCTAATTTTCATATGTAAAGATTATTGTATTTTTTAACTGTAATCTTAATATCATATATGGAATAAAATTTTTGTAAATTTAATTTAGTATTAAAATTATTATATAGAGACAAAATACACTTTGTAGCCTGGTTTATTTTTCCTAGTGAGTAATATTTTATATTTTTAAATTTTAATTCTAAAAACTCATTGTGACCCTGGACTTTCGTTAAGCAAATTGCTCTGCCTAATGAAATTGCTTGAAGGACAGATAGTGGCAGCCCTTCCCACTTAGAAGTAGAAAGATAACAAAAGCCCTTGAAAATTGCTCTTTGAGTATTGAATGTAAATTCATTAAAATTTACATTTTTAATATTATTAACCTTGCAATATTCAATGCATTTTTGTTTTAAAGTTCCTTCTCCGTAAATATAAAAAGTAAACTGAGGTAGTTTATTGGCAATTTTGCAAAATTCTATAGAGTTTTTTTGCTTATCAAATCTTGAAAAAGAAATTATCTTTTTATTTTTTAAAGTTCTATTATTTTTTATTTTTTTGTTAATATAAATACCATTCTTTATAATAAAAAAAGCTTTTTTAAGATTGTAAAGTTTTGCATAAGTATAATATTCATCTTTAGAAGTAAATGTAATTTTGTCCACAAAGAACCAGCAATAAATATTTATAAAATAATTTATAAAAGAATATTTAATATTTACCCCATGCGGAGTATATATAATATTAATTTTTTTTTTTAAAAATTTTATGACTACCAAATTAATGAAATTATAAATTAATGCTCCGCGACCATGTAAGTGAATATTATTTATTTTATAATCACAAATTTTCTTAATTAAATAGCCATGAAAACCAAATTTAAAGTTTGTTGTAAGTATTTTGCAAACTTGGGAAATATTTTTAACTTTTGCCCCTTTTGGTCCATAGTAATATGATTTATTATTTGAATATTTACAAATACTATAAATAAAATCTGGACCACCACCAAAATTTGATGTCACTGAAATATGAAGAACTTTTTTAAGCATTATTTTTTTTATAATGATAAACAAACATTAAATATAATGGTAATGAAATTGTGCTAAACAAATTATAGCCACCAAAAAAATTTCCAACTAAGACAGGTATATATATATACATACCCAAAAAAAGTATTCTATATGCAAATGTAAAATACATTAAAATAATTAATAGAACAAATACTATTCCGCCGCTCATTAAAAATTGAGCAAATATATTCTCATAATAAAAATATCCAGTATTTTCATATAAAATATATGGACTTAACCCAAACCCAAAAAATGAATGCGGTAAACTTTTTAAATAAAAATCAATACTATAAATAAAAAAATAAAATCTGTCGTAAGATGAATGATCAATTATACCCAATTGAAAAGTTTTATATAATATAAGTGCCGCAACCACTGGAAAGTATATAAAAAAAAGTTTTTTATTTTTAAAAAAAAGAAATATTAAGGATGACAAGATTGCAGATCTACTCATTGTAAAAATTTGGCCAACAAAAAAAAGAAATGAACCATTTTTTTTTGATCCTAAAGTATAAGCAAAGATTAATGACAATAAATACCCAAAAGGGACTGAAGTAGTTCCGCTATATTCAAAAGGCAACTTAAGTCTTATAGAGGAATAACCATATAAAATTTCTACAATTGGATACTTCCAAATATTAATTATTATATACAAAACATAAAACAAAACATAAATTGCAATTGTATATATACTAATGTCAATTATTTTTTTACTCTTATTACCTAAAAAAGAAATAAGATTTACTGTTGCTAAAATATAAAATGCGAATCTGGTAATATTCAAAAAAGAATACAAATCAATATTACTAGCTAAATAATTATACAAAAGTAATAAAATATAAAAAAAAACAATTAATATTTCAAATTTAAATATATTTATAATTTTCATTTTGTACTTAACTTTAAGTAAATATATTGAAAAAAAAACAGATAAAATATCAGGTATAGAAATGTATGTACCTAAAAAACTAATTTTTGGTAATAAAAAACCACATAAAAAAATTATTACTAATTTTTCAAGAAAAGATAACTCGTAAATATTTCTTACATACAACTTTAACATCAAATTGTTTACCTACTTCTATTAGTTTAGATTTTCTTATTTTTGTTTTTAATAATAATTTAATTTGTCCAATATTAGCTTTTTGAGAATTTTTTGCAGTAAATAAATCTCTAAAAATTAAGTTATTTGATATTTCTGGTATAATTTTTTTATCATATGTAAAAATTTTTACTCCCAAGATTAAAGACTCGATTAGAAAAATTCCAAATCCCTCAAAATTAGAAGTCATTATAGAAAGATCAGCATTTTTAATATATGGAAATGGATTCTGTCTTTCTCCTAAAAAAAACACTCTTTTTGATAATCTTAATTTATTTACTTGCTCCTTGAGGATTGGTAGCTCAGAGCCATTTCCAACAATAATCAAGTTATGATCAATTCCCTCAATAACCAATAGATGAAAAATTTTTAATAATCTTGTTATATTTTTTTGTTTTTCTAATCTTCCAACGAAAATTATATATGGTTTATCATATTTATATTTGAATATATTTGATTTTTTTTTAATTTCTTTTTTATCAATTGCATTATGTATGGTGTAGCAGTTATTGCATTGATATTTTTGAACTAAATTTTCTTTAACATAGTTTGAAACAGTAATAATTTTGTGAAATTTTTTATAAATTAACTTGCATAAAATATTTATTATATAATTTTTTAAATTTTTTTTATGAAATAAATACTCACTCAGCGTATTATGTTCGATAGCAATAATTTTAATTTTAGTAAACAATAGAGATATGTATGTATTTAAATTCGCATGAGTTAAATTTGACACAAGGTTACATGTGACATGCTTTTTTATAATTTTTCTAAGTCTATACAATTTTAATAAATAAAAAAAACCACTGGAGTCTTTCAGATCTATCACTTTAATTTTTTTGCTAAGCTGATTAATTTGAGAAGATTTATTTTTATCTGTTATTAGAATTATAGGGTTTTTATTGGATAAGTGATTAAGGATAGAAATAGTTAAAGATTCCGCTCCACCTATATTTAGCCTTGGAATATACCAAGTTATTTTCATAACATCAGAATTGAATTATTCTGGTATTGTGTTGGAGTGCCTAATACTATCGTATTGTTTTCATTAAATAATTCTCCAGCTATAACTTTCGATTTTTTATTAATGGACTTCTTTATTACATCACTAATAAAAATATCCCCCTTTTCATAGAAGTCTAAAAAAAAACTATAGTTTTTAAATGCATACATCCCAGACGAGGCCATATTAGATATAACTTTTTTTTCAGATATATCAGATATTATATTTGAATTATTTTTAGTAAGCACATAACTATAGTTTTTGTTGTTTGATTTAAACACATCAACGAAAATATCATTTAAATCCAGAAATTGTTGAATTTCTATTAAATTTCTACCAAATAAAATAGTGTCAATATTATAAATGCAAAATTTATTTTTATAATTTTTAATTAAGTTTAGTGCAGTAAAGACTGTCTCTGCTTGACCAGATGTATCAGATAAATAAATTAAATTTTTTCGATCAATATCAAATTTTTTTAAATGATCTAGTAAGTGAGGTAGGTATTGTTCATCATTTTTATTTGCAATTAAATAAATATTTTTAATATTCTTATTATCAAGATTTAAAATTATTTTTGTTAGTATAGTTTGATATCCCCACGGCAAAAGGTACTTAGGAATTTTGTAGCCATCTTGTTTAAATCTCTCATATTTACCTGCCATTGTTAATAAAATATCCATTTAATGATTCTCACATTCTGGGTACGTCGTTATATTTTTTAATATTTGATATTTTGGAAGTTCAATGATGAATCTAACGATTTTATAAATATCCTCTGGTTTAGTTAAATTGTTTACGTTGCCATTGTAAAGATTTTTTTTGTTCCACAGAGAAGTTTTTATCCCCCCCGGAAATAGATTTGAAATAAAAATTTTTCTTTTTTTTAATTCTATTTGTAAAGAGTCTGAAAAACCTTTTAATGCAAATTTTGATGCACAGTAAATAGATTCGTTTTTTATTCCATTAATTCCAGCTACTGAATTAATCATTATTATTCTTCCTGGGCCTGGTAGTAATTTTTGTAATGTTAATTTTGTTATAAAAATTGTTCCTTTTATATTTGTATCTATTATTTTATTTATTTCATCAAATTTGGTATTGAAAAATGAGGATTTTAAATATATGGCAGCATTATTTATTAAGATATCTATTTTATTAATTTCATCACTTATTGATTTAAGAGTACTGTCTATTTGATGAAAGTTTCGTAGGTCTACTTTGTGGTAACGTAAATTTGATTTTTTTAATTTTGATAAATTATTTGTATTTTTTGAAATAGCGAAGACTTTGTGACCATCATTCAATAACGCCTTACATAAATTCAATCCCAAACCTTTATTTGCACCAGTTAAAAGTATTTTCATTATTTGTTAAATTATTTTATTTTTATTTTAGAATGCAAACTAGCTTTATTTAAAGCAACCATATAATTACAAGCTTCCCTTATTTCATTGGTATCTAGGTCATTTATAAACTCATACTTACCGATTTTAACTGGTATGGGTAAATACTGATTTCCATTTCTATGCTTTATTGTATCATTTAGGGACTCTAATACATTGGTGTAATCGATAAAAGACTCATGGATTGTAGGTAATCCAAATAAATTTATAGTATTAAATATATCATTTAATTCTTCTTTACTTAAAAAACCCCTTAAGTGTGATATGATAGATGAAAATAGTACATCCAATGAAACAGCTTGCCCGTGAGTTAACGATTTAATATTACTATCTTCTAGAGATCTCATCTCAATTATTGGACTAAAAGAGTGTCCAAAATCTACACATCTTTTTAAATTGAATTCCCATAAATTGTCCTTTAGTTCCTCAATCATATTTATTGTTGATAAAGTAATAATCTTGTTTGCATTAACGCTATTTTGAAATTTTTTTTTTATCAATTCTTTTCCCTCTTTTTTAATTAGTTCATAAATTTCCTTGTTTTTTATTACTGAAATTTTTATTATTTCACCCATGCCAGAACTTATTTCTAAATCGGGTAATGTTGACAAAAATTTTTTATCTAAAATAGAGGCAAAAGCTGGATAATAACTGCCTATTCTATTTCTTCGAACTTCAAAATTTATTCCTGTTTTTGCCCCTACGCTTGCGTCAACTAAACCGATCAAAGTTGTTGGAATTTTTATATATGGAACTCCCCTTCTATAAATGGAGGATGCTAAACCAATTATATCAAGTAAAGTTCCTCCACCAATAGCTATTATTGGCTCAGACCGTCTTAGTATTCCAAATTTTTCAATTTCTTTCAAAACAAAAATTAAGGTATCAAGATTTTTGTTTAGTTCAGTTGAGTCTATTTGTATAATATGAAAATCATATTTAAAGTGATTAAGATAGGTTTGAATTTTTTTAAAATAAAACTCAACAATATTTCTATCAATAAATACTAACCTTCTGTTATTAAAATTATATTTTTTTAAATCATTAAATGTATTATTTTTAATATCAAATAAATCATCAGTTTGAATAATTTCAAATGAAATGTCTTGATTTGATTTTACAGAGTAAGAAAAATTATTCATATTTTTCAGTGTATTCTTGAAACAATAATGACGCTACTTTAGTAAATTTTACCATTAATTTTCTATTTATTCTTAATTTAAATGGCAACATTCTAATAAATTGAGAGATTTCAAATAATTTAACAATTTTTATTTTATTTTGACTTAAAGTGTTTTTCAAAAATTCATTAAATAACATATTGAAATAGTTTAGGCCAAACAAATCAGTATTTGAATTATACATATCATCAACTTTAATAAAAATATTATTATTTAAATACTCATATTTTGCATTACATGACTGTAATATTTGAGAATATTCTGCCAATTTAGAGTCAATCACATTTTCATCGTAAGGATCTATAAAAAATAATTCATTGTTTTGATAATTATAAACTATATTTTCTAAAGTAATATTGCCGTGTGTAAAGCATTCTTCTTTTTCAGCATAATTAAATAAAAAGATTTTTTTGTATAATTTTATATTTTTTATTATGTTAGGTATTTTTTTATCTTTGATATTAAAAAAATTTGCAGAGATATTTTTATTTAAAAACCCTCCTTCTTTGCAATCCTTTATCTTTTTATCAACTTCTTCCTCTAAGTATAATTTTATACTACTTGATGAACTGGTAAATTTTATTGAATGCATAATATTCATGCAATCAATTAATTTAATAAAAAATTTATTTATTTTTTTTTTATTACGTTCTTTTAATAAGAAATCATATCCGCTTAATGAATTTTCTATGTACTGAATATCAAAAAAAGCATTATTATTATTTAGTAAGCCGTAGTTTAAAAGCTCAGGAAATAAATTAGGAAAAACTTTATTATATCTTTGTATCCTTTTTAACTGAGTATACCATCTTTGATATCCATATTCCCTATTTTTTTTTAATGATATTTCTTTTCGAACAAATTTTTTTTTATTTTCAATTATCAAATTTGTTGTGCTAAGAGAACCGCCTTTAAGAGGAATTTGTTTCATGCATTTTATAACTTTAGAGGTGTAAGTTTACAATTAATATTTTGTTGAAAATATTTAATTTTTTTTTAAAGAACTTATATCTTTGATTTATAAATTATTAAATTAATATTTTTTTTTCTCTTATTATAATTTTATCTTTTCCCATTTAAGTGTAGATATGATTGAATTAGATAGATCATATTTTTGCTTCCATTGTGGAAAAAGCTTTTTTTGAATGTTATTATTTGAAAATATTTTTTCAACATCTCCAGATCTTCGATCTTTAATCTTGAATTTAATTTTGCACTTTAAGATTTTTTCGAAATTTTTAATTATATCATAAACCGAAATAGGTTTTGAGTAGCCACAATTAAATAATATAGATTTTTTTAGCTTCATAATTTTTCTCATAGCAAGTATATGCAATTTAGATAAATCGTTAATATCAATATAGTCCCTGATGCATGTTCCATCCTTAGTATTATAATTATCCCCAAAAATTTGAAAAACTTTTTTTCTTTTAATTGAAAAAACTATATTTTTAAACAAAGATCCTATGTTTATTTCACCAGTTCTGAGTTTATGATCTGCTCCAATAACATTAAAATATCTCAATATTGCGTAATTGAAATTATATTTTTTTTTATATTCTGCAATTGTATTTTCAGAAATTAATTTTGTATATCCATAATAATTGCTAGGTAACAGAAAATTTTTTTCAGTAACTTTATACGATAAAGCATTACCATAAACACAGCAGCTTGATGAGAAAATAAAATTTTTTGCTTTATATTTTACAATTAGGTCTAACAAATTTTTAGTTCCAATGACATTAGTTTTAAAATATTTTAGAGGATATTTTTGAGACTCATCAACTTTTTTTTTGGCAGCAAAATGAAAAACTGAATTAAATTTATATTTTTTAAATAATTTTTCAAGAATCTTGAAGTTTGTGATATCTATTTTTTCAAAAATAGCTTTTTGTGGAATTAGTTTTTTTTTCCCACTTGATAGATTGTCTATTATAATGATTTTATATCCAGCATCTATAAGATCATAACTAACTTTGCTACCTATATATCCAGCGCCGCCTGTTACTAAGATATTTTTCATAGTGTTTTATATTATAATTTATTATAATTATTTTCATGTTAAGTGAATTTATAATTATTATATTTTTGTTAATAAGTTCTTATTTAGGTTTTAAGATCTATATTTTTCTCGGCATTTTGAAAGTAAATCAAAAAGATCAATTTTTAATGTTTAAAAGAAAAAATTTGCAAACTGGCTCTGGGTCCGTCTTTTTTATAATTTTTTTCATTTTTTTATTTTTATTTTACTTTTTTAATTTTTTTGCAATATTTTTTCCAAGAAATTTTTTTTTTTTTTTTTTTTTCTTAACTTTCGTTACAGTTTTGAGTTTTTTAGATGATAAATATAACTTGAGTCCTTTATTGAGATTTTCTTCACATTTAATCGCAACATATACTGCCCTTTCAACTGTTCCGTATTCTGTAGAGTTTTTATCAATAAAGTTAAATATCTTAATTGCTTTGATTACTTGGGTTTATATAATTAATATGACTAATTTTATCGATGGTGTCGACGGTTTTTGTGCGACGATTTCTTTGAGCTTTTTTTTAAATACTATTCTTATATGCACTTTTATTAACTTACTTAATTTTTCTTTTTTAATTGCAATAATTATGTCACCAATTTTATTAATTTTCATTTTATTTAATTATTCTCCTGCAAAATTATTTATGGGGGATACGGGGTCAATTTTTTTGGGTTTTTTAATTGGTTATATAATTATTGAATTGTCACATAGTAAATACTTTATACTAATTATATCTGCTTATGCTTATCCTTTATTAGATGTTTCAATAACTTTGTTTAATAGAATTTTAAAGGGTTATGCGCCATGGGCGAGATTGAATGACTTTTATTTTCTTGTACCTAAAAAAACAAATAATAATAAGCGTAATTTTATTTTAGTTGAACGAAAAATCTTTTTAATTGCTGTATTGCAGTCGTTGTTTACACTTGTTACCACATTTATTGCGTTAAAATTAGATTTTCATTATTTATCGTTATTAAATTTTTTTTTCGCACTAATATTATTAAGAATTTTTCATTTTTATAAAGATAAATAAGCATGTTTTTTAAAAAAAAAAATCTATATGAAAAAATTGCTGGATTACTTTTGCCATTTTTACCATTGGCATTAGTTTCTGGACCTTTATTAAGTGATCTAATTGTAATTATTATTTCAATTGGTTTTTTAATAACCTCATATCAAAAAAATTTATGGTATTATTATAAAAATATTTTTTTTTATTTTTTTTTTATTTTTTGGATATACTTAATTTTAAATAGTTTATTTAATAATTTTAACTTAAACTCTATTAGAATTTCTTTAAGCTATATTAGATTTGGAATTTTTTTTATTGCGGTCATTTATTTAATTAATTTTGATAGAAAAATTCAAAAAAATTTTTTTTTAGTTGGATTTTCAACTATTCTAATTTTGGTATTAGATGGATTTTATCAGTATTTAAATGGATATAATATATTTGGATATAAAGCTACTCTGGTAGATGGTGGTTATCGTATAAGCAGTTTTTTTGGCAACGAACTAATTCTTGGAAGTTTTTTATCTAGAATGTTTCCAATATTTTTTGGGCTTTGGGTGCTATATGAAGTAAAATTTAATAATATTATAAATTTCATAATAGTTTTAACTTTCATATTAATAGAAGTTTTAATTTACCTCTCAGGTGAGAGAACATCTTTTTTTTTTGTAAATTTAAGTGCATTATTTATGATTTTATTTTTTACAAAAAAAAAATTTTTAGGATCTATAATTTTAATTTTATCAATTTTATCAGTAGTAATAGTAAGTGTATTAGATCCAGTGTCTAAAGGTAGAATTCTAAATCTTACAAAAAATCAAATTTTTACGGAGAGAAAAGTTTATATTTTTTCAGAGATTCACACTGGCCATTATACAGCAGCATATAAAATGTTTTTAAATAATAAATTTTTTGGAATTGGTGTTGGAAATTTTAGAAAATTTTGTAATGATCAACTTTATTCAGCTAGATATTCATGTACTACTCACCCTCATAATACATATTTGCAAATTTTGGCAGAAATTGGAATTTTTGGTTTTGCTTTTATTTTTTTTATTTTTATATTATTTTTAACAAAAGTTTATCGACATTTTATTTTAATACTTAAAGGAAAATATTTATTTAATGATTTCGAAATATCTATGTTGTCAGCAATATTGGTAACTTTATGGCCCATAATACCAGGCGGAAATTTTTTTAATAATTGGCTCAGCATTATTTATTTTTTACCATTAGGATTTTTACTTTCAAGTTTAAATAAAAAATATAATTTTATAAGATTAAGTTATAAAAATTAAGATTATTAAAATAAAATTAATTAATTTTAAATCTTAGAAAAATTCTTGCAAAGTTGATAAAATACTTTGTTGGCATTTTATAGATTAAAATTCTTATGAAATAATTTACAAATATATTGTATTTACTTAGTAAGTTATTTTTGTAACATTTTCTTAAAAACATTTTATAATTTATAATCATATTTTCACCAACTCTTCTCTCAAAAAATTTTTTATTAATTTGAGATTTTATTAGTGTTTTTTGTATATTTATAAATCTTGCATTAATCTTTCTCATTTTAAGCCACAAATAATAATCTTCAAAATTATTGCAATTTACATATTTTCCTACATTTTCATAATTTCCTGATTTTATAATAGTTTTTTTTTTTAATAAAACTGTAGGATGATTTATGCAGTTTCTAAATGTTAGATTTTTTTTAATTTCAGAGTTTTTATAAGGTATTTTTTTTATAAATTTAATATCATAATAAATTTCTTTTTGCAGCGAACCAATTACATCAAATTTTTGATTATTTAAAAATGTTTTGTACAATATTTTAAACCTTGAGTTTAAATTTATATCATCTACATCACATCTAATAATTATAGGATATTTTGCAGACAAAACTCCTTTTTTTAAAGAACTTCCCAGCCCCAAGTTTTTATAATTTTTAATAATTTTGATGTTTCTAATTCTTTTAATATAGTTGTCTACTTCAATTTTAATCGGGCCATCATATATAAATAGTACTTCACCTGGGTAGAGACTTTGAGAATTTATACTTTTTATTAATTTAATAATTTCAATAACATTATTATTTTTGTAAATAGATACTAGTAAAGTAAAATAATTCATCATAATTTAATTTATAATAAATAAATATTTTTAAATTAATATAAAATACAATTTGATATATTTTTGTTAAAAGAACTACTTTAGATTTAAAAGAATCGAAGCTTTTTTAGTGGAGTATTTTTAAAGTGTAGTAAGTTTGGTTGCGGGGCTTGGATTTGAACCAAGGACCTTCAGGTTATGAGCCTGACGAGCTACCAGACTGCTCCACCCCGCGGTATCTTCTAAAAATACTTAATTTAGTTTATTAAATTTAAGATAATTTGTGTATTTATAAATGTTTTTTAAAATAATTCAAAATTTATCTGATATGTTACATCTAATTATAGACTATGTTTACTCTAGATAAAAGTTATATATTTTTTTTAATTTTACTTTTAGGAGTCTCATTAAATTATGTTTTACTTAAAAGTTATAAAATATTAAATTTATCAAAACTTTTGGACACTGATTTTAGCAAACCACAATCTTTCCACAAAAATAGCACTCTAAGAGTAGGAGGTCTTTCATTTTATATAGTACTTTTATTTATTTTTTTTTTTAATGAAAAATTTTATTTTGTTTTTTTTTGTTTATCTTCATTATGTTTCTTAATAGGTTTTGCTGATGATTTTAAATTATTAAAATCTCCAAAATTACGTCTTTTACTTTTGTTATTTTTTTTAAATATAATAATTTATTATTTTGATATAGAGAGCCCAAAATTTAAGATTTTATATTTAAATGAATTAATTGCTGAATTCGACTTACTAAGAATTTTTTTAGTTTCAATTTGTTTTTTATTTATAATTAATGGTTCAAATTTTATTGATGGGTACAATGGTTTGTTAATTGGGCATTTTTTAATAATCTTAATAATATTAAATATTATTAATTATTATTATTTCAATTATGAATTGCTCTTTTTGGGTTTTGCACTTTTATCATTAAGTATATCAATTTTATTCTTTAATTTTCCTAGAGCAAAATTATTTCTAGGAGACTCCGGAGCATATTTGATTGGTGGAATTTTGTCTTATTTATTAATCAAAACCTCAACTTTTACTAAAAATTTTATTTCGCCGTTTTTCTATGCATGCATTATTTACTATGTTTTTTTTGAGGTTTTTTTTTCTTTTTTCAGAAAATTAATAATTGAAAAGAAAAACCCATTATATCCAGATAGAAAGCATTTACACATGTTAGTATTTAGTTTTTTAAAAAAAAGATCTAGTTTAATTTCATCAAATTACAAAACAGGAATATATGTTAATTTAATTTATGCACTATCTTTGTTGCCAATAATTTACTTTTTTAGTGACCCTTTTTTAATAAAAATATATTTTTTTTTATTAATTATATTTTATATTTTTCTTTATTTTTTTTTTTATAAAACTTTAACTATAGATTCTAAATAAAATGTCTATTAAAGTTTTAATATCAGGGGGAACAGGATATATTGGGTCTGTACTATCCCATTATCTTTCTGATCATAAAATAGATTTTGCAGCTATTGATAACTTATCTAATTCATCTTTAAAATTTTACGGAAAAGAATTTATTTTTTATAAAGGTAATATTAATAATTTCTCGATTTTAGAAAAAATTTACCAAAAATTTAGACCAACCCATATAGTACATTTAGCTGCAAGTATTGATGTTAAGGAGTCTGAAATAAGAAGAAAAAAATATTATTATAATAATGTAATAAATAGTAAGAGATTTATTAATTTTTTTATTAAAAAAAAAGTAAAAAATTATATATTTTCATCTACAGCAGCAGTTTATAATTCTAACTCAGATAAAAAACGGGAAATATATCAACAAACTCCTACAAATTATTATGGCCATACAAAATTACTAATTGAAAAATTTTTGTTAAAAAAAAAATCGGAAAATAGATTAAATATTAAAATTTTACGTTTTTTTAATGTGGTTGGTGCTGATAAAAAATTAAGGACCGGTAATATCTCAAAAAGATCAAAACATTTATTTAATAGTCTTTCAAAATCAATTTTTTTTAATAAGATATTTAATATAAATGGAAAAAATTACAAAACTGAAGATGGCACATGTATAAGAGACTTTATTGATGTTAATGATTTAGTTAAAATCATTATTTTTTTTATTAAGAATAAAGATAATTATACGATATTTAATATTGGAACTAATAAAGGTTATTCAGTTTTGCAAACTTTAAAATTTTTTGAAAAAACTTTAAAAATGAAAATTTCTTATAAATATATTAAAAATAGAGCTGGTGATGCGCCTAATTTAGTTTGTAATAATCTCTTACTTAGAAGAATTTATAATTTTAATTTTATCAATTTTAGATCGTCTATTAAGTCTCATTATAATTTTTATAAAAAAAACTATAATAGTTTTATTTAATGAAATTAAACATAATAACTTTTTTCTTTTTACAATGAAAAAAAAAATTCTAGTTTGTGGAGCTGGAGGTTTTATAGGTGGCCACTTAGTTGCAAATCTAATTAAAAATAAAAATTTTGAAGTCGTTTGCGCTGATATAAAGCCATTAAAATATTGGTTTCAATATTTTACTCAAATTAATAATTTTTCGTTAGATTTAAAAGATTTGGACAACTGTCTTAAGGTTACAAGAGATGTTGATTATATTTTTAATATGGCTTGCAATATGGGTGGAATGGGATTTATTGAAAATAATAAAGCAGAATGTATGCTTTCAGTTTTGATTAATACAAATTTATTAAGAGCATCACTTAAAAATGACGTTGAGAAATATTTTTTTTCTTCTAGTGCTTGTGTTTACAATGTAAGCAAACAATCAAAAAATTTTATACCTGGTTTAAAGGAAGAAGACGCTTATCCAGCCGAAGCAGAGGACGGATACGGTTGGGAAAAGCTTTTTAGTGAAAGAATGTGTAGACATTTTACTGAGGATTTTGGTTTGCAGACTAGAATCGCAAGATATCATAATGTATATGGGCCTTTAGGTACTTTTAATGGTGGAAGAGAAAAAGCACCGGCTGCTTTGTGTAGAAAAGTAATTGAGTCAAAATTTGATAAATCATTTTCAATTGATGTTTGGGGCAATGGTGAGCAAACTAGAAGTTTTCTTTTTATAGACGATTGTATTACAGGCACAAATGAAATTTTTAATAGTAACTATAATGATGTTTTTAATGTTGGTAGTGAAGAACAAGTTTCAATAAATCAAATGATTGATATAATTGAGGAAATTGCCGGTTATAAGGTTAAAAGAAATTACCAAGTAAATAAGCCAAGAGGAGTTATGGGAAGATCAAGCGATAACTCTCTGATCAAAAATAAAATAGGTTGGAGTCCCAAGCTTAATTTGAAAGAAGGTTTAAAGAAAACTTATGACTGGATATATAAACAAATAAAGTTAAACGAACTTGATAATAAATTTTCTAGAAAATATTAATAGTTGAAATAATTAATTTTTTAAGTATATATCTTTACCGCCTGGTGATTATTGCAAAGGAGTAACACCCGATCCCATTCCGAACTCGGCAGTTAAGCCCTTTAGCGCCAATGGTACTTTGTCTTAAGGCACGGAAGAGTAGGTCGTTGCCAGGCTTTATAACTCCTTGTTAAGTATTTAATGAAAAATATTTTAGTGGTAACTGGAGGAGCAGGATTTATCGGCTCCAATTTAATATCTGAACTATTAAAATTTAAAAAATTTAAGTTGTTAAGCATTGATAATTATTCATCTGGTTTTCTTAAAAATCATATTAATAATAAAAGAGTTAAATATTTAAAGGGGAATACCAAAAACATTGAAATTTTATTAAAGAAATATAGCACCAAAATTCATACAATTTTTCACTTTGGAGAATTTGCTAGAATCTATCAAAGTTTTAAAAAAATAAATGAGTGTTTTTCATCTAATATTGAAGCAAGCTCAAATGTATTTAATTTTGCATTAAAGAATAAGATTAGATTAATTTATTCTGCAACATCTGCAAGCTTAGGAAATAAAGGGGAAGATATGAATTTATCGCCTTACGCTTTTTCAAAAGCTAAGAATTTAGAATTGTTAGAGAATTTAAAGAAGTGGTTTAACTTTCGATATGAAGTTGTTTATTTTTATAACGTGTATGGAGAAAGACAAATTTGCAAAGGTGATATGGCAACGGTTGTTGGGATATTTGAAGATTATTTTATGAAAAAAAAAAAATTACCAGTAGTGAGGCCCGGTACACAAGTTAGAAGATTTACTCATGTTTATGATACTGTAAAAGCTTGTATTTTTGCGTGGAAAAAAAATAAATGCAAACATTATTCCATTGCAAGCAATCAATCCTACAGCATTATTGAACTTGCAAAGATGTTTAAGAGTAAAATTAGGTATTTACCGAAAAGAGAAGGAGAAAGATTTGCATCAGCTTTAACCAAGATGAACCTTAATAATAAGATAATAAGATTAAGTGCTAAAATTAAGTTAAGGGAATATATCAAGAATTTTTTAAGGAATAGTGATTAACTTTTCTTTACAAAGTGTTGTTTAGTATATATTTAAAGTCTTTATGAAAGTGGTCAGTTCATTAAAATCTCTTAAAAAAAGAGATATCAATTGTAAAGTCGTTCGAAGACGAGGAAAGCTTTACGTTATTAATAAAAAAAATCCAAAGTTTAAAGCGCGACAAGGTTAATTTATGGATATTGATCCACAAAAAAAAACTTGGTCTAACTTTATCAAATTAACTACTTATACTTCTGTAGCAATAGTAGCAGTGTTAGCGTTGATGGCTATTTTTTTGCTTTAAAATTCTATTTGAACTTTTAGTTTTAGTAGCGAGCTTTTAATTTTTTAAATTTTTTAACTCTTCTTGTATTTTCGTCTTTTTCTCTTTTTTTTCTTTCTGAGGGTTTTTCAAAGTGACTTTTGATTTTAAGCAAACGAAATACTCCCTCTCTTTGTAATTTTTTTTTAAGAGCCCGAAGAGCTTGCTCTAAATTATCATTTTTAACTTCAATTTTAATATTTGCTTACCTCCAAAAAGTGTGCTGAATTAACATTTTGGTGTTATATTGTCTATATTTTTATGAAGCTTTTCAAACATAGACCAAAAGAGGGTTATCAAACAAAACCAAGTATAATTAATAGAAGAAAAGCAATTTTAACAACGGTTAAATATACTTTTTTTGGATTAATTGGTCTTAGACTTTTATGGCTACAAGTATTTCAAAAAAATAAATATTCAGTTTTATCCGATCGCAATCGGTTTAAAGAATGGAAGATTGCAGCAGAACGAGGATTAATTTTAGATCGGTTTAATAATAAGATTGCTGAAAACCGTCAGCTTTATAGAATTGCACTTATTAAAGGAGATGTAACTGATCTTGATTTTGTCTTAAGCACACTTAATAAATTTTTAAGATTAGATATTGATATAATTGAAAAAACTAGAAATGATTTTACTAAACTTAGAAAATTTCAACCTTATGTAATAGGTAAAAATTTAACTTGGTCAGAATTTTCGAAAATAAATAGTAATTTATTTATTCTAAATGGGGTGCAGCCCTTTATTTCAATGGAACGCCATTATAATTATCCTTACGAATTTGCGCATGTTTTAGGTTATGTGGGAGCTCCTAATGAAAATGATTTACAAAACCAAAAGGATGATTTGTTTAGAACACCTGGCATTAAAATTGGAAAACTTGGAATTGAGAAAATATTAAATAGAGAATTAATTGGTACACCTGGTTTTACTCGCTTTGAAGTTAATGCTGCAGGGCGAGCTGTTAGAACTGTAGAATTTGTAGATGGAGTAAGTGGAAATCCCTTAAAAACTTCCCTTGATTTAGAACTACAAAAATTAACATACCAAAAACTTAGAGAGATTGCGGGATCTGCAGTTGCAATGGATATAAAAACAGGGCAAGTTTTAGCCTGCGTTTCAACCCCATCCTTTGATACTAACAAATTTGCATTTGGCATCACTCAACCAGAATTTAATGAGTTGTTAAAAAATGAAAGAAAACCATTGGTGAATAAATTTTTGTCAGGTCAGTATTCACCAGGTTCCGTAATAAAGCCCATCATAGCATTATCTGCCTTAGAGAATAAAATTGTTGATCAAGATTATACTCATTTTTGTGGTGGAAAAATCGAGTTATATGGACAAGAATTTTATTGCTGGAAAGATGGAGGTCATGGAAAAGTAAATTTAAGAGATGCAATTAAAAAATCCTGCGATATTTATATTTATGAGATTGCAAGGTTACTCGGAGTTGATCGTATAGCAGAGACAATTAGAAAATTTAACTTTGGTCAGTTTACTTTTAAAGAGTTTGATGAAGAGAAAAAAGGGTTAGTTCCTGATACAAAATGGAAAAAAAATGTAGTTGGTAAACCCTGGTTATTGGGTGAGA
>Ga0194133_10001441_pt1 | contig 41175 bp, 56 predicted proteins | sample TA2KigOf40mmetaG_FD_155448 | JGI IMG/M metagenome (GOLD analysis project Ga0194133, IMG submission 155448) | Freshwater microbial communities from Lake Tanganyika, Tanzania - TA2015055 Kigoma Offshore 40m | ecosystem: Environmental > Aquatic > Freshwater > Lake | place: Tanzania: Lake...
ACCACTTGAGCCGTCAGTACCACTTGTACCCGCATCACCACTCGTTCCCGAAGAACCGTCTGTTGCAGATGTACCACTAGAGCCAGAAGTCGCTGAAGTACCAGAGCTTCCTGAAGTGCCAGAGCTACCGTCTGTACCGCTAGAGCCAGAGGTTGCTGATGTACCAGAAGACCCGCTTTCTCCACTTGTACCCGCATCGCCAGTAATACCAGAAGACCCGCTTGTTCCGCTTGAGCCGTCAGTTGCAGATGTTCCTGAAGAACCAGAAGTTGCTGAAGTACCGCTTGAGCCTGAAGTACCAGATGTTCCACTTGTACCGCTAGTACCTGAAGTACCAGAGCAAACTCCGTTGTATGTTAATGTACCACTATCGTAAATAACTGTACCTACTATTGCACAGAATGTAACATTTACTATAGGAACACCTTTTTGAGCACTTTGATTATTTCCAGCACAATCTTCGTAGCTATAGTTAATAGTTCCAACGCCAGAAAGCGTGAAGCTTCCGCACGTTAAACCATTTGTTCCGCTTGAACCTGACGTTCCCGAAGTACCACTAGACCCTGAAGTACCGTCAGCACCACTTGTTCCGCTAGACCCTGAAGTTCCGCTTTGACCAGAAGTGCCAGAAGTACCAGATTCTCCAGAAGTTCCACTTGAACCGTCTGTTCCAGAGGTGCCAGAGCTTCCGTCTGTTCCGCTAGTTCCGTCAAAACCAGAAGTACCGCTAGACCCTGAAGTACCAGAGGTACCGTCATCACCACTGGTTCCTGAAGAACCGTCTGTCGCTGAAGTTCCCGAAGACCCAGAGGTGCCAGAGGTACCACTAGAGCCAGAGCTTCCGTCTGTTCCGCTTGTACCAGACTCCCCTGAAGTACCAGACGAGCCGTCCGTTCCAGAAGTTCCAGTTTCTCCAGAGGTTCCTGAAGAGCCTGACGTACCTGAAGAGCCACTTGTGCCTGAAGTACCGCTTGAGCCGTCCGTTCCAGAAGTTCCTGACTCACCCGAAGTTCCAGAGGAACCGTCTGTACCTGAAGTACCCGTTTCGCCTGACGTACCAGAAGAACCGTCTGTACCACTTGTTCCTGAAGAACCAGAAGTACCGCTAGTTCCGTTTTCGCCTGACGTACCAGACGAACCGTCTGTACCACTTGTTCCTGAAGAACCAGAGATACCTGAAGTTCCTGAAGTGCCGTCTATTCCTGAAGTGCCATCAGCACCACTAGTTCCGCTTGAGCCGTCTGTACCACTTGTGCCAGATTCACCAGAAGTACCAGAAGAACCGTCTGTTCCTGAAGTGCCCGTTTCACCAGAAGTACCAGAAGAGCCTGAAGAGCCAGAGGTTCCTGAAGAACCGTTCGTTCCACTTGTTCCAGCTGTACCGTCTAGTGCTGAAGTACCAGAAGTTCCGTCAATACCAGAAGTACCAGCATCCCCACTTGTCCCCGAAGTTCCGTCTTCTGCGGAAGTACCGCTTGAGCCGTCCGTTCCAGAAGTACCAGAGGAACCATCCGTTCCTGAAGTTCCAGAGCTACCGTTAGTACCAGACGAGCCTGAAGTACCTGAAGTACCGCTAGAGCCGTTAGTTCCAGAAGTGCCAGAGGTTCCGTCAATACCAGAAGTACCGTCAGCTGCCGAAGTACCGCTAGTACCAGATTCACCGCTAGTACCGCTTGAGCCGTCTGTTCCGTTTGTTCCACTCTCTCCTGAAGAACCAGATGTTCCTGAAGAGCCGTCTGTTCCTGAAGTACCGTCTTCACCGCTAGTTCCACTTGTCCCTGAAGTACCTGATTCAGCAGAAGTTCCTGAAGAACCGTCTGTGCCAGATGTACCACTAGAGCCAGAAGTACCAGAGCTACCATCTGTGCCACTAGAACCGTCAGTGCCTGAAGTTCCGCTTTCTCCTGAAGTTCCAGAAACACCTGAAGTTCCAGAAGAACCGTCTGTTCCGCTAGTTCCGTCTATACCTGAAGTTCCGCTAGTCCCTGAAGAACCATCGGTTCCATTTGTTCCATCAATACCGCTTGTACCTGAATCGCCACTAGTTCCGCTTGAACCGTTTGTTCCAGAGGTACCGTCAATACCTGAAGTACCGTCAGCACCTGAAGTACCGTCTTGACCGCTGGTTCCAGAAGAACCATTAGTACCAGAAGTACCAGCATCCCCGTCATCACCAGAAGTGCCAGAGGAGCCGTTAGTACCAGAAGTACCGTCAGCTGCCGAAGTACCGCTTGAGCCGTCAGTACCAGAAGAACCGTCTGTACCAGAGGAGCCAGAGGTACCAGAAGTACCACTTGAACCATTCTGTCCAGAAGTTCCTGAAGTTCCGTCTATACCTGAAGTACCACTTGTTCCACTTGAACCAGAGGTACCGTCAATACCTGAAGTGCCACTTTCTCCGCTGGTACCAGACTGACCTGATGTGCCAGAGCTACCGTCCGTACCATTTGTTCCGCTTTCGCCACTTGTACCGTCAACGCCAGAAGTTCCAGAAGAACCGTCCGTTCCGCTTGAACCGTCTGTACCTGAAGTACCACTTTCTCCGCTTGTACCCGTTTCGCCAGAAGTTCCGCTTGAACCGTCTGTACCCGCTGTACCAGTATTACCTGAAGTTCCAGAAGAGGCTGAAGTACCTGAAGTACCGCTTTCGCCACTTGTTCCAGAGGAACCCGAAGTACCGTCAATACCTGAAGTACCACTAGTACCCGTTTCACCAGAGGTTCCTGAAGAACCGTCCGTACCGCTAGTTCCAGATTCGCCAGAAGAGCCACTTGTGCCTGAAGTTCCGCTTGACCCTGATGCACCAGAAGTACCGTCAACACCAGAAGTGCCATTGGCACCGCTTGTACCTGAAGTACCTTCAAATCCGCTTGTTCCACTAGAACCGTCCGTTCCAGAAGTACCCGTTTCACCACTGGAGCCAGAAGTACCAGCTGTGCCCGTTTCACCACTAGACCCAGAAGTTGCTGAAGAACCATCTGTTCCACTAGTTCCGTTTACGCCAGAAGTTCCTGATGCACCAGAAGTACCAGAGGAACCATCCGTTCCTGAAGTTCCCGTTTCGCCAGAAGTTCCTGAAGAGCCGTCTGTTCCGTTAGTACCACCCTCACCGCTAGTTCCAGAAGTTCCGCTTTCGCCTGAAGTTCCCGAAGAACCAGAAGAGCCGTCTGTTCCCGCTGTACCATTTTGTCCTGAAGTGCCAGACTCCCCAGAGGTTCCTGAAGAGCCAGATTCGCCTGAAGTACCAGTTAATCCTGAAGTACCACTAGAACCGTCACTACCGTGTGTTCCGCTTGTACCAGAAGTTCCGCTTGTGCCATTTTGTCCCGAAGTACCAGAAGAACCAGTCAGTCCTGAAGTACCATTTTCTCCCGAAGTACCAGAAGAACCATTCAGTCCTGAAGTACCAGCCGAACCGCTAGTACCAGAACTGCCGAAGCTTGTTCCACTAGTTCCTGAAGAGCCAGAACCACCACCGCCACCAGCACCTCCGCCTATAAAACCGAATCCATCTCCCCCTAGAAATGTTGTACTCATGGATTTTTATTTTTATGATAGTCTCAAAACCAAAAAACCAAACATATTAATTTGAGTAACTTGTTTGGTGTTATAACTGAAAATCCAAAAGCACAGCATCGCATCATGTTACTTCTAATTTTAAGACTTGTTCTAATTTAAAATTTTTAACTTTTTTACCATTATTAAATAAGAAGTAGTTTACCTCGTCAGAATCTTCTCTGTCTAAATAAACTCCTACTTCAATATCTTTTGAGCCAGTTTCGGCTTCAAAGTTTTCTAAAATATTTTTAATCTGTGGTGGGACAAAAACTGAATACATTTTTAAATCAATTTTTACCCCCAGAATTTCCATAATTGATACGCTTTTTACGGGCATATAATTATGACAAATTTTGTAACCCACATGTCTTACCAAATCTCCGTTTTCGTCCACTTCTCCTTCGTCAAATAAATGAAGTAGAATGGACACATTTTCTTCTTCTATACCATCATTTTTCGCATATCGCTTAATGGCTTTGCTGAAGATTTTTTTGGTTTCGTTTGTAATGAAGTCTTGCATTTTTATGGTTTTTTTGTTTTAATTAAAGTTTGGATTTTGCATCCGCTTCTGCTTCTTCTTGACTAGTTCCTTCGCCTTCAGCAAGAACTGTTCCGTCTTCTGAAAGTAAGCTAACTAAAAAAGTTCCGTCTTCTTTGCGTTGTGGTTCTGATACAGTGTAGTTTGCCATTGTGTTTATTTTTATTGATAAGAAATTACTAGTTCTGCAACACCTGATGCTGCACTTATCGTGAACCCATCAATAGGTTGCGCAATAGAAGGTGCTGTTAAAGTGACTCCCTCTCCAGTAGTAAATTCAACTGGCGAAGAAGCTGTTCCTTGAAAGCTGCTACTTCCAGTTGCTGTTACCGTTCCACTTCTACAAATAACACTTACCCTAACAACATTGTCAGAGGCTGATATAGTTAAGCTACCAGAGGATAGCGTTTGTGTATGTACATTCGTTGCTCCCATTTGGGGTTATTTTAAGTAGCTTTTTAAATTGTTTTTATATTCAAATGGCAAAGGAGTGCTCAAAAAGCCACTCTTTACCCGAATATAGCCCTTGATATCAATTACGATATCTTTTGCAGCCATACTTAACGTCACCAAATCTACAATATTTTTGGCAATTAGTTGAGGGTCAAAAGAAAAGTTGAACTGTATCGTTGTTGATTGCTTGGGTTTTATTGGTATGTCTTTGATTTCGTTTACGTTACCAACCTTTATACCGTTGATAAATACGTCCAGATACATTTGCGTAACTACCGCCTCCACGTTAGAAGCATTAAAAATCAAAGCCGTGATATCAAGAGAAATGTTATTTTTCTTAAATTCTCTAATTTTTAGACCAGTTACCTGATAGGTAATATCCTTAATAAAATCAATTTGCTTTAGGTAATAACGGTAAATAGCATAGCCGATAAGACCTAAACCAGCAAATACTGATATCGTTTTTATCGCTTTCATCTTCTTGAAATTAACGCAAACAAAAGGATTGCTCCAAAACCCAAACCGCCATAAAGCAAGTAGTTTTTCATTTTTGCTTGAGAAGCAGCCTCTTCAGGTGATAAACCCGCTTGCAGTCCAGCAAGTTCTTGCTGTGCTTTTCCAACAGAAACGTCACTCAATTTAGTAAGTGTATCAAGTGTTTGCTCTCTTTCTACAGCTGTTTTGGCTTCTGTTAATTTTTTTTCGCAATCTTGTTGAAGTTGCTGCCTTTTATATTCTGCTAAAATTTGATTGGTCTCGTTTATTTGTGTTTTAATATTCAGCGTTTTCTTTTGCTTTACAAGTAATTGAAGTTCATTATTGATTATATCAATACTTCTCTGAATATTGTCACAGTCTGTTGGAAGGTTTTCAAATTTAGCTCTTGCCCAGCTGCTGTATTTTTCTTTTTTAGTTTTACGACTACCGAAAAGATTGAAAAAATCTTCTCCCCCAGTATAATTTTTATACGCCCAATTATCGTCAGCAAATTCTCTCAAACCAAGTCTACTTGGAGCAAGAGCACCTAACTCATTGTTTTCAATCATGTCTATTGCCATAAACTTATTTTTTTAACATTCTAAATAAAACGATAGCACCTACCGCAAGTGCACCAATAAGTAACCAATTAGTAGGTTTTTTTGTAGCTGTTGCTAAATTATCGCCATTTGCTACATTTTCAGCAACATCACTTGTAGTAACGCCAGTTGGAGCATTTTTAACACCAGAACCTACTTGAGTTATTGGCAGTTGCGATTGAGAAATTGCATTTGGGGAAGGAGCTTTCTGTACATTTGTACTAGCCATGTCCATTCCCGTCTTCAAATCCTTCGCTTGAGCTTTCATAACTCCTATCCATTTAGATAATTGAGCAATTTCAGCTTTAACTTGTTTTGACTTACCACCTTGAGCTTGTAATGTTTTTAATTGCAATTGAGCTTTATCAAGCATAGCTTTTTGTGAAGCGAAATCGTCAACTAATGGAAATTGAGTTGACCACTTATTGGAAGCTGCTTGAGCTCTTTTTGCTTGTTTTTTCTTGCTTAACAAAACTACTCCACCCGCTGTTGGTGCTAAAAAAATTGCTGCTGGTGCTGGCATAAATTAAATTTTATATGTAATACCTTTTGTTGCTAATTTTTTATTCAATTCTCTCCTTTCTCCTTCGTCAAGTTCGTCTGCAAAGGCTTTATAAATATTTCCAGTTACATTTCCAGTCCATAAACCACACTGGTCATAAGTACGAACACCATAAGCAGCTACTAGTGCTGCGAAGTCAGTATTATTTTTCAATTGATTGAAAATACCAGCAACTAATTTCCCGCTTCCGCTAAATGTACCAGCCCACCCAAAAAGGGGGTCACTCATATCAAAAACGTTTTGCTTTGAGTCGCAACCATCAAATTGTTGCTGAATTACGTCTGCCCAAGCTTTATATTGAGAGTTTGCAAAAGATTTTTTAAATCCTTGTATTTGCAAGTCTTTTAATTCTTGGTCTATGTCTTTTGTAGTCTTACTATCTTTTGCTTTTTCTGCTGCTACTTTAATGCCCTTGTAAACTTTGCTTAACACAATATATGCAACCACGCCCACACCAATTACAAAAACGCCTTTAGCCCATGAAGGTAAATCTTTATAAAAATTATATTTTTGTAGCATTTTTAATTATTTAGCGTATACATCCTTGATTTTATACTCTTGAATATAATCTCTTATAAATTTATCAATAATATCGTAACGTTGTTTATTTTGTTCAGTTGGGTGGCCAACGAATGTGCTAGTAAAAGCCTGATATGCTTCACGGATAGGATAGCCTAACCCTAAATAAATGGTAATCCCATTAAGGTCAGCTTCAGTTTCATCCGAAATATCAGAATTCAAATAATAATGACTGAATTCATGAAGCAGAATAGCCATACGCATGGGTATTGTATATTCACGAAACGCTTGCTGCGACACCTGAATCCTTCCGTTTTTTGTACTAATTCTTGCGGGAGTAGACATTTTCTCTCCCTTGAAATTAATAATCTGGGGCATGTATTCAATTTTGAACGCACCAACAGAGCTCAAATAATCTTTTGGAGCCGATAACCAGCCAGCATTATAAGAGAACTTTTGAGCAAAGGCAACAAAATTACGAACAGCAAAAGTGTCCATTTTTGTCTTTGGAAGTGTAATATCCAAATCGTCCTTTTTGATACCCAAAACTGTAAAAGTTGGGTCTTGCCCTTTGGGAAGGTTACCGTTTTTCTTGTTGTAAACGTCAAGTTTGGCAACATTTGGAGAAAGTGGCATTCTTACAAAAAGCTCCTCTACTCCGTTAACAGTCTTTTCCCTATTAGTAAAAAATGTATTTGCTTGATTAGGGTCATAAACTTTCAATACAATCTCTTGGGGTGAGGTTGTTTGAACGACCACCTTAATCATTATAGGCTCATATCTTGTCCAAAGCGTAAATACCATATTAAATAGACACGGGTTGCTTTACTTTATTTAAATCCACTTCATAACGGCCTCTAGTAAGGTTTTTTGCCTCTTGCACTACTTTTTTGGTATACTTGTTAGGCTTAAGCACGATATCATACTTTTTCCTCAAAGGGTCAGAATAAGCAGCTTCAGGGTTATTTTTTTCTTCTGTAGGCTGGTCTTTGGACTCTACCTTTTTTTTACGCATATAACCCATAGCATGTAAAAGGTGCATTGCTACAGCTCCAAGTACAACTCCTAAAAGTAATTTACCGTATTTCATAAATTATTTCTTTTTAAACATTTTTGCTGCCACAACAGCTAATATGATTACACCACCCGCAATAAGCAAAGTGGAAACTGGAAATCCTAAATAAGTTTTTTTCATTTGTTTTACTTTTTTTAGTGTCTCTTGCACTTCTTCATTCAGATTTGAGTTTATAGGAAAAATTCCTTTCGTTTTTTCCCTTGTCAACCAGTCTGAAAATTTTAAAGTGCCTCCTTCATCTCTATAAGTTTTATACAATTGGTTTGCAGTTAAATCTTTTTCTTTAACCGTGTTTTCCATTTTATGGTTGTTTTTTGTTTAAATTGTTCCAAAAGGTTTAAAAACTGGAGAACCCCCCCCCGCTGGAGAAGTTACTAAAGGGAATTTTTTTTGATTGTATTTCAATATGAGTTTATCAATATCTGAATTAGAATCAACAGTTTTTTTACCAATAAGCTTGTTTAAAGCCGATTCTGTTTCACTTCCAAATTTTCCGTCTGCACCATATTTAGGTAGTAGTGTAGGGTCAATTTTTAAAATCCATTGTTGAATGGACGAAACCATTCTACCTGAACTTCCTTTTTTTAAAGGAAATCCGTTGGTTGGCTTCGGAGTAGTATCTTTTGTAGTGTCAGTATTATTTTCTGGACTTCCTTTTACTGTCTTTGGCTTTTGAAAGTATTTAAAAATAAAATAAGCACCTACTACTGCAAGTGCTCCAGCTACTAGCTTCGTAATGTTTTTTGCCATTAGTCATCAGATTTTGGAAGTATGACAGAAGTAACGAGACCACCAATTAGTGCTCCTACTACCGCTGAAGAAATAAGATTGTAGTTTCTGGTAAGACCAATCAATACGCCCCCAGCCATACCTATTAAGCCTCCATTTACTAATCCTTTTCTTCTCTTCATATCAATTGAAGTAGAAGTGGATTTAAGATTTTTTAGCTTATCTAGTATTTCTTTAGCCTCTGACATTTATGGTAGTTTTGGAATGTCTATTTGAAATTTTTCTTTTTTTGTAGAAGCACATTTGCAAGCAGTTTGAATGTCCTCACTGCACTGTCCAGCAAAGCTGGCATAGTATTGGTCTTTGTTAGCCAACGGTTGGTTTACACCTCTATCATATACACTTGGTATTACATTCAATGCTTGTATTTCAACGGGTTTTCTTAAAGCTGGCTTTTCAATTTGAGGCATTACGTAATCTGTAGGAACGAAAGCTGGCTTTACCCTTTTACTCAAATCGTCAACCGTTACTGGGGATTTCTGTCCACCATTACCAATTGGAGATGTTGGAGCACCCGTACCTTTCATGGTTGGAGCTTTTGAACCACCAGAACCCGCTGGCAAATCTTCTTTTTTTAATGGCTTCTTCTTACCCATGAGTAAGTAGTAAGCAGCAAGTCCGATTACAGCGATTAATAAAATATCTCTTGACTTCATAAATTATTTTTTTCTAGTTGCGAAGAAAATACCGATTCCTACAATAGCAGCTACACCTAAACCAATAGCAACCCAAGCACCAGTTCCAAGACCACCTTTCCCTTTTGAACCTTGTTGATTGCGAATATCGTCTTGATATTGCTGAATTACAAAACCCTCTTGAGCTACTTGATTCGCTTTATTTTGAGTCTTTGTATTTATTTTAGTCAAACCGATTTGTACGGCTGTATCAACATTTTCTCTGGTTAAAATATTGTCTTTAAAGAAACCACCTATAGATGCAAGTGCTTTACCAGCACCAGTCTTATCTTTTTTTTGGGTTTTTGTTTTGATAGCTCCTGACTTGACCCCTTGATTAATTGACTGACTTAATCCAGTTAACTGTCCATTACTATTAAAAAATTCTTCTTCGCCCGTGAATGAAAAATCGTCAAGTCCAGTAAAGCCCATTTCCTGACCTACAAATGAAGCAAACTCTTGACCAGCTGATTTTGCATTACCAGATAAAAGAGCTGCTAATTCTTTTTTGAAATTTGGACTCTTACCAGAGGTAAACAAAGCAGCTGAAGTAATTTCTGTATCAGTTGCGTTTGTAGGAACCTCAACTCCGTTTCTTTTAAGTAGTTTTACTAACGATTCTTTATCGTTAACAACTTGATATGCGAGTAAGGTTCTAGTAACTTGTAGTGCATCTAGTGCCATAATTTACTTTTTAGTAGTTACGATTGCAAAAGCAATCAATACAGCACCAGCAAGAACCATTAAGCTAGTCTCTGTAGTAATTTTTTTATTTTCCTGAAGTTGTTGAACCGCAGCCAACTGACCCGTAAAGTTCATGTATGAAGCAAGTTCTGTTGGTTGACTTATTTTCTTATCCTCTTCTTTTTTGGATAACTTTTTTTCAAAGTATTCCATAAAAAGGTCTTTGTCGGGACTATTCTCAATAATCTCCATCAAGACTGGCTCTCCTTCATAACTTACTAGCTGTTGCAAAACAGTCGCTAAAGACTGGTCTTTTTGATATTCATACCCGTATTTGTGAGCCAGCGACTTAACAAAGTATGGGTTTGAAGCAGCAGTATAACTATAAATGTTTACTCTTGAATTTGACATACAACAAATTTAACTAATTCAATGTAAAAAAGGGCGAAGCAAGAGTAAATCCCGCTTCAGCCCCTTTTTTTATTTTTCCGCTAAAATTAGCGTGCAGCTGGTCTGATAATCTTTGGACTACCGTATTGCTTGCTAACTGGGTTACCACCCAATCCACGTGCAACGTTGATTGTATCAGAAGGATAGAACTGGAACTGAACGCTGGTAGAAGCGAAGATAGAGAAAGTCAGCTTTGTGAAGCCGTCAATTCTAAATGGTTGCTTCAGGTCAACGATACCAGACTGGTTCTGATATGGGTCAACAACTGGTGTTAAGATTTTCACCGCTTGGTTACCGTTTGCATCTTGTGTAGTCAGCGTGATGGGTTGAAGCACTTGGCTTGTAGTTCCATTCACAGAGCTAATCAGTGTGCTTCCAATTGTGAAAGGACTGATGCTAGACTGATTCAACAAGTTGTAATAAGTAACGTTAGAGAGGTTAGAAGTGATTGTTACGTTACTAACAGTCAAAGAACCAGCACTGAAGCCAGCGTTGTTCAAATAAATGTAAGCACCGAAAATATCAATTGTAACCGCAGCGTTAGACGCATTAGAAACGGTGATAATGTAAGGCTGTGAACGCATAACAGCGGGTGCAGCAGCGGGTGCAACAGCACCTTCGCCTTCGGCAGCAAACCAGTTATTCATGTCACCAGCAAAATACATGTCATCGTCAATAAACCCGTCAACACCGACAAACTGTTCGTTCACTGAACGATTTGCCATCTGAAGATAGCGTTGGATTGAACTCATTTTACTGAATTTTAATTTTTAGATGAATTTGATTACAAAACCAATTCAATTGTCTTCTAATTAGCTACCGATTTTAGCCTTGTCAAGCATTGGCTTCACAGCCAACATGTAAAGAGCTACACCAGCGGTAACTACTAAAACGTCTCCAACTAATTTCTTAAAGTTCATTTTTGAACGATTTGAGGTTAAAAATTTTGTTTTGCCTAATTTCAGAATCAAGGCATTGTAAATTTAGTATTCGTTTTCAATAGAGTGCATACTTTTTCAAGTGTTTTTTTTTGACTTTCTTCTACACCTTTGAGTATGTTGAATTTGTGTATAAAATTCAATAAAAAAGCCCCTAAACAAGACTGAAAGGGGCGATTAGTAAGGGTTGGTCAGGAAAAACTATTGAAAATATTGTGTTTGTAAACGCTTCATTACCTCTGCTTTAGCAGTTTCAGCGTTATGTTTCTTTTTACCGTTTTCTTTTTGTACTAAATATGACTTGGTAAGTTCGTTATGCTTTTCGTTAATGTATTGTTCAATACCAGCCGTCATTAGGTCTTGGTTTAATTCCCCACGAATTTTGCCTTCGTCCATATCAACGTATAAGAAGAAACGATTATTTCCCTTATGATATTCGTTGTTAACTATGATTTCAGCAATACGCATCATTTCATATTTATCTGGAAATTTATTTTTATGTCTTTCAACGCTTTCCACGTTTTTGTGAAAACGCATTAAATTCATATTACCCCAGATTTTTGTGTTAATACGTCCAAGTGATTGATAAGAAAGTATAATATCCAATCCAGCGTGACGGTTTGTTGCAATAGCACCTACTAAATCGTGTGGTAAGTGGTCTCCAATAAATTTATTAATGTCCTCAATTAGTAGCAAACCGTTCTGGAATCTATTTAGAACATAAAAAAGTGCATTCGCCCATTCGTCAAGAGTCATTCTTCGCCCGTCTGGATGAAAAGGTCGTATTCTTCTAATCTCTATTTGAGGGTGGACTGTATACAGAGGAACGTCATTTAGAGAAAGTGCTGGAACACCATAAAGCCCGTATTCATCATTAACGTCCATTATCAATGACTTTCTGCCCCTTACGCCTTTATAGGGGTCTCCCATTACGTAACCATTCATTAAAATCATGTGCTGATAGCTCTTACCTACGCCTTTCTTACCGCAAGCAGCCATCAATAAAGGTTCTCTTGCCATGTTACTTTTCCTTCGTCAATTTTTAATTCTCCAGATTTTAATGTCATTTCTATTCTTGCTGAATCCCGATATATTGAAAAGGATAAAGTTCTGATTTTTGTTTCACAAAGAGTAAAATCATACTCTACCTTAAATGAATCTTGTTTTTTCATAAATGTAGGGTGCACTTCACATTTCCTTACAAATATTTCAAAATTTTCAGACTCTTCAGGAAAATCAAAATTCTCTGTTTCATCCCCTAAAACAGAAAGCATAGCCAAAAATTGCTCCTTAAAAGCAATCCACTCTTTACTTTTAATCCGCATCGGCATTTTCTGATACCTTATACGTTTTTTGAAATTGAGAAATAGCGTTGTTAAAAGCATCTTGGGTTTCCTTATCGCCCATAAGGTTAATTATGGTAGTCAACTGACCTATGGCAAAGGCTGTGTTTCTTGGCGTATCAAAGTATAATTGATAGCCTTCGCTATGCCCATTATAAAATTCTAAAACTTCTTCTTTTGTTTTGAAGCGAAGGGTTTTATGAATATTACTCAAATCAGAAATGTGATAAAATCCGTCTTCGTAATTAATTATTTTTTCGTCACACGCTACGTAGGGCTTGTCTTCCCACTTGTTAGATTCCGAAATTTCGCATAAATCCCCATAAGTGTAGTTAAATTTCAAAAATTCATATATTTCTTCTAATTCCTTTTTCATAAATAAAATTTATTAATATAATAGTTTAATTCTATCTTTATCTACTTTTTTGTTTGTCTTAAAACAATTGCTTCTGCAATTTGCTCCTCATCCATTTTCAAGTAATCTTTTGGCTTACGGCCACGCTTACCCGTTTTTTTATTTTGAGCAGCTTGCTCATAAGCACTTATTCCTTGCGTTTTTTCAAAAGCGGCTTTCATTTGCTCATCTTTTTTTCTAGCTGCAATCGCTTTGGCACGACCAGAATCTGGAACTTTATGGGCTTGCACGGTTGCAGCCATTACTGTTTCATTGTCTTCAAAATTAAAGCGTTCAGAGCTATGCTCTGGCTCTACAAATTGTGGGTCAGCAGCTGGCTTTGGCTTACTCGGTTTCGGAATGGAAGAAGGCGGAGGAGGAGGTGCTGTCATACCGTTCTCTTTAAGAGTAAGGGTATAATCTTTAATTACATTCAGCATTTCATTCATTGAAGACCTCACTTGAGAAACAATTATAGCTTTCAGACCAACATCTTTTAAAATCAAAAATCCAAGATATTGTTCGTCCGTCATAGCAGCTCCTCTTTTTTGAAGAACTCTAGTTAGAACTGGCGTTACCTCTTTTTTAAATTCTTTAGATACCGTTAACGTATCTTGATTTTGTGAATTAAACTCTTGAATGAATTCTCCCGCAGAAATAGTTTTTCCATACTCGTAGGGAATTTGAACAGATAGGTCTATTTCCCCTTCAGCTACCATTTTGCGTAACCTTCTTTGAGATATCTGTAGCCATTTATTCCCAAAAACGTGTAATTGCTCATATCCGTCAACCAACAGCTTTGCTACGTTTTCTGCTCCCATTTTCAATTCTGAATCTGGAACATTATTTAATGCTGGATTGATTGGAGGAGGTGCAGAAGATTGAGCTCCGCCCATTCCGCCACCCATACCCTCGTTTAGCATACTGTAAGGGTTTTCATTTGCTCTTACTGTATTTGGCTGATAGTAGGGCTCTGGAATCGGTGCAGTAACTTGAGAGGGATTTGCCGAAACTGACATGGTAGTATACGGCTTTTCATTAACCACATCAATAAAAGGGTTGTAACTCCTATTTTGATTTGCTTGTGGTTGTTGCTGTTCTTGCTGATTGTTTTCTGTATTACTCATGGGTAGTTCCTATATTAAAATTTTTAATCTTTTTATCTAGCTCTTTTTTTATTTTCAAAAACTTTTTGTCCTCCTCATCTATGGCTTTAAAGTTTTCTATTTCTCTTCTGTACTTGCTTAAAAGTGACTTGTTTTTGTATTTAAATATATTTTTTTGAATATCGCCAAGTGTTGTTACGTTGTATAAATAATAAACGCATAATCCCAGTGCATATTTATAGTTTGCTCTTTTATATCGTCCAAAAAATAAATCTTCAAATTCAATATTAAAAGCTTTTGCCACCTCACTTATAATATATTTTTCATACGTATTCAAATTATCCCCTAAATCTTTAGGGTCATATAGTCTCAAAAGCATGGAAGTCGCTTTTAACCCTCTGACTTCTATACTTTTATTTAAATCTTCAAGTATTTGAATAATTGCTGACGATTCGTTCTGCATTTACTAATGTTTAACATACCAAATATATTGAAATCTGTTGAACTTTACCAGTTTGGTATAATTTTTTTCAGTTTAGCAGAGTTATCCTTAAACCATGTTTTATCAATTATTCTCAATACTATGTTTGGGTGATATTTTGCCATACGCTTAATCTTCGTTTTGCTTTTGGCATCCATATAACCTTTTACTTCAAAGAACTCTATGGCACCAGAAGGAAAGGTTACCATAAAATCGGGTTTATAATTATTTGTTCCTCGCTTAATTCGTTCAAACCAAAAAGTAGTTGGCTCATGCAACCACTCTTGAATATGACCATACTTTTTCATGAATTCAAGATATAGTGCATATCTATACTCCCAACGGCTACGATAAAAGTTTGTTTTGCCACCAATTTCAGCCCAATCTTGTTTCCAAGTGGCTTTGCCATTTTTGAGGTGTATCTGCACTAAAGTTGAAATTTAGCCTTAAACTCCTTGTCACGAATTATTGTATCTGCTATAAAAAGTGCATAGTCATTGTCAGAAGGGTAGTGTAAACCCATATAAATTCTGCTATTCTGGACATCAGTGGCTAAACTTTCAAAATATTCAAATCTGTCTGGGAAATGGTTGCCTAAAACGTGGCAAATTAGGCGTGCTTGAAGGGTATGACCTGAAGGATAAGAGGGGGAAGCTGCTGACCGTGAATAAAACGGAAAAAGCTTTAGTTTGTAGTATTCCGCCATTTGATAGGGTCTGGGTCGCTGAAAGTAAAATTTCAGCTTCATAATCAAAGGGACGGTCTCATCAATGATTTTATCTACTATATCAGCCCCTTTTTCGCCTAAATTCTGCTCTATAATAACTTGAGCCATCACTTGTGTTAGGCTCTTATCGTAAGCCATATAGCGTTTCAGAGCTTGCTCGTCCTTTTTTAGAGCATCAACGCAATCAACTAGTTCATTTAGCTCTTCCCTACACGCTTTTGAAGAGTTTTTGGGAAAAGTAAACTTAATAAGTTGGGGAATTAGTTTTTCTAGCGGGGACTTGTCAGGTTCCAGAAACGGCAAATGCTTTTGGGATGGATTACCCCAAGTGATTGTGTCTAACATCTTTTATGGTTTTTTTATAAAGTAACTAAAGCACGCTTTCTACGCATTTTCATGCTGCCAGATGCGTTTGCTTCAGATGCTGCCTTTCTTTTTGCTGTTGCTATGTCGTTTTCAACCCTATTAATACGGGTGGAAAGGTCGGCATAACCAGTTTTTTCCATCATAATCATAAACTTATGATATTGAATGGAGTAAATAACAGCTCCAACGATAAAAGCAGAAATTGCCACATCAACAACATTAACGTCAGCGAAGAAATCTTTGAATGGATTTTTTCTAGCTGGTGCAGCTCCTACGTCTCCGCCTTCAGCCATGCTAGGCATTGGTGCTGGGGGTGGAGTATATTGAGGGCTTGGAGCTGGCGGTGCTGGTGGGGCAGCTGGTGCTGGAGGAGCCACTGCTGCTCCCGCTGCTGCTACATCTGCTACCGCTGGTGTTGCTGCTTTCATTTAATTTTTTTTATCGCTTGACAAGAGGAAATATGCTCCAGCTGCTATTAACAGCCAAATCCATAAATTACTCTTCTTTTCAACTTTCTTTTCTCCGCCACCACTCGGTGCTCCACCTCTTGCGGGGGGAACGCCAAGACCACTTAAAACTACACCCGTAGGTGGTAATTTTGGGGGAGGGGGTGGTAAATCAGGTAAAGCGGGAGGCGTTACTCCACACTTCTCTGTTTGGGTCATACTAGCCCTATCTAACGCTGCTTCATATCTTGCTCTTTGTTCTTGGGGCATTCTTGAAATAGAAAGTAGGTCTTCAATTTCTTTAGCTTTTGAGGCTATTTCGTCACAAGAAAGGCTAGCCCAGTCAACCGTTAAAAGTGCTGGCTCCACATCAGGCTGCGGTCTTTGGCAATTTGCTTGAAAATCGCTGTAAACTTGCATGACCTCTTGTGGAGTCGCTGTACCGTTTCCGTTAGTGCTTATAAATACTTGTGCTCTTGAGCAAAAGTCAGAATCTAAAGGACTAGGAACGGCAACTTTATCTGGAGGGGTTAGTGGATTGGGTGTAATGTTAGAAGCAGTAGATTCTCCATTAGCACCAACCAAGTTTGAAAACCCAGTTTGCTTATTGAAGTCTCTATCTTTTTTGGCAATAAATTTATCTTCGCCATCAAAGACGATTACACTTTCTTTAGCCATTTTATTACTTTAATTGGGCAGCTGCTCTCTTAATAGCATCCGTCCATTTTTCGGTTGGCTTTCTGATTTTCTTTGCAAGTTTTGCAATTTCAGCTACGCTTACCTTTTTTGTGCTTTTAGCCATTGATTGCTATTTTACTTTTGACCAGCTCTCCAAGTCTTGGAAACAACATAAACTGTTACACCAAGTGCTGCGAGCCCTAAAGCCCATCCTAAAAGTTTTCCACCGTTTCGCATAGTATTAAATTTAAAGATTAAAAAATTATTTTTGTCCCGCTGCCCATGCACCCGAAGCTACACGAACAATGATATAAATACCAACAAGACTTACAGCGAAGCCTACTAAAGCTGGTACAAGATTTTTACGGTCTCCCATTTTTTAGTTTTTTTAAGTTAAAGTTGATTTCGTGTATAAAATTACTAATTCATTTTTACAATCAAAATTTTTTTTGTAATCCCAAGTTTTCAGCATTACTTATCCTTAAAAATTGAGAAACCATCCCCAGATTTTACCCCCCAAACGTCATTCACGATTGAGTTTTCGTCCCCAGTAAAGCTTCTAGCAACCGCTGTAAGACTTCCTTTTCCGCCTTCAAAAGCATCGTTCCAGAAAGTTTGCTCGTCAAAACCAGTGAATCCAGCTTCGTGCTTTTCGTCTGCTTTTCGTAGAATCTTATGCACCATTCCACGCTTGAGAATTTCAATCCTATCAGCTTTTCTAGCATTTGCTACGGGTGTATATCCGAATTTAATTCCCCAATCAAAACCAATAAGATATGAAGAATCCCCTCTTAATACAAACGGTTTACCGTTTACAACAAGGTTTGCAATTCCCTTGTCATAGTCAACGTCTTTAATTACTACTTTGGGCTTCCAAATATTGTTTTTATAAAAGCCGTAAACAGCAACTACCCCTAAAATAGCTGCCCCTATACTTGCTAATTTTAAGAGTATTTCCTCACCTTGTGATATATTGAATTTGTATGCCATTTCAATTATTTTAAGCTAGAATTGAGTTAAAGGTATTGAATTTACTTAATCTGTCCTCAAGTCCGTGTGTTCCACCGTTTACCCTTTTGGTTACGGCTGTAACAATATCTGGAGTGTTACCCTTATCGCAAATGTCCCAGAGCTTGTTTTTCTCAAAGAAAAAAGCAGCTGAAGTAAGCGGATATTTGGTTGAAATTAAATCTGGAGTAGCCACGCAATCTTCCCCGATAAAGGTTGAAAACGCTTTATAGTTGTCTTTACCCGTTAGTTGAATATAGCCTCTACCCCTGAACTTATAGCCATCGCCAGAAGCTTCATCCCCGTTACCCATACGGTTAGCGTAGACTCTATTTGCTATTTTTTCAGGTTTTCTAGCATAAAGGTCAGCCGAAGCTTTGTCCTTAAAATATTTTGGGAATATTTTTAAAAGTCCATCAGCAGAGTAGTTTAAGTTCTCATTTAATACTTTGAAGTTCCCGCTTTCGTGGGCACATTGAGCCAAAAAGTGAGAAAGGCGAAGGGCTGAAGTCACGTTAAACTTTTCTACCAGCGTATCAATTTCTGCTAATACGGTTATAGGAATTTTTGCATTAAGAGCCTGAAGTTGCATTTTCTTTCTTTTTAAATATTTTTTCAGCACTGGTCAACCCCAAACAGCCAAATGCTAACGCACTAACTGAATAAACCAAAGAGTCAGCTGGGTTATATTCACGAAGCATAGCTCCACAAAGAAAGCCAGCACAAACTATGCCTACCAATCTTTTACTAGAAGCCTCCCCGTTACTTGAGAGAAATCCACATAACCATACAATTACTTTTTTCATATAATTCATTTATTTTTTAGTTTATTATTCAAATCTTCACTTGATTTTAAAGATTTATGTTGATAGTAAATGTTAATTATAGCTGTTACTATCAATAGAGTAATTATTATTTTATCGGCTTGTTTCATATAATATTTTTACCAAAGTAGTTTATCGGCATACCAGCCAGCCGTCCCTCTTACAATCCTATCTTTTGCGTGTCTCATTTTATAAAGTTTTCGCTTTTCATCAGCGAATTCCTTACCCTTTTGAGACATAAAAGTAGGGTAGTCACCATACCCAATAGCCCCTATTGAGGCAAGCTTCTCTCCTTTAGAGTTGAAGACATCAATTTTTTTGCCTTCTGTTTTACTGGGTTTAACAACTACCCCGTGCTTCTTTGCTTGACTGTAGGTGTATGGCTTGATACGATATGCCATTAGTTTCTATTTTTATATAAGTTTACTCCAATTAAAACTCCCGCAACCCCAAGCACACCCCATAGAATTAAGCTACCAAATCCCTCTGCTTTTTTCTCCTCTACTACGGGCGTTGCTGTTACAACTTGAGTTTCACCACCACCTGATTTAGTAACCACCGCTTGTGCTACGGGTTCAGCTTGTGCGGGTGCAGCTGCAACTACTGGTGCTGGTTGTGGCTTCTGTTTCCATGCAACGGGTTCTTTGCCTTCAGCTATTCGTTTGGCATCTTGTTTATCACGCATAGATTGCATTCTTTGCATATACCCGTCTCTATTTTTCCAATAGCTTTCAACCTTTTTTAAAATTTCTTTATCCCCGTCTATAAGGGCTTGTTGAGTTTCTTGAATTTCTGTTTTAATTGCATCTTTTTCTTCGTCAGAGGCAGATTGCAAATTTTCATTTAGTGTTTCAAGGTATTTTTCAGCATCATCGTAATCTTTGACAAGGTTTTTGATTTTGTCATTAAACATGCTGATACCGCCTAACTCATTGATTCTGTCTTGGTGCTTGCTCATTTTTTTTGTTTTTTTTGTTTATTGAAAATTTTACAAATCGTCTATTACTTTTACAGCTTCATCATAAGTTGCTTTTTTTTCATTTGCCTTTTTTCTTTGGTAACGCTGATAATAGTAAATACCAGCATACACTGCTCCAATAATTAAAATAGTTGTAATTGTCTTTTTCATATTAATTAATTTTACCTAATCCAGTTAAATCTTGTGTTGCTTCAATAATCCCTTGCATACTTGCCAAATATTTGGCTGGTGGAGTTGTTGTATAACCAGCTTTAGCAATCATTAAGATTTGCTCTTCAGGGGTTTTGGCTTTAATCCTAGCGTCTTTATACCTATCACCAAGCAATACCTGAATGGTAGCTCTAATTCCACTTTCAACATCTTTGAACTTGCTAAATTTAGCTTGCGTTTTTACCTTTTTCCCTCTGACATATTCGGTAGTATCTTTTGTCACAAATCCTATTACACCAGACAAACTTGGGGCATATTTAATACCTCCAAAATTATTAGCTTCTTTCGCAAGCCCACTTTCTCCCCATCCACTTTCAAGTGCTTTCTGGGCTACTATTGCTGGGAAAAAAAGATTAGTGCCTTTAACGGCATTTGCAATCCCTTTTCCATAGTTTTTCAAAAATGTCGTTGTCCTATTTTTTACTGCTAACGAATACATAATTACTTTTTTGTGTAGAGGTAATAGGCTCCAGCAATAGCCAGCAAACCAAGACCAATTAATAGTTTATTTTTGTTTTTAGTTACGAATTCAACTATTTGAACCCTTAACAGTTTTGCTTTTAGACCCGCTGCATACTGGTTTTCGGGTGCCCCATAATAGCCACGCTGTTTAAGGAGTTTTGCGAATTCATCTGCGCTTTGGGAGTTTTTAAGCTGTTGTGGGGTTACACCTCTCATCGTGATATTGTAGAGCCTAGAAATCTTGTCTCTTGCACTATCTTCCACTGACCTAAACTTCGCATAATAGTCGCTATCGCAGCCACCGTTACACCTCTGCTCGTTTTTTGGGGCGGGAGTACCTCTTGTTGCTAGGGGCTGACCGATAAACTTCATTCCGCTAGTATTCAGGTTTTTCTGGAATACGTTAGAGGAGTAGTCAGCACTTTCAAAACGGGCTTGAGCAACAATAAGCTTTGCAGCTGTAGGGGTAAACCCTTCTGAAATGGCTACGTCATAAATTATTTGGTCGTTACTTTTTGCCATTATTTTTTCTTTTTGGACTTAATACGCATCATGAGCCTTTCTTTTGCTGTTTGAGCCCCTACAATACGTTTAGCGGAATCTTCTGCTTCGGCTGGGGAGAAAGTCTTTCCGTAGTCTTTTTGTACGGCTTTGGGCACTTTCTTGCGTTTGAGGAGGCTTTTCTTAATTGAAGCTACCTTGTCCTTGAATTTAACCTCTCCACCTTCAGCCATTTTTGTACGACTATATTTAGCCAATAACTCTTTTTGATATTTGTTATTTGGATTTCCTACAATAGCAGTCATTAAATCCATTCCCTTAATCTTTTTGGATTTTAGGTCTTTTAGTAAAATAGATAAATTTACGTTGTTCTTATCGCCCCATTCTGCTACTGCATCAGGTCTCAATCCCGACAATCTTGATATTTCATTTACAGTTGCCATAGAGTCTGCTACCCCACCGCCTTCCATTTTAGGTGCTCTAACCATAAACCCACCAACCGTGTTTTCAAAACCGAATTTCTGAAAGTATTTTGTCAGATAATCTTTGGTGATTTTCTTTTTATGGTCTTCAGACTGCAAATTTTTTGTTCTAGGTATAGGCTGCAAATAAATTGACACTCCAAATTCATCAGCTTTTTTCAATATTTCACAGAAGTATTTTTTTGCATCGGAATCACCTTTTTTCTCAATTACATCTAGTATAACAATTTTATCATTAACTTCTTTTATGGGAGACGAAAACTCATTTGGCTTGGTTACTGATACATAAACGTATTTATTAACACTCTTTGACCAATCAACAAACCATTTCATAAATTCACTGTTTGGGGAAGATGTACTCCCACCTTCAGATAAGATTTTAGGCTCGTCAGACAAATTTTTGGCTATCTCTCTATGAATATCTCTTAAAGAATAATCGCCATTATTATTAGCTTTAAATGCTTCACTTTCGTGTTCAGATTTTGTCATAAAGAATTTATCATCTACTTCAAGCCATCTATTGCTTCCCTCAAATTCTTCTTTATATTTTTTACCATCGTGTGATTTCAACTCCCCACCGCCTTCCATTTCCCCGCCTCTATCAAAATCGTCAATATCTTTAAAGAACTTCAGGTCGTTCGCATCATAGGTCTTTTCAGTTCCGTCCACAAACTTCAAGTGAAACTTGCGACCATAGGGCTTAATTATAATTCCCATTTTGTTTTCCGACACCACTAGGGCACTATCCCCGTATTCAGCCTCTTGCCATTTTACTTCGCCCCCGTTAGCATATTCTTCTTCCCCTTCAACTTCTTCTTTTTTTTGCTCATTTTCAGCCTCCAAATAGTGGCTAGCATCACTTAAATCGGTAGAAGCCCTTTCCGCTTTAGCAACTACCCATGCTGGAACGTGGTCTGATTTTTTTGCAGCTTCTTCAAACTCTTCAACATGGTGCTCAATTTCCTCCGCTTGGTTAAGTAGCATTTCCTTATTTTCACTTTGCTCTGTAAATCCACCCGCTTTGTAAAATTTGCCTTCCCTCAACCCTTTAAATAGCTCATAAGCATTTACGGGTCTAAAGCCTAAATCCCTCTCCAAAGGGAATCTAAAAGCGGAAATACGAAGATTTTCTAACTGCTTTCGGCTAACGCTACCAATTTCTACATTCTGCCCCATTTGGACGATTGCCCATAGATAATCTGGGTCTTGAGGGTCTGAATTAAGAAGAAACCACCTACCGATTCCGTAGGGGTTGAATATTTTGGCAACCGCCATTTGCTGCTCTAGATTATTGCCTTTAGGATATTGAGCAAACAGCTTTTTATCTATGTCTTTTGTAAATAGCTTCATAAGTATTAGTTGTTTCTTTCTTCAAACTGTGCATCGTCTCTTCTGGAGTGCTCCATTTGTGAGTGGGTTCCGACAAAATCTTTATCGGCAATTTTTCCGTCTCTCATACCCAATCTTTCGTCTTCCCTATCGTCATATCCTTGAGACATACCACCTTCAGCCATATATCCACCTTTTTCTTTTACTTGAATGTAGCTATTTAAAAAATCAGATGTTTTGGCTTTTTTAACTTCTCCATCTTTGTATTTGTATGTAACATTGTCAAGGTCAATATCAACTATTTCTACGTTGTACTCATTACTTGAAGTAGCCGTAAATGGTCTAAATTCTTTTCCAATTAATGTTTTACCGCCTTCTGCCATATATCCACCTTTAGCCATATAACCACCACCCTTCATTTCCTTTGCCTCTTTATCATAGGTGTTTAAATCTATGGTATCAAATTTATTCATCAAATATTTGTCAACGTCAAAATGCTCTTCAATCTTTGCTCTGTCCTCTTTTGATAGCCCGTGCCACCATTCGTAATTATCAATATCACTTAAATAGAATATATCGTCCTCACTAAAAGTGCCATCAGTTGAAGTAGCTAAATCAGAGGGTCTAAAATATACCCCTACGCTTTCAAGCTCAATAATTCCGCCTTTTGCCATCTCGCCACCTTTTTCGTAACGGTGCATTTCTCCGCCTTTTGCCATATAATTAGGGTTTACATACTCTTTAGATACCATAGCTACCACCTTTTTAGGCTTTGCACCCATACCGTTTTCCCTAATCTGCTCTTGCATTCTTTTGTATAGCTTATCCCCCAACTCATTCCTTTCCTCATATAAGTTGAAAGGCAAATGACCTATAGCATCGTGTTTAGCTTTGATTGTTTTAGCATCCCTTAACTCACTTTCAGTCCCGAAATGAGTAGCCAGTAACACCACATTTTCAGTGTGATAGTTTATGTCCTCATTCTTATCGTATTTTTTGCTAATATCTCCAAGCGTCATACCGCCTTTTGCCATATAACCGCCCTTTTCATAAGCCTCATAGCCCAACTCTTCTAGCTCATTTTCAATCAATGATAGTTTTTCTTTAATTGGAGCAATCTGGTTTCTATAGTTCAATACGCCCTCTTCAGTCTCTAAATCAGCCTCCAGCTTAATATCGGTCAGCTGGGCTAAAAATTCTGATTGCTTGGACAGAAGGTCATCTAGCTGACCCCCTTTTGCCATTTGCTGCTCTTCAGATAAAATCTCCCTTGTTTCCATAACTCCGCCTTCAGCCATAAGTCCCAGCTTACGCTTCAAATTGCTGGTAACTTGCTCTTTAAGCTCTGGCATCATTTTAACGGCTAACTCCTCTGCTTGCTTTTCAGCTTTAGGACTTTGGCGTTGCACGGGTAAGACTAATGCCTTAATACCAGAGAATGCAGCATAGCTCTCCACCATAATTCCGTTTTCTCTTCTTTCCACTTGGACTGGACTTACAGATAAGTAGTAACCCCTAGCTTCTGGTCTTGAAGTAAAGTAATTCATACCACCCTTATCGTAGTAGACTTGAATTTTCAGCTCGTAGTCAGTCCCGTCAATTTTCTCGTATTTTTTTAAAACGTTCCCACCGCCAGCCATATAGCCACCGTCTTTAAATTTCATTAGCTCTCTTACGGATTGACCACTTTTTATCTTTTTATCGTCTTCAAACAAATCATACATTTTTGATTCGTCATCACGATATATGACACTATATTTTTTCCCATTTATTTGAGCAGATAAATTCCCACTTGAATCAAAATCAAAATCTTTGTAGTGGTCAGTCACGCCACCTTTAGCATATTCGTTTTTTCTATAATATTTTAATAGGGATGGTTTATTTATTAATTCTTTTCTTACACTTTCAGCATTCTCCTTTTTTGTAGATAAAGTATAATTGGCTGAAGGATTTTTTTTATCTTTTACCGTCCATTCTCCTTTTCTATATTCTGCAACATATAACTCATCTTCTACCTTTCCACCTTTAGCCATGTAGCCACCTTTTTCCAACTTTGGGTAACGCTTCGGAGGCTGCTTTACATCAATACGGTTAGCACGGTATTCGTAGTAGGTATTTCCAGATTTTGATTTTCTCTTACCAGTAGGTAAAGCGGGTCTTTCCGCATCTTTTTTAAGGTCTACACCTTGAGCACGATAAGCCCCGTATTTTTTCTTTTTAATGATACTTTGAAGTTTGGAAAGGGCTGTTTTAGTACCTCCAGTAGTGCTTACAGAGGGCTTTTTACCCTTTTTTAGACTAGCTAGCTCACCTTCAGCCTTTGAAAGCTGTGATTTGAGCTTATCCTTGATTGAAGCGGATATTCCTTTAGTATCTAAAGCTTTTTTTAGCTTTTTAATATTGCTACGGAGTTTTAATGCTGTTGCCATAATAATTTAAAATTGTTTATAAAATTAAGATTTTTTGCTTTTTAAAGTTTTGAGTTGCTGTTTGAGTCTGTCAATTTCTTTTTGAACGTCTTCGTCAAATTCAGCAAGCGGTTTTAGATTTTTTATAGCTGCTTTGATATCTTCAGCTGATAACTGTTCTTCTTGCTCTTTCTTGATTTCGCTTACAGTTTCAACTTTAGTTTCTGCTTTCTGTAAAGGTTCTCTATCTGCTTTTATAATTACTTCTTCAGATTTTTCCTCTACTGGCTCTGGCTTGGAAACCTCCGTAGTTTTACCAGTACCGAATTTTTTAGATAAAACGTCTACTACGTCCAAAACGGACTTTAACAGCAATGGGTTTTCGGTAGAAACCCTTTCTAAATCGGCATCATTTTTTAAAATGAATTCGTCTAGTATATTTTGTATTTTCTCTTGCTGTTCCGTCATTTTAATCAATTTTTTCGTAATCGTTTTCGTTTTCAAGTCTTAAAAACTTACACTCTGCTAAAAAGGCTGCTCTCTCAAAAACGTCTTTGAACTTATCGTCAATGAATGAAATATCCCCGCTTGGGTCTATGGCTGCGATTCTGAATTCGTAGTCCTGATTTCCAGCAGTAGTAAATGTTTTCTCGTATTTTACTAAAATGGTATTGGGAAGCATCCTATTGCTCATAATCATTAAATCAGTAATGTTTCCATACTTTTTTTCAGTAAAATCTTTAAGATTTTTTAAAAGTTGTCTGGTTGAGGCAAGCTGTTTTGTGGTTATTTGTGGTTTCATATTAAAAATTTTGTAGTTCGCTGATTACTGTTTCAACTAGGTCATTTCTTTTGTCAATATCTTCTTGTGGTGTAGCATAATAAACCCCTTCCGCATAACTAGTTATTTCAGTAGTAATGCTTAAAATATAATTTTGGAATGCGTAAATATTTCTATTATTATATACAGAGTATTTTCTTAATATATCTTTAGCAATTTTACCTAGATAATATTCTAGATTTTGTCCTGAACTATCATTCCAATCTGCTGCATTCTTAACTATTAAATTTACTTCGTCAATAAGCTTCTTCATATCTACGTCAATCGCTGCTAAATCCTTACGAAGCTCTAGGGAATTAATAATATTTATTTTATTTTTTAAATTAGTCGCAGAAATTCTCATCCACCAATTAAAAAATGGGTTTATTTCAGGAAGTATTAATAGCTGTGCATCACCTATTGTTGTACTAAATTTTTGAAAATAGAAGTCTTCTATACCTTTTACAAATAATTCAAAATATTGCATGATTGCATAATCATGAAAAAAAAGCATAGCCTCTGGCAATACCTCTTTAGACTTAAATATGCCTTTTTTTACATACTCTGTATACTTGTTCCTATATCTTTCAATCCCCTCCCAGTATTCATTCTGTTGCCAGCGTGGCTCACCATATACATATACTCCACTATCTAATTCTTTTTTTTGTGAAGCGATTGCAAGGGTTTCATAAACTTGTCTTTGATTTGCAGATGAAATTAAAAATGCTAATTCTTTATCAAACTCCTGACCAAACTCTTTTGCAATTATAGGCTGTATAAATAGATAATTACCATTTTGAGCAGAAGAAGGTATCAAGCTAGCCATAGGAAGTGACATACCATTAAACTCTTTAGAAAGATTTCTTTTATAAGTTGGCTTTAATCTAACAAATCGTGTCATGTAAATTCTGGTCATAACCCCGATTGATTCTAAATATTCAGCAACCATCATAGCGGGTATGTGTCTGACAGCATATTGAACGTCCCCAGATAGGCTTGTATAATAAAAAAGGGAATAAATTTCAACATATTTTACCTTTCCTCTTTTTTTATTGTAGGTCAGGTATACTTTTTTATTGCGTGTAGCAAATTTTAATTTAGCATCGGGTAACTTCTGGTCAATAGCAGCTGTTCCTTTTTGCTGCACTTCACAATCAAACTTTCCATCGCAATCTTCAAAAAAGAATTTTTTTTGCTCATTAATCAATTCTTCCCTGATAAGGTTGTTGGGAACTACGCCACTAGGAAGCTCAAATTCCTTAAATTTTTCAGGGAAATTTCTTGCTAATTTTTCAGAAAAATATTCAGGAACCCGATAAAGAGCTCTAGAAGCTAAAGAAAAGTCAAAAATACCAATTGGTTTATCTGTAGTTACCAACTTGGTTTTTTCAGTTTGCCCACCCAAATTTAGATTAAGAGGTGCTTTTTCAAAAAGTAAACTTATATTGTCATCAAATGAACGCTGCTTGTACTTTTCTAAATATTCTTTCAAATCAAAGTTGCCAAGCAATTGATAAAACTGCTCCCAGTCATCCACCGCCCACGCTAGTACGGGAATATTTGAAAATCTATTCTGAAAAGACATTAATTAACTTTTTGACTCGCTTTATAATTAGCTACAATTTTATTGCCCTCTTCTCTCTCTATGGCGGTATCAAAATCAGGTGAGGCAGCGTTAAATGGCATTTTATCCTTCTCTTTTACTATTGCTTTAAAAGCATCAAAATTTACTTCAGTAAGAAGAGCATCTTTTGTACTCTGCTTAAATAGACCAAAAAAGTTTTCCATAGTATCAATCAGTGTCTTCGGATTAGATATGGCCGTGTTTGCATTTATGGCAGTTGAGCCTTTAACTGCATTTTCCTTTAGTTTTCTGTACTCATAGTAAGTTGCTTTAGCATTAATCATTAATCGTAAGGAAACAAAGGCTTGACCCGTTGCACGCAGTTTTTCAATAGCTTGTCTTACTTTAACTAGGAATATCCAAATAAACGCATACCCCTTCATAATGTCATTGAATTCGTATTCATAATCAACGAATACTCTATAAGTAGAGCCAATAAAACGGTCTTGTAAAGAAAGGTCTTGCTTGAAATTAGCTTCGTAGTCTGGGTCTATTGTATTTAGAGGAACGTTACCAGTAGCTATAACAAAAAGATTTCCTAGCTCAAGTACTTTATTCTTACCGTTTCTAATGGTTGGTTTTTTTTCAATACCAGTGGTTTCGTCATATTTTACGTCCTTAACCTTTGCTAGTGCTTCGTTTAAAATACCAGCGGTATTAGGGTCAATTTTAGGAAGCTCGTCTAGGATTAAAACGACCCCGTCCACTTTTCTCTCTTTTCCGTCTGCATCTACAATTACATTAGACCAAGCCATAGACAGTTTTCCCTCCTGATATCCGTCAATTGTTTGTCCTCCAAGTATATCTAAAGGCGAAGTAAATTGGTTACAGTTTAGAGTGATTTTTTCCCAACCAATTAATTCAGCAATTTCTTCAGCCACGAATGTTTTACCAGTACCAGCCCCACCATATAAGTAGGAGTTATTTTTAGCTAATAGGTCGCTTAAAAGAAGCTGGACTATGGGTCTTGAAAGGAACGAACCCTTTACGTTTTTCTTTATTGGTGTCTGACCTATCTTACTTAATGTAAGCGAAACGGGTCTGCTAGACACAATTTTAGCTAGCAAATCAGCACTTAAATCAGATTCTTTAATTTTACGTTTTGACAGCTCCTCTAAAATTATTCTTCTTACTTCAGCGATATTTACATTCCCACCAGAGGCTTTTAGAGCTTGCTCTAGATTATTAATGATAGCTTGAACTTCTGCATCCAGCGTGCCCATTTGGGACTCAACTTTAGTTTCAGTGGTGGCTACAGCGTTTGCTAATCTCATTTGTTCATCCAACAGTTGCTGTGCCCTAGCCACGTTATCAGCACTAGATTTTGGGTCATTAATTATTGCCTTTAGCTGGTCAATCTTATTTGCCATATTATTTTGAATTTAATATTGTTTGACTTAATTGTGTTGCAGTAGTGCTTTCTGATAAGCCCAAATCACGTTTAATTTTTGGAAAATTATTTTCAAGTAAAAATGATTCAATTATTCTTGGTGTGCGAAATGAATTAACAAGAGTTGAAACTGGAATATCTGTGGAATCGGATAGCTTTTTAATTATTTCAGAATATGTAAAATTGAGTTTTCTTTGCCCAGAGCCACTTTGACCTTCATTTTCCCCAACCTTTGATTCAGAAGTAGTTTGTCCTTCTTCCCCTTCAAATTCATCTTTGCTTTCATTTCCTTCCTTGCCTTCCTTACTCTCTTTACCCTCCTTGCCTTCCTTGCCTTCTTTTCCCTCTTTGCCTTCTTTTCCCTCTTTTCCTTGCTTGCCTTCTTTTCCCTCTTTGCCCTCCTTTCCCTCTTTTCCCTCTTTTCCCTCTTTTCCTTCTTTTCCCTCTTTGCCCTCCTTTCCCTCTTTTCCTTCTTTGCCCTCTTTGCCTTCTTTTCCCTCTTTTCCTTCTTTTCCTTCTTTTCCCTCTTTGCCTTCTTTTCCCTCTTTTCCTTCCTTGCCTTCTTTGCCCTCTTGTCCCTCTTGACCTTCCTGACCTTCTTCTTCTCCAGCTTCAGTATTTCCCCCTTGCTCGCCACCTTGTTCTACCATAGATTTAGGGATAAATAAGAATACGGGTGCATTAGGCTCCTCGTCAAAGGTTACTTTATCATACTTTTTTAGTAAAACCTCGCATTTAATTATCGCTGGTATCTCCTCGCTTTCCCAGTTTACCGAAAAAACGTCCGTAGGGACTGGACTAGGCATTGTTGAACTAGCAACTTGAGTATCAAAAATTTTTACTTGCTTATTGTCCATAATGGCAAAAACAGTGACTTTGGTCATTCCCCCGCTGACTGGAGTTATAGCCATAAGAGGTAGGACATCTGGCATTTGGTTGGGGTTTTTCAATCCTCCACCGCTTGACCCTTGCTCTGACTCACAAGCCGTAAGCATTTCCTCAAACTTATTCCACGCCTCCAGAGAATCTGTTGTTGTGAAGTTGTCTTCCCTAGCATCAATACTTCCTTTAAAAACAGAAATAGTCTTTTGCTTACCGTCTCCATATCCGTCAACTTGAAGGAAAAAAGTCATGCCGTTACACTCGTAGCTGTACGTAACTAAACTTCCAAACTCTTGTTTTTTGAAATTTTCTCTTTTCAGTTTCATATAGCTCCTCCTTTTTCCAAAATGAATGATTTCATAGAAGCAAGAAGAATCATACCTCTATTGGGGTCTGCTATCTTACTTTGATTAGCACTGAATGTGATATACGCTTCTGTCTCGTAAGCGGGGCTTGACTTATCCTTGATATTTGGGTTGGTCTCATAAAAGTGAATACCGTCAAAAATCTTTAGTTCGGCAATCCTTTTAAGCATATTTGGATTATTACGAATGAATATCCACGTTTGCATAGGCTTCAAGCTGCTATCCATAAAAATTGGATTTACACCCAAATCGTCCATATCCAAACCCGTTTGAAGGAATAAATAGTCAAAAAAGTCTTTTACTGATACGTCATTTGTCCTGAAGTGGGTCAGGTCTAGTGGATTCCTTATGTTCAGGAAAAACGGTACTACAAACCCGTCTCCGCCTCCATGTAGGTCTGCAAAAAATTGTGAGTATTCTCTTTTTACTGCAAAATAAGCAGCTGGAAAGCTATCAAATTTGAAATAAGAAAATTCCTGACCCGTTCCATGCCAAACAACCAAAGGCTCAAAGTTTTCTGTGAGCACTTTGGAGCAATCTATTTCTACAGCATCGGTGTCCTTATACTGATAGGCAAGTTCCCAGTCCCCAAACCAAGCTTTGAATTGTGGGGTACGTATCATAACGTTTAAGGCATCACTTAACTCTGATTTTTTTCCATTTGGGGTAAAGAAATCGGTATCGTCTGCACTTTTAGCATAAACGCCCGTGTAAGCGTTACTGATTGGAGTAAAGGACTGTTCAAATAGGTCTTCAAAAATATTATCGCTTTTGAATCTTTTTTCAAGCATGTAGAAATTAAGGTTGTTTACCCTTTTTTGCTTTTTTTCTATTTCTTGAGAAATTTCTATTTTCTTTTCAAAATCAATAGGACTTAAAATGCTCTTGAAAAACATTAATTGAGAAATGTCTTTATTAAGTGTTTTAATTTCATCTTCCTCAAATGCTACGGGTATTGATTTTTCAGTAGAATCTTTCAGGTTATCTGCTTCTTCAACACCATCTAAAATGACTTGAGCTTCTGCTTTAAACAAGTATAATTTAACATCACTGGGAAGAGCAAAACTACCATAAAGCCTATCTTTCGGGAGATTGAATAGCTCTCCATTCTCATATGATAAAAGATGCCCTCCCGTTTTTGACTTGGTATACACTAATGTTACTCTGGGAAGACCACCAGCTGGAATTGAAAATTTTAACCCATCAATAAGTAATAAAATTTTAAAAAATTTGTTTAAAGTGGATTCATTAATTTGATTTTTGATTTCTACTCCGTTATCATAAAGAAGTAAATCATAGTTTCCAGTTCTAGTTTTATCAACATAGACCCCGTAAATAGAACCTGATTTTTTAGAGAAAACATAATCGTCTGGCTCTCTACTAAAAGTTTTTGATTGGGCGGGTGAAGGAATTACCATAGCCCCATTAATAAATAAAGTATTAATGGCTTCTTGATATGTGCCGTTAGCTATAATTCCACCGTTTTTGTCTACTATTTTAATAATTACTTGATTACCAGAGCCAATACTTTCAACAGTCACTTCTTCAAGCCCGTTACCAATATTGATAGCAAACTTGTCTCCAACACTAAAACTAATTTTGGAAGTTTGTTTATCAAAATTGTTTATTTCTTCCTGAAGGTTTATTGTCTTTACTGTTTTTGTGGATAAGTCAAACTCTTGTTTTAAGAAAAGATATTTGTGACTGCTTGAATTATAACCATCAATTTTTACTACATCTTTACGCCCGTTTGGATTATCGTAAAACACTATATCGCCCACATCCCATCTGGGGGCAGTTTTTTTTATTTTTTTTGGGTGTGTTTTACTCTTTTGTATTTCTTGAACAATAGTTTCTAATTCACTCATTAGAACTCCTTGATTAAGCTGTGGTGCTGTAACTTCATTTTCGTCAGTCAGTTTATATCCAGACCTTAATATGAAATTTGGTTGTCTTGGCGTGCCATCCAAATATAAAATGAAGTTCAAAGGATGGTAAAGTTTTCTATTTCCTATTCTACTTAAGATTTCACTATGAAGTTTTATGAAATCTTCAGAGGTAAATCCTACTTTAGATAATTCGTCTAACTTTAAAATATATTTATAATTACCCGTCTTTACACCTACATAAGTTGGAACAGTAATATTTCTACCATTTATGTTGTATAAAACTAAATCCTTAAAAAACTTTGGGGCTGCCATCTTAACTATTTAAGAAATTATCTACTAATTTTTGATTCCCAAGCAAAAGAGCAACTTGAATTGATTGAGGAAGATTATTAAAGTCAACGTCAAATTTTGATTTTAAAAAATCTTTGTAGGCTCTCTTCATAGCCACTTGGCTTAACTCATTATTTAATTGAGAAAATGCTTTGTAAGAAAGTACTTTTTTACTGACTATGGAAATCATTCCTTCTTCGCTTGAAACCTCACCACCCTCTTCCATTTTTTTATGAAATGGTTTGAATATTTTTTTGACTGCTTCGCTTGGCAGTAAGTCCCTATCTGTGATACCAAATAATTTTCTATGCGAAGACATGATATCATTTACAATATCAAGGTCTTTAGTTACTTTGCCACCGTAGTTATACTGCTTACCAGAGCAAGAGCATTTATCTGGAATATCGCCACCGTCTGCAAAGGCTACGCCACCACCGCTTTCATTAATTGCACTTAATACTTGCCTTTTGGTCATTTTTTTACCCTCAAATTCTACAAGTGTAGGGTCGGAAACAGCATCACGGGTAATTACTACTTCGCCCCCTTCCATTTCTAGTGGTTGACCAGTAGACTTGTTTACGGCTTTTATTCCGCCTTCGGAGTGTCTTCTGCCAACAAGCATACCACCAGCGGAGCCTGACTTATGAGTAATCTGATTTTTTACTTTCGGGTCATCGGGGTTTAGCTCGCCACCTCTTTTCAGCTCTCTAACTATTTCAGATTCTTTTACCATAATTGGCTCTCCTATTTTAGAGTAATTTCTGTTTTTAGGAAGTTTAATACCACCCCTCTCTATGATTCGGTAATCCATGCTGCTACCGTCTACAATCATGTAGCCGTCCACTGAATTTTTTAATTTTTCTAGGGCTTCGGTTCCCTTTTCAAAGAAGTCATCAATTACTTCAAGAGGAACGAATCTTCCGCTACGCTTATAGCGTTCTATTGACCTCTTTACCACTACGTCTTTAGGAACCTTGTCTATGTAAACTATAAATACTTTGTAGCCAAGTGATTTCAATAAGTTTATGAGGGGTATGTATGACTTGGTGCTGTTCATAGTCCCGTCATAGATAACGTCAAATAGGCAAGGGATTCCTATGTTTCTATCGCTTAAAAGCGTGTTTACAATGTCTTTTGTTTCAAGGTGTGTTTGAGTTGCATTAAATCCTTGATATTCTGGAAGTTTAGCCCGTATTTCGTCTGCATCAATCTTTAGTATTTCAGTTTTGAGCAGATAGGGGGCATATTTCTTTAAGAAGGTGCTTTTACCGCTGGCTGGGCTTCCCCCCATGAGTATGGCTATGGGCTGGGAGTTTTGTACGCAAATGAGGTCTTTTTTGAATTCGTAGATTATCTGGCGGTGCAGCTTCTTCCTTTCTGGAGAGTATTCGTTTTTGGCTGGGTCAAAGTGAAGTGATTTGGTTTGGGGTAGCGTTTCAAGGCATTCGGTCATATCCCGCAAGTTTTTTTGGTCGGTCAGCGGTTCTCCAGCCTTATCTACGATTTTGCAGCTTCCACCCGTTGCTCCACCGTTTGCGTAGTAATCTTCTAGCTTTCTGGCTTCTGCCCGCATTTCCATTTCAGCTAAATCAGAGTAGTATCGTGGATTTTCAAAAAGGTGGTCGTAGGCTATGGCTTCAGCGACTTTTGAATCGGAGGTGTGTTCCATTTCAGCTTTGATACCAAGCTTCAGTTCAGGTTCAAGTTTAGATACAGATAATTTGTGGTGGTCAGCAATATCTTTAAGGGTCATTCCTTTTGCAAGTCTACCTACTGGTAACTGTGCTCCTTTTTTCAAAAGGTCATCGTCTTGAACGTATGCTTTTTTTACTTGCTGTCCAGATTTCTTTTTAAGGAATTTATTTACACGGGCAAAACCCCATGCTTGTCTGGAATTGGGAGCACCACCAGTAATTGTGGGTCTATGTGATTTTGAATAAGCTCCCATACCTCTACGCATAACAGCAGCAAGTGTAGAAGTAGAAACATCTTTTTGATGCGTCTTATTATATTTTGCAGCCTTATCTTTTAGCGTTTGTACTATGGAGCTAGATAGTTTTATTTTAGAAGCTGAAGACTTGCTTGCAGCACTTCCTGATGGGTTCTTTTTAGACCCATAAACCCTTTCTTTTGCTGGTGCTGGAGTTTGGGCAGCAGATTTTCTACCACTTCTTTTCAAAATGAGAAAATTTTGGTTTAAAAATATACATTATCTTTGAAATCGTCAACAATATTTCCTCACAATTCAATCTACTCAAAATGGGAGATTTTTTCAACATTAAGAGTGATAAATGGCTAGGTGGAGTAAATGTACACAATACACTTGCTCTAATTGGTATTTATTACCTAGTGTACAAAGCGTGGTCAAAGTAATTTCCTCTCTGTGGAGGAGGGTTATTTTCACCTAGAAGACCTATCTTTCGGGAGATTGATAGGTTTTTTATTTACCCCAATCTTTTTATTTCATCAGCAAACGTTTTAGATATATCTGTCCAGTTTAGGGATTCTACGAATTTGTAGGCTTTTTCAATTTTAAGTGTTTGGTCTAGGGCTTTGCTTTTTTTGTCTTTGAATACTTGGTCAAGAGTATCTGATATTTCGTAGAGGTCGGCTTGAAAGCGAATTATGTTATCTACTTGTGCTACAATTGGGTATAACGTTTCTAGAAAATAAGCCCTTTCTCCTTTCTCACCCCCCAAGTGCTCCAGAGAAGTATGTTTTGGGATAATAACGGGTTTCTTTGCACTCATGGCTTCTGTTACTGTAAGCTCCCATCCCCCTCCCGTTGCTGTGCTTAAAAAGCAGTCAAAGGAGTTGTATATCTTATTGAGTTTGACAAGGTCTGCCCCTTTGTTATAGTCATCTTTAGAGGGAAACATAAAGTCTTTTCTTTCACGCAGAGGAGTTTGAGCAAGTATAGTCCTTAAATGCCAGCCCATAGGGTCTTTGGGATTCATGTGTAAATACAGTAAGCTATTGGCGTTGTGGTTTTCCCAGTACTCTAAAAAGCCAAATATGGTGGTTGGAATATCTTTTCTAGACTGATTTCTGTTTACAGAGCCTACAATAAACTTGTCAGCGTTTTCGGCAAAGTATTCTTTTCTGAAGGCTTGTGCTTCTTCGGTAGGTAGGGGGTAGAAGTTTTCCATGTTGTTACCGTGTGGCACCACCTTTATTTTCCCCTTAATGGCTGGATTAACTCTTAAGGCATGAAACCTACCAAATTCGGTATAGGTGGCTAGGGAATCAAAGAACTCCAGCCCTACTCCAAGATTGGGTGTAAGAGCAAAGTCTACGGGAAAGTAAAGTATGCTTTTAAATTGTTTACGATTTGCAGCCTTCTTTTCCTCTTTAATTTCTTTTAGATAGGGCAGCATAGGTACTACGGTTCCCAAGTCTGCTAGCATAAATATCAGGTCGTAATCAATATCTTTTAGACTACGCATAAATACATAACGACCCCAATCGTCTTGAGCTACGTCCTTCTTTTTTGCTGAAATAACCCGAATATTTTCCCCTTCGGTATAATCGTCACCGAAATAATTAACAGCTACAATGTCCAGCTTTAAAGAATCGCCAAATATTTTTTTCCAGTTTTTTACTAGGTTTTTTGAAACGGTTGCAAATCCAGTGGGGGCGTTGTAATCAAAGGTTGCAAGTATTCGGTAAGTTTTTTGACTCATCTTTTTTATGGTTTTGTTTTATTTTATCGGAACTTATTGTCGTTATTTTTTCTAGTTCTTGAATATCTACTCCCGCAATAAATAATAGATTTAAAAAGTCATCAAATGCTGTTTCCACGTCAAATGATTCCCTTTCAACAACGTACTTATTATTATGTAACGTTATTTCTATTTTCATTATACTACACTTAACCCTTCGGGCTTGGAAGTCTCTTCTTCTAATTCAAAAACTGTTGGTCTACCACTGCAAGTAATACAATATTCTTCTTCGTTTACGGTAGCGTGAGGGCACGTTGTACTACATGGAAGTCTCATAAGGGAAATCTGTCCCGCATTACCTTGCATCGGGATTGGGTTTACAAATGGGCAGAAGCTTTGCAGCCCGTTTATCATTAATACTTCTTCGCCTTGCTGACCTTTGTTTAGAGTATACTTTGTCATTTTTTGTTTTTTATGTAGTGGTGTCCGTTATAGAAAAGCGTTGCAAGCCCAATACCCCAAAGTGTTGCTCTAACTGGCGTAGATAGTGATTTATTACTTCCTACATATATTAAAAAGGGAGCAATAAAAAATACGTCTAACAGTCTTACGGTTTGAACGTCAAAACCGAATGGGCTATCATTTTTTGATACAGTTTCTTTTTCCATTTTATTTAGCTATAAAATATCCAAGTCCGATTCCAAGAGCTCCTACAATCCATTTACTGAACCCTTTTCTTCGTATTAATTTCTTTTGTAAAAATATTTGTTTTTCTTGAGTATCTACAACAGCTCTGAATGTTGTTTCGGTCTTTTTATAGTTTTCAATCAGCCTTTCATAATTCGCCCCTTGAACTTGAAATTTGGATATGGTGCTGTCTTTTAAGTTTATTCTGTCCGTTGCAAGGGATAGTTGCTGTTTAGAAAGGGTAAGCTCTTCTTCTATAACCTTACATGCTTCAATACGGTTTATGACCTTTTTAAGCTGCGTGTTAGGTAAACAAGTAGTGTCAGTTGAAGTCTGTGAAATACCTTCTGATGCTATCAGTATTGTAGTTAATAGTGTGATTATTAGCCTTTTCATATTTTAATTTTATGTTTTTGACTTGGGCTTCCAGCCTTTCATTTTTCTGCTTCAGCTTAATATCTTCAGATAAAAGGTTTTCAATTTGAATCTGGGTGGTGGCTATGCTATCTAGTACTTCAAGCCTTTCTTCCGCTAGTTCTTTAATCCTTTCTTCAAGTTGTTGCTTTTGACCTTCTAGGACAGATATTTTGGAATGGAGCTTCGTGTTTTTACCCACTATGAATAGTGAAAACACTATGGCAACGACTACTGTGATTCCCGTTGTAATATGCTGTTTAGTAATCATTTGATTATCTTTTGCGAGTGAGGTGCTTATAATCGTCTTTTAGAACATATTGCGAAAACGTTAGCGTAGTCAAGATACCATTAATTGATAAAAGAATTAAAATCAACTTATCTGACTTTAAATGCCCTAACGTTACCATTCCCACGTAGCCAGTGAAAGCAAGGGTGTGAGCTATAAATATAAGCCAAAGGAAAGCCTTCTTCATTCGTTAAAGGGTGTTTTATAGGTTTCGGAGTCTGGCATACCGCCCCATTTTTTTACAAAGTAATCCCGATTATCAATATAGTTACTTAAAAGCGGGTCTTTCAGTATAGACTGGGAGTTTCGGTATATTTCGGGGTTAAGCTGGTCTTCATATATTATAGGTATTCCCGCCAGTCTCATTCTGTACTGGTAGTCATTGTCTTCAAAGTAGCAACGTTTAAAGTTCTCATCAAACCGCCCTACCAAGTCAAAAGTGCTTTTGCGAAGCAAAAAGGCAGACCAATTAAAGTACGGTCTACATCTGTGGAATGCTTTGCTTTCTTCACATTTCACTATCATTTGGTTTACAATAGCTTCTCCACAACGAAGTACTATATCGTCATTTAAAATCAGGAAGTTCTTGTGTGTGGGAGAAGATATATCAATCATGGCATTCCAAGAGGCTGCCACCCCTAAATTGGTCGGGGATTCAAAAATACGTGTTTTAGGGTAGTGCGGTATACCCTGACAGCCGTTATCCCAGATAAATATTTCTGTATTCGGCATGTGGGTGGTATAAAAGTCAAGGGCTTCAATGAGAAGGTCTTTTCTATTTATGGTGGGTATTAGAATACAAAAGCTCATTTATAATTAATTTGATATAAGTAATAGGCTGCTGCAATAATATAAATTGTAAAGGATAGGTGTATTAAAAAATTGTAAGATTGTTCCCAGAAAGCCAGTTTTTCCTCTTTTGGGGTTTGAGGGGAAACCATTCTATATAAGAAGTCACCATACCCTACCAAGTTAGATATAATTATAGGCAAAAGTACAATAGCTGAAAGGACTATGGCGGGAAATATAAAAATAAACTTAAGAGGTGGCACAATTGTAAAATAGGCTTTTATATAGCTTTTCTTAATCTGCATCTTTGTGTTGTTCCATCTTATTGTAAAGCTTATAAACAGCATTTTAAGTATGTTAAAGCTAATTTTAAGCCTTATAGCGGCTATCTTTATTTTGTTTTTAATTATCTGTAAGCGCAAAGGGTTAATCTTAAAATAGCTTTTCATATTAGTATTTATTAAAGTTTTCTTTATGTCTTCTGTAATATAATAGTGATTCGCTTACGTGCTTTACTTTAGCCCCAGCATTAATCATTTTATTCCAAAGGTTCATATCTTCATCTGTTCTGGAACTGGTATTATTGTGGGCATACCCCCCTACGGACTTCGCCAGCTTTACCTCGTACATCATGGAGCCGTGATGCCCCCCTTTCCTATCCCAGTACAAATCACCGTGTTTATTTGACATGGAGTGGCTGTAAAACTTAAATATCTCATCCTTGAGCTCCCCAGTAACCATAATATCGTAGGTTACAACGTTTACGTCAGATTCATCCCTTACAAAAGAAACCCCGCTTGAAAGCACAAAAGTTTGCTTTTCAAAAACACATTTAAGGTAGTAGAGGGTATCTGAACGAAGCCAGTTGTCTGCGCCCAAAAACATAACGTAGTCTGTATCAACTAGGTTAAGCATCTTATTGAAATTTTCTACTATACCAAGATTGCATTCATTTTGTATGAATTGTAATCTGGAGCCATACATAAATTGAATGTGCTGGCAGTCTCCTACGGCATCATCTACAAACCAGATTTTATCAAAGGCGACATTTTGGGATAAAACACTTTCTACAGCATGAGCTGCTAGGTGACCGTATTTATAAGAAGATATTACTATTCCGTAGGTCATTTTTTTATTTTTAGATGTAAATACTTCCCGCCTATCACTTTATCACAACCATAAATTAATCTATATTCTTTTGTTTTTTGTGTTTCTAATTTGTATGATATTTCTCTATCTGAAATATTTAAGCAATATAATTCAACTATTTGCTTGGGTATATTTCGTTTTGTAAAGTTTGCTCCCTCTCCTTTAAAATGTGATTCTATTCTATTTTTCGGGTGCAATGTTATTCCTATGTAATAAAAATCTCTTTCTAATTTAAGGACATATAAATACCAATCATTATTGTATTTATAATTACATAATTCATCTAAACCTATACTCATATTAATTAATTTTAATTAACGAATGTAATCTCTGTAAATCTTGTACTGATAGTTCTGGTCATTTATGTTTGTGCTCCCTTGCGTAACGCTAAAAGCGTTTTTATAGCCTAGCTCAATTACGCATTTTACAACAAGGTCATTATAGCGACCGTAGGGATAGGCAAAGTAATCCATCGGGTATGGGGGGGTAATCTCACTGATTATTTGTTCTTTAGAAAGGGTTGTGAGGTCGGGGTGTGACCAAGTGTGCCAGCCAAGCTTGAAGTTGGGTAGGTATTCTAGCATTTCATAAATCTCGTCCCAATTACAATACTGCTCTAGTTTAGGAACGTTAGGTAGGTCAAAAGTGTTGTCTTTACCCATGTAGTTACCCATGACGAAGAAGATACCAGATTTGCCTTTTAAGATGTCCTTGTTTTCGTAAACGTTTTTGTATATCCCGTCAAAGCCAATGGGTTCGGTACAAGCTTCAATCTGTTCAATAGTGTTGTAATTCGGGTGTCTTTCGGTACCCATGTTATGCGCTAATCTCCACATTATAAAGAGTAAGTTTTTGCGTATACTCACGATAAGGGAAAATGGTAAATTCAACTTTTGACTTAAAATCATAGTCAATGAGCCAGTTCTCAATACCCCCGACAAGGATATACTGGGATGCGCTTTGCATGACCATTTTGTAGATAGATTCGTGGTCGTACTGCTTGTAAAGCGTTCCAGTACTGATAACTAGGTCATATTTACCTTGTGGGGAGGAGACGGGAGAAACGTTTAGGGGGAGGCGTTTCAAGGCATTACTGGCAAGGTCAAGACCGTGTATTTCGTCAGCGGGTAGGTGGCGGGTGATGAAGCCTTCTCCGCATCCTATGTCTATGGCTCGCTGATACCTCTTTTTACCGAATCCTAATAGGCGAAGTATTTGCTTTAGCCTAACACCGTCCATGATGTTATCAAAATAACCCCACCTATCGGGCTCCGAATACCAATCTTCAAGTTCTTCTTTTGATTGCATATTAATTTATTTAAATTAAAAAAGGCTCATTTGAGTAATTGTTATTGAGTTATCTTTTTTCTCTTTAGTTTGCATTTCTTCTTTTTCTTCAACCCAATTGGTAATTCTAGATTCGGCTATTTTAGCGTATTCGGGGTCTTGCTCCATACCTACAAATTCAAATCCTTCCAATTTACACGCTATTCCCGTTGTCCCGCTACCACAGAAGGGGTCAAGGACTATTCCGTTGGGTGGAGTTACAAGCCTAACAAGGTATTGCATCAATTTTACTGGTTTGACTGTTGGATGAAAGTTTTGTCCAGCGGCTTTTATGCTTCCATATTTAGCTCCAGCTTCTTCATTATATGTGCCACCTCCTCCTTTTGTTTGTTTTACTTCAAGACTTAAAAGACCTTTATTTCTTTCTGATTTACTTGCCTTTGCACAATAAAAGAAACGGGATGCACCACCTTCTTCTCCCGCATATTTATTTAATTTATCATAACCGATGTCCCAAGTTCTAATTTTCCCATCGCCT
>Ga0194133_10001444_pt1 | contig 41105 bp, 32 predicted proteins | sample TA2KigOf40mmetaG_FD_155448 | JGI IMG/M metagenome (GOLD analysis project Ga0194133, IMG submission 155448) | Freshwater microbial communities from Lake Tanganyika, Tanzania - TA2015055 Kigoma Offshore 40m | ecosystem: Environmental > Aquatic > Freshwater > Lake | place: Tanzania: Lake...
GGGATAGCACAGCGCGCAGCCTCTGGCGATAGTGCGCAACGATACAGGGGGAAATCCCGCCAAGGAGACTGCAATGATCCATCAAGACCCCGCTTTCACCGCCAAAGGCCGCTTCTGGCGTGGCAATCTGCACACCCATTCGACGCGGTCAGATGGCGTGCTCAGCCCCGAAGAGGTCTGCCGCCGCTACAAGGCTGAAGGCTATGATTTCATCGCGCTGACCGATCACTTCATCGGGGCCTACAATTATCCCATCGTCGATACCGCGCCGATGCGCGATGCAGGCTTTACCACCATCCTTGGGGCTGAACTGCATTCGGGCGCCATGCAGAACGGCGAGCTGTGGCATATCCTGGCGGTCGGTCTTCCAGCCGATTTCGCGCCGTCGAACTCGCCCTGGTTCGTGCCGGTCGAGGGGCAGGAGAGCGGGCCAGAGATCGCCGCGCGGGCGGTGGCGGCGGGGGCGTTCGTGGCAATCGCCCATCCGCAATGGTCGGGCCTGACGCTGGCCGATGCGCGCTCCATCACCGCCGCCCATGCGGTCGAGATCTACAACCACGGTTGCGCCATGGGCTGCGACCGCGCCGACGGTGCCGCGATTGCCGATCTTTTGCTGACCGAGGGGCGGCGGCTGACCCTGATCGCCACCGATGACGCGCATTTCTCCGAGCCCGACCATTTCGGCGGCTGGGTCATGGTGAAGGCAGAGGCAAATGAGCCGGAGGCGCTTCTGGCGGCGTTGAAGGCGGGGCATTTTTATTCGACCCAAGGGCCGGAACTGCGCGATGTGCGGGTTGAGGATGGTCACCTGATCGTCGAAAGCTCGGCCGTCGTGTCGGTCGTGGCTCTGGGCCATGGCACCGGGGCCAAGGCGGTTCATGGCCATTCCATGACCCGCGCCGAGGTGCCGCTTGATCGGGTCCTGAATTCGCCATGGATCCGCGCCGCCGTGATCGACGCAGCGGGCAAGCGCGCCTGGTCGAACCCGATCTGGGTTGGCGCCCATGGCAAGAACCCGCGCGTCGCGGGTTAGACCCAATTGGCCGGCATGGCGTGCCGGGACGGCCGGGGGTCCGGGGAGTGTCCCCCCCCGGACCCCGTGGGATTTTTGGGCGAAAGGGATAGAGGCCCTTAGTTCCCAGGGATCCCCGGCAGGCGCAGGTTCATGGCCTTCGCGTGATCCTCGGCAATGTCATAGCCCGCATCGGCATGGCGCATGACGCCGGTGGCCGGGTCGTTCCACAGGACATTTTTCAGGCGGCGCGCGGCGTCCTCGGTGCCATCGGCGACGATGACCATGCCGGAATGCTGGGAAAAGCCCATGCCCACCCCGCCGCCGTGATGCAAGCTCACCCAGGTCGCGCCCGAGGCGGTGTTGAGAAGTGCGTTCAGAAGCGGCCAGTCGGAAACGGCGTCTGAGCCGTCCTTCATCGCCTCGGTTTCGCGATTGGGCGAGGCGACTGAGCCCGAATCCAGGTGGTCGCGCCCGATGACGATGGGGGCTTTCAACTCACCCGATGCCACCATCTCGTTGAACATCAACCCCGCGCGGTGGCGGTCGCCAAGGCCGATCCAGCAGATGCGGGCGGGCAGGCCCTGAAACGCAATCCGCTCGCCCGCCATATCCAGCCAGCGGTGCAGGTGGGCGTTTTCCGGGAACAGCTTTTTCATCGCCGCATCGGTCTTGCGGATATCTTCCGGGTCGCCCGACAGCGCACACCAGCGGAAGGGGCCGATGCCCTTGCAGAAGAGGGGCCGGATATAGGCGGGCACGAAACCGGGGAAGGCGAAGGCGTTTTGAAGGCCTTCGTCCTGCGCCACCTGCCGGATGTTGTTGCCGTAATCCAGCGTCGGCACGCCTGCGTTCCAGAAATCGACCATGGCGGCGACATGTGTGCGCATCGAAGTGCGGGCGGCTTTCTCGACGGCCTTCGGGTCGCTTTCCTGCTTCGCGCGCCATTCCGCGACAGTCCAGCCCTGCGGCAGATAGCCGTGCAGAGGGTCATGGGCCGAGGTCTGGTCGGTCACGATATCGGGGCGATGACCGCCCGCCTTCATGCGGCGGACCAGTTCCGGGAACACATCAGCGGCATTGCCAAGAAGGCCGACCGATTTCGCCTCGCCCTTGGCTGTCCAACCGTCGATCAATGCCAGAGCTTCATCCAAAGTCTTGGCTTTGGCATCGAGATAGCGGGTCCGGATGCGGAAATCGATCCGCGTCTCATCGCATTCCACAGCCAGACAGCAGGCCCCGGCCATCACGGCCGCCAAGGGTTGCGCGCCGCCCATGCCGCCCAGCCCCCCGGTCAGGATCCACTTGCCGTTCAGATCGCCGCCGTAATGCTGGCGGCCCGCCTCGGCAAAGGTCTCATAAGTGCCCTGCACGATGCCCTGGGTGCCGATATAGATCCACGACCCGGCGGTCATCTGGCCATACATCGCCAGACCCTTCTTATCGAGCTCGTTGAAATGCTCCCATGTCGCCCAATGCGGCACGAGGTTGGAATTGGCGATCAGTACGCGGGGGGCGTCCTTGTGGGTGCGGAACACGCCCACCGGCTTGCCCGATTGCACCAGAAGCGTCTCGTCCGCTTCCAGCGTTTTCAGCGTGGCGACGATGCGATCAAAATCCTCCCACGTCCGGGCGGCGCGGCCGATACCGCCGTAAACCACCAGCTCATGAGGGTTTTCGGCCACATCGGGATGCAGGTTGTTCATCAGCATCCGCATTGCGGCCTCGGTCAGCCAGCTTTTGGCGGTGATTTCGGGGCCGGTCGGGGGGTAAATGTCGCGGGTGTTATGGCGGCTGTTCATGGGGAACCTCGGGAAAAGGGGCCGTCAGGCGGCGAGTTTCGGCATAGGGGTGTCAGTGACGGCAACCAGATCGCCAGTGCCGATCAGGCGGGCGGCCTGCGCAATATCGTCGGCCATGTAGCGGTCATCGCCCAAGGCCGGCACATCGGCCCGCAGCCGGGCGATGGCCGCTGCAAGAGGGGCCGAGGTGGGCAGGGGCGCGCGGAATTCGATGCCTTGGGCCGCACAAAGTGCCTCGACCCCTAGTATGACGTTCAGGTTCGCCACCATCCGCCCCAGACGCCTCGCGCCATGGGCGGCCATCGAGACATGGTCCTCTTGATTGGCGCTGGTCGGTGTCGAATCGATCACCGTCGGATGGGCCATGTGCTTGTTTTCGCTCATCAAGGCCGCTGTCGTCACCTCGGCGATCATGAAGCCCGAGTTCAGCCCAGGCTTTGGCGTCAGGAAAGCGGGTAGGTCAAAAGACAAGACCGGATCAACCATCAGCGCCACGCGCCGCTGGGCAATCGCGCCGATTTCCGACAGGGCCATTGCGATCATGTCGGCGGCAAATCCCACCGGTTCGGCGTGAAAGTTCCCGCCCGAGACGATCATGCCAGCCTCGGTCAGCACCAGCGGGTTGTCGGTGGCGGCATTGGCCTCGATCTCCAGCGTGCGGGCGGCCTGACGCATGACGTCCATCGCGGCCCCCGCGACCTGCGGCTGGCAGCGGATGCAATAGGGGTCCTGCACGCGGCTGTCCCCCTCGCGGTGGCTTTCCCGGATGATCGAACCATCGAGAAGTGCACGCAGCGCGGCGGCGGCCTCGATCTGGCCGGGATGGCCGCGCAGGCTGTGGATTTCGGGTTGCAGGGGCGCGGTTGACCCCATGATCGCGTCGGTCGACAGCGCCGAGGTCACAAGCGCCCCAAGAGCAGCGCGCCAACCGTCAAAAAGCCCGGCCAGCGCATAGGCGGTGGAAAACTGGGTGCCATTGATTAGGGCAAGACCCTCTTTCGCGCCCAGGGTGATCGGAGAAAGTCCTGCCTCTGAAAGGGCTTCTGTGGCAGGTTTCATCTGATTTCTGAACTCGGCCTGACCATGGCCCAGCATCGCGGCGGTCATATGGGCCAAAGGCGCCAGATCGCCCGAGGCACCGACCGAGCCTTGTGCCGGGATCACCGGGGTGACGCCTTTTTCCAGCATGGCCTCAAGAAGGGTCACAACCTCATGCCGCACACCAGACGCCCCGCGCCCAAGCGACAAAAGCTTCAACACCATCATCAGCCGGGCCGTGGCGCGCGGCATTGCCTCACCCACGCCGCAGCAATGCGACAGGATCAGATTGCGCTGCAAGGTCGCGGTGTCTTCCGTCGCGATCTTGATCGAGGCGAGTTTGCCAAAGCCGGTGTTCACACCATAAACCGCCTCGAACCCGCTGGCGGCAGCCTCAATCATCGCCGCCGCACGGTCGATGCCGGTGCGTGCCGAAGGATGCAGCCGCGCCGGGGCTTCCGTCCGCCAGATGTGTTCCAATTGGGCAAGGGTTGTCTCGCCGGGGATCAGGATTTCAGGCGTCAATTCGGCCTCCGAAGATGCGGGCGTGAAGGGGCGTCGCCCCGATGCGATAGGACAGTTCGGCCGGGTGGGTGGCATCCCAGATGCACAGATCGGCCAGTTGGCCGGGGGCAAACGTGCCACGGTCGGTCAGACCAAGCGCGCGGGCGGCGTGGCGGGTGGTGCCTTGCAACGCCTCGAGCGGGGTCATGCGGAAAAGCGTGCAGGCCATGTTCATCGCCAAGGGCAGCGAGGCGATAGGCGAAGAGCCTGGGTTGAAATCGGTTGCAACCGCCATCGGCACGCCAGAGGCGCGGAAGGCGGTGATGGGGGGCATTTGCGTTTCGCGCAGGGTGTAGAAGGCACCGGGCAGGATGACGGCGACGGAGCCTGCGCGGGCCATTGCCTGCACGCCATCATCACCGATGTATTCGACATGGTCGCAAGAAAGCGCGCCCATCCCAGCCGCCAGAACTGCGCCCTTCAGGTCGGATAGCTGTTCGGCATGAAGCTTGATCGGCAGGTTAAGTGCCTTGGCCGCTCGGAACAGCCGCGCGACCTGATCGGGCGAAAAGGCGATGCCTTCGCAAAAGGCATCTACCGCGTCGATCAGGCCCTCTGCCTGGGCCGCCTGCAAGGAAGGGATCGCCACCTCGTCGATATAGGCATCCGCGCGGCCTTTGTATTCGGGCGGTATGGCGTGGGCCGCAAGATGTGTAGTGACAACGCGCAGGGGGCGATGGGCCGCGATCTGGCGGGCGACGCGCAGCATCTTCAACTCATCCGCCACAGTCAGGCCGTAGCCGGATTTCACCTCGATCGTGGTGGCGCCGGCAGCGATCATGAGATCGGCGCGGGTCAGGGCGGATGCGAGAAGCTCTTCTTCGCTTGCGGCGCGGGTCGCGGTGACGGTCGAGAGGATACCCCCGCCCGCCCGCCCGATCTCTTCATAGCTCGCCCCATTCAGGCGCATTTCGAATTCCACCGCCCGGTGACCGCCAAAGACGATATGGCTGTGACAATCAATCAGGCCCGGCGTCACAAGGCGACCGCCGCAATCATGCGAGGGCAGGGCGCGTTGCGCCGCGCTCAGATTGCACATCTGTCCAATCCAGCGGATGCGGCCCGCCTCGATCTCGACCGCGCCAACCTCGATCAGCCCATAACCGTCGGTCATGGTTGCAAGGGTTGCCTGGGTGAGTAGAGTCGCCATCGGGCTTGCCTTTTGTCTGCACTTGGCCATAATATGTCTGCACATAATATCCCATGTCAAGCCGAGGGCGTCAATGACAGTGATCCATGCCAAGACCGCGCTTTTGCCTGAAGGTTGGGCGCAGGATGTTCAGGTGACGCTTGAGGCAGGCAGGGTAGCCGCCATCACCAAAGGCGCGCCCCCGGCGGGGCATCGGGTGGATTGCCTCTTGCCTGCGCCGACCAACCTGCACTCCCATGCCTTTCAGCGCGCCATGGCGGGTATGACCGAATATCGCAGCGCCGGGCAGGACAGTTTCTGGACCTGGCGGACGCTGATGTATCGCTTTCTCGATCGCCTCTCGCCCGAGGATGTGCAGGCGATTGCGGCGATGGTGATGGTCGAGATGGCCGAGGCAGGTTATGCGGCGGTGGCCGAGTTTCATTATCTGCACCACGCCCCGGGCGGCGGAACCTATGACAATCTGGCCGAAATGTCGGCGCGCATCGCGGCGGCGGCGGCTGAAACCGGGCTGGGGCTGACCCATCTGCCGGTGCTTTACGAGCGCGGCGGCTGTGATGGGCGGGCGCTGACGGCGGGGCAGCTGCGCTTTGGCAGTGATCTCGATCGCTTCGCCCGGCTGTGGGAGGCAGCAGGCAAGGCGCTTGCGAACCTCCCCGCCGACACGATCTTGGGCGTCGCGCCCCATTCCTTGCGCGCCGCGAGCTCCGAAGGCATCCGCGCCGCCGCACAGCTGAACCCCAAGGCACCGATCCATATTCATGTCGCCGAGCAGGCGGCCGAGGTAACCGAGGTCAAGGCGGCAACCGGGGCGCGGCCGGTGGAATGGCTGATCGGGAACGCCGATCTTTCGCCGCGCTGGTGCCTGATCCATGCCACCCAGATGGAAGCCTTTGAAACCGAGGCCATGGCGAAATCGGGCGCGGTTGCGGGTCTGTGCCCGATCACCGAGGCCAATCTGGGCGATGGCATCTTTGATGGGGTGCGGTTTCAGGCCCATGGCGGGGTTTACGGGGTGGGATCGGACAGCAACCTGCGGATCTCGCTGTCCGAGGAACTGCGGCTTTTGGAGTATTCCCAGCGTCTGGCCGCCAAAGGGCGCGCCCTGCTGGCAGATGGGGCGCGATCCACCGGGCGGGTGCTTTATGAGACGGTTTGCAAGGGCGGCGCGCTTGCTGCCGGGCGCGAGGCCGGGCAGATTGCGGTCGGCAACTGGGCCGACCTGATGGCGCTGGATTGTTCGGGCCCGGATCTGGGGGCGCGCGCGCGGGATATGCTCTTGGATACCTATGTCTTTGCCGGGGATGACCGCATGGTGGCCGATCTGTGGTCTGCCGGTCGCCACATCGTCCGTGGCGGGCGCCATGCCCGGCGCCATGGCATCGTGGCGGATTATCGTGCCGCGATTGCGCGGCTGAGGGACGCGCTGTGACCGGCGCGGGTGGAAAGGCGTCTGGCTCCAGGGGTTGGGAGGATATCCGCGCCGAGGTGTTGCGCCGGATCCGGGCGCGCGAATGGGCGCCGGGGGCGCAGATCCCGATCGAGGAAGAGCTGGCCGCCGAATTCGGCGTCGCGCGCGCCACGGTGAACCGCGCGCTGCGCGATCTGGCCGAGGCGGGCGTGCTGGAGCGCCGTCGCAAGGCGGGCACGCGGGTGGCGGCATTGCCGGTGCGCAAGGCGACGCTGGAGATCCCGGTGATCCGTCAGGAGATCGAGGCGCGCGGGCAGGTCCACAGTTTTCAGGTCCTGAAACAGGCCTTCATGGAGCCGCCGGTGCCGGTGGCCTCGCGCCTTGGTCTGCCGCCGGGGATCAAGCTTTTGTATCTTGAGACGCTGCACCTGGCCGATGGCAAGCCCTTTGCCTTTGAAACGCGTTGGCTGAATTCCGAGATCCTGCCGCGCCCGATGCCGGACTTCCAAAGCCTGAGCGCCAATGAATGGCTGGTGTCCCATGTTGCCTATGTCACCGGCGATATCGCGCTAAGCGCCGAAGGGGCCAGCCCGCGCGAGGCGGCGGTTCTGGGGGTGACACCCGGAACGGCGCTGTTCGTGACCGAGCGGATGACCTGGACCGCCGACAGCCCCATCACTTTTGTCCGGCTGGCCCATGGTCCGGGCTACCGGGTGCAGATGCTGGTCTGAGGCCGCGCGCTGGCGTGGGCCGGGGAAGCCTCCGGCGAGGGTATTTGGGCCAAGATGAACCGGCGGGCGCGGGCGATTTGGTCTAGCGTTGGGGGGTCTAGCGTTGGGAGGTCTAGCGTTGGCCAAAGACCTTCAGCACGGTCTTGGTCAGCCGTTTGTGCATGCGCTGGGGGCGGTGGCGCTGGTGCATCACGACATAGACCGGCTGGCTGATCGGATCGACATCGGTGACGGCCATGAACTTGCCACCCTCGGTCAGGGTGGCGGCGGTGCGGTCCAGCACGAAGGCCGCGCCGCCCAAGGCTTGCAGAAGGCCGGCCACGGCCGCTTCCTGACCCGAGGCAAAGGGTGTGGCTGACATTTCCGGCAGGGCCTGGGCGTGGGCAGCGTCAAAGGCGGGGGCATAGGAGGCGCGGATGTAGCGGTCAGGCCGCAGATCGGCGCGGCGCTGTCCGGTCGAGGAGATCAGGTGATAGCTGATCTCGCCCACCGAGGCGAAATGCAGGTCGGGCTGGGGCTGGGGCGAAAACAGGATGGCAAAGTCGAGCGCGCCCCTGGCCACATCCTGACACATCTGGATCGAGTAATCGGGCTCGATATAAAAGGCGCAATCGGGCAGGGCCCTGCGAAAGGCGCCCATCCAGCCGCCGATCCGTCCGGCGGCCAGATCGTGCTGGATGCCGATGCGCAGGCTGACCGCCGCATCGCCCGAGGGCGCGACGGATCTTTGCGCTTCGGTCCAGGCATGGCGCAGGCCGCTGGCATGGGGCAGGAATTTGAGCCCCTCGGTCGTAAGCTGGGTGCCCGCGCGCGACCGTGAAAAGAGCCGCCCGCCCACCGATTGTTCCAGAACTTGCACCCGGGCCGATACGGTGGACTGGGTGATTTCAAGCCGTTCCGCAGTGCGGTGAAAGCTTCGAGTTTCGACAAGGTCAAGGAAAGTGTCGAGAAGTTCTATCTGCATCGGTCACGCCTCGTGGCATCGGCCCACAGGGGCCTGATCGGATAGACCGATCAATAGAGCGGCATTGGCCAGATTGAAAGGTTTTTTCGCGCAGGTGATAGTGGCCGCGGAATTCTTGGGAGGCGCATCATGTCGGATTTTCCATCCTCGGCCCGTGTGGTCATCATCGGGGGCGGCGCGGTGGGGGCGTCGAGCCTTTATCACCTCTGCAAGGCGGGCTGGACCGACTGCGTGTTGCTGGAAAAGAACGAGTTGACGGCGGGCAGCACCTGGCATGCGGCGGGCAACGTGCCGACCTTTTCATCAAGCTGGTCGATCATGAACATGCAGCGCTATTCGGCCGAGCTTTATCGCGGGCTGGGCGAGGCGGTCGATTACCCGATGAATTACAACGTCACCGGGTCGGTGCGTCTGGGTCATACGAAGGAGCGGTTGCAAGAGTTTAAGCGCGTTGTCGGCATGGGGCGTTATCAGGGGATGGATCTGAACATCCTGTCGCCCGACGAGATCAAGCGGGTTTATCCCTTTGTCTCGACGCACGATCTGTCGGGCGCGCTGCATGACCCCTATGACGGCGACATTGACCCGGCGCAGTTGACCCAAGCCCTGGCCAAGGGCGCCCGCCAGATGGGCGCGCGGATCGAACGGTTCTGCCCGGCAACCGGTGTGCGGCGTGAGGGCGACGAATGGGTTGTCTCCACCCCCAAGGGCGAGATTCGCTGCGAGATCGTAGTCAACGCGGCAGGTTATTATGCCCGCGAGGTCGGCAAGTGGTTTGGCCGCGATCTGCCGATGATGGTGATGAGCCATCAGTACATGCTTTTCGAGACCATCCCCGAGTTGGAAAGCTGGACAAAGGAAGTCGGCCACAAGCTGCCGCTTCTGCGCGACGTGGACAGCAGCTATTACCTGCGGCAGGAAAAGAACGGCTTCAACCTTGGCCCCTATGAGGGCAATTGCAAGGCCCATTGGGTGACGAAGGACGATCCCTTCCCCGATGATTTCAGTTTCCAGCTCTTCCCCGATGATCTGGAGCGTCTGGAATGGCACATCAATGATGCGATGGAGCGGGTGCCCTTGTTGGCCAAGGCGGGGCTTTCCAAGGTCATCAACGGGCCGATCCCCTATACGCCCGATGGCAATCCGCTGATCGGCCCGATGCCGGGGGTGCCGAATGCGTTTGAGGCCTGCGTCTTTACCTTTGGCATCTGTCAGGCCGGGGGGGCTGGCAAGGTTCTGGCCGAATGGGTGACCGAGGGCGCGACTGAATGGGATATGTGGTCTTGCGATCCGCGCCGGTTCACCGGGTTTGAGGACCCGGATTACTGCGTGAAAAAGGGGATGGAGGTTTATGGCCACGAATATGCCATCCACTTCCCACATCACGCCTGGCCCGAGGGGCGCGACAAAAAGCTGTCGGCGGTGCATGCGCAGACCAAGGCGCTGGGCGCGGTCTATGCGCCCTATAACGGTTGGGAGCGTGCGGTCTGGTATGCGCGGCCTGGCGATGACATATCCGAGGAGGCGAGCCGCACGTGGGACCGCAAAGGCCCATGGTTTGGGGCTGTAAGGGAAGAATGTCAGGCGGTGCGCGACGCGGCGGGGATTTTGGACCTGCCGGGATTTTCGCGCTTTGTGCTGACCGGGCCGAAGGTGATTGATTGGTTGACGCGTCAGATCACCGGCAAGGTGCCGTCGGTGGGCCGTCTGGGGCTTGCCTATTTCGCCGATGACAAGGGCCGGATCGTGACCGAGATGTCGGTTGCGCGCACCGGTGAGGATGAGGCGGTGCTGATCACCGCCGCCACCGCCCAGGTACATGACCGCGAATGGCTGAGCCGCCATCTGAAGCCGGGCGTGCATCTGCGCGAAGAGACCCAGCTGTGGTCGACCCAGATCCTGACCGGGCCGAAATCCCGCGCCATTCTCGCCGAGGTGTCGGATGCCGATCTGGCGAAAGGCTGGTTGACCCATCAGACCGCGCGGATTGCGGGGGCCGAGGTCTGGCTGGCCCGTGTGTCTTTCTCGGGCGAGTTGGGTTGGGAAATCCACAGCCGGGTGGAGGATACCGAGGCGGTCTGGAACGCCGTCATGCGGGCGGGCAAGGGCCATGGCTTGCGCCCCTTTGGCATGTTCGCGCTGAATTCCTTGCGGGTGGAAAAGGGCTATCGCGCGTGGAAGGGCGATCTGTCGACCGATTACACGGTGTTGCAAGGCGGGTTGGAACGCTTTGTCGATTGGTCGAAGCCCGAGTTCCGCGGCAAGGCAGCACTCGAGGCCGAAAAGCAGCGCGGGGTGACCAAGCGCTTCTGCACCCTTGTGATCGAGGCGGGCGATCAGGACCCGCCCTATATGTCGACCATCTGGCATGAGGGCAAAGTAGTGGGTGAGTTGACCAGCGGTTACTATGGCCACCGCGTTGGCGCCTGCATCGGCCTTGGCATGCTGAAGGCCGAGGTCAACGTTCCGGGCACCAAGTTGCAGGTCGAAATCTTCGGCACGCTGTATCCTGCCACCGTTCAGGAGGATGCGCCCTTGTGGGATGCCAAGAACGAGCTCATCCGCGCATGACCGAGGTCCCGGCCACCATGTGCGGCGTACAGCTGACGGGACATGGCGGGCCCGAGCGGCTTGTCTGGCGCGAGGATATCCCCGTGCCGCGTCCGGGGCCGGACGAAGTTCTGGTGCGCGTGCTGGCGGCCGGAGTCAATATGACCGACCTGAATACCCGCAAGGGCTGGTATGGCGGCGAGGGCCGGGCGGCCGGTTGGGCGGGCGAGATGGCCTTTCCGCGCGTTCAGGGGTCTGACCAGTGCGGCCGGGTGGTCGCGCTGGGTGATGGGGTCACGGGCCTCCCGCTTGGGGCGCGCGTGATCTGCCCGACGAACCAGCATGAGCCGACCAAGGGAAATCCGATCAACTTTGTCTCGATCGGGTCAGAGTTTGACGGGGCTTTTGCGCAATACTGCGTGGTCAAGGCCAAGCATCTGCATGATGTCACCGCATCGCCCCTGACCGACATCGAGATCGGTGCCATGCCTTGCGCCTATGGCACGGCGCATAACCTTCTGACCCGCGCCCAAGTCGCGGTGGGCGAACGGGTTTTGGTCACCCGGGCCTCGGGCGAGGTGGGGCTGGCAGCGGTGCAACTTGCCCTTCTTGCCGGGGCCGAGGTGACGGGGCAATGCAGCCTGTCGAAATCCGCCCCCCTGCGCGGCTTTGGGGCGCAAGTCCTGTCGCGCGAGACCACGCCGCCTTTCCAGTCCTTTGATGTGGTGATTGACGTGGTGGGCGGCGAGGGCTGGCAGGACCGGTTGGACGCGCTGCGCCCCGGCGGGCGCTATGCCACAAGCGGAGCGGTTGCAGGCCCGATGGTCAAGGGCGATTTGCGCCGCGTCTATCTGAACGATCTGACGGTCTATGGTGCCACCCACCAGCCGCGCGAAGTATTCGCCGGCCTTGTCACCATCATCAACACCGGCCGCATCCGGCCCGTGGTGTCGAACACCTACCCCTTGCGCGATATTGCCCGCGCGCAAGCCGATCTGGAGGCCGGGTGCTATCCCGGCAAACTCGTGCTTATCTCACCGGAGACTTTCCCATGACGATCCCTTCGAAAGCCCGCGCTGTCATCATCGGCGGCGGCGTCTCGGGTGCCTCGGTCGCCTATCATCTGGCCAAGATGGGCTGGACCGACATTGTGCTGTTGGAGCGCAAGCAGTTGACAAGCGGCACGACTTGGCATGCCGCCGGGCTGATCGGCCAATTGCGGGGCAGCGCCAACATGACCCGGTTGGCGAAGTATTCGGCAGATTTGTATGTGAAACTGGCCGCCGAAACCGGGGTTGAGACCGGGATGCGGCAGGTCGGCTCGATCTCGGTCGCGCTGACACCGCACCGGCATGAAGAGCTTTTGCGTCAGGCCACCGTGGCGCGGATTTTCGATGTGGATGTGCAGGAAATCTCGCCCAGCGAGGCCAAGGCCATGTATCCGCATCTGAACGTGGGCGATGTGGTGGGGGCGGTTCATCTGCCTTTGGACGGGCAATGTGACCCGGCCAATATCGCCATGGCGCTGGCCAAGGGCGCACGCATGCGCGGCGCGCAGATTTTCGAATACACCAAGGTCACCGGCGTGACCCGCGCGAATGGCCGGGTGACCGGCGTCGATTACATCACCAAGGATGGCGAGCCGGGCCATATCGCCACCGATGTGGTGGTGAACTGCGGCGGCATGTGGGGGCGCGATCTGGCCGAACAGGCGGGCGTTACGCTGCCGCTGCACGCCTGTGAGCATTTCTACCTGATTACCGAGCCGGTCGAGGGGCTTGGCCATTTGCCGGTGCTGCGGGTGCCCGATGAATGCGCCTATTACAAATCGGACGCCGGCAAGATGATGATCGGGGCCTTTGAACCAAAGGCGAAACCCTGGGGCATGGGCGGCATTCGTGAGGATTTCGAGTTCGACACGCTACCCGAGGATTGGGATCATTTCATGCCCATTCTGGAAAACGCGATGAACCGGATGCCGCTGTTCCAGACGAGCGGCATTCATACCTTCTTCAACGGGCCGGAAAGCTTTACCCCCGACGACCGCTATTACCTGGGCGAAGCGCCCGAGGTGAAAGGCTATTGGGTGGCGGCGGGGTATAACTCGGTCGGCATCGCCGGGTCGGGCGGCGCGGGCATGGCGTTGGCGCATTGGATTGTGGAGGGCGAGGCGCCCTTTGACCTCTGGGAGGTGGATATTCGTCGCGCCCAGCCCTTCCAGCGCAACAAGGCCTATCTGAAAGAGCGGGTCAGCGAGACGCTTGGGCTGCTTTACGCCGATCACTTCCCTTACCGGCAGGTTGTCACCTCGCGCGGCGTCCGGCGGTCAGTGCTGCATGACCATCTGAAGGCGCGCGGCGCGGTGTTTGGTGAGGTCGCAGGCTGGGAGCGGGCGAACTGGTTCGCCAACCCCGGCCAGAAGGCGGAGTATGAGTATAGCTGGAAGCGGCAGAACTGGTTTGACAACCAGAAGGCCGAGCATCTGGCGGTCCGGAACGGGGTTGGCTTCTTTGACATGACCTCGTTCGGCAAGATCCGGGTCGAGGGGCGCGATGCCTGCTTGTTCCTGAACCGGATTTCATCGGCCGAAATGGATGTGGGCGTGGGCAAGATTGTCTATACCATGTTCCTGAATGATCGCGGCGGGATCGAGGCTGACCTGACGGTCACGCGCCTGTCGGAAACGGCGTTCCTGGCCGTGGTGCCGGGGGCGACCTTGCAGCGCAATCTGGCCTGGATGCGCAGCCAGTTGGGCGATGATTTCGCCGTGATTACCGATATGACGGCGGCGGAATCGGTCTTGTGCGTCATGGGGCCGAAGGCGCGGGACTTGATGCAACGGGTGTCGTCTGCAGACTTCAGCAATACTGCACATCCATTTGGAATAGCGAAGGAAATTGAGATTGGCATGGGTCTCGCGCGGGCGCACCGGGTGACCTATGTGGGGGAACTCGGCTGGGAGCTCTATGTCAGCAGCGACCAGACCGCCCATGTGTTCGAGGCGCTGGAAGAGGCAGGTAGCGATCTCGGGCTGAAGCTTTGCGGGCTGCACACGCTGGATTCTTGCCGGATTGAAAAAGCCTATCGCCACTGGGGCCATGACATCACCGACGAGGATCATGTGCTGGAGGCGGGGCTGGGCTTTACCGTCAGCCGCAAGAAGGCGGACTTCATTGGGCGGGATGCGGTCATGCGGAAGGAAGAAGCGGGGCTGGTGCGGAAGATGGTGCAGTTCCAGCTGAAAGACCCGGAGCCGCTCTTGTTCCACAACGAGGCCTTGGTGCGCGATGGCAAGATCATCGGGCCGGTGACATCGGGCAATTATGGCCATTTCCTCGGCGGCGCGGTGGGCATGGGCTATGTGCCTTGCGCCGGCCAGTCGGATGAGGAGATTCTGGCGAGCCGATATGAGATCGAAGTGGCCGGGGTGCGACATGGGGCGGTGGCCTCGCTGATCCCGATGCATGATCCGAAATCCGAGCGCGTGCGCGCGTAGTTTGCGGCGGACCGGGGGCCAGCCCCCGGACCCCCGGGATGTTTATGAACAGATGAAATGGGGACGAGCATGAGCGACATTGGTGAGACTTGCGAGCCGGCACGGGCGCGGGCGGGGCGGTCTGGGGGGCGGCAGGCGCGGGTGGCCTTGCGGGCCGCGCCCCTGGCCGATGACATTCGCCCGGTGCGGGGCGGGATGCCGGGGGGGCAGTACAAGCCCCTGTCTTACGATGGTGTGAAGCAGATCCATGCCGCAGCGCTGGATGCCTTGGAGCAGATCGGTCTGAGCCAGGCCCCGAAGTCGGGGGTGGAGATCATGACGGCCGCCGGGGCGATCTATGGCGACGATGGGCGGATGCGGTTTCCGCGCGCGCTGGTCGAGGATATGCTGGCGGTGGCGGCGCGGGACATCACGCTTTATGCCCGCGATCCGAAGCATGATCTGCATTTGAGTGGGACAAACGTACATTACGGCACCGCAGGGGCGGCGGTGCATATCGTGGACCCGATCACGTTGGAGTATCGCGAGTCGACGGCGCAAGATCTGTATGACGCGGCGCGCCTGGTCGATAACCTCGACAACATCCATTTCTACCAGCGCACTATGGTCTGCCGTGACGTGCTGGACAACAAGGAAATGGACCTCAACACGCTTTATGGCTGTCTGGCCGGCACGAAAAAGCACGTGGGCACCTCGTTCAGCGATCCGTCCCATGTCGCCGATTGCTTTGACATGCTCTATATGGTGGCGGGCGGGGAGGAGAAATGGCTGGAGCGGCCGTTTGTGTCGAACTCCAACTGCTTTGTCGTGCCTCCGATGAAGTTCGCCGAGGAAAGCTGCATCACCATGGAGGATTGTATCCGCCGGGGGATGCCGATGCTGCTCTTGAGCGCGGGCCAAGCCGGGGCGACGGCGCCTGCGCCGATTGCGCTGACCATTGTGCAGGCGGTGGCGGAGTGCCTCGCGGGGGTGGTTTATGTGAACGCCATCAAGAAGGGCGCACCAGCGATCTTTGGCACCTGGCCTTTCGTCAGCGATTTGCGCACCGGGGCGATGTCGGGTGGCTCGGCCGAACAGGCGCTGCTGACGGCGGGTTGCGCGCAGATGCACCGCTTCTACGGGCTGCCGGGCGGGGCGGCGAGCGGGATTTCGGATTCGAAACTGCCCGACATGCAGGCGGGTTGGGAGCAGGGGATCACCAACGCGCTGGCCGGTCTTGCCGGGCTGAACATGTGCTATGAGGCCGTGGGCATGCATGCCTCGCTTCTGGGCTTCTGTCTGGAAAGCCTTGTTCTGGGCGATGACCTTTTGGGCCAGACCATGCGGCTGGTGCGGGGGATTGATGTGACGCCGGACAGCACATCGCTGGATGCGATGAAAGAGGTCTGTCTGGGTGGGCCGGGGCATTATCTGGGGTCGGACCAGACCTTGAAGCTGATGCAGACGGAATATGTCTATCCCAAGGTCGGCAACCGGATGAGCCCGAAGGAATGGAACGAGGCGGGCAAGCCCTTGCTTCTGGACACGGCCATTGCACGCAAGAACGAGATCCTGTCCAAGGCGGGCTGTGTTGTGGATCCCGAGATCGACCGGCTGATCCGGTCGCGCTTCAACATCTACTTCAAGTGAGGCGCGCATGATACCGGAAAACACGGATAAATTCTATATCAATGGCCGGTGGGTCGCGCCTCATTCGTCGCTGCGAATGATGGTGGAGAACCCCGCGACCGAAGAGATCGTGACCGAGGTGGCGCTTGGCGATCAGGTCGATGTCGATGCGGCCATTGCTGCGGCGGGGGCGGCCTTTGAGGGGTGGGCCGTGCGGCCTGTCGCTGAGCGTATCGCGATCTTGCGGCGGGTGCTGGAGATCTACAACGAGCGCTATGAGGCCTTTGCGCAGGTGATGTCCACCGAGATGGGTGCGCCCATCGAATGGGCGCGGGGTGCGCAGGCCTGGGCGGGGCAGGTCCATATCGAGGCGACCATCAAAGCTGCGGAAGGTTTTCATTGGGAGGAGATGCGCGGCACCACGCGGATCATCCGCGAGGGGATCGGGGTCTGCGCGCTGATCACGCCCTGGAACTGGCCGATGAACCAGATTGCCTGCAAGGTGGCGCCTGCGCTGGTGGCAGGCTGCACCATGGTTCTCAAGCCTTCCGAGATCGCGCCCCTGTCGGGGGTGCTTTTTGCCCAGGTCTGCCATGATGCCGGGGTGCCGCCGGGGGTGTTCAATCTGGTGAACGGGACCGGCCCCGAGGTGGGGGCGCGGATGTCGTCGCACCCGGATGTGGATATGGTGTCGTTCACTGCCTCAACGCGTGCCGGCACGGCCGTTGCGGCCGCAGCCGCCCCGACAGTCAAGCGTGTGGCGCAGGAACTGGGCGGCAAATCGCCCAATATCATCCTGCCCTCGGCCGATCTGGAAGCGGCGGTCGGGGCCGGCGTGGCAGGCTGCTTTGGCAACACGGGGCAATCCTGCGATGCGCCGACCCGCATGTTCATTCACCGCAGCCAGCATGATCAGGCGCTGGAGTTCGCCCGCGCCGCCGCTGATGCGGTGGTGGTGGGCGATCCGCGGGACAGCGCGACCACGATGGGGCCGCTAATCTCGAAGCTACAATTCGACAAGGTGCAGCGGCTTATCCAGGCGGGTATCGACGAGGGCGCCACGCTGGTCTGTGGTGGGCTGGGCCGTCCGGCGGGCCTTAATCGCGGCTGGTTTGTGAAGCCCACGATCTTTGGCCATGTGACCAATGAGATGACCATCTCGCGTGAAGAGATCTTTGGCCCTGTCCTGTCGATCCTGCCTTATGACAACATCGACGATGCCGTGCGGATGGCCAATGACACGCCTTACGGGTTGGCCGCCTGTATCGCGGGTGCGGTTGAGGAGGCCAAGCCCGTGGCGCGGCGGTTGCGCGCGGGCACGGTCAATCTGAATTACCCCGACTGGGATACCTTCGCCCCCTTCGGCGGTTACAAGCAATCCGGCAACGGGCGCGAATATGCCGACTGGGGCATCCATGACTTCTGCGAGGTCAAGGGTGTTGTCGGCTGGGGCGCCTGAGCGCGGTCGGACAGAGTGAAAGCACAAGACCCCGTGCTGGGGGCAGGGAGACATCATGCATTACGGATATATCGGGCTTGGCAATCTGGGGGCGGCCTGCGCGGCTTGCCTCTTGAAGGCAGGCTTCAAAGTCACGGTCTATGACCTGAACCCCAAATTGGCCGAACCCTTGCTTGCCATGGGCGCAACGTTGGCAGCCAGTGCCGAGGAGCTGGCGGGATCGGTCGATCATGTCATCACCTGCCTGCCATCGCCTGCGGTGTCGGAACGGGTGCTGCGCAATATCCTGCCCAAGATGCGCAAAGGGGCGCATTGGCTGGAGATGTCGACACTCGGCCGCGACGAGGTGCTGGCGCTGGCCGCAATTGCGGCAGAGGTGGGCGTGCGGATGATGGAGCTTCCCGTCACCGGCGGCGTGCATCTGGCCTATCAGGGCAAGATCACCATGCTGGCGGGCGGTGACAAGGATCTGTTCGATACCCACCAGGGTGCTATGCAGGCGATGGGGGACAAGATTTTCCACATGGGGCCTTTGGGGTCATCGTCGATCATTAAGGTCATCACCAACATGTTGGCCTTCATCCATCTGAAGGCCACTTCCGAGGCCCTGATGCTGGCCAAGCGTGGGGGGCTGGACCTTGGGCAGGCCTGGCATGCGATCAAGGCCAGTTCGGGCAATTCCTTTGTGCATGAAACCGAAGGCGCGCTGATCCTGAACGGGTCTTATGACATTGCCTTCAACGTCGATCTGGCGCTGAAGGACCTTGGCTTTGCCTTGGGCTTTGGCAAGGAGTTCGGCGTGCCCTTGGAATTGGCCAGTGCCACGAACCAGACCTATATCGCCGCCAAGGCGGCCTATGGCGGTGAGGCGCAGTCGCCGATGATTGCCAAACTGTTGGAAGATCTGTTGAAAACCGACTTGCGCGCGCCGGGGTTCCCGGCAAGGTTGGAGTAAGCGCCGGGGGCTGACCCCGGGGCGCTGCCCCGGACCCCGGGGTATTTCTGCCAAGATGAAAGGTCGGATCATGGACGAATTGGCCCGGGCGCGGATGGCCCATGTGCTGCATCATCGCAAGGCGGGATTATCCTTGGGCGAGCCGGTGGTGCCAGTGATTTCCGTGGCGACGACCTTCCATCTGCCCGAGGCGCAGGGGGCGGCCTATTACTATGGCCGCTCGGGTCAGCCGACCTGGGATGCGGTGGAGGCGCAGCTTGCGATCCTTGAGGCGGCCGAGGTGGTGGCCTTTCCGTCGGGCATGGCGGCGATTTCGGCCGCCTTGATTGCCTGCCTGCGCGCCGGGGCACGGGTGATGATCCCTTCGGACGGCTATTATGTGACGCGGCTTCTGGGACGCGATCTGTTGGCCGTTTACGGCGTCGAGGTGGTGGAAGTGCCGACGCTGGAGATGGCGGCGGCCGATTTCACCGGCTTTGACGTGATCTATATCGAGACGCCGTCGAACCCTGGGCTGGATGTAATTGATATTGCAGCGATCTCTGTGCGCGCACATGCGGCGGGTGCCTTGGTCATTGCCGATAACACCACCATGACGCCCTTGTTGCAGCGGCCTTTGGACCTGGGAGCCGATCTGGTGGTTGCGGCGGATACCAAGGCGCCGGCGGGCCATTCGGATGCGCTATTTGGCCATGTCGCGGGGCGGGATGCCAATCTGATGGCGCGTATCCGCGAGGGGCGGCGGCAATCGGGCTCGGTTCCCGGGCCGTTTGAGGCCTATCTCGTGCATCGCGGGATCGAGACGCTGGAGTTGCGGCTTGCACGGATGTGCGAGACGGCCGCCGTGATTGCCGAACGTCTGGCGGCGCATCAGGCGGTGAAGCGCCTGCGCTATCCGGGGCTTTCGGGCGATGCCTCTTATGCCATTGCCCAAAAGCAGATGCTGAACGGCGGGTTCCTCATCGGGTTTGAGCTGGCAAGCGAGGCGGAGGCCGAGGCATTCCTGTCCGCCTGCCCGCTGATCGAACAGGCGACAAGCTTTGGCGGGGTGCATACGGCGGCCGAACGTCGGGCACGCTGGGGCGACAGCGTGTCGCCGGGCTTCATCCGCCTGTCGGTGGGCATCGAGCCTTGCGAGGTCTTGTGGTCGGCCATTGCCGCCGCGCTTCCGGGGGGAAATTGCTGATCTCCCCCGGTTCTGCCCTTGACCTTCGCCCCGTCAGCCGTCTTATTCCACCAGACTGCGAAACCCCCGAACAGGAGAAGTCAGATGGCTTTTACCCTTCCCGATCTTCCTTATGCCCATGACGCGCTGGCCTCGCTCGGCATGTCGAAGGAAACCTTCGAATATCACCACGACATCCACCACAAGGCCTATGTCGACAATGGCAACAAGCTGATTGCGGGCACCGAGTGGGAAGGCAAGTCGCTGGAAGACATCGTGCGCGGCACCTACAACGCGGGCGCCGTGGCGCAGAACGGCATTTTCAACAATGCCAGCCAGCACTGGAACCACAACCTGTTTTGGGAAGTGATGGGCCCGGGCGAGAACAAGAAGATGCCGGGGGCTTTGGAGAAGGCGCTGGTTGAAGCCTTTGGCTCGGTTGCCAAGTTCAAGGAAGATTTCGCCGCTGCGGGGGCTGGCCAGTTTGGTTCGGGCTGGTGCTGGCTGGTGAAGGACAAGGATGGCAGCCTGAAGGTCACCAAGACCGAAAACGGCGTGAACCCCCTGTGCTTTGGCCAGACCGCGCTTCTGGGCTGCGATGTGTGGGAACATTCCTATTACATCGACTTCCGCAACAAGCGCCCGGCCTATCTGACCAACTTCCTGGACAAGCTGGTCAACTGGGAAGCGGTTGCCACCAAGCTCTGACGCTTGCGGGCCGCGCGCCCTTGTGTCACGGATCAGCCGCCGTCCCCAAAAGGGGGCGGCGGTTTTCGTTTGGGGCGCGCGAAGGGAAATGACCGAGGCCGCAAAGGGCGTTCTGGCGATCGTGGGCGCCTGCATGATTTGGGGCTTTGCCACCTTGTATTACAAGTCGATGGCCCACGTGCCGCCCCTTGAGGTGCTGGCGCATCGGTCCTTGTGGACGCTGATGCTGTTTGGTGCGCTTTTGGCCCTGCAGGGGCGGCTTTCGCAGGTGGCCGGGCTGATCGCCGGCCCGATGCGCGGGCGCGTGGCGCTGGCCAGCGCGATTGTGGCGTTGAACTGGGGGCTGTTCATCTTTGCCATTCAGGCGGGCTATGCGGTTGAGGCGAGCCTTGGCTATTACATCTTTCCGCTAGTCACCGTGGTCATGGGCGTTTTGGTTCTGGGCGAGCGGCTGAGCCGGGCGCAGGGGGCGGCGGTGGTGCTGGCGGCGCTGGCAGTAGGGCTTTTGACCTGGGGGCTGGGGGTTGCACCCTGGATGGCGCTGGCGCTGGCCTTTTCCTTTGCCCCCTACATGCTGTTGAAGAAAAAGCTTGCCGCGCCGGCGGCCGTTTCTGTCACCGCCGAGGTTGCGTTCATCGCGCCCTTTGCCTTGGCGGTGCTGGTCTGGGCCGGGGCAGGGGGCACGCTGTTTGGCCGCGCCGGGGGCTGGTTTGGTGCTGATCTTCACGCCACGCTGGTGCTGCCGGTCACCGGCATCATCACCGGGGTGCCGCTTGTCCTGTTTTCCTGGGGGGCGCAGAGGGTGCGGCTTTCAACCCTCGGCCTGGTGCAATACCTGAACCCGACCTTGCAGGCTGTGACCGCAGTTTTTGTAATGGCCGAGCCCTTTACCCCCTGGCATGGGATGGCCTTTGCGCTGATCTGGTGCGCGCTTGCCGTCTATTCCTTTGAAATCTGGCGTCAGGACAGGGCGGTGCGCAAGGCGGCTTCCAGTGAGACGACATCCGGCACGCTGGTGTAAAGCCCAAGCATGGTGGCATCGGCAAAGCCCTGTGTCACGATATGGGCCAAGAGCGTCTCGAGCGGTTGCCAGTAGCCTTGGGCGTTTACCAGAAAGATCGGTTTGCGGTGCAGCCCGATTTGCGCCCAGGTCAGCACCTCGAAGAATTCGTCCAGCGAGCCCGCGCCGCCGGGCAAGACCACGATGGCATCCGAATTCATGAACATCACCTTCTTGCGTTCATGCATGTCCTCGGTGATGACGAATTGGGTCAGGTCGGTCTTGCCGCGTTCCGCCGTGATGAGATGGGTCGGAATGACGCCAAGGGTAGCCGCCCCGGCGCCTTGTGCGGCGCGCGCCACCTCGCCCATGATGCCCACATCCCCTGCGCCATAGACCAGCCGCCAGCCGTTGCGCGCGATCATCGCGCCGGTGGCGCGGCCGGTTTCGGCATGGGTTGGGTTAAGGCCCGGGCGCGCACCGCAGAACACACAGATCGAAAAGCGGGGGCCTGGCATCGTCATGATCCTGAAAAAGGTTGCTTTCAGCGGTGTATCGGGGTTCCCATGCAAAAGAAAGGCGCTGTGCAGGGAGGCACGCAATCATGAAGGCAAAGGGATCGGCCGGTTGGGTCGTGGCGGTCGGTGGTGCGGTGGTTGCGATTGTCGCGTGGATCTGGGGGTTTGGACCAGATGCACCTGGGACTGAGAAAGCCGAAACGCAGGCGACGGCGCCCGCAGGCAGCGCAGAGACTGCTGCCGCGCCAGCCGCCGCGGCGCCCGAGACTGCGGCGCCCGAGACTGCTGCACCCGAGGCTGCCGCTTCGACGGCTGAGTCTGGTGAAGCCGCCGCCGATGCCGCTGCAGCGCCGCCACGAGTCGATGTGGTGCGCGTCGATGAAGACGGGCTTGCGACAATCGCGGGGACAGCCGCGCCGGGCGCCGTGATCGCCTTGCGGCTCGATGGGGTGGACCTTACCCGGATCACCGCCGATGCGGCCGGTCAGTTTGCCACGCTGGTCACGCTGCCGCCCTCGGATGCGCCGCGACTTATGCAGCTGGTCGAGATCCTTGCCGATGGGACCGAGAATGTCGGGCCGGACAGCCTTGCGCTGGCCCCGGTTGCTGCCCCCGAAACTGCGGCCGAAGCCGCCCCAGAAACGGCTACTCTAGAAACGGCCACCCCAGAAACGGCCGATCTGGCCGATGGCGCGGCTGCGACGGGGACGGAACCGGCAGGCCTTCTGGTCTCGCCCGAAGGCGTCAGTCTCTTGCCCGATGCCTCGGCCCCGGAGACGGAATCTCTGCCGATCTCGATTGACACCATCGCTTATGGCAGCGCGGGGGAGGTCATGCTTTCGGGCCGCGCCGCTTTGGGTGGGCAGCTTCGGGTCTATCTGGACGAGGCTCTGGTGGCCGAACCCTTGACTGACGCCAAAGGCGACTGGACTGCCGAGATTGCCGAGGTCGCCGCTGGTCTGCATGTCTTGCGGGTGGATGAGGTGGATGCCACGGGGACGGTGGTTTCGCGGTTCGAAACGCCGTTCAAACGTGACCTGCCCGCCGTGGCCGAGGCGGACGCAGCCGCTGATGCGCAACTGGCCTCAAATGCCGAGACTGCCGCCGCTGCCCCGGAACCCGAAGCCGACGGAACCGCCGGGACAACGGCCGCCAGCGATGCCAGCACCGATGCCACCGCTGCAGCCGATACCGTTGCCGTCTCAGAAGAAGCGTCCTCGGCCGCGCCATCCTTGCCGGTGACGATTACCGTTCAACCGGGCTTTACGCTTTGGGCCATTGCGCGCGAAAACTATGGCGACGGGGTGATGTATGTGCAGGTCTTCGAGGCCAACCGTGACAAGATCAAGGATCCCGACCTGATCTATCCCGGACAGGTCTTTACGGTGCCCCAACCCTGAGCCGCAGCGCCGGTGGCAGACCGGGGCCTCCGGCAGGGGTATTTTTGCCAAGATGAACCCGCAAGGCCATGATGTCCACCGCGCCTGACCCTTTGGTGTGGGCGCGTTGGCTGTGTAGCGCGTTGATGCGGCATTGAACAATCCCCAGCCCGGCTCTAGGGAGGGGGCAGCACCGCGAATGATGAGTCTCCCCCATGCGCCGCCATACCGCCACCTCTGCCGATCAGCATCCCGCGCCTGCCTCGGGATGGCAGACGATTGCCCGCGTTCTGCCCTATCTCTGGCCGCAGGGTCAGGCTTGGGTGAAGCGCAGGGTGGTGGGGGCCTTGATGCTTTTGGTGATGGCCAAGCTGGTCTCGGTCACGACGCCCTATCTTTACAAGCTGGCGGTTGACGCCCTGAGCGGCGCGGCAGCGGGGGATCCGGTCTGGATCATGACGCTTGGGGCGGTTGGGTTGACCGTGGCCTATGGCATGGCGCGGCTGGGGGCAGTGGCCTTTGGCGAGGCGCGCGATGCGGTCTTTGCCCGTGTCGGACAGCGTGCCATTCGCCAACTGGCGCTGGTGACCTTTCGCCACATCCACGCGCTTTCCTTGCGCTATCACATCACCCGCAAGACCGGGGGGCTGAGCCGCATCATCGAACGGGGGGTGAAGGGCGTCGACTTTCTTCTGCGATTCATGCTGTTTTCGGTGGGCCCGTTGATCCTGGAACTGTCCATGGTCTCGGTGCTGTTTGCGGTGCTGTTCGGCTGGCAATACATGGTGGTCGTTATCATCACCATTGCGATCTATGTCGCCTTCACCTTCAAGGTGACCGAGCTGCGGGTGCGCATCCGCCGTGAGATGAACGATCAGGATGCCGACGCCAATCAAAAGGCCATCGACAGCCTGTTGAACTTTGAAACCGTCAAGTATTTCAACGCCGAAGCGCGTGAGGCGGCCCGCTATGACGTGGCAATGCAGCGCTATGAGGTGGCGGCGGTCAAGACCGGGCAGTCGTTGTCGTTCTTGAATGCGGGGCAGTCCTTCATCATCACCACCGGTCTTGTCATCGTGATGATCATGGCTGCCAGGGGGGTGCAGGCCGGGGTGCTGACGGTGGGCGATTTCGTCATGGTCAATGCCTATATGATCCAGATCACCATGCCGCTGAATTTCCTTGGCACGGTTTACCGCGAAATCCGCCAGGCCCTTGTGGACATGGGGGCGATGTTCGGTCTTCTTGGCCAACCCGCCGAGGTGGTCGACCTGCCCGGCGCCAAGCCCCTCGAGGTCAAGGGCGGAGAGATTGTCTTTGACAATGTGTCATTCGCCTATGACCCCGCCCGGCCCATCCTGAAGGGAATTTCGTTCACCGTCAGGCCTGGTCACAAGGTGGCGCTTGTTGGCCCGTCCGGTTCGGGCAAGTCGACGATCGGGCGGCTTTTGTTCCGGTTTTACGACGTGACCGGGGGCGCGATCCGCATTGACGGGCAGGATATCCGCGAGGTGCAGCAGACCTCGCTTCATGCCGCCATCGGAGTGGTGCCGCAGGATACGGTGCTGTTCAACGATACGGTCTATTACAACATCGGCTATGGCCGTGACGGGGCGGATGAGGCCGAGGTCATGGCCGCGGCCAAGGCCGCGCACATCCGTGATTTCATCATGTCCCTGCCGGAAGGCTATGACACCACGGTGGGCGAGCGGGGGCTGAAGCTGTCGGGCGGTGAAAAGCAGCGGGTGGGCATCGCGCGCACGCTTCTCAAGAACCCGCGGATCCTGATTCTGGACGAGGCGACATCCGCGCTGGACACCCAGACCGAACGGTCGATCCAGGAAAGCCTGACCGACATGGGGCAGGGGCGTTCTGTCATCACCATCGCGCACCGTCTGTCGACGATTGCGGATGCCGATTGCATCCTGGTTCTGGAGGATGGCCGCATCACGGAAGCGGGCACGCATGAAGAGCTTCTGGCGCTTGAGGGCAAATACGCCGCCATGTGGGCGCGCCAGTCTGCCGAGGAAGAGGATCAGGCAGCCGCCTGATCCTGCCTGACCCCGTCCCGGCAACCGTGGTCTTCCAATCGGGCCCCTCTTGACCGGACCCGCGCAACAGGCCAAACCCGGCGCCATGGTTCCGCAGGACAAACTCGCCCAGATCACCCAGCGTTTCGAGTATCTCGAGGCGCGCCTGAATGCAGGCGCTGCCCCGGCCGAGATCGCTCAGATCGCGCGCGAGTATTCCGAGTTGAAACCCGTGGCTGAGGAAATCGCGGCCTATACCCGCGCGTTGGCCGATCTGGCGGAGGCGGAGGCGATGCTGGCCGACCCCGACATGAAGGCGCTGGCCGAAGAAGAGATCCCCAGCCTAAAGGCGCGCATTCCGGAAATGGAAGGCCGGCTGCGGCTGGCCTTGTTGCCCAAGGATGCCGCTGATGCGCGGCCGGGCATCCTGGAAATCCGCCCCGGAACCGGGGGCGATGAGGCCGCCCTTTTCGCCGGAGACCTTGTGCGCATGTATCAGCGCCATGCCGAACGTATGGGCTGGACATGGGAGGTGCTGGAGCATCAGGCCTCAGATCTGGGCGGGATCAAGGAGTTTATCGCGCTCGTGTCCGGCGAGGGCGTCTATGCCCGGCTGAAGTATGAAAGCGGCGTTCATCGCGTGCAGCGCGTGCCCGAGACCGAGGCGCAGGGGCGGGTGCATACATCCGCCGCGACCGTTGCCGTGCTGCCCGAGGCGGAGGAGGTCGATATCGACATCCCCGCATCCGATATCCGCATCGACACCATGCGGTCCTCGGGCGCGGGCGGGCAGCATGTGAACACCACGGATTCGGCGGTGCGCATCACCCATTTGCCCACCGGCATCGTGGTGACCAGTTCGGAAAAGTCGCAGCACCGAAACCGGGAGATTGCCATGCAGGTCTTGCGCGCAAGGCTTTATGAGGCCGAACGCGAGCGGCTGCATTCCGAGCGCGCGGCAGACCGCAAGGCTCAGGTGGGCAGCGGCGACAGGTCCGAACGGATCCGCACCTATAACTTTCCGCAAGGCCGCATGACCGACCATCGCATCAACCTGACGCTTTATTCGCTGGGGCAGATCATGCAGGGCGATCTGGGCGAAGTGATCGACGCGCTGACCTCGCATGATCAGGCGGCGAAACTGGCCGAGATGGAAGGATGACTGCCGCCGAGGCGCTGCGTGCGGCCATTGCCCGGCTGCGGGCAGGAGGCATCGAGGATGCCGCTTTGGATGCGCGCTGGCTTTTGGCCCATGCCTTGGGGCTTGCCCCGGACCGCCTGACCCTGCATCTGCCCGACGAGATGAGCGCGCCGCAGGCGCGGGCCTTCGACCGGGCTGTTGTCGCCCGGCTCGCCCGCCAACCGGTGGCGCAGATCATCGGCCAGCGTCAATTCTGGAGGCTGGGCTTTCGCGTGACCCGCGATACGCTCGACCCGCGCCCTGAGACTGAAACACTTGTGGCCGAGGCGCTAAGGCTGCCGTTTCGCAAGGTCTTGGACCTGGGCACCGGCACCGGCTGCATCCTGTTGTCCTGCCTGCATGATTGCCCAACGGCCGAAGGCTTGGGCGTTGACATCTCGGCCGCAGCGCTTGAGGTAGCACGCGGCAATGCCCGCGCGCTTGGCCTTGAGGGGCGCGCAGGTTTCCAGCTTTCGGACTGGTTTTCAACCGTCGCGGGCCACTTTGACCTGATCGTGTCGAACCCGCCCTATATTGCGGCGGACGAGATGGCGGGCCTCGCCCCCGAAGTCCGCGATTGGGAACCGCAGATTGCGCTGACCCCGGGCGGTGATGGTTTGTCGCCATATCGCATCCTTGGCCGCGATGCCCCGGCCCGGCTGGAACCGGGCGGGCGGCTGATCGTCGAAATCGGCCCGACCCAGGGCAGGGCGGTTCAGGCCCTTTTTGCGGCGGCCGGGCTTGAAGATGTTCGCATCCTGCCCGATCTCGATGGCCGCGACAGGGTGGTGACCGCAAGGCAGCCCGCCTAGTCCCTTTTGCGTCGTAATGGGCGCAATCGGCCTGTTTTCTTGACAAAACGAGAGAATCCGCTTGCCAGTCGCTGCGCATGTGATAATCCCGAGTTCAGCACATCGCCTGGCCACACTGGTCGCTTTGGTGCTCAACGCCAGCCACCCCGCCATATCGAACGCGCCCTGATGGGCGACAGGCGCAGGGTCACCGCCATCAAAGGACAAGATGCGCTCTTCCAAGTCTCGCTCGCGTTCCAAGCAGAACCGCCCGCGCACGCTCGGCAATATCATCAACCGTGTCTTCGACAGCTCTGGCCCCGAAGGCAAGGTGCGCGGCACACCTCAGCAGATCATTGAAAAATATCAGCTTTTGGCGCGTGATGCCCAGTTGTCGAATGACCGCGTGGCCGCGGAAAACTTCTTGCAGCATGCCGAGCATTACACCCGGCTTCTGGCCGAGGCGATGCGCGAACAGGCAGCTGAGCAAGAGGCGCGCCAGCAACAGGGTGGCGGGCAGGGTGGCAATGGCCATCACCAGCGGGACCGTCAGGATCGCGGCGATTATCGTGGCGATCAGCCGGTTGAGGGCGGCTATGGGGCCGAATCCTTTGGGGTTCTGGGCGGCGATGATGAGGCCAATCTGGTCGATCTGCCCGAAGCGCGCCCGCACCATGGCCAGCCGCAATCGCACCCGCGCCGCGAGGATCGCAACCGGGACGACCGCCCGCGCGACCAACGCCGCGACGATCGGCGCGAGGATCGCCGTGATGACCGCCCCCGTGAAGATCGCCCTCGGGAAGATCGCCCTCGGGAAGATCGCCCGCGGGAAGATCGCCCGCGGGAAGAACGGGTTCGCGCAGACCGTCCGCGCGAGGACCGCCGCCGCGCGCCGGAAGGTCAGGCTGAACTCCCCGCGTTCATCACTGGCAACCCGGCTCCCGAAGCCTCCGCCGATTCCGCCCCGCCCTCTGCGCCCGAGGCAGCCAAGCCCGCGCGCACCCCGCGCAGCCGCAAGCCCTTGGCCGCCAAGTCGGCTGATACCGCGCCTGAGGCTCCTGAAGCGGCCGAGTGATTGGCGCCTGTAACCGGCACGGCCTGCGCACCGCGCGGGCCTTTTCGTATCACGCTTCCGGTGCCAATTCCCGCGCCAGGGCGCAGAACCCTTCCAAAGACACTTCCTCGGCCCGTTGCGTCGGCTCGATCCCGGCCGCGCGCAGCCGATCCTCGATATCCGGCGCCCAGGCCTTCAGGCTTGACCGCAGCATCTTGCGGCGCTGGTTGAAGGCCATGGCCGTCACCCGCTGCAAGATCGCCGCATCGGCCGGATAGCGCGGCTGATCAAGCCGCGTCAGATGCACCACAGCCGAATGGACCTTGGGGGCGGGGGTGAAGGCCTCGGGCGGCAGATGCAGGACGATCTTGGCATCGCAGCGCCATTGCGCCAACAGCGCCAGCCGCCCGTAATGGTCGCTGCGCGGCTTGGCCACGATCCGTTCGGCCACTTCCTTTTGAAACATCAGCGTCAAGGACTGCCAGACCGGCGGCCAGATCTTGGGCGTCAGCCAGCGGATCAAAAGCTCGGTCCCCACATTATAGGGCAGGTTGGCCACGATCTTGATCGGCGGAGTCAGATGGGCAAGCGGATCAATCTCCATCGCATCGCCATTCACCACCTCAAGCCGCCCCGGATAGCGCGCGGCGATTTCGGCGAGTGCCGCCATGCAGCGTGGATCCTTTTCCACCGCCAGCACGCGGCGCGCACCTTCAACCAAAAGCCCGCGCGTCAGTCCACCCGGTCCGGGCCCCACCTCAAGCACGTCGCAGGCCGACAGGTCGCCCGCCAAGCGGGCAATCTTGGCGGTCAGGTTCAGATCCAGTAGAAAGTTCTGCCCCAACTGCTTTTTCGCCACCAGATCATGCGCGGCAATCACCTCGCGCAGGGGCGGCAGTCCGTCAATCGTCGCCATGGTTGGCCTTTCGCGCGCGACATTTCGTCGAAACATCGTGTGGGTTGAGTTTTCGGCGAACTTTCATAGGCGCGCGCCCCGGACCTGCGCCATATCCCGCGCCATCTGCAGCGCGGCGATCAGGCTGTCAGGACGGGCGATCCCCTTGCCGGCAATATCCAGCGCCGTGCCGTGGTCGGGCGAGGTCCGGATGAAGGGCAGGCCCAGCGTGACATTGACGCCACCGTCGAAATCCAGCGTCTTGATCGGGATCAGCGCCTGGTCGTGATACATGCAGACCGCCGCATCATAGCTGGCACGGGCACGGGCGTGAAACATCGTATCCGCCGACAGTGGTCCCATCAGATCCATGCCTTCGGCGCGCAAGCGCGCCAGCACGGGGGCGATGATCTCGATCTCCTCGCGCCCCATGGCACCGCCTTCTCCCGCATGTGGGTTCAGCCCGGCGACGGCAATCCTGGGGCGGGCGAGCCCGAAATCGGCGATCAGTCCGGCGTGAGTCAGGCGCAGGGTCTCGGTCAGACGGGAAGCGGTCAGCGCGGCGGACACTTCGGCAATCGGGACATGAATCGTCACCGGCACCACCCGCAACAGCGGGCTTGCCAGCATCATCACCACCTGCTCCACCCCGGCCAGATGCGCCAGAAACTCGGTATGGCCGGGAAAGCCAAAGCCCGCCCCGTCTTTGAGGGCCTTCTTGTGCAAGGGCGCGGTGCAGACCGCCCCGGCGGCACCTGACTGCGCCAGAGACACCGCGCGCTCGATCACCTCGATGATGCCGCGGGCGTTTTCGGGAACCAGAACCCCGGGCGGGTTATCGGCGGCAAAGCGATGCTCCAGCACCGGCAGAACCCCCGGCGGCACCGCATGGGCCTGTTCGGGCGCCCCGATCAGTTGCATAGCGCTGCCCTTGGGCAGATGGCGCGGGTCGCCGATCCAGAACATCGGCAGATCGGGCAGGGCGGCGCGGGCAGCCACCGCCAGTTCCGGCCCGATACCGCCGGGCTCACCACAGGTCAGGGCAATGGGCGCCGTCATTTCTCGGTGATGATGGCTTCCGAGCGCAGCTCTTCCAGATAGACATCGGCCAAGGCCGACAACCGCTGGTTCAAGAGCTGTTCGCGCACCACCTCGCGGTCGGGCTCCAGATCGGGGGCAGGCCCGCGCGAGCAGAGCATCACGAGAACCCGCCAGCCCGCACGGCTGATCCGGGTTGAGGTTTCGCCTGCATCAAGCGTTGCCAGAACCGCGCCGATGTCGCCGCCCACCGCCGATTGCGGCTGGCTTTCGCGGATCAGCCGATCGGCGGGCAGCCCTTTGGCCACGGTATAGAGATCGTCGCAGGTATCCGCCTTGGCGCGGGCGGCGGCGAGTTCGGCCTCGGAATTGGGGCCTTCGGGCACCAGGAACTGGGCGTAATCCACCGAAGTGCCGTCGGTCTTGCCCAAGGGATCCTCGCCGCGTTCCACCAGCCAATAGACAACCACGCGATCTTCCAGAAGGACCGGCCGCGACATGCCCCCCGGCGCCAGCCGCGCCAAGGCCTGACGGGCCGGCTCTGGCAAGTCTGTCAGCCGCTGCCAGCCGATGCGCCCGCCCGAACCGGCCGTGTCGCCGGCCGAGTTGGCCCGTGCCGCAGCGGCGAAATCCGCCTCGGTCTCAATCTGGGCCTGCAGGCGCCGCGCCAAGGCCTGGGCACCCGACAGATCGCCATTCACCCCCGGCAACACCAGTTCCAAAAGCTGCAACCGGCTGGCCCCGGTCGGCTGGAAATTCGCAATGGCGCGGTCAATCTCGGCCTCGGTAATGGTGACGCCAGCGCCGTATTTTGCCCGCACCACCTCGCGCCAGATCATGCCCGCTTCGACGAAATCGCGGAAGGTCTCGGCGGCAAGGCCCATCTCGCCGGTCAGTTTCAAGAACTCTTCGGTGCTGAGATTGGCGCGTCCGGCAAATTCCTCCATCCCCGCCATGACCTGATCAGGGCCAATCCTCAAACCCGCGTCTTCGGCCGCAAAAAGCCGCAGACGGTCTTCGATCAGGCTGGTGCGGGCCAGTTCGGGCAGATCGCCCTGCTGTTGCAGGATCTGCAGGAACAGGATGCGCTGGTCGAGCTCATACTGGGTGATGACCCGGTCGTTAATGGCCATCACCGGCTTGAACGGGTTGGCCATGGCAGGCGGCACGGCGGTGCCAAGCGCCAGCATCATCGCGAGGCCAAACCCCAGAAGCCGCAGCCGCGCACCGGGCTGCAAAATCCCCTTGTCGGTTGTTGCCGTCATTTGCCTTGCCATTGCTTCTTTCGCCTGCATTGCCTGTCACCCTTGACCCGCATCCCTTAGCCTCGACACTGCCGCGCCGGACCCGGCGCCATGGACCCGCCAAAGCCCAAAAGCTGAAGCGAGACCGAAAGATCGGTGGTCGGCCTTACACTAGTCGAGGATGTGAACCGACGCGAGAGAGAAACATCGACCGACAGGCATTCGTTGCGAAACACCAGTCCCAGCCCCGCGTTCGAGGCGCGGCGCGCCTCAAGGTCATAGCGGTTGGAAAGCTGCGCCTGCCATCCGCCTTGACCAAGTGCAACGCGCCCGTCGAACACGACTTCGCGGGTGTCGATCAGACGCCCTTCGGCCGGATCGGCCTTGTGATACAAAAGCCCAGCCTCAAGCCCATAGCGCGGCCGGTCATGGGCCAGAAGCATTTCCGCCTTGGTCAGGCCAAAGCCATCATCAAGAAGAAGCCTGCTGGTCAGTTGCGTGCCGTTTGCATGGGTCAATTGCCAGGCCGCAAGCCAGTTGGAATTGCGCCCGTCCAACCCCGAACCGGCGGTGAACTGGGTCAGGTCCCTTGCGCGGATCACCCGGCCAACAGTTGCCCCCAAGGTCCAGCCTGACGGATCGCGCCGCAGGTAATTCATCCCCAGATTGGCCCGCACCCCCCGTTCAACCGCATCGGCACCGGGAAAACGGTTCAGGGCAAAAAGGTTGCCCTGATCGAATTCGACCAGAACCGAATCCTCGTTGGCCAGACGCGCGGTGCGGTTGGGCGCGGCCACCACCTGAATGACGGGCTCCAGCAGATGGTTGACCCCGCCCTTGCCCGCCTTGACCAAAGGCCAGCGCAGCTCGGCGGCAAAGGCACCATGGCTTCGGCTGTGGGTGCCGCCATAGGCCGAGGCGACATCGCCGATCTGGTAAAGGTCGGTCGTCACCTCGCCCAGAACACCAAAGATCAGCCCATTGCCCATGATCCAGTCGCGCCGCCAGTCGGCCTTGATCCGGGCCCGCGCGACGTCGCGGCCATCGCTCAGCCCATCGTTATCGCCGTCGGTTGCAACCGTGGAAGAGCGCCGATGCCCGTGGGCCTGAAATTGCAACCCGCCCTGACCGCCAAGCGGCCCAAGGCTGAAACGGCGCTGCCAGGTCAGATCGCCCAGCGATGCGGCCAGCGTGCCCGACGGCTCTCCCACGCGCAGGGTCTGGATGGCAATCAACCGGCCCGCGATATGTTCGTTGCGCCGGGTGCGGGTGACGGCAAGGACGCTGTTCAGCCGGTCGGCATCGGACAGGCCGTAATCCAGAAGCACAGCCCGGTCAGACACGGTTTGCGCGTCAAAGGTCAGCTCAAACCCCCGCGGCAGATCGAACCGGCCCTCGGCCCGTGCCTGCGCCCGCGTTTTCCCGGCCTGCAAACGGTCATTGGCCAGAAACCCGCTCAGCGCGATTTCCCCGGTGCGAAACGCCTGTCGATAGCGCAGTTCCAGCGCCTGCACGTCCTTGGTGGCCAGAAACGGTGTCACCGTCAGGTCGCGGCTGGGGCCAAGGGTAATGAAATAGGGCCAGCGCAGACCGGTGCCCAAGGTGGACGACGATTTCAGGGCCGGCATCAGGAAGCCGGTGCTGCGCGTCAGCGTGGGGTCGGGCATCCGCAAGCGCGGGATGTAGAACACCGGAACCCCGCCCAGACGCAGCGAGGCATTGTCGAAATAGATCTGCCGCTCTGCCTGATCATGCACCACCCGCCGGGCCCGGATTTCCCAAAGCGGGGTCGGGTTTTCGGCGCAGACCCGGCAGGACGAGGCGACGACCCGCGTCATCGCCGTATAGCGCCCGCCCAGGCGCAAGACCTCGGCGGCGGCCAGTTGCAACTGGTCATTCATGACCACCCGCGCCGACCGCAGGATGCCTTCGGTCATGTCGGCCTTCAATTCGGCCTGGCTGGCCAGGACTTTGACCCCGCTGCCATCGGAAAGCGTGATCGGGCCGTCGATGGTCAGGCTGTCGGCGACCCGATCAAAGCTGAGCCGTGCAGCGGTCAGGCGTCGGCCTTGATAGAAGACCTCAACCGCGCCCTCGGCCACCAAAATCCGGTCGCTTTCGATGCGCAAGGCATTGGCGACCAGTGTCGCCTGCTCTTGCGCCTGCAGGGGAAGGGCAAGGCTTCCCCCCCAAAGGACAAGCGTCAGGATCAGAAGAAGGCGGCGCATGTCAGCCATCCTCCAGATGCAACAGAAGGCTAAGCGCGAGCAGCGCCGCCGCCACAGGCGGGCTCCAGGCGGCGATCAGGATGGGGATCTGGCCGTTTTCGCCAAGGACCTCGGCAAAGCTGCGCAGGAAAAAGATCACGAAGCCGCCGATCAGGGCGAAAAGCACCATCTGCCCGGTCTGGCCAAACCGCGCGTGGCGCATGGTAAAGCCCGCCGCCAGCAGCACCATGGCCGCCATTAGAAGCGGCAGCGCCAGTTCCATCTGATAGCTCAGCCGATAGGCCTTGGCCGAGAACCCCGCGCGTTCCAGCGCCTGCGCCTGCGCCGTCAGGTCCCAAAACGCCACCGCCACCGGCGAGCCCAGCTTTTCCACCAGCTGTTCAGGAGTCAGATCCGTCGTAACCGTAAGCGGGCCAGACGGGGTCATGGCGGCAGCTTCGGGGTTTCCCGCCGTCAGATCCCATTGCTTGGCCCCATCCAGCAACCATTGACCCGGCTCCAGCCGCGCCCCTTCGGCCTCGATCCGGCCCAGGATGCGGCCTTCGGGCGAAAAGAGGTGAAAGCTTACCCCGCCAAGCTCGGTCCCCTCGGGCGAGATGCGCGCGGCATGGATCACTGTCTGACCCGTGGCATCGCCCTGGCGCAGCCAAAGCCCCTCGGCCGAAAGCGACAGCACGGCAGCAGTCCCGCGTTCGGCGGCCACGCGGGCCGCAGCGCGCTGGTCATATTCCTTTGACATCGCCGCAACCAGCGGGTTCAGCACCATGACGGCGAAAAGCCCGATGGCCAGCGCCGTCACCACCGGCGAGACCAGAAACCGCAGCCCTGACCGCCCCGCTGCCCGCACCACCACCAGCTCGGACGATTTTGCAAGCCCCAGAAACAGCGCGATCCCGGCCAGGACCATGATCAGTGGCAAGATCAGATAAAGGTTCTGCGGCACATTCAGCACGGCAAGCACCAGCGCCTCGCCAAGGCCAATGCCGGACTGGCCAAACTTGCGGATCTGCTCGATCAGGTCGATCAGGGTCAGCACGCCGAAAAACACGCCGAACACCCGCAGGAAACTGCCCAGAAACCGCCGCGCGATGTAAAGATCGAGCGTCATGCGGCCGCCCTCCGGCCAAAGCCCGTTCCCACCCGCCGCGGCCGCTGCGACCACCAAAGCAACCCCACCCCGAGCGCAATGCCAAACAGGGGTGCGGCATAGGCCCAGATCCACCCCCGCTCAGACCGCAGGCCCATGCCGGTTGCGACCGACGAGACCGCCTGCACCATCACCAGAAGCACGATGACCACCACCACCTGCCGCCACAGGCCAAAGCGGCTGAACGATCCCATCAGAAGGGCGGCAAAGCCGATCATCGCGGCACCGACCGCCAGAAACGGCTGGGCAAAACGGTTGTGCCCATCATAAAGGAAGGCCGCCCGCGTGGCACCGGTTTCGGCCAGATCCTCGGGGCTTGCGGCCAGAAGCTCGGCCGTGCTCATCGCGTCGATGTTGCGCTTGCCAGGGCTGACCTCGGGGATCAGGCCCGCAAGATCATAGGTGAAATCGGCAAAGCGCGTCAAAGACAGCCGCCGCGTCTCATCGTCGATCTGCTGGACAAGGCCATTGACCATTAAGAGCTTTGGCCCGCTGTCGGTGCGGGCAAAAAGCGCCTTCTGCGCCGAATAGGTCGTCGTGCGGCCCGGGTCACGCGCATCGGTCAGAAAAAGGTCGAGCAATTCGCCCGAGGGCGCCAGTTCCCGCACATAAAGCGTGAGGCCCGGCGCGGGATGGGTGAACTGCCCATCGGTCAGAAACCGTGACGAGACATTCTGCCCGATCTCGGCATAGCGCAGGATGATCGCCTCTCGGCTGGCGGGCACCAGCACATGCGACAAGACCAGAAGGGCTCCTGCGACGATCAAGCCAAAGATCACCACGGGGCGGGCCAGGCGAAAGGCGGAAAACCCGGTCGCCTGCATCACCACCAACTCGCTGTCCTGCATCAGCCGGTTGGCAACAAAAACCGCCGCCGCAAAGGCCGCGATCGGCAAGACCACCCGGATCACATTGGGCAGCGTCAGAACCGAAAATTCCAGAAACACCAGCGCGGTCTGACCGTCGCCGATCAGCTGATCAAACAGCCCGACCGCCCGGTTGACCCAATAGACCAGCACCAGAACCAGCGCAAAAAAGCCAAAGACGGCCAAAAGCTGTGTCAGCAGATATCGGTCGAATCTCGGCAAGAGACGCTAATCCTTGTGGCGTTTGCGCGCCCGACGCTATCAACAAACCCCGACCGGGAAAACTGCTATCTGGCCAAGGCCGCCCCCCTTCGCTAGCTTTGCGCAAAAAGCCGCGCGAATGTTCGGGCGGCAAGGAAAAGGACTTCTCGATGAACCAGCCCGTCGCCCTGAGCTTTACCGCCACCGATCTTGACCGCCTTGCCACGGCCTCCGGGCTGATCGCGCTTCTGGCCGAAGGCGCGGCACCGGCAAGCCCGGCGGCGCGGCGGCTGGACCGTCTGACGCGCGGCATGGTGGCACGCGCGCTGGCCAGCGCCGATTGGGCGCGGCTCAAGACCGGCGAAAGCCTGACGCTGGCCTATCCGGCCGGGCTTGTTGCCGAGGCGCTGATGCTGGTGAAACTCCCCCGCAAGGCCAGCATGCTTGACGCGCGCAAGGCGGGCGCGGCCATTGGCCGGGCGCTGGGACCGGCAGGCGCGCATGTGCTGGCCGAAACCCATCCGCAGGCGGCCGAGCTTTCCTTTGGTATCGCGGTGCGCGCCTATGACTTCACACCCCACAAGTCGGGCGAGCCGAAGACACTTGGCCCTGTCGCACTGGCCTGCGCCCGCCCCGAGGCGGTGGCCGCCTCCGCAGCCCCCTTGGCCGCGCTAAGCGAGGGGATCTTCTTTACCCGCGATCTGGTGAACGAACCGGCCAATGTGCTGACGACCGAGGATTTCGCTGCGCGGCTTGGGGCGATGCAGGAGCTGGGGCTTGAGGTGGAGATCCTGGAAGAGCCCGAGTTGAAAAAGCTGGGCATGCGCGCGCTTCTGGGCGTGGGGCAGGGGTCGGAAAGCCCCTCGCGCGTGGTGGTCATGCAGTGGAAGGGCGGCAAGGCCGATGAGGCACCGCTCGCGCTGATCGGCAAGGGGGTCTGCTTTGACACCGGGGGCATCTCGATCAAGCCGGCGGCCGGCATGGAAGAGATGACCATGGACATGGGGGGCGCGGCGGTGGTGGCGGGCGTGATGCGCACGCTTGCCTTGCGCGGGGCAAAGGCCAATGTCGTCGGGCTGGTCGGCCTGGTTGAGAACATGCCCGACGGCCGCGCCCAACGCCCTGGCGATGTGGTGCGTTCAATGAAGGGCGACACGATCGAGGTCATCAACACCGATGCCGAAGGGCGGCTCGTGCTGGCCGATGTGCTGTGGTATGCGCAAGAACGGTTCAAGCCCACCGGCATGATTGACCTTGCCACCCTAACCGGCGCGATCATCGTCGCACTTGGCCATGAAAACACCGGCGTTTTTTCCAATGATGACGGGTTCTGCAATGCCTTCCTGGCAGCGGCTGGGGCTGAGGGCGAAGGGGCCTGGCGGATGCCGATGGGCGAAGGCTATGACGCCAAGCTGAAATCGCGGGTGGCCGATATGGTGAACTCTTGCGGTCGCGACGGCGGGGCGATCACGGCGGCCCAATTCCTGCGCCGTTTTGTCAAGGACGGCATGCCCTGGATCCATCTCGACATCGCGGGGACGGCACTTTTGAAATCGGACAGCACGCTGGCACCAAAGGGCGCGACGGGCTGGGGTGTCATGGCGCTGAACCGGCTGATCCGCGACCGCTATGAGCGGAAGGGATAAGACCCTTGGGCACCGCCATGTTCTATCACTTGACGCGCTCTGGCCCCGAAGAGGTGCTGGCCCTGATCCTGCCGCGCGCCCTTGCGGCGGGCTGGCGGGTGATGCTGCGCAGCCCCGACGCGGCGCGGCGAGACCGGCTGGATGCGCGTCTGTGGCTGGAACCGGAGGAGGGTTTCCTGCCGCATGGGGTTGAAGGCGGGCCGTTCGATGCCGAACAGCCGGTGCTGATCGGGCAGGGGGCGGCGGTGAATGGCAGTCAGGGTGTGGTGCTTTTAGACGGGGCCGAGCCATTGGACGGGGAAGAGGCGATGGAGCGGCTTTGGGTGCTTTTTGACGGCAATGATGAGACCGCCTTACAGGCTGCGCGCGGGATGTGGACACGGCTGACAGGCCTTGGCATGGCCGCGCAGTACTGGTCCGAGGAAACCGGACGCTGGGTGATGAAAACCGAGAGAAAGCCTGCCTGACAGGTTTGTCGAACACAACGCTTGATTTTGTTAACTGGTTAACCCACTACCTTAAGGGTCTTCAGTGTCAACAGAATTGGTAGGGTGTTTTTATGCCGATTATCGGATATCTTGATTTCAATTCCTACAGAATCGACTTTGTGGAAGGAACCAATCACCACGGCGTCGTAGCGCGCACGATCGATCTGCGTTACACAAGCGGTGCAAGCACCGACATGAACGCCGATGCGATCTGGGCAAGCTTTGCCGTCTCTTCCGTGTTCACAGGCAGCAGCTTCTATCCGGCGTTTTCTAGCGTCACCTACTTTGACTCGGTCTATGGCCGAAGCGGCACGAACGGCTCTGAGATCATTACCAAATCGACCGGTGGCAATGTCTTTGCCTATGGTGGCAACGACACGATGAACCTTGCCGCCACCAATGGCACAAGCCAGATTCACGTCTGGGCCGGAAATGGCGACGATATCGTCAACATGAGCTTTGCCAATATCACCTCGGCCTATTCCCATGGCCACCACACAAGGGGGGATGCCGGCAATGACACATTCAATCTGACCTCAATCGCTGCGGTGGGTGCCGGCGAGGTCGTCGTAGGCCGCATCGAGGATTTTGACGCTACACGCGACAATATCCAGATCAATGGCCTGACGGTTCTGGGTTTGGGGTGGAGCGGAAACCTTGCCGGCCTGACAGGTGTCACGGCAAAGATCGTCTTGCATAACGGCGATCTCAATGATCCCGGTGCTGCGCCGCAACAATGGCTGGTCATAAAGTCGGCAACTGGCGGCTATGTGCTTTACGCGCTGGAAGGCGCGCGGATCGACATGGATGGCAATGGCGGCGCAAACAACGGCGGACAAGAATCGCATTTCTTGAACAGCAACCAGGTTGCGTCCAACGCCATCATCGCGCTGTTCGAAGCAGGACCCGGCGCGGCCTTCAGTGATCCGCAGAACTATGTGCCAGCAAGTGCTATCGCTCAAGGCGGCCTCATCATCAACGATGATGCGAATTATGGGGATGATGACCTAGCGGGGGTGACTGCGACCATCCTTGGTGGGATCAACGGGGACCTGATCGCGGCGGGGATCAACAATGATTCTGTTAGTGCTAACGCGGGCAATGACCAAGTTTGGGGGGGTAGTGGCCACGATAGCGTGAACGGCGATGACGGCCATGATACCTTATTTGGCAATCTGGGCAATAATGTCGGGAACGGCGGAAACGGCAATGACGTTCTGAACGGTGGTATGGGCGACGACACCTTGTCTGGCGACCTTGGCAATGACCTGATCAATGGCGATGGTGGAAGCGATACGCTTATCTACACGGGGGGAAGCGACACTCTGAATGGAGGCGCCGGTCTTGACACTATTGTGTTTTTCGGGGCAACCGCGACCACGATCTCCTTGTTCCAAAACACAAATAACCGCGGGCCAACCTTCACGGGAATTGAAAACCTGACCGGGAATTCTGGCGCTGACAACATGATTGGAAACGCGCAGAACAATCGCCTCACTGGCAATGGCGGCAACGATTCCATCTCTGGCTATGGCGGCAATGACGTTCTGTTGGGTGGCAATGGTGATGACTATCTCTGGGCCAACGCAGGCAACGACACCGTCGATGGCGGCGCGGGCATTGACTACCTTGAGGGTGGCGAGGGCCTTGATCTGTTGACGGGCGGTCTTGGCAACGACACGTTCCGGTTCTCGGGGACGGGCCTTGGGGTTGACACCATAACAGATTTTGGTGCGGTCAGCGGCAACGACGATCGGTTCTTGCTGAGCGCCGCGGGCTTTGGCGGTGGCCTGACAACCGGCGCACTTTCGGCCGCGCAGTTTAGGGTCAATACGACAGGTGCGGCCCAAGACGCTGACGACCGCTTCATCTTCAACTCGGCCAACAAAGGCCTGTATTTCGATGTTTACGGTCTTGGCGGGACTGGCCCTGTCCTTCTGGCCACGTTGCAATCTACCGCTGCAAACCTGACAGCATCAGATTAAGTGTTGAACTGACTTTGATCATGTCAGCATTAAAGCCGCCCCGACTTGGGGCGGCTTTGGTTTTGGCGCTGGCGTGAGGTTTAGCCGACCAGTTCAAGGCACGAGAAGAAGAAGGCGATCTCGCGGGCCGCCGATTCCGGGCTGTCGGAGCCGTGGACCGAGTTTTCGCCTTTGGACAGGGCAAATTCCTTACGGATCGTGCCCGGCGCAGCGGCGGCCGGGTCGGTCGCGCCCATCACTTCGCGGTTCTTGGCAATGGCGCCTTCACCTTCCAGCACCTGCACCACGACCGGCTCGGACGCCATGAAGGCGCAGAGTTCGCCATAGAAGGGGCGGGCGGCATGTTCGGCATAGAAGGCACCAGCCTGCTTGTCCGACAGGTGGATGCGCTTGGACGCCACGACCCGCAGGCCCGCGTCTTCAAACTTGGCAACGATCTTGCCGGTCAGGTTGCGCTTGGTGGCGTCGGGCTTGATGATCGACAGGGTGCGTTCGATGGCCATGTGGCTCTCCGTGAGATGGGGGCCGGTATTGGCCCGCTTGTGATGGCGCGGCGCATAGCATGGCAAAATGACAAAGAAAAGCAGGGGGCGCTGCCCCCGTCGCGGCGGGGCCGCGACTCCCCCGGGATATTTTGGAACAGATGAAGAGCGGGGCGTTGACCTTCGATCAGCACTAAGGCAAGCCGCTGGCCATGCTCAAGATTGATGACATCACCTATAACGTCGAAGGCCGCCCCTTGTTTGAAGGGGCCTCTGCCACCATTCCAACGGGTCACAAGGTGGGCCTTGTTGGCCGCAAT
>Ga0194133_10001448_pt1 | contig 41026 bp, 37 predicted proteins | sample TA2KigOf40mmetaG_FD_155448 | JGI IMG/M metagenome (GOLD analysis project Ga0194133, IMG submission 155448) | Freshwater microbial communities from Lake Tanganyika, Tanzania - TA2015055 Kigoma Offshore 40m | ecosystem: Environmental > Aquatic > Freshwater > Lake | place: Tanzania: Lake...
GCGTACAGATGGTGCGCGATGTGCTGCGCAGCCTGGGCCAGCCTGCGCAGCGCTCTCTTAGCGCCTGAGCCATCGCCTGCAGACTGAGCCGGCCCGCCCTGGACCGGCCCTGATCGCCCCCGCTCGCCTGCCCTGAACCGGCGCGTTCCCAAGGAGCGCCGGACCCGAACCGCAGCCCCGCCGCGCCAGCGCCCCGGTGCGATCAAACCCTGTCCCTGCGGCCCGAGCCTCACGCTCAGGGGCTGTGGCACGCCCACCGCCCCTATTGTCAAAAATTGTCAATAACATTGTATTTATTTGTACATTTTTTTCTAAATGTCAATATACTTTTAGTGACATTTCTCCCTCCGCCGGGTCGATCAATGTTTTTCAAATTTTTGAGACAGGAGTCATCATGCACCCGCTGCCTACCCCGTACCTCCTGCCCGGCTTGCTGGGACTGGCCTTGCTGTCCGCCTGCGGCGGCGGTGGAGGCGGCGCGAACCCTGCCGCCGGATCAAACGCCGGCTCGGGGGGCCAACACATCCTGGTGGGACAGGTGATTGATGGCTACCTGGAAGGCGCAACCGTGTGCCTTGACCTTGACCATAGTGGTACCTGTGATGCTGGCGAGCCCTCGACCAGCACCGGACCTGACGGGCGTTATGCACTGCCGATGGCTGGCACGATACCCAAAGATGCCCACTTGCTTGTGGAAGTCTCGCCAACGGCCCGAGACTCCGACCATGGTGGGTTGACACTGGCCGAGGCCGGTTACCAGGGCTATACCCTGGCAGCCCACATTGAGCGGCCAACGCACATCACGCCGCTGAGCACCATGGTGGTGGGCAAGCTCAAGTCGGGATCGGTCCGCACCCTGGCTCAGGCCGAAGAAGCCACGATTCGGGAACTCGGGCTGCCCGCCGGCACAGACCTCGGTCAAAACCCGATCGATCACCCTCAACTGAGGGCCAAGGCCAGGCGGATCGCCAGGCAATTGCAGGGCGATGCCCACCTGACTGCGACCGAACGCTGGATACGGGTCTCCGGTCGTCTGAGCGACCACGCCAACTTCGCCCCGCTGTTTGGCGATGTGCGCCACAGCAGCAGCCTGCCCCCTGCGGCGGCTGCCCAGCTTGCGATGGCAGGCACACCGGCCCAGGGCCAGTTACTGACTTACACCATGCCCCGCACCCGTGACGGCCAAGCCATGGACGCCACCGCCCTCTTGCTCACGCCTGTGCAGAGCCCACCGGCCGGCGGCTGGCCCCTGGTGGTGCTGGCCTCGGACTCCACCAGCGTGGCAGGCGCCTGCGCCGCCAGCCTGGGCCATATGGATGCGATGTCCCTGCAATGGGTCCACCAGATCCTCGCGTACAACATGGTCGTGGTGATTGCCGATCTGGAGGGCCGGGGTCCGAACAGTCTGGACGCGACACAAAGCCACCCGTGGCTGCACCTGCGCAGCTCTGGACGGGCCATGGTCTTGGCCGCCCTGGCGAGCCGGCAGCACTTGGGCCCGCGCCTGTCGGGGAACTGGGCGGCTTTGGGTCAAGGCCAGGCCGGCCACGCCGCCCTGGCCGCCGCGCAGTTCTCCGGCCTGGCCACCGATATGCACTACAAGGGCGCGGTAGCGCTGGCACCGCACTCGGGCTTTATGGCTAGGTTCAACAAAGTGCTCAGCGCCGCGGGGCAGGCTCGCTATGGTCATACCTACGATGTGTACTTGGCTCTGGCGCAGATCGGCAGTGTGGTGACCGCCATGGTGCAAGGCTCGGCCGCCACCGACACGCCTCTTGATGCGGCTGCCCTGCTGCGAGCCGGCCTCCCCGATGCGCCACGCATGCCCCCGGTGTTGGGCCTGCGAGAGATCCACGACCGGACCCGCCCTCTCTGCGAGGACGCCTTACCCCGCTGGGTCAGCGAGGATGTCAAGAATTACGCTTTCCGCAATTTCGGCCCGGTCGACTACCCTGGACTGCAGCCGCAGGTCCTGGCCGAGCCGGCGGTGGCGGCCTACTTCAACGCCAACGAGCCAGGTACGGTGAAGCTGCCCGGACGCACCCTGCTGCTTCAGGGCCAATCCGACACCACCGTCCATCCGGCCTCCACCGAGATGCTGCTCGAGCGCATGCAGCGCCTGGGTAGCGAAGTCAGCCTGCTGCGTTACGGCGGGCTCAATCACCGGGACCTCGGCGCCGATCCACAAGCCAGAGCCGATGGGCTCGGCTTTCTGGCCACGCTGCTGGCTGGACCCGTACAGCCCGGTCGATAATCCCGACCCATGACAAGCGTCGCCCCGACTCAAAACACGCCGGCCGGCCTGGTGCTCCAGGCTTCTTGGACCGCTCAGCGGCTGAGCCACTACAAGCTCATTGCCTTCGACATGGACTCCACGCTAATTAATATCGAATGCGTGGACGAAATTGCAGGCGCCGTCGGCCGCCAATCGGAAGTGGCAGCCATCACCGAGGCAGCGATGCGCGGTGAGATTGCCGATTACAAAGAAAGCCTGCGCCAACGCGTGGCGCTGCTGCGCGGGGTGAGCGTGGCCGACATGCAGCGGGTCTATGACGAACGGCTGGAGCTCAACCCGGGTGCCAACGAACTGATACATGCCTGCAAAGACGCCGGTCTGAAGATCTTGCTGGTCTCGGGTGGCTTCACCTTTTTCACCGACCGCATCCGCGAACGGCTGGGCATCGACTTCGCCCGATCGAATGTGCTGGAGATCGATGAGGGCGTTCTGACGGGCCGTATGGTCGACCAGCCCTGGGGCGACATCTGCGATGGGGCTGAGAAAAGGAAGATGCTGCTGCAAACCTGCAGCAGTATGGGCATCGCGCCCGATCAAAGCATCGCCGTAGGCGATGGTGCCAACGATCTACCGATGATGGGGGTGGCGGGACTGTCGGTGGCCTACCATGCCAAGCCTGCCGTTCGCGCCCAGGCCACCGTAGCGATCAATGAGGGGGGGCTGGATCGACTGCTCGAGGTGCTGCTGCCCTGAAGCAGCGGTAGCGCTTGAATGCGCCTCAGCCAGGCGCGCCCGGGGGATCCAACACAATCTCGAATTGAGCATCGTCCATGTAACGATGCGATCCGAGGGCCGCGTTCAGTGCCGCCGTCTCGGCCTCCTGCCAGGCTTGCAGCAGATCACGCTGGGCGTCGTCGAGGTGTTCGGGATCGGGGGCCTGGCCATGATCGGCCAACAGGCGCTGCACCTGGAGGTACACCGGCACCACCAGAGACGCATCGCCCAGGCTCAACTCCAAGGCGCTGCGAAAGCGCTGCTCGGCCCGCCGCCGCTCCACCTCGCTGGCTTCGTCGAACACTTGGAGCCGCACGCGGTAGCCGTTCATGTGCAGCACCTGCCGAACCGGCTCAGGCCCAGTTGGCCATGGGCTCACCCATGCGAATCGCTCCGCCCGGCCGCCAGTGCGCGTTAAACCGCAGCCCCGCAGGGGGCAATAGCAACACCACCGTCGAGCCCAGCATGAAGCGACCCATCTCCTGCCCCTGCTGCATCAGCACCGGCTGCTCACGGTAGTCCCAGGTCTGCGGGCCAGAGCGGGATCGCTCGATCACCCCATGCCAGGCCGTAGCCATGCTACCCACAATGGTGGCCCCCACCAGCACCAATACCCAGGGTCGGCCCGCGGTCTCAAAGACACAAACCACGCGCTCATTGCGAGCAAACAGGCCCGGGACCGTGCGGGCGGTAGCCGGATTGACCGAGTACAAATCACCCGGCACATGAATCATGCGCACCAGAGTGGCCGCGCACGGCATGTGGATACGGTGGTAGTCGCGCGGGCTGAGGTAGAGCGTCGCAAAATGCCCCCCGCCCTCGAAAGCCTTCGCCAGTTGCGCGTCGCCGCCGACCAGGGCGCGTGTGGAATAGTGGTGGCCCTTGGCCTGGAAAATCTGGTCACCTTCGATCGGGCCGAACTGGCTGATGCTGCCGTCAACCGGGCAAACCAGATCGGCCTGGGCGATCGGCCGCGCACCCGGCTTGAGCGCACGGGTGAAAAACTCATTGAAGCTGGCATAGCCAGCCGGATCCTCTTGGGCCGCCTCGCTCATGTCCACCCCGTACCGATGTATGAAGCGGCGAATCCCCCATTCGGTCCAGGCCCCGCCCTGCCACCCGGCCCAGCGCCCGGCCAATCGCGTCAGGCCCTGCTTGGGCAGGACTTGTTGGAGCAGGTAGTGCGCGAAATCAGACACAGAGGCAAACAAAGAGCGAAACCGTGATTTTAGTCAGCTGCGCTTTCAGGGCGGGGGCTTTCCTTGACCCTCAACAAGCGCTGCACTAAGCTTGGCGCATGAGGGGCGCCGTTGTTTTTTGCTGGTGGATCTGGGTGGCCGTGCATGCCCACGCCGATGCCCTGGGCGATTTTCTGCAACAAAAGGGTTTGCTCATGCTCGCCCCGAGCCCGCTGCCCAAGGCTTCTGAGGTGGCGGTTCACGCCATGGGCTTTATGGGTGTGCCCTACCGCTGGGGCGGCAACGAAGCCGAAACAGGACTCGATTGCAGCGGCTTTGTGCGGGCGGTTTACCTGCAGGTGCTCGGGGTGAGTCTGCCACGGACCTCCGACCGGCAAGCGGCGGTGACCCAAAGCATAGAGGCTAAAGACCTGGCCCCAGGCGATCTGGTGTTCTTCAACACCTTGCGCCAGCCGTTCAGCCATGTGGGCATCTATGTCGGCCAAGGCCGTTTCGTACACGCCCCACGAACCGGAGAACGCATACGCCTTGAGAGACTGACTGCCAGCTACTGGACCGAACGCTTTGATGGCGCCCGAAGGGTGAGCGCGATGCCCGAGGAGCCGTTGCAAGTGCTGCGCCATCGGCCAGCCAGCAGCAGCGCAGAGCCCGACCGCTAAAGCCGACTCAGGCTTTGAGGCGGGGCCGCGGGCTAATTGCCCTGCTCTGCCTTCTCCAAAGTGCTCTCGACAAAAGCCCGATAAAGCTCATTGAGCTGGGGCTGGCGCTGCTGGATCTCCACCCACTCCAGGTCAAAGGGCAAACCGATCCAGGCGCCCATGCTCTTGAGGCTGTCATTGCAAGCCTTGATCGTCTTGCGGGTGCTCTCGAAAGTCTCGATTTCCTCGGGGGTCAGCGCTTCGCGCGGGGTGATGCTCAGCTCAGCCTCCAGGAGCACCAATTTGTCGTGCGCCACGCTGCGCTCGCGCCGGACCGCGTCGGGATTGCGCTGGGGCTTGGCCGCAGCAGCAGACGGTACGGCCAAGTCGGGGGCCATGCGCGAAGCCAGATCCCGGAAACCATGCTGCGTGTAGAAGTACAAAAGGATCACCAGCACCAGCAAAAAGGTCAGAAGCAAGATGACGACGATCAGCGCGGTGTCCATAGGTGGGCCTCCGAGTTTCCGAGGCTCCTATATTAGGACCTTTATCGCCAGGGTCAAAGCCCCTGGGCCCCGCAAAAACCCGGGCTAGAGCTTCGCACCAGCGTGCGGCTGCACTGCGGCGCCATCGGTCGCTGCGCCGGCGGTAATTTGCTGCCAGACCCGAAGCTCGGAAGCGGTGAGGCGGTCGGCGCCCGCAGCAACCGCCTCAAACTCCTGCCGGTCGGTCAGCAGGCCCAGTTGGCGGATTTCCGCGTAGAGGATCTTGTACCGCTCCACCGCATGTTCTGAATGCGCCGCCACTTGCTGCAGCGACATGGCCGATACATCGTTGGCCAGCTGTCGTTCGCGCCGGGCCCCTTCGATCAGCACCTCGACTTCTTCAGCCGACAGATGCAAGCGCTTGGCCTCGCGGTTGATGATCTCGGCCTCTTCCTCCGAAATTTGTCCATCGGCCAACATCTTGAAGAGCTCTTGCTTGAGCGCATCGCGCTCGTTATGCAGCTGGTCGGAAAAAGCCGACGACAAAAGAGCCGCCGGGATGGCAAAGATACCGATGCCGATCAGGGCCAGGACGATCGTGACCGCTCGCCCAGCCGGCGTCACTGGCGAGATATCACCATAGCCCACCGAGGCCAGGGTAATCACCGCCCAATAAATGGACTGGGGGATGTTCTCGAACTTGTCGGGCTGGGCCTCGTGTTCGAACAGATAGCCCAAGCTGGCAGTAAGCACCACCAAGAGCATCATGATGAAGGTGGCAGCGACCATCACCGGCCACTCACGCGCGATGACCTTGGCCAGGGTGGTCGTGGCCCCGGTATAACGGGTCAATTTGAGCAGCCGCAGCAAACGAAAGACCCGCAAGAATCGCAGATCGATCAGGTGATGCAGGAAGGCCCCCAGATAGAAGGGCAGGACGGCCAGGAAGTCGATCACCATGGAAGTCGACTTGGCGTGACGGATTCGTCCGGCCACCGGCGAGGAAAATCTTGGGGTCCTCCACGCACGCGTAGGTGCGCAAACAGTACTCGGCCGTGAAGATAGCCACGGCAATCGTGTCAAGCACAATCAACTCCAGGTGCAAAAGGTATTCGACCGCATGCACCGACTCCAGCACCACCGAACAGACAGAAATCACCACCCAGAAGGCAATGAAAGCATCAAAATACAGATGCAGCTTGCCGCCATAGCTGCTGGGGTAAAGCAGGGCATGCACATGCTGCCTGAAAGTGCGCCCCCGATTCAGCCGCCTGAACTCTTGCCAAGCCGGCACCAGCAGGCGAAACAGCTTGAGCAGCCGCAACAAACGCAGGACCCGCAGAAAACGCAGATCCAACGGCACAACGGCTTGCAGGTAAAACCGCAAAACGGCCAGCAAGTCGACAAGGGCAAAGGGGTTGCGAACGAAGGCCAGGCGCGGCCGATGAGCGCCGCGAAATTGAGGGTCTTCTGGCGCGGTGTAAAGCCGCAAAAGATATTCGAGGGTGAAGACGACCACGGAAAACACATCGAAACGGTCGAACCATACCCGGTAGGGCTCGTGAATCTGCGGCACTAGCTCGATCAGGAGCGCGAACAGGTTCAAGATGATCAGCCAGGCGATGAAGCGATCGAACTGCTGCTGATAGTTGCCGGTGATCGTGCTGTCGAAGAGCAAGGCGTAGATCTGCTTGCGCGGTCCGCCGACGGCCGACAGAGCCATTGCCTCCCGATGGGCGCGCTCGCCCACAAGCGGTGGAACCGGCGTGTCGGCCAGGTGCCGGTAGGACCGTGGGGGCTCCTCCTGCGGATCGCTCAAAGGACCTTAATTTGTGCTTATCGCACGCTCCTTAAAAGTCGGCCTCGCCGACCTTTATCGGATAGCCGCCCTTGTCGCAGACTGTCAATTTGAGGGTCAGGGGCTTGTCCAGTGACTCCTCAGGACCTATCGGGCCGATGATTTGCGCAACGGCTGATCCCGGAGGTGATGCCGAAATCTTTTCCACCATGAATTGGCCCGGTGACTTCAGATCGCCGGGGATACAGCGCTCTACAAGGCCCAGCGCATGGCCCGAAAAAGCATTGCGCACCCCTGCCAGGGGACCGCCGCTGGCAAACAAGGCGGCAGCGCATGGGGCCCAAGGCCGAGGCTTGCCCTCGCCGCTTGGCAGCAAGGCGCACGCGGCGGGCTCAAAGTCCGCTTGGCCGCGCCGCTCCTTGAAATCAGCCATCCACTTGAGCAGAGCCTGGGCATGCGCTTTCCCGTCCTCGGTCTTGAGACCCTCGCGAAAGCTCAAGGTCCCCATTGCAGCCACTGCGATCAGGACACAGGCCAGAAAGCCCAGGAAAACAAGATCGCTGGCTGTCGGTCGCCCTGAGGCGGGCGGCGGGACTGGATCGGAACTCTCGAGTACGGACATCGGCGGCCTCTCTTGCCGCAGATCCGACCTCAACGGACTCGGAGTCGGCTTGGCGGCAAACAAGCACTGTAGGGGCAGCCTCCACGCATGACCAGACTCACCCGGGGCCCAACACCAGCGCGGCGCGACTCGCCAGCCAGCCGGTGGAGCCGGGATGCTCGCAATCAGACGGCCCGAAACGGAAAAAAGGAATACCTTGGCGCACAGAAAAGGGGCTTTAGACCCCCGTGCCGGCGCCCGCGAGTTTGAAGCCGAGCACCTGATGTGGAAAATACTTATAAGTTGTGAAACAACAACGAAGGCCTTGGCCTAAGGGGCTAGGGCCGAGTCGATTCGGGCTTGTAACTCTGCCCCAGTCTTGGGGACTCGAAGATGGAATCCACCAGAATGACCGCCTTGTCAGACACCGATTGAATGTGTCCAAGGTCCAGCACGCCCGCCCTCTGCGCGGCAAGCCACACAAACTCAGTGCAGTAGACTTTCCGACCTCGATCCTCGAGCGTGAACTGGCTGTCAAAGCCCGCCTTGAGGCCAAGCATATCTTCCAGCGCCGTAACGAATCTGGCCTTAGCCTCCCCGGGCATTTCATTGCGCTTGATGATGTAGTTCACCGATTCAGCCAGGAAGGTCTCGAGCGGCGTCTTGAGCACCCCGCCTTCAAGCGTGAAGTCGTCTGCCTGCGCGTGCAGCACAAAGAAGCCCCCGCCCTCAAGAACGAGCACGCCCACATGGCTGTACCCATGCGCCTTGTTGGCAGCCGAAGAGAAGGGGGACCAGAAACCCCGGCCCGTGCGAAAAATCAGATCGCCATGAGCCGGGGCCAAGAAAGCCGTCGAAATCCGGTTAGGAACGCTGAGGGCTTGCGTGCCGACCACCGCTGGCACGGCTCGATCGGTAATCACACCATAAAACCAGGCCATCGACGCTCCCAAAAGCGCGAACGCCAGGAGCAAAAAAGGCTTCTTTATTTTTTGATGTAAAACTTCCATTTACCATCGATTTTTTTCCAATCCATCGGCTTTTCGTCGGTATTGAGCACCACGACGGCGGTGTTGTCGGTGATCTTTTCGGAGACCACCTTGATGGCGGATTTGCAATAAGCGGCATCCTTGGCTGCGCCCTTGTCCTTCATCATGCCGATGCCTATACCCATCAGAGTGGCCGACTCCGGTGCCACATATTCGAGCATGGCCGAATAGTCGTTGGTCTTGCAAACCTTCTCGAACATTTCAATAGCCGTCTTCCCGGGACCAGCACCTTGACCGCAAGCGACTAGAAGCAAGGCAGAACAGGTAGCGAGGACAAATACGCTTCGCGAGAGCTTCATGGAGTTTCCTTGAGCGTAGAAAAAGTGGGAAAGCCAGGGTAAGCGGAGAAGATGGGGACGGGATCGTGTCACCGTGAGCACAGGCACAACAGAGAACGCTGGGCCAGTCGCTTGCACTGCCAAACTAAAAGGGCCGGCGAGTAGACGACCTAGGCACCAAGTCGGCCACCACGCCGAAGTTCTCGCGCGAGGGGGTGTACTACAGGCCGCTTATTTCTTCGCCGGTGGCAAGTCGGTACAAGACCCGTGCGCCACTTCCGCCGCCATGCCGATGCTCTCGCCCAGCGTGGGATGCGGGTGGATGGTCTTGCCGATGTCTACTGCGTCGGCGCCCATCTCGATGGCCAGCGCGATCTCGCCGATCATGTCGCCCGCGTGGGTGCCGACGATGCCGCCGCCCAGGATCTTGCCGTGGCCGTGGGCCTCTTCTGAGTCATCAAACAAGAGCTTGGTGAAGCCCTCATCACGGCCATTGGCGATGGCCCGGCCTGAGGCGGCCCAGGGGAACAGGCCCTTCTTGACCTTGACGCCCTGCGCCTTGGCCTGCTCTTCGGTCAGGCCCACCCAGGCCACTTCGGGGTCGGTGTAGGCCACGCTGGGGATCACGCGGGCGTTGAAGGCGGCGGATGCCAGTTCCTTGTTGCCCTGCAGTTCACCGGCGATGACTTCGGCCGCCACATGCGCCTCATGCACCGCCTTGTGCGCCAGCATGGGCTGGCCCACCACGTCGCCGATGGCGAAGATGTGCGGCACGTTGGTGCGCATCTGGATGTCGACGTTGATGAAGCCGCGGTCGGTCACGGCCACGCCAGCCTTGTCGGCGGCGATCTTCTTGCCGTTGGGCGTGCGGCCCACGGCCTGCAGCACCAGGTCGTAGGTACTTTCGCTCTTGGTGCCATCCAGACCCTCGAACTGCACCTTGATGCCTTCGGGGGTGGCCTGCGCGCCCACGGTCTTGGTCTTGAGCAGGATGTTGTCGAAGCGGCCCTTGTTCATCTTTTCCCAGACCTTGACCAGGTCGCGGTCGGCACCCTGCATCAGGCCGTCCATCATCTCGACCACATCCAGGCGCGAACCCAGCGTGCTGTAGACCGTGCCCATTTCCAGGCCGATGATGCCGCCGCCGACGATCAGCATCTTCTTGGGAACACCCTGCAGCCCCAGAGCACCGGTGGAATCGACCACGCGCGGATCGTCGGGCATGAAGGGCAGTCGCACCGCCTGCGAGCCGGCGGCGATGATGCACTTCTTGAAGGCGACGACCTTCTTGCTGCCCGTCTTGTCCTGGCCGGTGCCGGTGGTCTCCTCCACCGCGAGATGGTTTGCGTCGACAAAACTACCGTAGCCGCGAACCACCGTGACCTTGCGCATCTTGGCCATGGCCGCCAGACCGCCGGTCAGCTTGCCGATGACCTTCTCCTTGTGGGCGCGCAGCTTGTCCACGCTGACTGCGGGCTTGCCGAAATCGACGCCCAGTTCGGCCATGTGGCTGACCTCGTCCATCACGGCGGCCACATGCAGCAGTGCCTTGGACGGGATGCAGCCCACGTTGAGGCAAACGCCACCGAGCGTGCTGTAGCGCTCCACCAGCACCACCTGCAAACCCAAATCCGCAGCGCGAAAAGCCGCCGAATAGCCGCCCGGACCACCGCCGAGCACCAGCACATCACACTGAACATCAGCCTGGCCTGAAAAGGCTGAGGCCGCGGCGACCGCCGGGGTGACAACTTCGGGCGTGGCCTGAGCCCGGGACGACGCAACTGGCGCCGCATCCAGCCCAGCACCTTCGAGTAAAGCCACCACAGTCCCCTCGGCGACCTTATCGCCCAGCTTGACCTTGAGTTCCTTGACCACGCCACCGTGGCTGGCGGGAATTTCCATGGAGGCTTTGTCCGATTCGACGGTGATCAAACTCTGCTCGGGCTTGATCACATCGCCCGGCTGGACCAAGACCTCGATGACGCTGACTTCCTTGAAGTCCCCGATGTCAGGAACCTTGATTTCGATGACAGAAGCATTCATAGGGCGCTGGCTTTCATTTTGAGCGTGTACAACTCCACCGGAGGAGCTGAGTTCTTGTCGAATTCGCAACCGGCCTGAACGCCCGTCATCGCAACTTCGCGAGCAGTTTTAGCCTTGTCCCAGCAGGCGTACATGGCGCCCAGCGCAAAGCTCCGGCCCGAGCCTATGCCCCAAAACTGCTTGAATTCAAAAATCTCACGGTAACTGTAGAGACCAAAGATGCCGTTCGCGTTGGCAATGACTACGCTGAACTGACTCGACTCATACGGGTCGTTTTCATCTTCCTTGGTCTGCAGATAAAACTGCTCCTTGAGTACCGGGTGCAGGCGGGTGAAGGTGTCAAAAATTTGATCTTTGCTGCCGAGCAGCACCTGCTCAGCGGGCAAGGTGTTGATCGCCTTGCGCAGCACCGGAAAATGCGCCACCGAGCCAGCCATGCCGATGTAACTGACACCCTGTGATGTCCCGAGCCTGAGGATTTTGCTGTTGGCCTCATAGCGACTACCCAGACGCGTATCCCCGAAGGTGACCAGGGTATCGGCCGCTATCGCGACCTGCCCCGCCTTTTTGACGATCACCAAAGTGGTCATGCGCTACCCCTTCTACCGCTGCTGCAAAAAGCCTAGCTTACCCGCACGATACGGATGAGCTTTTAGAGCAACACGCGCCGGAAGTCGGCCAGGATCTGACCGAGATAGGCATTGAAACGCGCAGCAGCGGCACCATCGATGACGCGGTGGTCCCAAGTCAGCGACAGGGGCAAGATCAGGCGCGGCACAAACTCCTGGCCATTCCAGACCGGCTCCATCTGGCTCTTGCACACGCCCAGAATGGCCACCTCAGGGGCGTTGATGATGGGCGTGAAATAGCGCCCGCCGATACCCCCCAGGCTTGAAATGGTGAAGGTCGCACCGCTCATGTCGGCCGGGCCCAGCTTGCCGTCCCGCGCCTTCTTGGCCAGCTCGCTCATCTCCTGGCTGATCTGCAGGATGCCTTTTTTGTCGGCGTCCTTGATGACCGGCACCACCAGGCCGTTGGGGGTGTCAGCAGCAAAACCAATATGCCAATACTGCTTGTAGATCAGCGCATCACCGTCAAGGCTGCTGTTGAATTCCGGGAATTTCTTCAGGGCGGCCACGCAAGCCTTGATCAGGAAAGCCAACAGGGTAACCTTGATGCCCGACTTCTCGTGCTCCTTGTTGGTGCTGATGCGGAAAGACTCCAACTCAGTGATATCGGCATCATCATGGTTAGTAACCGCCGGAATCATGATCGCATTGCGCGTGAGGTTGGCGCCGCTGATCTTCTTGATGCGCGAGAGCTCCTTGCGTTCGATCGGCCCGAATTTGGCGAAGTCCACCTTGGGCCAGGGCAGCAGGTCCAGGCCCACGCCCGACCCACCGGCCGGTGCCTTAGCCGCTTGGGCCTTGGTCTGCAAGGTACCCGTCATGATTGACTGGGTGAATTTTTGTATGTCCTCGGCGGTAATCCGACCCTTGGGTCCGGAGCCACGAACTTCATTCAGCGGCACGCCCAGTTCGCGAGCAAACTTGCGCACCGAAGGCGAGGCATGCGGCAGGCCGGCGCTGGCACCGCCGGGTTGATGCGCCGGCACAGCGGTCACGGCAGGAGCCGGAGTGGGCGCAGCCACCGGCACGGGGGTCACGCCCACAGCAGCCGATACGGGCGCGGGAGCAGCCGATGCAGCGGCCACCGCCTCGACCACGGCAATTACATCGCCGATATTGACCTTGTCACCGAGTCGGACTTTGAGTTCCTTGAGCACGCCTGCAGCCGACGAGGGGATTTCCATGGAAGCCTTGTCGGACTCAACGGTGATGAGCGACTGCTCCAGCTTGACGGCCTCGCCCGGCTTGGCCAGCAACTCGATCACGGCCACATCCTTGAAGTCGCCAATGTCAGGCACGCGGATCTCGACGGAGCCGGTCGCAGCAGGTGCCGCCGGGGCAGCCGACGCAGGAGCCGGCGCTGCGCTTGCCAGCGCGGACGCCGCTTGAGGCGCCACGATAGCGCCCTCGCTTTCGAGCACCACGATCACCGAGCCTTCCTTGACCTTGTCGCCGAGCCGGACTTTGAGCTCCTTGACAACGCCCGCTTGGCTGGAGGGAATCTCCATCGAGGCCTTGTCTGATTCGACCGTGATCAGCGACTGCTCGGCCCGGACCATATCGCCCGGCTTGACCAGTAATTCAATGACGGCAACTTCCTCGAAGTCACCGATATCGGGCACCTTGATATCCAGCAAAGCCATACCTGTTGTCTCCTGATAAGGTTCGAATCCGCTTCAGGCGTAAAGCGGATTGACTTTGTCGGTGTTCAAACCGTAGCGGGCAATGGCCTCGGCCACCTTGGCCGCCGGCAATTCACCTTGCTCGCACAGGGCCCTGAGCGCAGCCACCACGATGTACTGACGGTTGATCTCAAAATGCTCGCGCAACTTGCTGCGAAAGTCACTACGACCAAACCCATCCGTACCCAGCACCTTGTAGCTGCGTCCGGCTGGAATAAACGGGCGAATCTGCTCGGCGTAGGCCTTCATGTAGTCGGTTGAAGCCACCACTGGCCCGCTCTGGCGCTCGAGTTGCTGCGTCACAAAGGGCACTCGCGGCGCATCGGTCGGATGCAGCAGATTCCACCGCTCTGCGTCGTGTCCGTCGCGAGCCAGCTCATTGAAACTCGGACAACTCCACACCGCTGCGGCCACACCCCAGTCGTCTTCGAGCAACTGCTTGGCAGCCATAGACTCACGCAAAATAGAACCCGATCCCAGCAAGTTGACCTTGAGCTTGCCCTTTCCGGGCTTGTGTAGCAGGTACATCCCCTTGATGATTTGCTCTTCGGTGCCGGCCTGTAAACCAGGCATCGGGTAGTTTTCGTTGAGCAGCGTCAGGTAGTAGAAGACATTGTCCTGCTTCTCTACCATGCGCTTTAAGCCGTGCTGCATGATCACCGCCACCTCATGGGCGAAGGTGGGGTCGTAGCTGATGCAATTCGGGATGGTGCCCGCCAGGATGTGGCTGTGCCCGTCTTCATGCTGCAGGCCCTCGCCGTTGAGCGTGGTGCGGCCCGATGTGCCTCCGAGCAGAAATCCTCGGGCCTGCATGTCGCCTGCGGCCCAGGCCAGATCACCGATGCGCTGGAAGCCGAACATCGAGTAGTACACATAAAAGGGGACCATGATCCGGTTAGAGGTGCTGTAGCTGGTCGCTGCCGCAATCCAGCTCGACATGCCGCCCGCCTCATTGATGCCTTCCTGCAGGATCTGGCCAGCTTTGTCCTCGCGGTAATACATCACCTGGTCCTTGTCCACCGGGGTGTACTGCTGACCGGCTGGGTTGTAGATGCCCACCTGACGGAACAGGCCTTCCATGCCGAAGGTGCGGGCCTCGTCCACCAGAATGGGGACTACGCGCGGCCCCAGCGCCTTATCGCGCAACAGCTGGGTCAAGAAACGGACATAGGCCTGGGTAGTGGAAATCTCACGACCCTCGGCAGTGGGCTCGGTCACTGCTTTGAAGGTATCCAGGGACGGCACGGTAAAGCTCTCATCGGCGCGGGTACGCCGGTGCGGCAGGTAGCCACCGAGTGCACTGCGCCGCTCATGCAGGTACTGCATTTCAGGCGTGTCGTCGGCCGGCTTGTAAAACGGCAGCTTGGGCAGCTCGCTGTCGGGAATCGGGATGTTGAAGCGGTCTCGGAAGGCCTTGATGTCCTCATCGGTGAGTTTCTTGGTCTGGTGCACCGTGTTCTTGCCCTCGCCGGCCTTGCCCATGCCGAAGCCCTTGACGGTCTTGATCAGAAGGACTGTGGGCTGACCTTTGTGATTGACCGCCGCCTGATAGGCGGCATACACTTTTTGCGGATCGTGGCCGCCGCGACGCAGGTTCCAGATATCGTCGTCGCTCAGGTGAGCCACCATCTCCAGGGTACGCGGATCACGCCCGAAGAAATGCTTGCGTACATAAGCCCCATCGTTGGCTTTGAAGGCCTGGTAATCACCGTCGACGGTGTCCATCATGATCTTGCGCAAAGCACCGTCCTTGTCGCGGGCCAGCAGCGGATCCCAGTTGGAGCCCCAGATGAGCTTGATCACATTCCAACCCGACCCACGAAACTCGCCCTCGAGCTCCTGGATGATCTTGCCATTGCCGCGCACAGGCCCATCGAGGCGCTGCAAATTGCAGTTGATTACGAAGATCAGGTTGTCGAGGTTTTCACGGGCAGCCAAGCTGATCGCGCCCAGCGACTCCACCTCGTCCATCTCGCCATCACCACAGAAAACCCAGACCTTGCGGTTCTCGGTGTTGGCGATCCCGCGCGCGTGCAGGTACTTGAGAAAGCGCGCCTGATAGATGGCCATCAAGGGACCAAGGCCCATAGACACCGTGGGGAACTGCCAAAACTCGGGCATCAGCTTGGGATGCGGGTAGCTCGACAAACCCTTGCCGGCCACCTCCTGACGGAAATGCAGCAACTGCTCTTCGGTCAGGCGCCCTTCCAGAAAGGCGCGCGCATAAACACCGGGAGCCACATGGCCCTGGATATAGATGCAATCGCCTCCATGGTTTTCGCTTTCCGCATGCCAGAAGTGATTAAAGCCGGCACCAAACAGATGCGCCAGCGAAGCAAAAGAGCCGATATGCCCCCCGAGGTCGCCCCCGTCTTGCGGGTTATGCCGATTGGCCCGCACCACCATGGCCATGGCGTTCCACCGCATGTAAGCCCTCAGGCGCTCCTCGATCTCGATATTGCCTGGGCAGCGCGCCTCCTGCTCCGGCTCGATGGTGTTGACATAACCGGTATTGGCCGAAAAGGGGAGATCGATGCTGTGTTGACGCGCCTCTTCGAGCAACTGCTCGATCAAAAAATGGGCACGCTCCGGACCCTGCGCCGCGATGACAGCGCCGAGCGCATCAAGCCACTCGCGGGTTTCTTGGTGGTCAGGGTCCTGAGGGCCAAGGGCCTGAGCTTGAGCCGACATGATGAGTCCTCCTGTGTAGAGAGCAAGTGTGCGCGAATCATGGGCCTGCGCACGAGCGCAAACCCTTTGAACCCGCATCAAGCCTGTGCTTTTCAAAAGTGTCGCATAAAACCTTTTTTATTTCAAATAGTGCCTCTTAATTTCACTATACAAAAATAAACCCCTGGATAGCCCCTCAGACCCCCCGACCATTCCGAAACTCGAGGCCCCTGCCCGGGCCGGCCGCGCGAGCGAAATGCTTCGCAGCACTACACTTGCGCACCGATGAGCCCAAGCCCCGCCTACAGCCGAACTTCACCGGCCCAGTTGCTGGCGGCCTGGCGCCGGTGGTGGCGTCGTCTGTCACCGGCTCGTCAGGATCGCTTCATCACTTTGGGGCCGCTACTCTCAGTGGTCCTTTTCCTGGCCGCCGTGGTGGCGGCCTTCGCCTACCTGCGGATCGAGGAGATCGACCGGGAAACGGAGGCCGTCCGGCGCGACGCCGAGTATGCGCAGCAGCGCCTGAGACTCCGTCTGATTGAGCGGCAGGAGCAGTTGATGCGCCTAGGACGCGAGGTCTCCAATCAGGAAGTCAGGCTGGAAGACTTTGCGTCCCAGGCTGAGAACATTGCGCAGCAATACCCCGAAGTGCTGGCGATCAGCTGGATCGATGGACGACGGAGAGTGCGCGCCAGTTACGCCTCACCGAGTGCCCCGAATGCGCAGCAGAGGCAGACCGGGGACAGCCTGCCGGCCGGCGAGTCAGAGCAGACTTTCGGCTTGGTGCGTGACTTGCGGCAACCGATTTTTTCTCGGCCCTTGGGGGCGGGCAGCGAAACAGCCGCCACCACCCCCACCCTGCAATTGCAGGTGCCCCTGGATAACCAGGGGCGGTTTACCGGTGTGATCCTTGGCGAATACTCACTGGACGCGCTGCTGCGTTTCGGCTTACCCCCGGAGGTCAGTGCCCGCTATGCGGTGTCGCTGATCGACGACCAAAACCAGCTTCTGGCGGGCAGCACAGCCCTGCCCCGAACCACGGCTGCACGATGGCTGCCAGGGCAGGAAAACGCTGCCGTCCATGAAATCCCCGTCTCGCCAGTGGGCAATGGTCTGTTGATCCGGGCCGAGGGCTATCGCACTTCGCTCGGGGTCGTCGGCAGTGGTTTTTTCTGGCTCGTCACCGCTCTGAGCGCCCTGACCGTGTGGATGTTGCTGGGCACATGGCGTCACACCCGGCGCCGCATGCAGGCCCAGGAAGCGCTGGTGGCCGAGACCAACTTCCGACGCGCGATGGAAAACTCCATGCTCACGGGTATGCGTGCGCTCGACTTGCAAGGGCGCATCACCTATGTCAACCCGGCCTTCTGCCAGATGACCGGCTGGGGCGAACCTGAGCTGGTCGGGCGCATCCCGCCCTTTCCGTACTGGCCGGAACAAGACATCGACTGGCTGATGGCACGCCTGGAGGAAGAGCTTGCAGGACGGTCCTCGCCCGGGGGCTTTGAGGTTAGGGTCAAGCGCAAGGATGGGTCTATCTTTGATGCCCGCATGTATGTCTCGCCTCTCATAGACCCGCGCGGTCAGCAGGCTGGCTGGATGACCTCGATGACCGATATCACCGAGCCCAAGCGCATTCGGGAAGAGCTGTCGCATTCGTATGAGCGCTTTACCACCGTACTCGAAGGACTCGATGCAGCGGTCTCGGTGGCCCCGCTCGACAGCACCGAACTGCTGTTTGCCAACCGACTTTACCGGGCCTGGTTCGGTGGCGATGTGGCCGGCCATCTGCAACTGGTCACGCAAGCCGGTATCCCGGCCGCCACAGCCTCCGAGGAATTGCTGGATACGGTGGACTCGATGGCCGGGCTGCCGGCTCAGCCCCTGACGGCAGCACCTGCAGAAAACGCCGAGATCTTCATGCCCGATCTGGGCAAATGGCTGGAGGTGCGCACGCGCTACCTCAGTTGGGTCGATGGACGACTGGCCCAGATGATGATCGCCACCGACATCACACCCAGACGACATGCTGAGGAGCAAGCTGCGCTGCAGGCCGAGCGGGCCCAGTCGGCCAGCCGGCTTATCACCATGGGCGAGATGGCCTCGTCGGTGGCACACGAACTCAACCAGCCCCTGACGGCCATCAGCAATTACTGCAAGGGCATGGTCTCGCGCTTGGAGAGGGGCACTATCGATACCGGAGATCTGGTGGGGGCACTGGAAAAAACTGCGCGGCAGGCACAGCGCGCCGGCCAAATCATTCACCGCATCCGATCCTTCGTCAAACGCAGCGAACCCAACCGCAGCCCTTCAGAGGTGAGCACCATCGTGAACAACGCCATGGAGTTGGCGGACATCGAGTTGCGCCGCCACCATGTACGCCTGACCCACTACCTGGCACCTGGGCTGCCCAAACTCTTGGTCGATCCGATCCTCATTGAGCAAGTGCTGATCAATTTGCTCAAGAACTCTGCAGAGTCCATCGAGCAGGCGCGCCGACCAAGTGCGCGCCGACGGGTCGAGCTGCGCGTGACCCGGCAGGAGACGACCAGCCAGGAGGTATTTGTCGAATTCGCGGTGCTCGACTCAGGCCGCGGCCTGTCCCCGGAAAACAGCAAACGGCTATTCGAAGCCTTCTACTCCACCAAGCCTGAGGGCATGGGTATCGGACTCAAGCTGTGCCGCAGCATCATCGAGTCCCACGAGGGCAGGCTGGAGGCCGAGAACCTCTACAATGACGAGGAAGTGTCGGGTTGCAGATTCACTTTCTGGTTGCCGGCTGCCGTCGAATCCTCCGGGACCCAAGCGACAAGCCAGTCAACAGAGACGGTCGAAGGCGAGCACCCGCCTATCAGTTCGTGAATGCACCAAGGACAGGGTTCGCATGAGCTTAATTCCAAAAAAAGGCACGGTCTATGTCGTCGACGACGATGAGGGCGTCCGTGACTCGCTTCAGTGGCTTCTCGAAGGCAAGGACTATCGGGTGCGCTGCTACGACTCGGCCGAGACCTTTCTGAGCCGCTACGACCCGCGCGAAGTGGCCTGCCTGATCGTCGACATCCGCATGGGCGGCATGAGCGGACTGGAATTGCAAGACCGGCTGATCGAAAGGCGCAGCCCCCTGCCCGTCGTGTTCATCACGGGCCACGGCGATGTCCCTATGGCGGTGAGCACCATGAAGAAAGGGGCCATGGACTTTATCCAGAAGCCCTTCCAGGAGGAGGCCCTGCTCAGTCTGGTCGAGCGCATGCTGGATCAGGCCCGCAGCAGCTTCCATGAACATCAAAACAGCGCAAGCCGCGAGGCATTGCTGGCCAAGCTAACCTCCCGGGAGGCGCAGGTTCTCGAGCGTATCGTCGCTGGCCGACTCAACAAGCAGATCGCCGATGATCTGGGCATCAGCATCAAGACCGTCGAGGCACACCGGGCCAACATCATGGAAAAGCTCAACGCCAACACAGTCGCCGATTTGCTCAAAATCGCCCTGGGTTCCTCGACTGCCGTAAAAGCCTGAGGGGCACAGCCCCTCGCTTCCCGCGCCCGCCACGAGCGGGCGTTTTTCTTCAACCTGTTCACACCCCCTACCGATGACCGCGCAACTCATAGACGGTAACGCCCTGTCCAAGCAACTACGCAGCGAAGTGGCCCGACGGGTCCAGACGCTGAAGCAACGAGGCCTAACCCCCGGTCTGGCCGTGATCCTAGTCGGTGAAGATGCAGCCAGCCAAGTCTATGTGCGCAACAAGGTCAAGGCCTGCGAGGAGGCCGGGCTCAATTCAGTGCTCGAACGCTACGGTGCCGATCTGACAGAAGCACAGCTATTGGACCGGGTGCGCGCCCTCAATGAGGACCCGGGTATCCACGGTATCTTGGTGCAACTGCCCCTGCCATCTCAGATCAATTCACAAAAGGTGATCGAGGCCATCAGCCCGGCCAAGGATGTGGATGGATTTCATATCGCCAGCGCTGGGGCGCTAATGACCGGCATGCCCGGTTTTTGGCCGTGCACGCCGCACGGTTGCATGAAGATGCTCGAATCCATCGACTATGAACTGCGTGGCAAGCATGCGGTGGTCATTGGGCGCAGCAATATCGTGGGCAAGCCCATGGCTCTGATGCTGCTGCAAAAAGACGCCACCGTCACGATCTGCCACTCCCGTACAAAAGATCTGAAAGCGCACACCCGAACGGCAGACCTCATCATCGCTGCGGTCGGACGCCCGCGCATGCTCACCGCCGACATGGTCAAGCCTGGCACAGTGGTGATCGATGTAGGCATGAATCGCGATGTCGATGGACGGCTTTGCGGGGATGTCGATTTTGCAGGCGTCAGTCAGGTGGCCTCTTACATCACACCCGTGCCGGGTGGGGTCGGCCCCATGACCATCACCATGCTGCTGGTCAACACGCTGGAATCGGCCGAACGCAGCGCTGTTTGAGGAGGTTCAGTGCGGCTGCCTGCCCTGCCCGTCGACCGGGTGGCGTGCCAGTCGCCAAAGCGTGGCACTGGCACACAACCACTGCACCAGCATCAGGAAGGTGCCAAGCGCATGCCAAAGTCGCAGGGCCTGGGCATCACCACGGGCCGCCAAAATGCGCGGAGCCAGCGCCCATTCAATGAGTAGGGCACTGAGGATGCCGACGATGACCCAGCGCATGAGGACGCGGCCCTCAGCCTGCACTTGATCGTCTTCAACCCGATTGAAGGCCATGAGAATCACCAAGCCGCAGGACACAGCGATCCAGGTTTGCGCGGTGAACAATCGGGCGGCCATGCTGCCAGCGATGGAGGCTGACGGCAGGTGCAGGAACAGCAGGGGAACCACCACAGCACACAGCGCACTCAAGCTGCCCCACCAGAGGGAGGCCGAGAGGCTTGCCCAGCGCCAGCGCTGATGCGCTCGCATGGGCTAGAGGTAACGCACCGCCACGATGTCGTAGCGCTTGACGCCGCCTGGCGCCTGCACTTCGGCAGTGTCGCCCTCTTCCTTGCCAATGAGCGCGCGGGCAATGGGTGAGCCCACATTGATCAGACCCAGCTTGAGGTCTGCCTCATCCTCACCGACGATTTGGTAGGTCACGCGGTCGCCACTGCCCTCGTCCTCGAGATCGACCGTCGAGCCAAACACCACCTTGCCCCCGGCTTGCACCTCGGACGGATCAATCACCTGGGCCGCCGCCAGCTTGCCCTCGATCTCAGCGATCCGCCCCTCGACAAAACCTTGCCGGTCTTTGGCCGCATCGTACTCCGCGTTTTCACTCAAGTCCCCCTGGGCACGCGCCTCAGCAATGGCAGCAATAACCGCCGGACGCTCAACGGTCTTGAGCCTGTGGAGTTCTTCCTTGAGCTTTTCGGCGCCGCGGCGGGTGATCGGGAAGGTGGACATGATCTGTCTCCTGGGAAAAAAGCAAACCGCCGCCAGTTGCCCGGGAGCGGTTACGAAAACATTAAGCGCAAAAAGTGTAACCCAAGGCAACGGCCGAGGTCTGCACATGGAATTGCACCCGAGGCCGGCCCTGAGACGGGCCGGCAGGCTCTAGGCGAGTTCTAAACGGCCATGCAAGTCCTGCAGCGACAGCACCGACAAGTCCTGCAAGTGCGCCATGCCCTCAACAGCAGCTTCGGCCCCCGCGATGGTTGTAAAGGTGGTGACCCGCGCTGCCAACGCCGAAGTGCGAATCTGCCGGGAATCGGCAATCGCATTGCGACGCTCCTCGACGGTGTTGATGACCATGACAATTTCGTTGTTCTTGATCATGTCGACCACATGGGGCCGCCCCTCGGCGACCTTGTTGACCACAGTGCATGCAATACCGGCGGCGGCAATCGCCGCCGCTGTGCCCTTGGTGGCTACCAGGTCAAAGCCCCGCGCTTTGAGGGCTCTGGCCACCTCCACCGCCCGAGGTTTGTCCGCGTTCTTGACGGTGAGAAACACGCGGCCCGAGGTAGGCAAGCGGGTGCCGGCGCCCAATTGCGACTTGACGAACGCCTCGCCGAATGTCTTGCCCACACCCATGACCTCGCCCGTTGACTTCATCTCGGGGCCAAGGATGGTGTCCACCCCTGGAAACTTGACGAAGGGAAAGACCGCCTCCTTGACGCTGAAATACGGCGGCGTAACTTCAGCGCGAACCCCCTGCTGCTCCAGCGTCTGTCCGACCATGCAGCGTGCGGCCACCTTGGCCAACTGAATGCCGGTGGCCTTGCTGACAAAAGGCACCGTGCGCGAAGCCCGCGGATTGACCTCCAGCACATAAATCACATCACGGCCGTCCACCGTCTGAATGGCAAACTGCACATTCATCAAACCCACCACATGTAGAGCCTGCGCCATCGCCGCGGTCTGCCGCTTGATTTCGTCGACCGTAGCTGCCGCCAGGGAATACGGTGGCAAAGAGCAGGCGGAGTCCCCAGAATGGACGCCCGCCTGTTCGATGTGCTCCATAACGCCGCCAATAAAGGTACGCCCCGTCGGATCACGCAAACAGTCCACATCGCACTCGATCGCATCGTTGAGAAAGCGGTCCAGCAGCACCGGCGAATCATTGCTGACCTTGACCGCCTCGCGCATGTAGCGCTCCAGGTCGCGCTGCTCATGCACGATCTCCATGGCGCGACCCCCAAGCACATAGCTCGGCCGTACCACCAGGGGGTAGCCCAGCTCGCCAGCTTTCTCAAGCGCCTGCGCCTCGGTGCGCGCGGTTGCATTGGGGGGCTGGCGCAAGCCCAGCGTGTGCAACAGCTTCTGGAAGCGCTCGCGATCCTCCGCCGCATCAATCATGTCAGGCGAAGTGCCGATGATGGGCACGCCGTTGCGCTCCAGGTCGAGCGCCAGCTTCAGGGGGGTCTGGCCGCCGTACTGCACGATCACCCCCAGCGGCTTCTCCTTGTCCACGATCTCAAGCACATCCTCAAGGGTCAGAGGTTCAAAGTACAGGCGGTCCGAGGTGTCGTAGTCGGTAGAGACAGTCTCCGGATTGCAATTGACCATGATGGTCTCGTAGCCGTCTTCGCGCAGGGCCAGAGCTGCATGCACGCAGCAGTAATCAAACTCGATGCCCTGACCGATGCGGTTGGGTCCACCACCGAGGACAATGATCTTGTGGCGATCACTGGGCTGGGCCTCACACTCGCTGCCCTGGGCCTCATAGGTCGAATACATGTAAGCGGTATGCGTGGCAAACTCGGCAGCGCATGTATCGACCCGCTTGTAAACCGGCCGCACGCCCAGCTCATAGCGTCGCTGCCGAATAGCTTGATCGGTGGTGCGCAGCTGCCGCGCGAGGCGTCGATCGGAAAAGCCTTTTTGTTTAAGAGCTCGCAGGGTTGCAGCATCGATGTCTGCAAGTGAGTGCGCCTCGAGCTCCAGCTCGACCTTGACAATCTGCTCGATCTGCACGAGGAACCAGGGGTCAATGCGGGTCAGCGCATGCACCTCCTCGACCGTCATGCCTTGGGCAAAGGCATCACCCACATACCAAATACGATCGGGCCCCGGCGCGCCGAGTTCTTTCTCAAGAACCTGCCGGTCCTGGGTTTTTTCGTTCATGCCGTCAACCCCGACCTCCAGGCCGCGCAAAGCCTTCTGAAAGGACTCCTGGAAGGTCCGGCCCATAGCCATCACCTCCCCCACAGACTTCATCTGCGTGGTCAGGCGTGAGTCGGCCTGCGGAAACTTCTCGAAGGCGAAGCGGGGAATTTTGGTCACTACATAGTCGATCGAGGGCTCAAACGATGCGGGCGTTGCGCCGCCAGTAATCTCGTTCTTCAATTCGTCGAGGGTGTAGCCCACAGCCAGCTTGGCGGCCACCTTGGCAATTGGGAATCCGGTGGCCTTGGAGGCCAGGGCAGAAGAGCGCGAGACTCTGGGATTCATCTCGATGACGATCATCCGACCATCGCCGGGATTGATGGCGAACTGAACATTTGATCCGCCCGTATCAACCCCAATTTCACGCAGCACCGCCAGCGAGGCATTGCGCATGATCTGGTATTCCTTGTCGGTCAGGGTCTGGGCAGGGGCGACCGTGATGGAGTCGCCGGTGTGCACACCCATGGGATCCAGGTTTTCAATCGAGCAGACGATGATGCAGTTGTCCTTTTTGTCCCGCACCACCTCCATTTCAAACTCTTTCCAGCCGACCAGGGATTCCTCAATTAGGAGCTCGTTTGTGGGCGATGCTTCCAGACCGCGCTTGCAAATCGCCTCGAACTCCTCGGCGTTGTAGGCGATGCCTCCGCCAGTGCCTCCGAGAGTAAAGCTCGGCCGAATCACAGTGGGAAAGCCGACGCTCTTTTGCACCACCCAAGCCTCCTCCATGCTGTGGGCGATCCCCGAGCGCGCTGAACCCAGGCCAATCCGGGCCATGGCCTCCTTGAACTTCTGGCGATCTTCGGCCTTGTCGATAGCCTCGGGGCTGGCACCGATGAGTTCGACCTGATACCGGGTCAACACGCCGTGGCGCCACAGGTCCAGGGCGCAATTGAGGGCAGTCTGCCCGCCCATGGTTGGCAAGACCGCGTCAGGCCTTTCCTTGGCGATGATTTTTTCCACCGTTTGCCAGGTGATCGGCTCAATGTAGGTGACATCGGCTGTTGCCGGGTCGGTCATGATCGTGGCCGGGTTGCTATTGATCAGAATGACCTTGTAGCCCTCCTCGCGCAGGGCCTTACAGGCCTGTACGCCGGAGTAATCAAACTCGCAAGCTTGGCCGATGATGATCGGGCCGGCGCCAATAATGAGAATACTCTGGATGTCCGTGCGCTTAGGCATGCGCCTTCTCCCTGGACTGCGCCATCAGCGCAGTGAATCGATCAAACAGATAAGCGATGTCATGGGGGCCAGGCGAAGCCTCCGGGTGACCTTGAAAACAAAAAGCCGGCCGGTCGGTTCTGGCCAAGCCCTGGATGGTTCCGTCAAACAGACTCACATGGGTGGCTCGCAGATGCGCGGGCAAGCTCGTGGCATCGACCGCAAAACCGTGGTTCTGGCTGGTGATACTGACGCGGCCGGTGTCGAGGTCCTTGACCGGGTGGTTGGCCCCGTGATGACCAAACTTCATCTTGAAAGTGCCAGCCCCTGAGGCCAAGGCCATGATCTGATGCCCCAGACAAATTCCAAACAGGGGGACGGCTTCATCCATGAGCTGGCGCGCGGCCTCGATGGCATAGGTGCAGGGTTGGGGATCCCCTGGGCCGTTGGAGAGAAACACGCCATCGGGGCGCAGGGCCAGCACCTCGGCGGCTGAAGTCTGGGCTGGCACCACGGTGATGCGGCAGCCGCGTTCGGCCAGCATGCGCAAAATATTTTTCTTGACGCCGAAGTCATAGGCCAGCACATGAAAGCGCGGCGACTTCAGGTTGCCATACCCGCCCTCAAGCCTCCACTCGGTTTGGCTCCACTCGTAGGGCTCCCGGGCACTAACCACCCGGGCCAAGTCTAGACCGGACATGCTCGGCGCCAGGCGGGCAGCGGCCACGGCCTGGGACACCACGGCCTCAGAGAGGGCTTGTCCAGCGGACAAGGCCAGGATACAGCCGTTTTGCGCGCCATGGCTGCGCAGGTGCCGCGTGAGTGCCCGCGTGTCGATGCCGGCAATGGCCACTGTGGCGCTGGACTTGAGGTAGCTTGACAGATCCTGCGCCTGTCGAAAATTTGAGGCCCGCAGAGGCAAGTCCCGAATGATCAGGCCGGCGGCGAAGATCTTGGAGGCTTCGACATCTTCCGGGTTGACGCCGTAGTTGCCGATATGAGGGTAGGTGAGCGTAACGATCTGCTGGCAGTAGCTCGGGTCAGTCAGGATTTCCTGGTAGCCGCTTATCGCGGTGTTAAACACCACCTCGCCGACAGTGGAGCCGGGGGCTCCAATGCTGTGACCTGAGAAGACGGTGCCATCTGCGAGGGCCAGCAAGGCCGCGGGATGATTTCCCTGGAGGGACAAAAGCACTGGGTTCTCCGTTTGGTTGACGGTTCGCCCGCTCGCTCGCGCGCGAGGGATCCTTCCATCCCTGCCGCGCTGGCTGTTGCTTGTGTGAAGTGTGGCTTTTGCGGCGCTCGGGCGAGGCTGACTAAAAAAGCCCTTGATTATAGACCGTGGTCTTCAGTCCCAGAGCCGGCGCCAAGCGCGTCAATCGTGCTGGCGTGCAAGCAAATGGCGGCGGCGGCAGCCACATTGAGCGACTCCTGACCGGACGGCTGAGCGATACGCACCTGCTGCTGGGCCTGCTCAAGCAAGGCTGCGCCAACGCCCCGCCCCTCATGCCCGAAGACCCAGGCGCAGGGCCAGGGCAAGGTCTGCTGATGCAGCCAACGGCCTTGGTGAGAACTGGTGACCAGAAGCGGTACACCCAGGACCTGCAAATCGGCCACCTGCAAACCCTCCTGCAAGCGTAGGGCAAAGTGCGCACCCATGGCTGCACGCAGCACCTTCGGGGACCATAGTGCAGCGCTGCCCTGCATCGCCAGGACTTGCGAAAACCCAAAGGCCGCCGCGCTTCGCAAGATGGAGCCCACATTACCAGCGTCCTGCACGCGATCGAGAATGACCGTGGGCGCGTTGGGCTGTAGTTGTCCCGGCTCCGGCATGTCCAGCACCGCCCCGACCCCGGCCGGTGAATCCAGAGCGCTAAATTCACGCCAAAGCGCATCGGGCACACGCACCACGCGCTCAGCGCAGGCCATCCACGGCTCGACCCCCACCGGATCTAACTCGCCCAGCACCAGCACACGCAGACGCAGTCCTGCAAGCAAGGCGGCGTCCAGCAAATGCTCGCCCTCCAGCCAGACCCTGCCCTGCTTACGATAAGCCGCGTTATCGCGCGAGAGTTGCCGCAGCTCCTTGAGCAAAGGATTCGCGCGCGATTGCACTTGCTGGACAGCCGCACTCAAGCTGCGCCCTCCCCCAGCAGACGCGCCACCGGCGCAAAACTGCGGCGATGCTCCGGACAGGCACCGTGGGTACGCAGAGCGCGCAGATGCTCGGCCGTACCGTAGCCCTTGTGCGCGTCAAAGCCATACTGCGGATAGCGTTGATGGAAATCAAGACACCACCGATCCCGCGTGACCTTGGCAACAATGGAGGCTGCGGAGATCGACGGCACGCAGGCATCACCGCCCACCACCGCCTCAGCCAGCATGGGCAGCCGGGGAATCCGATTGCCATCGACCAGCACCTTCACGGGCCGCAAGCGCAAGCCATGCACCGCGCGCTGCATGGCCAAAAGGGTCGCCTGCAGGATGTTGAGGCGGTCGATTTCCTCGACGCTGGCCTGCCCGACCGCACAACACAAACAACGGGCCATGATCTGCTCGTACAAAGCCTGCCGCCGGGGCGCGGTCAAGGCCTTGGAATCGGCCAATCCCTTGATGGGCTGCAGCTCGTCGAGGATCACCGCTGCGGCAACCACCGGACCGGCCAAGGGGCCTCGCCCGGCCTCATCGACGCCGGCCTGAAGGCCTGGTGCATCCCAATCGAGCAGGGCCTGCTCAGCGGGGTAAGATTTTTTCGATCGCATCGCAAGTCAAAACTGCTGTATCGCGGCGCAGTTGCTGATGAAGCTGTTCAAAACGCTGCGCCACATCCCGGCACTGATCCGGCTGGTCCAACCAGGACAAGAGCGCATCAGCCAGCGCCTGCGGGGTGGCCCGATCCTGTATGAGTTCGGGCACCACGAATTGACCACACAAAATATTGGGTAGCCCCACCCACGGTTGAAGTTGCTTTCGTCGCATGATCTTCCAACTCAACCAGGGCATATGGTAGGCGATGACCATCGGACGCTTGAACAAGGCCGCTTCGAGCGTAGCCGTACCACTGGTCACCAAAGCCAGATCGCAAGCAGCCAGGGCCTCGTGTGAGCGTCCCTCCACCTGCAGCAGGCTCGGGCCATGCGAAGCCCCGAAACCAGCTTGCGCCACCATCGTCTCGACCTGAGCACGCAGGGGTGGCAGGACCGGCATGACGAATTGCAGGTTCTTGCGCTGCACATCAAGCAGTCGGATGGCCTGCAAGAAGCGCGGCAGCATATGGCAGATCTCCGCCTGGCGACTACCGGGCAACAGCGCGAGCACCGTCGCCTCCGGCCGCAAGCCCAAGGCCTGCCGCGCCGCAGTGCGATCGGGGTGCATCTCGATCATCTGGGCCAGCGGATGACCCACATAGGTGGCCGCTATATCGTGGGCCCTCAGCAGTTCGGGCTCAAAAGGGAAGATGCACAGCACATGGTCAGCCGCCCGCCGCAGCTTGTGCACTTTCTCAGCCCGCCACGCCCAGAACGAAGGGCTCACAAAATGAAGCGTGGGAATGCCGGCCGAGCGCAGATCGATCTCCAAATCCAGATTGAAATCCGGCGCGTCCACTCCAATAAAAACATCTGGCGGCTGCGCCAGGATGCGCCGCTTGAGTTTATGGCGGATGGAGAGCAACTCGGGCAAATGCGCAAATACCTCCACATAGCCACGCACCGACAGCTTTTGCGCGGGCCACCAGGCCTCAAACCCCTGACGCTGCATGGCCGGGCCGCCTATGCCAGCGCAGACCATCTGCGGCCAGCGTGCGCGGCAGGCTGCCAGTACGGCACCCGCCAGAAGATCACCTGAAGCCTCACCGGCCACCAAGGCCAAAGAGGGCGAGGGTGTCATGAACCTAGCGCACGATACCGCGCTCAGCGGTATCCAAGAAAGACAACATCAGGTCCAGATCGGCATCGGATGCAACCGAAGCCCCTCGCAAACCCTGTAACGAATGCTTGGCGTCACCCAGGCTCATTGACTGCCGATAGAGCATCCGGTACATGCGCTTGATCACGGTGATGCGATCGGCATCAAACCCACGCCGCCGCAAGCCCTCAGAGTTGATGCCCTGAGCCTGGGCCGGATTGCCGGTGGCATTGACAAAGGGGGGCAGATCCTGCGACAAGCGGGTCTGAAAACCGGCCATCGCATGGGCGCCGATACGCACGAATTGGTGTACGCCAGTCAGACCACCGAGTACGACCCAGTCCCCAACATGGACATGACCGCCGAGTTGGGTGGCATTGGCAATGATGGTGTGGTCGCCGACTTGACAATCATGCGCCGCATGAACATAGGCCATGATCCAGTTATCGCTGCCCAGGCGGGTCAGACCGCCACCGCCGGGCGAGCCGATATTGAAGGTGCAGAACTCTCGAATGGTGTTGCGATCACCAATATGCAGTTCGCAAGGCTCACCCGCATATTTTTTATCCTGCGGAATGGCTCCGATGGAATTGAATTGGAAGATCCGGTTGTCACGCCCGATGCGGGTCCTGCCCTCAATCACGCAATGAGCCCCAATCGAGGTACCTTCGCCAATCTCAACATGCGGGCCTATGCTGGTAAACGCGCCAATGCTCACACCCTCACCGATGCGCGCACCGGGGTCTACCAGGGCCGAGGGATGAATCTGCGTCATCGAAACTCCTGCCCGTCCTCAGGCCACGGTTCGCATGGTGCACATCAGTTCGGCTTCGCAGGCGAGCTCGCCAGCCACACGCGTCACCCCCTTGAATTTGTAGATGCCCGCGCGGGCCCTATCCAGGACCACATCCAGGATCAATTGATCACCCGGCTCGACCGGCCGTTTGAACCGAGCCGCATCAATGCCGGCGAAGTAGTACACGGTCTTGTCGTCCATCTCGACGCCGGCCGCATCAAACGCCAGCAGAGCCGCGGCCTGAGCCATGGCCTCAAGCATCAGCACCCCCGGCATCACCGGGCGGTAGGGAAAATGGCCGTTAAAAAATGGCTCGTTGATGGTGACATTTTTAAGCGCCTTGATGCTCTTACCCTTGTCGATTTCGAGCACCCGGTCAACCAGTAAAAAAGGGTAGCGATGCGGCAGCTTCTTGAGAATCTGATGAATGTCCATCATGGATTTTGGTGTTGGGTTGGGGGCAGTCGGCCTTCCAGACGCTTGAGGCGGTCGCGAAGACCATGCAACTGCTTGAGCGTTGCGGCATTTTTTTCCCAGGACGCATTGTCGTCGATGGGAAACAAACCGGTGTAGAGACCAGGCTGGGTGATCGAGCGGGTCACCACCGAAGCGGCCGAGACATGAACGCCATCGGCCAGACTGAGGTGGCCCAGAATGATGGCCCCGCCCCCGATGCTGCAACGCTCACCAATGCGTGCGCTGCCAGCCACACCGACACAGCCAGCCATGGCCGTATGGGCTCCGACCTGGACGTTATGCCCGATCTGGACCAGGTTGTCGAGCTTGACGCCATCGCCGATCAAGGTATCACCCAAGGCCCCGCGATCGACACAGGTGTTGGCGCCCATCTCCACATCGTCACCGATGCGGACCGAGCCCAATTGCTCGATCTTCTCCCAGCGGCCGGCGTCAGGGGCAAACCCGAATCCATCCGCCCCGATAACAACCCCTGGGTGAAACAAACCGCGCTGACCGATACGGCAGCCCGATGCCACAGTCACGCGAGCTGCCAAAGTGGTGTTGGCTCCAATGAAGGCGCCCTGACCCACCACACTGTGCGCTCCGACGCAAACCCCTGCGCCCACAAATGCACCGGCCTCGATCACCGCAAAGGCCCCGACGCTGGCTGTCGGGTCCAACTGCGCCTGGGTGTCCACAAAGGCTGTTGGGTGAATGCCCGGCGGCAACCGCGAGCCATGACGGCGTTTCCAGAACTGCGTCACACGCGCAAAATAAAGATAGGGGTCATTGACGATGATGGCCGGCCCCCGACTCAAGGCCGCCGTCTGCATCGCGGGAGATACGATGACACAGCCTGCACGGCTGACCGCGAGCTTGCTCTGGTACTTCGGATGGCTAAGAAAGCTCAGTTCGCCCGGTCCCGCTGTCTCCAGGGGCGCCAAGGCGTGAATGGGAAGATCAGCCGGGCCAGCCAACTCGGCCTGAAAATCAGCCGCGAGCGCCTGGACGATATGACCGAGAAGCAGCATGAGCCGGCCCCCGCCAGGAAAGGCCCCGGGTTAGCGCGAGCCCGAAGCGTTGAGCAACTTGATCACTTTATCGGTGATGTCGTGCTTGGGATGAATGTAGACCGCCTCCTGAATAATCAGGTCGAACTTCTCATTTTCAGCCAGGGTCCTCACGGCACGGTTGGCCCGGTCAATGATGGCCTGCAATTCCTCGTTCTTGCGATTATTCAGATCTTCCTGAAACTCGCGACGCTTGCGCTGGAAATCACGGTCCTGATCCATCAACTGCTTCTGACGCGCAGCCCGCTGACTTTCAGACAGGGTAGGAGCCTCGCGCTCGAGACGGTCTGACAGCGTCTTGATCTGGTTGCCCAGATCGTTGATCTCTTTCTCACGCTTGGCAAACTCCGACTCCAGCTTGGTCTGGGCGGTCTTGGCCGGCCCCGATTCACGCACGATGCGGTCGAGATTGACGATGCCGATCTTGAACTCCTGCGCAAACGAAGCCGAGGCCATGCAGGCGAGACCCGCGCACAAAACAAGGGGGCGAAGAAAGTGGAGCATCAGAAAGCCGTGCCAATCTGAAATTCAAAGGACTGTATTCTATCCTGCGCCTCCCGGCGCAAAGGCCGAGCCAAAGCAAACCGCAGGGGCCCCACCGGCGAGATCCAACTCACCCCCAGGCCAGTAGAGGCGCGCAAGTCTTGCAGACGCATCGGGGCATTGTCGCCAAAAACATTGCCCGCATCGACAAAACCAAACATCCTCAAAGTGCGGTCATTGCCCGCCCCCGGGAAGGGCGTGATCATTTCGGCGTTCAGGTTGATCTTCTTGGCGCCCCCCTTAGCCGTTCCGTTGGGATAACGCTCACCCAGGGAACCTTGTTCAAACCCACGGACCGAGCCCAGGCCACCTGCGTAGAAGTTCTTGATCACCGGGTAAGACTGACCCGACAGGCCCTTGCCCCAGCCCAGATCGACGTTGAGCCCCAAGGTGAAACGACGATCCAGCGGAATGTATTTCTGGACCTGATACACCGCCCGGATGTACTTGATGTCACCGGCCACGCCCCAGTCGCTGTTGAGGCGCTGGTACCAGCCTCGGGTGGGCACCAGAGCGCTGTCACGCTGGTCCCGCTGCCATCCTACCGACAGGGGGAAGGACTTGGCCTCGTTGCTCCCCAACTGCCGGGTGAACGCCTGCAAGCCCGGATTGGATCCAGGCAAGATGTCCCACATCTCGGCACCCAGTCCGAAAAAGACCGTGTCGTTTTCGGTAAAGGGCACGCCGAAACGCACATTGCCGCCCTGGGTCTTGAGGGTGTAATCGGCGCCCTCCCCCGACAGAGGCTTGGAGGTGCGACTGAACACATCGAAAGCGCGTGAAACACCATCGGCGGTGAAGTAGGGATCCACGGTCGACAGGACCAGCTGCCGATTGGATTTGCTGGTGTTCACTTCCAGACCCAGATAGTTGCCGCTACCAAACACATTTTCCTGGCGTATGGCTGCCATCAGTGTGATGTTCTCGGAGGTGGAGTAGCCCGCGCCGATCTGCAGATTGCCGGTGGGCTTTTCGGCGACGGTGAAATTGAGGTCCACCTGATCGGGTGTCCCCGGCACATCCTGCGTCTCGACATCGACCTGGGTGAAAAAGCCCAGTCGATCGACCCGCTCGCGAGAAATCCGAATCCGGTCGCTGTCGTACCAAGACGATTCAAACTGGCGAAACTCGCGCCGCACCACCTCGTCCCGGGTCCGGGTGTTGCCGGCCACATTGATTCGCCTCACATAAGCCCGCCGCGAAGGCTCGGCCTGAAGGACGAAGGCCACAAGATTCCGGGCGCGGTCGATTTCAGGCACTGCCTCGACCCGGGCAAAGGCGAAGCCGAAGCGGCCAAAGTAATCGGTAAACGCCTTGGTCGTCTGCGCCACCTGATCGGCGTTGTAGGCTTGACCGGGTTTGATGCTCACCAAGGACTTGAATTCCTCTTCGCGGCCCAAGTAGTTGCCCGCCAGAGAAACCCCCGACACCACAAATCGCTCGCCCTCGGTGATATTGATGGTCACAAGGATTTGCTGCCGGTCAGGAGCAATAGCCACCTGCGTCGAATCGACCCGGAAGTCAAGGTAGCCCCGCATCAGATAGTAAGAACGCAGGGTCTCGATATCGGCATTGAGCTTGGTACGGGAGTAGCGGTCCGACTTGGTGTACCAACTCAACCAACCGCCGGTGTTGAGGTCGAACAGATCGAGCAAGGTGCTTTCCTTGAAGGCCCTGGCCCCAACGATCCGCAGCTCCTTGATGCGGGCCACCTGGCCCTCGGTGACGGTGAAGGTTAAGTTGACACGGTTACGCTCGATGGGTGTGACCGTGGTCACTACCTGAGCGCCATACAAACTGCGGTTGATGTACTGTCGCTTGAGTTCCTGCTCGGCCTTGTCCGCCAGCGCCCGGTCGAAGGGCTGTCCCTCGTAAAGCCCCGACTCCCGCAAGGCCTTACGCAAAACATCCCGGTCAAACTCCTTGATACCGACAAAGTCGACCTGGGCCACCACGGGTCGCTCCTCAACCACCACCACCAGCTCCTCGCCCTTGACCTCGAGCCGCACATCCTTGAACAAGCCCAAACCAAACAGGGAGCGTATCGCGGCTGAGCCCTTCTCATCGGTGAATGTCTCGCCCACGCGCAAGCCCAAGGTGGCGAAAACCGTTCCGGGCTCGACCCGCTGCAAGCCTTCGACCCAAATCGAGCGAATGACAAAAGGATCGACCGCCCAAGACAGGGACGATGCGAGAAGACCGGCCAGCGCCATCGAAAACGAGCGCAGCTTCAGGCGATTAAGAAAGTTCATCATGGGGTGTCGGGAAGTGGCTGGGCGCGTGAACAGGCTCAGGCCAACAAGCGGACGATGTCGTTAAAAAGGGCGATGGACATGAGCACCGTCAAAGCCGCAAAGCCCAACCGTTGCAAGCGCTCAATCGTGACCTCCGAGAGACTGCGACCCGTCACAAACTCCCAGAGATAATACATCAGGTGTCCCCCATCCAAGACGGGCAAGGGCAAGAGATTGAGAACGCCCAGACTGACGCTGATCATCGCCAGAAACAACAGGTACGCGACCCATCCCTGGCCCGCCGACTTGCCGGCGTAGTCGGCAATGGTCAAAGGTCCACTGAGATTTTTCAGCGAGGCCTCCCCAATGACCATCTTGCCCAGCATCCTCAGCGTCAGAACACTGATGTCCCAAGTGCGCGTCAACCCCTCGCCGAGGGCAGCCGGCAAGTCCTCACGCACCAACACCATCGGGGGCGGCTCGCCCACCACCGCCCCGATACGCCCGAGGACTTGCCCCCCTTCCTCGCGCGCCTGGGGCTGCACCAATAACTCGATGACGCGCCCTTGACGCTCAACCTGCCAGGTCTGCACCTCGCCACGCACTGAGGCGCGGACCAACTCGCGCAACTTGGCAGCATCGGGGACCGGTCGGTCATCAATTCGCCGGACCACATCGCCCGCTTGCAAGCCGGCTTGCTGCGCGGCACCCGTAGGCTGCACAGGTCCAAGCACCGGCGGGCTGTACACGCTTGCCAATCCCACTTGCCGGAAGAAGGCTGCATTGACCTCGACCTTTTCCAGACCCTGGAAATCGAGCACCAGCTCGCGCGGTGAGCCTCTGTCCCCCTGCAAGCTGAGGACCAATGACTCGGACTCCAAGGCCGCTCTGGCCACATGCCAGCGCAGGTCATCAAACGATCGAACCGGTTCGGCGGCCTGACCCGCGAGGCCCGCCTCCAACACCCGATCACCGGCCCTCACGCCAGCGCGCTCGGCCAGCGAATGGGCTGGCGGGCTGGCCAGAATCGGCTCGGGCTCCTCCACACCGATCCAGCTCACGGCCGCATAGAGCAGCACCGCCAGCAGTAAATTGGCCAGAGGTCCGGCAGCCACCACGGCGGCTCGGGCGCGCAGCGGTTGGGCATTGAAAGCCTGATGCCGCTCGGCCGGATCCACAGGCCCCTCGCGCTCATCGAGCATCTTGACATATCCACCCAGGGGGATCAGGCCGATGACAAATTCCGTAGGCTTGCCAGCCAGCCGCCAACTTACGATGGGGCGTCCGAAGCCTATGGAAAACCGCAGTACCCTGACGCCGCAGGCGACGGCCACACGGTAGTGGCCGTACTCATGAATGGCAATGAGCAGGCCGAGCGCGACGACAAAGGCAATCAGGGTGGTCATGGACGGGCCAGCTTGTGCGTCAGGGCCTGGGCTTCTGCGCGGGCCAGCGTATCGATAGCCAGCAGATCCTCGATCCCACCGACGCGCGGCGCGTCCCAGGACTGCAACACACCGCAATTGATCGTATGGATCTGATCAAAGCGGATGCGCCGGTCGAGGAAGGCTTGCACCGCCACCTCGTTGGCCGCATTGAGCACGGCGGTGCTACCCACCGGCCCCGCCAGCACCTGCCAGGCCAAATCGAGCCCCGGAAAGCGCTGCGGATCGGGGACCTCGAAGGTCATCGAAGGCAAGGCCTTGAAATCGAGCGCGCGCGCCCCCGATGCCACCCGCTCGGGCCACGACAGACCATAGGCAATCGGAACCCGCATATCCGGAGTGCCCAACTGCGCCACCACCGAGGTATCTCGGTACTGCACCAGCGAGTGGATGATGCTTTGTGGATGAATCACCACCTCGATCTGTTCGGGCAACATGCCAAAGAGGTACCGCGCTTCGATCACCTCCAGGGCCTTGTTCATCATGGTGGCCGAATCCACCGAAATCTTGCGACCCATCACCCAGTTAGGGTGCTTGCAGGCCTGCTCAACTGTGACCTCGGGCAAGGACGACAGCGCACGCTCGCGGAAAGGTCCGCCAGAGGCGGTCAGGATGATTTTCTCCACCCGACCTGACCAAGTGGTCGGATCGTCGGGCAGCGACTGAAAAATAGCCGAATGCTCACTGTCGATCGGCAAAAGCTTGGCGCCACCCTCGCGCACCGCGCTCAAAAAGACTTCGCCGCCAACCACCAGGGCCTCCTTGTTGGCCAACAGCAGGCGCTTGCCTGCACGCGCGGCCGCCAGGCAGGCGGGCAGACCAGCAGCCCCTACGATCGCGGCCATCACGATAGGCGCTCGCTCATCGGCAGCAATGCGCTGGAGAGCATCGTCCCCAAGGAGAACCCGGGTCTTAAGCCCCGAGAGGCGTAATTGATCCTCAAGCTGGCGCGCTGCCTGGGGATCGCTCATGACCGCATGAATCGGTTGGAACTTGCGGCACTGCTCGAGCATCAGTTCGGTGCGGGTGGCCGCGCTCAGCGCAAACACCTCAAACCGATCCGGATGACGGGCGATGACATCAAGCGTGTTGACCCCAATAGAGCCCGTTGAGCCCAAAATAGTGACGCCCTGCCTCATGCCGCTCCTCCTCGATAACCGAGCAGCATCATGGCCAGCGGCAGCACGGGCAGCAGGGCATCGACCCGATCGAGAACCCCACCATGGCCGGGCAACAGCCCACTGGAATCCTTGACGCCCGCATGGCGCTTGAGCAGGGACTCGACCAGATCGCCCACCACGCTCATCGCGCTGAGGAAAAGCAAGGCCAGAGCGAGCAGAAAGCCGCCGTGACGCAGCAGCAGTTGACCATGCAGGCTGCGCTGTTCCTGGGGCAGATCCAGACCGGTCTCGATCAAGGCCCAGACCAGGCCGAGCAGCAGCACGGCCAAGGCCCCCCCGAGGGCGCCCTCCCAACTTTTGCCGGGGCTGATCGCTGGCGCCAGTTTGCGAGTGATGAAACGGCCTCCGAGCGAACGGCCACAAAAGTAAGCCGCGATGTCGGCGACCCAGACCAAAGTCAAGACTGACAGCAGCATGTCAACGCCCAAAGCTCGCGCTCGTACCACCGCCAGCCAAGCCGCCCACAAGAGCAGCAGGCCCAAGGCGCAGCGCAGTCCCCGACCGAGCCCATGCCAGGCGGCCTGGCCGCGCGCGAGCAACCAGGCCCCGCCCAGCACCCAGACGAGTGCAGATAGCGCCCAGACCCAGGGCAGGTCGTGCTCGATCAGACCGCTTGCCCACGAAAGCGCTCCAATACCCCCCAAAAGCAGCCCCATTAGCCAAGCACCCAAAACACCCAAGTCATTGAGTCGACCCCACTCCCAGGCAGCAGCGCCCATCAGGAACAGGGTCAGAGCAAAAAAAGATCTCGAGTCGGGATGAAAGAGCGCTGGCAGAAAGATTGCCAGCATGATCACGGCAGTGATGACGCGCTGCCGTAGCATGGGGCTGGGAGCGGGCGGCCTTCAGACCGCCATGATGTCCTGTTCTTTGCCGGAAACCATTTTGTCCACCTCGGCGATGTAACGGTCGGTGAACTTCTGGATTTCCTCCTGGGCACGGCGCTCCTCATCCTCGGACGCCTGCTTGTCCTTCACCAGTTTTTTGACGCCCTCATTGGCGTCGCGGCGCAAGTTACGGATCGCGATCTTGGCATGCTCGCCCTCGCTTCGCACCACCTTGGTCAATTCCTTGCGCCGCTCCTCGGTCATGGGCGGCATGGGGACTCGGATCAGGTCGCCCTGAGAGGCTGGATTAAGTCCGAGATCCGAATCGCGAATGGCTTTTTCGATTTTTGCACCCATGCCCTTCTCCCAGGGAGCCACCCCAATGGTGCGGGCATCGAGCAGCGATACATTGGCCACTTGACTGATGGGCAGCATGGAGCCGTAGTACTCAACCTGCACGGTGTCGAGCAAGCCAGGGTTGGCGCGTCCAGTTCGGACCTTGGTCAGGCCGGACTTGAAAGCCTCGATCGACTGCTGCATCTTGTGCTCAGCGTTCTTCTTGATGTCCTGAATGCTCATGGTAGGAAGGGCAGAGAAGAAAAATCAAACATGAACCAGGGTTCCCTCGTCCTCACCGAGCACCACCCGCTTGAGGGCGCCACTCTTGAAGATGGAGAACACCTTGACCGGAAGCTTCTGGTCTCGGCACAGAGCGAAAGCGGTGGCATCCATCACCTCGAGGTTGCGCCCCATGGCCTCGTCAAAGCTGATGGAGGTGTATCGGGTGGCTGCCGGGTTTTTCTTTGGATCGGCGGTGTAGACACCATCTACCTTGGTGGCCTTGAGGACCACCTGCGCGCCTATCTCGGCTCCCCGCAGCGCAGCGGCGGTGTCGGTAGTGAAAAAGGGATTGCCCGTCCCGGCGGCAAAAATGACAACCTTGCCCTCCTCGAGGTACTGCAGGGCCTTCGGGCGCACATAAGGCTCGACCACCTGCTCAATGGCAATGGCCGACATCACCCTCGCCGTCAAGCCGGCTTTGTCCATGGTGTCAGCCAGAGCCAGGGCATTCATCACCGTGGCGAGCATGCCCATGTAGTCAGCTGTGGCGCGGTCCATCCCCACCGAACCCCCAGCCACCCCACGGAAGATATTGCCGCCGCCGATGACCACCGCAACCTGCACACCCATGCGGGTGACCTCTGCCACCTCCTCGACCATACGGACAATGGTCGCACGATTGATGCCGAAGGCATCGTCGCCCATCAAGGCTTCGCCCGAAAGTTTCAGCAAGATACGCGAATAGGCCGACATGAAGATCCTGCAGTTTCTCGCGGAGTTTAGCGTCTCGATTTCGATCGGGGTCAGGCCGCCTTGGCCGCCGCCACCTGCGCAGCAACTTCAGCAGCGAAATCGTCGACCTTTTTCTCGATGCCCTCGCCCACCACATACAAGGTAAATCCCAAAACCTGGGTGCCCTTTTCCTTGAGCATTTGCTCAACCGTCTGCTTGTCGTTCTTGACAAAAGGTTGATTAAACAGAGAAACCTCTTTGAGGAATTTTTGCACCGAGCCCTCGATCATCTTGGCCGCAATTTCAGCCGGCTTGCCAGATTCGGCGGCTTTGGCTGTGGCCACCGAGCGCTCACGATCGATCAATTCGACCGGCACATCAGCACTGGTCAGGGAGACTGGCTTCATCGCCGCCACATGCATGGCCACATCCTTGGCCGCGGCCTCGTCGCCTTCGTACTCGACCACCACGCCAATGCGGGTTCCGTGCAGATAAGCCGCCAGCTTGCGGCCCGAAGCGAAGCGCTTGAAGCGTCGCACCGACATGTTCTCACCGATCTTGCCGATCAGCCCCTTGCGCACATCCTCCAGCGTTGGGCCAAATCCGTCGAGAGAAAACGGCAGAGCGCCCACCGCCGCCGCATCCGCGGGATTGGAGCGGGCAACGCCCGAGGCGACCGCTTGAGCCAACGCCAGGAAGCTGTCGTTCTTGGTCACAAAGTCGGTCTCGCAATTGACCTCAACCAAGGCGCCGACGCCGCTATCCATGGAGACGGCAACTACGCCCTCAGCCGTGACACGCGAGGCGGCTTTGCCAGCCTTGCTGCCAAGTTTGACCCGCAGGAGTTCCTCGGCTTTGGACATGTCGCCCTGAGCCTCCGTCAGGGCCTTTTTGCACTCCATCATGGGTGCATCCGTCTTGGCGCGCAGTTCAGCGACCATGCTCGCGGTGATTGCCATCTTCTGATCTCCTAAAAACTTTCGGTTACCACAGGCCGCCCGCCCGGGGCGCAGCCTTGAAAATTATGAAAAAGGGGCTTCGCGAGCCCCTTGTGCCTCCGTCGTTGCGCGAACTCAGGCTGCGCTTTCGACCTCGACAAACTCATCACTGCCCTCAGTCGGCTTGACGATATCGCTCACCGCCTGGGACCTGCCCTCAAGAATGGCGTCGGCAATGCCACGGGCGTACAGTGCCACGGCTTTGGCCGAATCGTCATTACCGGGGATCACATAATCGATGCCTTCGGGAGAATGGTTGGAGTCAACCACGCCGATCAGCGGAATGCCCAGCTTCTGGGCCTCGGCCACTGCGATCTTGTGGAAACCCACATCAATGACAAAAATGGCATCGGGCAGAGTAGCCATGTCCTGAATGCCGCCAATGTCCTTCTCAAGTTTCTCGATCTCGCGGGTGAAGGTGAGCTGCTCTTTCTTGCTGATGGCATCGAGCCCCGCCTCTTGCTGAGCCTTCATCTCCTTGAGGCGCTTGATCGAAGATTTGACAGTCTTGAAATTGGTCAGCATGCCGCCGAGCCAACGCTGGTCCACATAAGGGACGCCAGCACGACGGGCCTCGGTGGCCAGGATCTCACGCGCCTGGCGCTTCGTGCCCACCATCAAGATCGTGCCTCGGTTGGCGGCAAGCTGTCGAGCAAACTTGCAGGCCTCCTGAAACAGCGGCAGCGTTTTCTCGAGATTGATGATGTGAATACGATTGCGATGGCCAAAAATGAAGGGGGCCATCTTGGGGTTCCAGAAGCGCGTCTGGTGACCAAAATGGACACCCGCTTCCAGCATTTCACGCATGCTCACGGACATAAAGACTCCTGAAGGTTAGGTCTAAAATCGGCCAAGGTTTTTCGCTCTGCGGAGTGAAAAACACCTTACAACTGACCGACTTGCGATTGGCTTTTCCAGCGCATCGGCTCGAGCCCCGGAAAAACTCGGGGAGTATAGCATCGCCCAGGACCCTACCGACCGCCTCGGCTACGCAGAACCTTCCCCAACGCGGCCCGGTGGGGCGGGTTGATGCGGATCCCGAACTCAGGTTGCTCAGACACCCGCACCATGCACCGAATCGACAGCCAACAAACCTGGCCTTTGCATGGTGTGCAGGCTTCGCGCGAGCTTGAAGCCTTAACAGCCGCCCCCCCGCACACGCTGATGCAAAGAGCCGGCCTGAGCGTAGCCCGCCTGGCCCGGGCCCTCGCCCCGCACGCCCGGCATGTCTGGGTGGCCTGCGGCCCCGGCAACAACGGTGGCGATGGCTTTGAGGCGGCGCTGCATCTCAAGCGTCAGGGTCTGGATTTGACGCTGACCTGGTTGAGCGGACAGTCGCAGCCCTCGGATGCTCGAGCCTCGCGCGAGCGGGCGCTGCACGCCGGGGTTCGTATCAGCGACCAGCCTCCGGGCGACTTCGACCTGGCCATTGATGCCCT